>FTCV01001384.1_pt1 | contig 86541 bp, 48 predicted proteins | sample 1639691 | NCBI WGS metagenome assembly FTCV01 (sample SAMEA3914864, study PRJEB12502) | metagenome | biome: forest; material: soil | place: USA | collected 2012-03-12 | depth 0.3 m
CTTCAAGAGAAGCGATCTCGAGACACCGCACGTTCTTAGGCGGGGTTGCCTAACTAGCTAACCCCCGCCCGGACCGAACCACCCTCGTTGCGGCGTTCTTCGGCTTCCCCAGCCTGTCCCTCGGTTTCGCACGGCGAGACCGAAGTGACAGAGGTGGGAGAAAGCTGGCCTACACACATCCAACCACACACCACCGTCCTGCGGGACACCCCCTGGTTCATCCAGGGTTTAGATCTTTGACATTTTAAATCAGCGTCAGGCGATGCCTGAAGCGCCGCTTTCGGGCGACGCTTTGCGCCGCGCTCCAACGATGGCTCCCTGCAATGGAGAGCCAGGCCCTCTCGCGGTTCTTTGCGGAACTGCGAAGCCACGGCCGAATCCACCTCGCCCAGAATCGGCCGAACGACGCCTTCGAAAGGAGGACGGGCATTCCTGCCCGTGCTTGCGTGTGGGTTCGGTGGCCAAGTCCGCCGGAAGCGCGCCATCAGTAGTAAAAGAGGCATCTTGCCTCTTTCAAAAGCGCACCTGCGTAAAGCAGCAGCTCGTTGGCAACTAGGTGAGCGTGATGGAGACGGCGCAGGCCTTGTAGGAAGGCTGGCGCGAATAGGGGTCGAAGGCTGGGTGGGTGAGTTGATTCACCGTGCTGTAGTGCATCGGGATGAAGACCTGGCCGGGCTGTAACGTAGGGGTGATCATGGCGTGGGCGGTGAGGCTGCCGCGGCGGGAGGCAACGGTGACTTCGGCGTTTTGCGCGATGCCAAGGCGCTCGGCGTCGAGCGGGTTGATCTCGACGTAGATGTGGCTGGGACTGAGCTTGCGCAGGACGTCGGATTTTCCCGTGCGGGTTTGCGTGTGCCATTGCGACGAGGAGCCGCGGCCGGTGATCAGGGTGAAGGGATAGTGCTCGTCGACGGGCTCGGCGAGGGGACGCGGATTTTCGAAGATGATTCGGGCCTTGCCGTCGGCGTGGTAGAAGACGCCGTCTTCGAAGAGGCGTCTTTGTTGGGTGGGTTGTGCCGCTTGCACGGGCGCGGCGCCATTTGTCGCAGCAGCGAGCGGGGCGGCGGGGGCAGTGGCTTTCCCGTTGGCGCTTTCTTTGTTTCCGACGTGTGTTGTTTCCGCTTCGTCGGAGTTTGTCGGCGCGGACTTTGCCGGCCACGGCCATTGAATGCCGCCGCACGCGTCGACCATGGCATAGTTCTCGATGCCGGTGATGTCGCAGGGCTGGCCGCGGCTTGCTTCCTTGAGCAGATGAAATGCGGCTTCGGGCGAGGTCCAGCGGCTGAACATCTCGCCGCAGCCCCAGTACTGGGCGATGAGTTTGCAGATGTTGAAATCGGAAAGCGCCTGGCCGGGGGCGCGGGCGACGCGTTTGACTAGTCCAAGGCGGCGTTCCGAGTTGATGAAGATGCCTTCTTTCTCACCCCAGCCTGCGGCGGGCAGCACGAGGTGGGCGCGCTGGGCAGTTTCCGTCGTGTGATACATGTCCTGCACGACGAGGAAATCGAGTTTCGCGGCGAGTTCGTTAAAGGAGTTCTGGTGAATCCAGGAGTGAGAGGAGTTGGTGGCGACGATCCAGAGGCCTTTGATTTTGCCGTCGGCGATGCCTTGCACGATCTGGTCGTAGGCCCACGAATTCTGCTGCGGGATGGAAGATTCCGTGATGCCGAGGACCTGCGCGATCTTGGCGCGATGCGCGGGGTTGCGGAAGTCGTGGCCGCCGAGAAGGTTCGTTGTATTGGAAAAGAGCCGGGAGCCCATGGCATTGCACTGCCCGGTGACGCTGTTGGCGCCGGTGCCCGGCCGGCCGATATTTCCCGTGATGAGCGCCAGATTGATGATGGCTTGGGCGGTGCGCGTGGCTTCGTGGCCCTGATTCACGCCCATAGTCCACCAGAAGGATACCTTGTGGCCATCGGCGATCGTTTGCGCCATGCGCCAGAGGGCGTCGGGCGTGAGGCCCGTTTCCGTGCACACCCGCTCGGTGGTGAATTGCGTGACGAACTTGGAGAACTCCTCAAAGCCCGTGGTGTGCGCGCGGATGAAGTCGCGCTTGGCCTGGCCGCTGGCGATGATGATATTGGCCAAGCCATAGAGCAGGGTGAGATCGCTCTTCGGCAGGATCGCGCCATGCTGCGTCGCCGCCATCGCGGTTTCTGTCGTGCGCGGATCGATCACGATCAACTCGGGGCGGTTGCGATTGCGCATGACGCGCTGCCACATGATGGGATGCGCGATGCAGAGGTTCGAGCCGACGAGCACGATGACGTCGGATTCCTCGAAATCCTGGTAAGTGTAGGGCGGCGCATCGAAGCCGAAGGACTCCTTGTAAGCCGTCGCGGCGGTGGCCATGCACTGCCGCGTATTGCCGTCGCCGTGCAGCATACCCATGCCGAATTTTCCCAGGCAGCCGAGAAAGGCCAGCTCCTCGACGGTGATCTGGCCCGTGCCGAGCCAGGCGATCGAGTCGGCGCCGTGCTTGCGCTGGATCTCCTTGAAGCGTTCGCAAAAAAGCACGAGCGCGCGTTCCCAGTCGATCGGCTCGAGAACACCGGTCGCCTCATTGCGCAGGAGCGGGATGGTGGCGCGATCGGGCGCGGCGAGCGGGGTGAGCGCTTCCCAGCCTTTGGGGCAGGCCATGCCTAGATTGACCGGGTAGTGGGTGTCTGCGCTGAGATTGATGGCGCGGCCATCCTTCAGATGAATATTCAGCCCGCAGCCGGTGGAACAGAAGCCGCAGACCATGGTTGTCGTGTCGTCCGGCTTGAGGCGCGCCGGGACATTGCCGAGGCCAAATTCGCCTGGATGCAGGACGAGCTCATTGGTGAGCGGTCCGTCCCATTGCCGCACGGTGGCGTTAACGAGATTGCGGATCGGGGCGAAACGGTGCCGGCGCGCCGACGTGGTTTGGGGATCGTTTGGATCGGGACGCGTACTCATGGCAAGGCTCCCAGGGGTGGGCGGGTGGCGTTGATGTTTCCGGGCATCCGCGGGCCGGCGGCGGCCATGAAGTAGACGGCGCGTTCGGCGATCTGGCCCATGGCGGTGGCGAGAAAAGCAGTCGTCGCGCAAACCGCGCTCAAATCGCCGGAACATCGCAGCGCAGCGATGCCCAGGAAGACTGAGATGGCGAGCAGTCCTGGCTGCGATAAGGCGAGTGAGGGCAGCAATTCCCAGACGGTTCGGGCGGAGGCGTGGATGGGGTCGGCCGGATCGGAGAGCGCGCGGAGGAAGCTGCGCGCCTCGAAAACGAAGAGGCCGAGCCGCACTGCGAGCGCGAGCGCCGTAAGGGCAGCGGCGACGTGGCCCGCGCTGGCGCCTGGGTTGCCGGTATAGATGAGCGTCGCCGCCGCCGCCAAGCCCAACGCGAGCGCCGAGCCGAAGAAGCGGGGGAACGTGAGTTTCGCCGCCCAGAAAGGCCGCCGGGTATCGATATAAATCATGGCCGAGCACGCGATGGCCGCCACCCCCAGCGCCGTGGTAAGCGCCGCCAGCGGGCCGGCGGCGATGTGGCAAAGCGATGAAATCCACGTCCAGAGCGCGAGCGGTGGGATCGACTCCCACCAGCAGGCGGCCGTGCAGCCGGTTGCGGCGCCGGCCAGAACGCTAAAGGCCAGGATTTCCCGGCTCATCCAGGACGTGCGCAGACCGAGGAAAAAGCGCCATGCGCCGAGCGGACGCCCCAGGTGCAGGACACTTACGCCGAGCCCCGCATTCAGGGCGATGAAGCCAGCCAGGGAGAGGGGGTGCTTCAAAGACTCGAAATGGGAAGGCGCAAGGAGCGCCAGCGCGGCGAGGATCGCATAGAGGCCGACGGCGAGTTGGGAAAGGAGCAGCATGCCGATGAGGGGCCAGTGCGCGTGCTCGCAGCGCACCAGGGCCGCGTCGGCCGGTTGCGCGGCATCGGGGATGCCCCGTTTCGTGCGGTAGTGGGTCGTCGGCTTCGTATAGTCCGACGGGAAAGCGCCGGGCACGAGCCGGCTCTCCGGAAAAGCGGCTAGTTTCACCACTGCCCGGTCGACGATTTCGATGCGGATGGCCTGGGTCGGGCAGGCTTGCACACAGGCGGGCGCTTCGCCGCGGGCCAGTCGATTGCTACACATGTCGCACTTGCGCACGATGCCCTTGGCCTCGGAGTACTTCGGGACTTCGTACGGACACTTGAGCATGCAGTACTGGCAGCCGATGCATTGGTCGTCGAGATGCCGGACGATGCCCGTATCTTCATCCTTATCATAAGCCATGACCGGGCAACCCTCGAGGCAGGCGGGCTCGACGCAGTGATGGCAGGCCGTCGTTACCGTCTGAATATACGGCTTTTCCGGCGCGCTGCCGTAGAGCGAGCCGACGCTGCGCCAAGTCTCTTCGTCTTCCAATCCATTCAGCGAATGGCAGGCGCTCACGCACGCTTTGCAACCGGTGCAGGCATCGAGGTCGACGCCAAAGGCGTACTGCTGCCCGGGGCCGGGGCGTGTGGCGGGAATGAGTTCGCGATAGTAGCGCGACTGAGCCGGCAACTCGCCCTCGTCGTGGCGCCGCGCGAAACGCTCCACCGCCGTCATCCGCTGCTGCTCGCGCAACAGATCGTCGATGAGGTTTCGCGCCGGTGCTTCCTCGAGTTCAGTCATATCAGGGCCGGGAGCCGGAGAATCGGCATTCACTCTTCGTTGCTGAAGATCCCCTGAAGGTTGTTGAGATCATGCCGCCGGGTGAAGACTTGAAAGCGTTCACCCGGGCTCCGATGGCGCAGATAGCCGCGCAACATTTTCTCGAGCAACAAAGGCAACTCCTCGGCCGTGATGCTGCTGAAGACCTGCCGGCCGACCGCCTGGCTTGACCCGAAGCCGCCGCCGACGAAGACATGGTAACCTTCCACGCTCTCGCCGCCCAATCGCACCTTGGTTCCCAGCAGCCCGATGTCGCCCATGTAATGCTGGGCGCAGGAGTTGGGGCAGCCGGTCAGGTGGATGTTAATCGGCTGATCCAGCGTGAGTTTCTTTTCCAGGTAAGCGGCGAGCTGGAGAGCGTGGGCCTTGGTATTTGTCTGGGCGAATTTGCAATAGGCATTGCCCGTGCAGGCGATGAGGCCGCCGCGGAGATGCGATTGCTCGGTGGCGAAGCCGAGTTTGGCGAGGGCCTTCTTGGCGGTGGCGACAAAGGCATCCGGAACATTCGGGATAATGAAGTTCTGCCATACCGTGAGGCGGACTTCGCCGGAGCCGTAAAGATCGGCGATTTCGGCGATGCGGATCATTTGCTTGGGGGTGATCTGGCCCACCGGCAGCGCGGCGCCGATGTAGTTCAGGCCCTTTTGTTTCTGCGGATAGACACCGATGTGGGTGTGGCGCAGGGGCGCCGCTTCCGCCGCGGGATCGATCGGCGGGGCTGTGGGCGCAGGGGAGCGTTGGAGTTTGTAGCCGAGGAGTTTTTCCGTCTCCTCCAGGTACTGCTCGAGGGTCCAGGTCTCGAGCAGATGCTTGAGGCGGGCCTTCTTGCGGTCCGTGCGATTGCCGTTGGCGATGTAGACGCGGACGACCGCTACGATGACCTTGTTGAGTTCGGCCGGCTTGACGAAGACGCCCAGGTCGCGGGCGAAGGCCTTGTGGCCGGTGGCGCCGCCCAGCGCAATGCGGAAGCCGATTTCGCCGCCTTCCAACACCGCGCGAGCTCCAACATCATTGGTGTCTTCCACGGAGCCAATGAGGCCGCCGCCGTCGTAGGCGATGTTGAATTTCCGTGGCAGATCGTAGAAAGACCGGTCGTTGATGATGATCTGGCCAAGCTCGTGGCAATACGGCAGCACGTCGATGAGCTCGTGCGGATCAATGCCGGCGGTGGGATTTGCCGTGAGGTTGCGGATGTTATCCGCGCCGGAGCCGCGGGTATGCAAACCCACGGACTGGATGCGGCGGAGGAATTCAGGCGCGTCCTTGGGCTGGATGAGGCGAATCTGAAAATTGGCCCGGGTAGTGATCTGGACGTAGCCCGTGGTGATGTCCTTGGCGACGTGGGCGATTTCGCGCAGTTGGAAGCTGCGCAGGACGCCGCCCGGAATGCGCAGGCGGGCCATGAAGGCGTCCTTCACCGGATTGAGATAAAAGAGCCCATTCCACTTGAAGCGAAAGATTTCCTCCTTGTCGGGCGCCTTGTTGTACGGGGCGTTTTCGAGCAGGAGGGGGTAGGCGTCGAGCGGATGCAACTCGTGCTTGACGCGCTCTTCGAAGATGAGCTCGTCGAGGGAGATTTTCTTGGCGGGCGCCGGGGTGGGCTCGACGTCGGAGAAACGCAGCCCGCGGGCAGAGAGGCCGGCGAAAAATCCTGTGAGATAGTTCGTCTGCTCGCTGGTCAGCGATTGTCCGTTGATCTGCTCGATGGGGAGCGTGGAATTCATGTCGGCCTCCCCCTTAGCAACGGGGGCGCCAGCAAACGACAATGCGCGGTTCATTGTTGTGATGGATGTCATGAATTTCATTCATGATGTGTAAATGGTTGAAGGCGAAATGGTTGTGCTCTGCGTGCGCGAGAATTGTGTCGGCGGGCGCGAAAGATCTGCCGCGGATTTCCAGCGCGGGATCTGGATTTAGAGGGTGTTTGAAGACGAATTCCGACCAGCATGGGCAAAGCACGCCAATGGCTGTGGGAGTGGGTGGATCATTCGTTGCTTCGTTCCTCGCTCTGCCTGGCTCAACAGCACTCGCTGGCCTTGTTGGAAATTCACGAACGAGCTGCTGGAAAATCGCTTTTACGCCTGAATGCGTCGCTTCGCTTTGCCTTTGGCGCACGTCGTCACCCCCGCCAATCTGAGATTCCAGCAAATGCGCGCTCGAACAAATTGTAAAAGCGGCTTCCAACGCCACTCCGGCGCCGTCCCGCATTTGCGGGACGCCCCCAACCTGGGCGGCGGGATGCCGCCCCTTGGAGCAACTTCCAGCCCGCTCGTGCGCGACGAGTCCGAGCTTCGCTTCCAAAGCGTCATGAGCGGATACGGCCTGCGCCACCGCTCGATTCTTTCGCGAAGCCTGCTTACGTCGAAGCCGTGGAGCCGAGAATCGTCACCACATATTGCCCGGTGCGGTCGTTGTCGCCCACGGCAAGAGGGGACTTCGTCTGTCCGTCGTGCTGATATTTGGCAATGCTGGCGGCCACAAAGCCGAAATCGCTGTCTTCCGTGGCCGAATCGACCTTGAACACCGAGACCGAGCCAATGGTGGCCGCGGCCACGGTCGAGGCCTTCATGTCCACACCCGCATCGCCGGATTTTCCGACGATAAAGCTGGCGATGTTTTGCACGCTGGCAAACCCGGTTCGAATGGTGGGGATGACCGGCGCGTTGCCGCTGGCCGGAAGCGCGACGCCAACCAGGAATTCACTGGAATCCATGGAGCCCAGCGTAACCTTGCCGACGCTTCCGCCGATCTGGACCACGGAATTTGTGAGCGCACCGCCGACCGTGAAGGTCTTGAGCAAAGGCGTGGCGGATGGCGTCACGGAGTTAATGCTGACGTTCTCGGTCAATGCGCCCTTGATCACGAGGCTCGTCAAACCCGGCGCGCTGATCGTTTCCAGTTTCGGATCGGATTTGTCCGCGTCCGCGGCATCCACCGTGGTCGTAGTCGATACCCAGCTATTGGCCGTGATCGATTTCACTTTGGAAGCTGCCGTGAAATCATAGTTGGCCACGTCGCCCAAGGTGATGGCGGCGGCAAATTGCGTGGCGCCGAGGTGGAAGGTGAAAGAATTCGCATCATTCCCCGACTTGCCGTCGCCAAGATTGCCCAGCGTGATGCTCTTTGCTCCGCCGATGTCGATGTCGTTGGTGAAGTCCGCCTTGCCTAGCGAGATTGTGCCGATCGTTTGCAGATCGAGGTTTTCGAAGGTGATATGCGTCGAAGCGCTCAGCGGCGACGAGGCGGTGCCTTGCCCGATCTTGAGGCTCAACGACGATGTCGCGGCGTTCCCTTGCAATTCGTTGATGTATCCCGTGGCAATGCTGGGTGCGCCACCGTTGACGCCGGGGATCACCACGCCCGCGCCGCCGCCTTTGTAAGTCAGCGTGACGAGGTTCCCGTGGCTTGAGCCATCGTCGGCGGTGCCGGTATTGTAATAGCTAAAGGAAGTATTGATGTGCTTTCCGATCGGCTGCCCCTTGGCATTGAAGCCTGCGGCATAGCTGCCAAACAGATTGTACACCGAGTGGATCCCGCCTTCTACCGTAACGGGTTTGTCTGAATAAAGTCCGGGTGTAGCGTCTGGTTGCGGAACGATCTGTTCCACGATCTGGTAATCACCGTTCAAGGAAAGTTGATCCAGATTCGGAATGCCGAGGGCCAAATGGCTGGCGGTAAGGGTGGTCGACTTACCGGCGTCCAAGTTAAGCGAAGCTCCGCTCAGGGTTCCGAGCAAGTAAGAGTGGGAGGTGGTGGAGTCGAGAGTCAGCTGCGGTGTGACCCCGTTTGGCACGAGGTATACATTGACGTCGACCAGGCCCGTGAAATTCACCGCACCAGTATTGGTGATTTTAAAGGTGGCCTTGCCGGTGTCTCCTTCCGAGATGAAATTCTGCAGCGTGTCGCTGACCGAATTGATGATGAGATTCGGTTTCACCGTGACGGTGAAGGGAGTCGTCACGCTGCTGCCCTGGCTATCCGTGGCGGTGACGGAGATGGTGGCCGTTCCCGCTTTCCCGGAGTAGTTGAGCGTCAGCGATTGAGTGCTCGCGTCATACGTGAACGGATTCCCGGATTTGAGGATGCCCGAGGCGTCGGTGTCGGTGACGGCAAAGGTATACGACGGGCTCGTACCGTCGTGATGCGAGACCGAGATATCGGTGAACTTGACGAGTTGGGAGGTGGTCGGCGTTTGGCCCGGGACGCCGCTCGTGTTGGGAACATCCGAGAGGGCGCCGTTGCCGGTCGCGGACACCAGTGAGCCGGTATTGAGGCTGGCAATCTTTTGAATGACGTCCGTGCCGGAAATGATCTTACCAAAGACCGTGAACCCGCCATTTTGCTGGTCGAGATTCGACGAATTGTCCGCGAGATTGATGTAAAATTCGCTCGTGCCGGTGCTTGGTCCCTGACCCGTTTTTGCCAAGGCCACGGTCCACTGAGTGTTGGACAACCCAAATTCGTTGTGAACGGTCGGGAAAGTGGTGATGTGCGTTCCCAGTGCCGCGCCCGTGAGCGGAGCGGCATCCGTCCCGGCGCTAAAACCGCCGCCCTGAAGCACGAAGCCAGGCACCAAACGGCTGAAGAAGGAATTCAGATACTCGTCGCCTGCCGGGCCTGTGCCTTGGATGTAATTGAGGAAATTCTGGACGGTCAGCGGAGCGACGCCGTCGTAGAGTTCCATCGTGAACACACCGGCCTGCAATCCTGGCGTATTCGGATCGGTATCGAAATTCGTGGTGAAGGTGACGAACGTATCGTAGCTCGCGCTCGCGTCGAACATCGTGCCCAAATCGATCTTGTGGCCGGTGACATTCCCGTTGGTCTGGAAACCCTCCGTGATATTTGGAAGGGGATGCAGGGGCGTCAGATTCGCCGGCGCGATTCGGGATTCGAGCGGTTCGATGGAGGAAAACAGGGGTCGAGCCATGGAGTAGGGCGAAATGAGGTGGGATAAACTGAATGCGACCGTCGAGTTTGTCAAAAATTTATCAACGCCGAAAAAGCAACGATCTCGTGACTGCCGGACGGGGAAATTTCCGGGAAATCGGTCGACCTAAATGATTCGACGTCAACCGCTTACTCCCACTCGATGGTAGCGGGCGGCTTGCTGGAGATATCGTAGCAGACGCGATTCACCCCTTTGACCTCGTTGATAATGCGCGCGGAAATGCGGGCGAGGATCTCGTAGGGCAGGCGCACCCAGTCGGCCGTCATACCGTCCTGACTCTCCACGATGCGGACGGCGATCGTGTTTTCATACGTGCGCTCATCACCCATCACGCCGACGGATCGCACGGGCAGCAGCACGGCGAAGCTCTGCCAGACCTTGTAGTACCACTCGGTGGCCTTCATCTCAGCGACGACGATGGCGTCGGCCTCGCGGAGGATGCGGAGGCGCTCCTTCGTGATCTCGCCAAGAATGCGCACCGCAAGGCCGGGCCCGGGGAAGGGCTGGCGCTGGACGATTTCCTTGGGCAGATCGAGTTGGGCGCCAACTTCGCGAACCTCGTCCTTGAAGAGTTCGCGCAGGGGCTCGATGAGCTTGAGCTTCATCTTCTTGGGCAGGCCGCCCACATTGTGGTGCGACTTGATGAGCGCGGCAGGATTGCCCGCGATGGCCACGCTTTCGATCACGTCCGGATAGAGCGTGCCCTGGGCCAGCCAGCGGAACTTGGCGCCGGCGCCGCGGCCAGTGAGCCGGGCGACGGCATCGTCAAAGACGGCGATGAATTCGCGGCCGATGATTTTGCGCTTCCGCTCCGGATCGGTCACGCCCTTGAGCTTTTTCAGGAACTGGGCGGAGGCGTCGGCGTAGCTGAGCTTGATGTGGAAATTCTCGCCAAAAACCCGCTGAACCGTCTCGGCCTCGCGCGAGCGGAGCAGGCCATTGTTGACGAAGACACAGGTGAGCTGATCGCCGATGGCCTTGTGGAGCAGAGCGGCCGCCACGCTGGAATCGACCCCGCCGGAGAGCCCGAGGATGACGTGATCGTCGCCAACCTGCTCGCGGATGCTATTGCAGGTGTCCTCGATGAAGGAGCCCATGGTCCAATCCATCTTACAGCCGCAGATCTTGTAGACGAAGTTGCGCAGGATGTCGCGGCCCTGGGGCGTGTGGACCACCTCGGGATGAAATTGCAGGCCGTAGAAGCGCTTTTTCGGCTGCTCGACGGCCGCGTAGGGCGAATTGTCGGTCTCCGCGATGGCGACGAATCCGCGCGGGAGTTTGGTCAGCTTGTCGCCGTGGGAATTCCAGATCTCCAGGGATTTCTTCATCCCCTGGAAAAGCGGCGTCTGTGCGATGACCCGCAAAGTGCCTGGGCCGTATTCCCGGCGCTCGGAATGCTCCACCTTGCCCTGGAGATGGAAGCCCATGAGCTGCATGCCGTAGCAAATGCCGAGGATGGGCAGGCCGAGTTTGAAGATCTCCGGATCCGGCTGGGGCGCATCCTTGCCGTAAACGCTGGCGGGGCCGCCGGAGAGGATCAGGCCCTGGGGCCGCATCGCCTTGAGCTCTTCGGCGGGCGTATCGCAACGCACGATCTGCGAGTAGACTTGGCATTCGCGAATACGGCGGGCGATGACCTGGGTGTACTGCGAACCGAAGTCGAGGATGACAATTTTCGAATGAATGGACATGGGCAGGATTCACCGCCCCTCAGCGGGCGGAAGTCATCAAGGAGACAAACGTCAAACTACCGTCCGCAGCCAAGCGGAGAAAAGATGAGATCTCGCCGAGCAAGGCGGCCGGCGCAACCTCAAAGCGCCGGAGGCGGGATCATTGTCCGGCATGAGCATCTTCGCCGGCGATGGGATCGTAAGCGCGATCGCCGGGAGAAGAGGACCGGTCACGCTCGTAAAGCGTGCCCTTCCCTCGAATGCCGCGCTCGAATTTTCCCGGCACTTCGCTGCCCGGCGCGATGTCGCTCTCACAGCCGGCGAGAAACCCGGCGGCTATCACGGTGAGCAAAACGAGGGACGCTTTCATGCGGGCGTTTTGTAAATGGCTCTTCTGTGGCTGTCGAGTGACGAGTTCGTGGTTTTTGCAGGGAATGGGCCGCAGAAGGGCGCAGGGAGCCTGATGGGAGGAATGGGAAGAGTGGGAGAAATGAGCTCCCGGCGGTGTCCCGGGAAGGTGTGGAGCGCCGAGGCGGCGCATTCGGCTTGGCGTGGATGAAGGCAGATCGCTACTTTCGCGGATGCTTCCGGCAGACCTGCTCATCCATGCGTATCGCAACGCCATCTTTCCGATGGCGATGGATGATGGAGAGATCGCCTGGTTCTCGCCGGATCCACGGACCATCATTCCGCTGGACACTTTTCATGTGCCGCACGGATTGCGGCGCACGTTGAAGAAAGGGTTGTTCGAGATCCGGGTTGATTCGGCCTTTCGCGAAGTGATGGCGGGCTGCGCTGAGCGGGAGGAAACGTGGATCAACGAAGAGATTACGGAAAGCTATGTGGAGCTGCACCGGCGGGGTTGCGCGCATTCCGTGGAGGCGTGGCAGGACGGGCGGCTCGTGGGAGGGTTGTATGGGGTCGCGCTCGGCGGGGCCTTTTTTGGCGAGTCGATGTTTCACACGGTGACCGATGCGTCGAAAGTCGCTCTGCATGCGCTGGTGGAGCGGATGCTCACGCGCGGGTTCACGCTGCTGGATACGCAGTGGACGACTGCGCATCTGCGCACCTTTGGGGCTCTGGAAATTCCGCGCTCGGTGTACCTGCAACTGCTCGCGGCGAGCCTGGCGCGGGACGTGCGGTTCGTGGATTGACCGCTCCAAAATGCGCCGCGGAGAGACGAAGGCTGCATAAAGGCTTGGCTCCATGCGCCTTGCGGCGTTGAATGTGGCAAAACCTGTTCACACGCCATGGAAATCGCCCGTCAACTCTCCATTTTCCTCAACAACAAGCCCGGCACACTCGCGGATGTCTGCGAAGAACTGGCCAAGCAGAAGATCAATATTTACGCGCTGTCGATTTCCGATACGACCGATCACTCGGTGGTGCGGATGGTCGTGAGCGATCCCCAGCGGGCCTCGTATCTCCTGGAAGAGCGCGGGGTGCTCGTGGTCGAGAACAACGTGCTCCTCATCGAAAACGACAACAAGCCCGGCACCCTGGCCGATATCGCCCGCGATCTCGCCAAGGCGAAGATCAATATCGAGTACGCCTACCTCGCCACCAGCCCGCGCGCGAAGATCGGCTTGGCCGTCATTCGAGTGAGCGATACGAAGAAGGCGATCAAGGTGCTGGAGAAGCGGAAGTAGAAAGCTCGAGACGCGGCGGGAGATCGCGCTTTGCGGTCGGCCGCAGCGGGTGGCCTACATGAGCAAATCCCTGGATTTCGCCGAAGCCATCGCCCACCTGGAAAAGTCGGATGCCACGATGCGCCGGCTGATCCGGCAGATCGGCGTCTGCGCGCTGGAGCCGAAAGGCCGCCGCTCGCCTTTCGAATCCCTCGTGCGCGCGGTGGCGCACCAGCAGCTCCACGCCAACGCTGCGGCGCGCATCCTCGAGCGCTTCTGCGCGCTTTTTCCTGGGAAGAAATTCCCGCTCCCGGCCGATCTGGCCGCGATCGATGACCAGGCCTTGCGCTCCGCGGGATTTTCCGGCGCCAAATCCGCAGCGCTGCGCGACATCGCGCAGAAGACGCTGGAAGGCATCGTCCCGGACTCGCGCAAAATCCGCCGTCTGGAAGACGAAGACATCATCGAGCGGCTCACGGCCGTGCGCGGTGTCGGCCGCTGGACCGCGGAAATGCTGCTCATTTTCCAACTTGGTCGCCTGGATGTGCTGCCGGTCGATGATTTCGGGGTGCGCACCGGCTTTCGCCTCACTTACGAGCTGGAGGAAATGCCCAAGCCCAAGGCCTTGCTGGCCCATGGAGAAACGTGGCGGCCCTTCCGGACGGTGGCGGCGTGGTATCTGTGGCGGGCGGCGGATCAGCCGAAAAAGCTGAAGGCATAGTCCGGATTGGTGGATGGAAAAAGCCCGTTGACAAGGTAGGTGAATTTCCTTAATTTCAGTCCAGACGGAAATTGATGAAAGCGCTCACGCCGATCCAACAAAAGTTCATCCTCCACTGGGGCGAGATGGGGACGCGCTGGGGCATCAATCGCACGGTGGCGCAAATCCACGCGCTCCTCTACATCTCGGAGGAGGCGCTCTCGGCCGAGGAAATCGTGGCGCTGCTGGAGGTCGCTCGCTCGAATGTAAGCAACAGCCTGCGCGAATTGCAGTCATGGGGCATCGTGCGCGTCGTGCATAAGATCGGAGATCGCCGCGATCACTTCGAGAGCATGCGCGATGTCTGGGAGATGTTTCGGGTCATCCTGGAAGAGCGCCGCAAGCGCGAGATCGAACCGACGCTCGCCATGTTGCGCGAATGCGCGGCTGAAATGGAGGGCGACAAGAGCGCCGACCCGGTCACCAAAGAGCGTCTTGCCGGGTTGCTGGATTTCTTCGAAACCACCGCCGTCTGGTATGAGCAGATTCGGCGGGTGCCCACCAAGGTCGGCGTCGGCCTGCTGCGCCAGGGGGATCGCATCCTGAAAACCCTGCTGCGCAAGTCGGCGTAGCGACTCACAACCAGAAAATAGCGGTTCCCTTTTTTTGAAGTGAAATTTCAGTAAGAACAGAAAAGACAAAAATAACGAAATGAACCAACCCATCTACACCATCACCCTCCACCTCCTGTATCTCGCCGTGAGCATCGGCCTTACCATCTGGGTGGGCCAAACCCTGCATAAGAATGGCCGCATCTTTCTCGTCGATGCCTTTCATCAAAACGAGAAGCTGGCGGATTCGATCAATCATCTGCTGCTCGTTGGCTTTTATCTCATCAACTTCGGCTACGTGAACCTGGCGCTGCGCTACGGAGGAAGACCGTCGGACGCCGAATCGATCCTGGAAATCCTGAGCACGAAGATCGGCATCGTGCTGCTCGTTCTGGGCGGCATGCACTTCTTCAACCTCTACGTCTTCTCGAGGATGCGTCGGCGCGCCCTGCTCCACACGGCCCCACCGCCGCTGCCGCCGGATGGGCATATCGCGGGGACTAAAGCTGGAGCGTAAACCGCATCACGGCCATGAAGTGTCTGTACGTTCTCTACGACGCGGAATGTGAGCTCTGCCGGCGCCTTCGCGGCTGGCTTGCGCAGAAGGCGGCTTTCGTGCCGCTGAACTTTCTGCCGTTGCAGTCGGCGGGAACGGTTTTTCCCGGCATCGAGCGCCTGCACCCGGGCGAGAGGCTGCTGGTGATCAGCGATGCCGGGAATGTCTGGAGAGGCGAATCGGCCTGGATCATGGTGCTGTGGGCGCTGAAGGAGACTCGCGAATGGTCGATGCGGCTGGCCACCCCGGCGCTGCGACCTTTCGCGAAAGTCGCCTGCGAGGCGATCTCGCAGCGCCGGCACGCCATCTCGAATTGGCTCAAGCGAGACAGCGTCGATGAATTGCGATGGAAGCTCGAGTTGGAAGAAAAGAGAGCCATGCGCCGGCGGGTCTGCGAGCGCCCGGCGGACGGATAAATAAATGCGCCGGAAGGGCGCGAAACTACCCACTATGAATGCAACCCTGCGCTCGGCTCCAACGACTTGGGCCTTTAGTCTCAGCGCGCGGGAGCGGATGGAACAGACGGAGGGCAGGCCGCTCTTTCGCGCGGATTGGAACCGGACGGTTTTTCTCCACTACGCCGTGGAACCGGCGGCCCTGCAGCCCTTCGTGCCCTTTCCCCTCGATGTGCGAGACGGCATGGCCTATGTCAGCCTCGTGGCCTTCACCATGGAACGGATGCGGCTGGCGGCGTGGCCGGGGCGGGTCAGTGAATGGCTCCTGCGCCCGCTTTCGCCCTGCCGGTATCTCAATGCTCGGGCGTACGTGACGGTCGACGGGGAGCCAGGCATCTATTTTCTCGCCGAGTGGCTGTCGCGCCAAATTCCGATTCCGCTGGGACCTTTGATCTTTGGTCTGCCGTACCGCGCGGGGCGTCTAGACTATGCGCACGATCCATCCGCCGGGCGTATTGCCGGAAGGGTGACCGATGGGCGCGGACGGCGGCTCGAGTATGAAGGTGCGATGGATCCCGCGGCGATCTTTCGCCTTTCGACTTCGGGTTCGCTCGATGAGTTTCTGCTGGAGCGCTACACGGCTTTTACGCTTTGGCGCGGGCGCCGCCGCTACTTCCGCATCTGGCACAAGCCATGGGCGCAGACGCCGGTGGATTTCGCCACAGCAGACGAAAGTTTGTTATCTTCCACCGGAGCCTGGGCCGCCGCCGCCCGTCATGTGGGCGGCTGCTATTCGCCAAGAATCGCCAACGTGTGGATGGGGCGTCCGCAATGGCTCTGATTTCCGCCACACTACGGGCAGGGCTCCGATATTCTACCAATGGCGGAGGTGCGGTTGCCGCCGGAAAAATTTCGTGGCAGGGTTCCAGCTCCCATGGGAGCTATGAAACTCTCCGTTTGCTGGATTTGTGTCTGGCTGGCGCTTTCGTTCCGCGCGTCCGCGCAGGATCTCGTCGCCTATGACAATGCGCTGGAAAACGGTTGGTCGAGTTATTCCTGGGCGACGGTCAATTTCAGCTCGACCTCGCCGGTGCACAGCGCGAGCGATGCGATCAGCGTCAGCGATCCGACGAATGGTTATCAGGCGCTGTATTTGCACCACAGCGGGCTCAATGGCTCTCTCTACCAAAGCCTGACTTTTTGGATTTATCCCACGGTCACGGGGCAAAATGCGCTGCGGTTGCAGGCGACGATCGCGGGAAATGCGCAGACCTCGGTGTTGCTTTCCTTTTCCACCAAAAATCAGTGGCAGCAGATCACCGTCCCGCTCACCAGCTTGGGCGTGGCGACGAGCACGAATTTCGATGGCTTCTGGCTGCAGGATAATGGAGGGACGATGCGGACCTTCTATGTCGACGACATCTCGCTCATTGCCACGCCGCCGCCACCCACGGTGAGCCTCACGGTGTCGCCGCTCGCAGTGACGAAGACGATCGATGGCCGGATTTACGGCATGAATCTCGCGATCTGGGACAGTCTGCTGGCCGGCTCCGGCACGACTGGCATCGTCGCGGCGATGCAGACGCAGACCTTCCGGCTGCCCGGCGGGAGCAGTTCCGACGATTACAATTGGCAGGCCGGTCGTGGTGTTTCCGATTCCAGTTACTTCTGGCCCAACAATGCGCCCGTCTTTGCCAAAGTCATCGCCACGGCGAATGCCCAGGCCTGCATCACGGTGAATTACGGAAGCGGCACGCCGGAGCAGGCGGCGGCCTGGGTGGCGTATTATAACGCGGCGACGACAAATACCACGGCGCTCGGCGTCGATGCAAAGGGGCGCGATTGGAAGACGGCCGGCTACTGGGCGGGGATCCGCGCCGCCTCGCCTTTGGGCACGGATGATGGGTACAACTTTCTCCGGGTCGCGCACGCGGCGCCCTACGGTTTCCATACATGGGAGGTCGGGAATGAATGTTATGGCAGTTGGGAGGCGGACCAACATGGGGCGTCGGGGACCGCGCTGAGCGGGGTCGCGCATGACCCGTACACGTATGCGAATGCTTTTGTGCAGTTCAGCCAAAAGATGAAAGCGGTCGATCCGACCATCCTGCTGGGCGCCGTGGCAAATCCCGGAGAAGATAGTTATGGCATCGGCACGCATCCGGCCACAAATCCCAACGAAGGCAACTCGACCCATACCGGCTGGACGCCGGTGCTGCTGGTCACGCTGAAGTCGCTCGGAACCTACCCGGATTTTCTGATCGATCACATCTATCCGCAAAATTCGCCGAATGAAAGTGACGCCGGGCTGTTGCAAGCGGGCGCGGAATCGGTCTCCGATGCGGCAAACTTGCGGAAGATGATCACGGACTATGTCGGCGGCAGCGCCGGGGCGGGCATTGCGCTCACGATCACGGAGCTGAACTCGGTCAGCGCTGGTCCGGGTAAACAAACGGTGAGCCTGGTCAACGGACTCTTCATGGCCGACGCCATTGCCCAGGTCGCGGGCACGGAATTCACCGGTTGTTATTGGTGGGATCTGCGGAACAGCGCTCAAGCGTCGTATAACCTGGATGCGAGCCTGTATGGCTGGCGGCAATTTGGCGACTATGGCGTTGTCGCCTCCGGCGATCGCGGCGATACGCCGGGGAATACGCCGTATCCGGCGTACTATGCGGCCAAACTTTTGACCCACTGGGGGAGGGGTGGAGATCGGGTGATCGGCGCGACCACGAATTACAATCTGCTCAGCGTCTATGGGGCCAAGCTGGCCAACGGCAATCTTTCGGTCCTGGTCGTGAACAAGCATCCGTCCACGGATCTTGCGGGACAGTTGACCATCCCGGGCTTTACGCCGGGGGCGACCACCGCCACCGCGATTTCCTACGGCAAGCCGAATGACCTCGCCAATGGCGATCTTACGACGACGACCTTCAATTGCGGGACGGGGTCCTTCACTTACACATTTCCGTCGTATTCCATGACGATGCTGATCCTCACCGGGCAATGGGAGGCCTGGCGCGAGGCAAATTTCACGGCGGCGGAATTGGGTAATTCCGCAATGAGCGGCGATACCGCCGCGCCCGCGCAGGATGGCGTATCGAATCTCACGAAATATGCGCTCGGGCTGAATGCCAAAACGCCGGCGGGCGCCGGAGCGCCGCATATCGGCCGGCAGTTGATCGCCGGGAAACATTATCTCACGCTGGCGTTCAGCCAGTTGAAGACGCTTCTGGATGTCACCTACACGGTGCAGGTCTCGAGTGATTTGAAGACGTGGCAATCCGGCGCGTCTTATGTTACGCGGGTGGACGATGGTTCGACGAATAATGCCGTCTACCGCGATCTCACCGCGGTTGAAGATGGGCCGCAGCGGTTCATCCGGCTGGCCGTGACGCGGTTTTGATTGTTAAGGAGCGCGTGCGGCGGCAGCCATCCTGGGAGCGCGGGCGTCTCGCCGGCACAGTGCGGAAGCATCTGAAAAGACACGGGCTTTTCTTCGAGCGTGCCGCGCAGCAGCAGCGTGTTCGCAAACGCGCGACACGATACAATTACAGGCCTTCAGACCTAAGTGCATACGTCTTATTGGACGCTTCCACGCTTCGCGGGGCGACGCCCGTGAGACGCGCCTCCGCGCTCAAATACACATCCAAAGGTATAGCGACCGGCCAGTCTTCTGGGCGTCTCTCGCCAATCGTGACAACTCCTTGATGATCGGCAAGACATCGGATGCCTCACAGTTCATGTACGCCAACTCTCCTGTCTGAATCCACTTGGCCGCGGTTGCCGCAAAGCCGGCATCGTCGAGCGATGCAAGCCGCGCCACAAAGTCCGGCGGAAATCGGTTGATGAGCCTCTGGCCGCCATCAACCACGAGAACAGACTCAAAGGCATTGGAATGCGCTGATGTCGGCTCGACGTCTTGGAGGGTGGCCCAAAGATCGGCGCACTCCACGTAAGTTAGTCCCTTGAACTCGGCGCGCTCATTTTCCGGAACATTTCGGTCGGTGTCGTAGCGAAGAGCCTGTTCGGGCGAGGCGACATAAAAGTCAGATAGCGTTGACATGGTGTGTGATGTTGGAAAAAGCGTCACTGGCAAGCGCCAAAACGCACGCACGACTCGCGCCGCAACATCACTCCCCCGGCGGATTCACTTCCCGAACCAGCGCTCCGTGCGCGTCGCTGAGCACGAGGAGCGACAATCGCTCCACCGACCCGAGTTCATCCGGCGCAAGCATCGGCCAGTCGATTCCTGTCTTGCCTGGGGTCTCGTTCCCGCCCCGCGGAACGACGCTTGTCGCATCCCCGGCATTCAGACTCGCGTAGTCGAATTTTCCGCGGAGGTCCGTGTAGCCATCCTTGTAGAATCGCACTTGGCCATTTTTCAGCCGCGCGTAGACTTTGACATACGCCTTGGCCACGGGCTTGCCGGCGACGCTGTCGCGCAGCTCCATCCGCCCGTAGTTTTCCACGAGGGCCAGCTTCAGGCTATTTGCATGATAGGTCTGCGTCTTGCGTTGCGCTCCGCCGACCACTTCTACCAGCACATTGGCGTGCTCGTATTCCGCGGGCAGCGGCAGTTCAACCGTGTCCTGGTTTTCCGGCAGCGTCTGAGTCACCGATTTCGCCGGTTTTACGATGGCCATTTGTTGCCGATTGGCCGAAGCGAACGGATTGCTGGAGAAAAGGAATTCCGGATCGGTGAGATAATAGCTGATCACGGCCTGTCCGAGATTCTTGTAATTCAGGGTGATCTTGTGGTTGTCGATCTGGAAATCGAAGGACGACTCGGTCGCGGCCAGACCGCTTTGTTGCGCCTCGCGGTCGGGTCTGGCTTCCTTGTCCGGATGGCCCTCTGCGACGGCCGGCGTAGCTCCGGCGATCTCGTCGAGTTGCGCCAGCACATCGGTAAAGAGCTTGCGCCAGCGCTCCACCGGATAGGCGGCATATTGGCTGGCCACGCCCCGCGCTTCCGCGAGATGCTCCTCGTACAGCGCCGCATAGCAATGGAAATAATCGTACTGCAGCCGGGTGGCCAACTGCGCCGGATCGAGGGCGTGAAACCGCGCCAGCGCTTCCTCGACGCGATCCTGCAGGAAGAGAAAATAGACCACGGCCAGCTGGTCATTGGCGTCGAGCGTCGGCTTGTGAGCCAGGATGCTCATGAGGGACTCATACTGCTCGCGCTCCTTGACATTGAGGATGTGATTTTCCGCGCCGAGCCGGTGGCTGCGGGCGTTGATGAGCGGCGCAAATTCCAGATGTTCGTAGCTTCCATTGTCCACCGGATCGACGTGGAGCAAGGGCGACTCGAGATACGGCCCGCATTCCAGCGGCTTCTGGAAAGGAAGCCATTCGCGCAAGGCTTCGCGATCATTCTGCTTTACCGCATAGGAGTAGATCACGTCGTTGTAAACGCGGCGCTTGCCGAGGAGGGCGGTGAGTTTGTGGAGAAACTCGGCGCTGCCGCCGGCCCGCCAGGCGATCAGTTCCAGGTCGATTTTCTCCAGGTTGTTTTTGTCCAGGAAGGCAAAGACGTCGGCATCGCTGCCGTATTGGGAAACATAGTCCCAGGATGCGGTGTCGGTCGCGGACGGATGGTCCACCGTCTTGAAGGTCGTGGCGATGGCGGCGGCCACATCCTGGCCATCGATCGACGCGTGCGCGGGATAGTGGGGCAGGGGCGCTGCTTCGGCTTTGGGAAAGTAGAAGTAATACTTTTCCGTGGTCGTCGCAAAGGGATCGAGGTGAAGGCGTTTGCCTGCAGTGGCTTTGCCATTATTCACCGGCAAGGCGCCTCGGGGAATCTGCAGGAGTAAATCGATGTCGATGCGCTCGGACGAGGCATTGGTCACAATCACGTCAGAGCCGTAAGTGACGCCGGCGACAAATTCGTCCGTAACGAACTTCTCAGAGGCCTCGTCGGGGCCTGGATCTTCGATCGTTCGGAAGAAATGTTCGCTGAGTTGCACGGAGCCGGCGGGCAGGGCCGAAGGCGCCGTGGGCGCCAGTTCTTTGTGATAAGCCAGGGCATTGCCAGCGACCGTTACGATGAGACGTCCGCTATCCACACGCTTTTGAGACTTGCCCGCCTCAAAAGGCACATCGAGCAGCGCGAGCGCCAACATTTTTTCGGAAAACCCGGCGGCCCAAATCTTGTCCAGATGCTTGGGGAGAAATGGGGATTGGCCATCCCACGCGGCGTACTCGGCCCAGAACGCATAGCGCCCGCGCTGCCCGTCATTTGGTGTTTCCTTTTCAAAATAGTTTGTCTCCGACCAGACCTTGGTCGGCCCGATGCGGCGATAGAAGGGCCGGATCTCGGCGCGCAGTTGGCCGGCCAATTGCACTTCGCGTCTCAGTGTCTTATCCATGGTGCGGGTGTTTCCGCGTATATTTATATCGCCCAAAAAGCTCCTGTCCGAAAACGTATCGCTGAGGGCGGGCGTGGCGGGCGCAGCGTCTCCTTCGACGATTCCGCCGACGGCGGCCGCTGCCGGCCCCGCTCCAGCGATTCCGGAGGTTCCGCCCAGGATCGCGTTAATCGCATTCTGAGAGATCGCGAGGTTTCCGCTGCGCAGTGAGCTTGTTACGGGAAAAGTCTCCGGTTTCGGCGCGGAAAACGAGGCTGGCGTCGTCGGCGTCACTGGAAACGATTGATACCCGTTCATTGAATACCCAAATTTTGGGGCATTCCCTTCGGTTTCTGCGCTGGCGCTGGCGCTCGCCGCGGCGGTGGACTCTTCGCTGGCGCCCAAGGCCCACTCAAAGGCCATGCGCTCGTCATCCGGATTTCCTTTCGCCGCCGCAAGCAAATCGGAAAGACTGCGCGCCGTCGCCGCCGCTTCCCCCGGGAGCCGCTTTCCGAGCAATGCTTTCTCGGCGACGCTGAGCCGGGCGTAGGCGGCCGGCGCGAGGTAACGGCGGAGATCGGCGCCCAGGAGATAGTTATCGAGGAAGGTCGGGTCTTTTTTGTTGGCGAGATAGGGGCGAATGACCGTCTGGAAGAACTGCGGATCTTTCTGCGCCAGGAAGAAGTTCAACTCGTGGCAACTGAATTGCGAATACTTGGCCCGCTTTTCTTCGTCGCTCAGATTTGGCCAGTCGAGAATGAAGGCAAACTTGGCGAAAGCGCCGGTGGGGTCGACCCTGGAGAGAAAGCTATAGACGCCCGCCAGTGAGTCGTAGGTTCGCCACTCGCTGCCGCCGGCAGCGTCGAGGGCAAAGGTCTGTCCGGCGGTGAGCGCGCTGACCTCCCGCTTTTCGTAGAAGGCCTTGGCCGGATCGAGGCTCTGCTCGAGCCGCAGATCGCGGAGCGCGAAGGGAGTCTCTGGCAGCGCCAACGAATTCCAGGCGGCTCCGGATTCTCCCACGGCGCAAACTTGCACATACTGCCGGTCCCCGAGCGCCTTGCGATCGATGCGCACGATTCCATCCTTGTCGGGCGCAAGATTGTAAAAGACCGGCGCGGCGGTCGCGAGGAAGTCGAGATTGGATGATTTTGGCGTCTCAGAGGGAGCTACGGACTTGTCGCTTGCCTCGGGAGCCGGCGCAGCGCCCGCGCGATCGCCGGCCGAGCGCTTTGGCGCCTGGCTCGCCTCCTGTTCCTGGCTCTGAAGCTCCGTGGCCTTCAATTCCCACGGATTCAGGATGAGTCCGGGGCGAGTTAACATATTACCTGGGTAGATGGCCGAGTAACGCCGCTCCAGAATGTAGCGGTACTCGTCGCCAATGGCGCGACCCGAGAGGAATAGATTGGGCCGATAGGCCGGCGCCGCCTCGCGCGGGGTCGGTTCGGTCGTGGAAAATTGCGAATTCAGAAACCAATCGCCTTCGGGAAAGTACCGTGCGGCTGCGATGTGGACGCGGGTGATAGAATCGGCATTGCGCAACCGGATTACGATGCTGTCTCCTGCTTGCTCGATGTTATCGATCTGCAGCGATTTCGGCTCGGATCTCTCCAGGAGACGCGCGTCGCCGGCGATCCAGCCGAGGACGGACGCGCCGCCGGAAATCTTCAGGGTGAGGTCCTGCTCATCTCCCAGGTGATGGACGGAAAGAAGATAGTTGCCCGGTGTGAGTCCTTTGATCGACAGCGCCCGGCCCGTGAGTGAGATCGCCTTGTAGCGATTTGCGACGAAGCCCTCGCCTTTCTTTTCGAGCAGCGAGACCGCCGCGGGCGACAGGTCGCCGGTCCAAGGGATCTCGATGACATCCGCCGCTGCCGCCTGGATGGTCTTGCGCGGAGTCGAGCCGAAGTCGCACAGCGTCCACTCCATCTCAGGTTCGTCGAGGCTGATCTTGCTGATGCCATCGAGTTTTCCCAGCATCACGCGGCCGCGTTCGTCTGTGCTCAGTGAGACTTCCTTTTCGGTGGAGTACTGCCAGGAAGTAAAGGTCAGGTTAACCGCCTGGTTTGCCCGTGGCTCGCCGTTTTTACCCAGGAGATCCAGCGCATAGCCGGCAGCATCCTTTTGCAGGTAGGCGCTGCTCGTTTCAGCGGTGGTGTCGATGCCATTGATCGACCAGGAGCGGGAGGCAGAGATTTCCTGTTTTTCGCCGCCGGCGCTCAGTTTCTCCACTGTGCCGGCGAGCGTGGCCGTGATCGACTGGATGCGGTCGGTGATCGCGAGCGTCTGGAGGTAGCACGGGCCGTCCTCCAGTTTCAGCCCGCGCGCCGGAGTGATTTCCTGGGTCGTCGTAATTCCGTCCAGGGACACGGTTTCCACCGTCAACCTGGGTTTTTCGACAAGGGAGAGCGGGATCTTCTGCCCGTCCAGATCCAAGGACGCCCAGACGGCCAGAGAAGCGTCTTTGCCGGATAACAATTGTTCCCGATTGAGATAAAACTGGGCGTCGAGCCGGTAAGTTTCGTCGTGACGATAGAAGTTCACGAGCGAAGCGAAATCGCCGGAGGCGCTGGCCAGCACGATCTCGCGAGAACCCGGCTGCGCGGTGAAGGGCAGGGTGATCATGCCGGTGCGCGCATCCGGAGTGAAGCGTCGGCCGTCGGCCCAGACGACCGCGTCTTTCACAGGCTGCCGCGCTTCATCGATCACGGTGAGCATGTCTCCGGCCGGACCGATTTCCGGCAGTGCTTCCCACTGGCCTTTGCGCACGAGCGCCCGGCTGCTCTTGCCGCCGGCGATGAATTCGATGATCCAGGCGCCGCGTTTGCCCTGCAGCTCGGGAAAGTCGATGCTGCGCAGGCTGCGGCGAAAGGGATCCCGTCCGGAGGCATCGTCAAAGCTCTGGGTGCGCTCGACATTTGGCGTCAGGCCATCAATGTCGATGTCTGTGTTGAGCTGGCGATGTTGGCTCTGAAAAAAGCCCAGCGCATTGAGCTCATGGATGCGCACGAGAAGCTTCGGCGCATTCTTGGTCCAGAGCCGCAGGGTGACGGCGTCCGCGGGTTTGAAGACCGCCGGATTCTCGGGTGCGAAGTCGAGATCCACCCGGTTTTGTAAGGCCTGGAAAACCGTGGGTGAGAGCAGGGAAGCCCATTTATCCGCCTGGCCCGCGCCGCTGACGATCTTGGCCTCGGCGAAGATAGGTTTAACATACTCTTCACGAAGATATTTGGCATAGGGCTTCCAGGTATCTTCGGTGGCGAGAAAGTGCAGGAGGCAGGCGCGGAGCAAAGGCTCATCGTCGCGAATGGCCTCGCTGTCGCCGAGCGCCGCGCCGAAGCTGTTGTCGAAATTGACCAGCGCATTGGAATTCACCGTGCGCGAAAGGTAGGCGGGGTTCATATATCCCGTCCGGCGCGGCAGTTCCAGATAGGCGAGAAAGCGCGCGCGATCGTAGAGGCCTCTTGTGCGATCGAATTCCAGACGCCGATGCAGGATGCCGGCCTTCAGGCTATTGAAGCTCGGCGCGAGATTTTTTGCATAGGCCCAGAGACGGTCCAGCCAAGCGGCGTGTTCGGCCGGATTGCTTTGCAGATCGATGTCGGCGTTTGGCGCCAGTTGGCCGAGCCGGGTGTTAACAAAAGCTTCGTTTTCGAAAAGGCGCGGCAGCCGCTGGGCGAGCGTGTCGAGTTGCTCGGGCAGGAGTTTCTGGTGGATCGAGAAATCGCCAAAACCGCGGCTCTCCTTGGATTCCAAATCCGTTCCGATGAGTTCGACCAGGCCCGGAACATCCGGCCGGGTCAGCCGGGCAAGCAAGGCGCGGCGCTGGGAGTCGGTGAATTCCATCTTTTCACGCACCGCTGCGACCAGGGCAGACTCGGAGAATTTGGACAGGTCGTCGGTGGAGTCGTCGAGCGCAAGCTGGCGGAATGCCGCGGGAGTGATTTCGGCTGGGTCCAGCATGGTGGGCAGATCCGGCTTTTGATCCCGCGCCTCCTGGTGGTGATCGAAGTGAAGATCGAGGTGTTTCTCGAGGTATTCCAGCGTCCCCTTGGGATTGGCCTCGTAAGTGAGCAAGGCCTCGCGATTTTCGATGATCGTTCGCCGGTGCGAGTCAGGCATCTTTGCGGCCCACTGCGCCATGAGGGCGGCGAGTTTCGCCGTCTGGCGTGTGTTCTGGTAGTGCAGGGCGCTGAAGTAATAGAAATCCTCGCTGCCCGGCGCAAGTTGGTTGAGGACCTTTTCGCGATCGGCGGCGAGGGCGAACTTTTCGATAAAGCCGATCTCCGTGGCGGAATCGGCTCGAATGCTCGCGGCCGGCAATAGGCAGAGAAGCGTCGTCGAGAGGAGAAAAAGAAGGCGCGGTTTCATGATGGAGAGGTAGGGGAAAGTAAGGGAAAGGGGTTGAAAGGACTCACTCGCCGGGCGGGTTCACTTCCCGCACCATGGTTCCGTGGGCTTCGCTCGAAATCAGCAGAGCCAGACGTTCCACGTCTCCTAGTTCTGCCGGCGCCAACATGGGCCAGTCGATTCCCGAGTTGGCGAATTCCGGGCTTTCCGGCTGTGGCTTTGCGCCGGTGGACTCACTGGTGTTCAAGCTGGCGTAGTCAAATTTTCCGCGCAGGTCCGTATAGCCATCCTTGTAAAAACGGACCTGTCCGTTCTTCAAGCGAGCGTAAATCTTCACATAAGCCTTCGCCACCGGCTTGCCCGCGACGCTGTCGCGCAATTCCAGCCGGCCGTAGTTTTCGACGAGCGCCAGCCGGAGTGTATTGGCGTGATAGGTCTGAGTCTTGCGCTGTGAACCGGAAGCGACCTCGACCAGCACATTGGCATGTTCGTACTCCGCGGGCAGCGGCAGCTCCAGCGTGTCCTGGCCTTCCGGCAGGGTTTGTGTTGCCGACTTCGCCGGCTTCACGATGGCCATTTGTTTCCGGGTCGCCGAGGCAAATGGATTGCTGGAAAAGAGAAACTCCGGTTCCGTGAGGTAATAGTTGATCACCGCCTGGCGGAGATTCTTGTAGTTCAGCGTGAGCTTGTCATTGTCGATGTGGAAATCGAAGGACGGCTCGGTGGCTGCCAGACCGCTCTGTTGCGTCTCACGATCAGGCCTGGCGTTTTTGTCGGGCGGCGCTCCCGGGGCGGTGGGTTCGGCGCCGGCGATCTCGTCGAGCTGCGCGAGGACCTCGGTGAAAAGTTTGCGCCAGCGGTTTACGGGATAGGCTGCATACTGGCTCGCCACGCCTCGGGCCTCCGCGAGGCGTTCTTCGTAAATCGCCGCATAGCAATGGATATAGTCATACTGCAGGCGCGTCGACAACTGTTCCGGATCGATGGCATGAAAACGCGCCAGGGCTTCCTCGACACGATCCTGCAGAAACAGGAAGTAAACCACGGCGAGTTGGTCGCTGGCCTCGAGGGCGGGCTTATAGGAGGCGATCCGCATCAGCTCCCGGTATTGCGCCAGTTCCGCCGAGTTCAGGATATGATTCTCCGCGCCAAAGCGATGGGTGCGTTGATTGATGAGGGGCGAAAATTCCAAGTGCTCGTAGAGGCCGTGGGCGACGGGATCGATGTGCAGCAAAGGCGAATCGAAACACGGCCCGCATTCCTTGACGAACTTGTCCTGGGACGCGAGCCAGACGCGCAGAAGGTCGCGATCGTTGTGCAGCGCGGCATAGGAATAGATGAAATCGAAATAGACGTGCCGCTTCTGCAGGAGCGCGACGAGTTTGCGCCAGAAGTCCGCGCTGCGGGCCGCCCGCCAGGCGATCTTTTGCAGCGATGTGTTCTCCAGATTGTTTTTATTCAGGTAGTCGAAGACTTCAGTGTCGCTCGCGTATTTGGAGACATACTCCCACGACGCCTGGTCGATATTGGTGGGATGTTCCACTGTCTTGAACACCGTGGCCTTGGCTCGGGCCACGTCTTTCCCGCTCACGGAGAGATGCGCCGGGTAGTGGGCAAAGGGCTGCGCCTCGGCGCTGGGAAAGTAGAAATAATACTCCAGCGAGGCGTTGGAGTAAGGCTTGACCCGCAGTTGCCGGCTTTCGTTTGGCTTGGTGTTATTCAGCGGCAGAGCGCCGAGCGGGATCTGAACGAAGAGATCGACCGTCAAAGGCGTCGATGAAGAATTCGTCACCACCGCGATGCCGCCGTAGGCGACGCCGGCGACAAATTCATCGGTGACCTGTTTCTCCACTTGTTCGCCTTCTACCTGGCGATAGCGATCATTCAGGGCGAAGAAATGCTCGCTGAGCAGGAGATCGTCGGGCTGCGGCGCGGGCGCGGCTTGGGCGAGATCTCGGCAATAGGTCAGCGTAGGGCCTCCGGCGGTAAATGTGAGCCGATCATTCTCGAGACGGGTCTGACTTTGGGGCGAGGCAAAGGGAAGATCGAGCGCGCCAAGGGCGAGCAGGGCTTGCGTAAAGCTGGCGCCGGCGTCGACGAGATGCTTGGAGAGAAAGGCGGATTGCCCGTCCCAGGCGGCGTAGTCGGCCCAGAAGGCATTGACGGGAATGAGGTTGGCATTCTGCGATGCCTTCGGCGTTTCGAAATAGTTATTCTCCGCCCATTCCTTGGCGGGGCCGATTTTCCGATAAAAGGGGCGAACCTCCGCGCGAAGTTTCAAGGCGACTGCGGCGTCGACTAAGGCCCGACGTTTTCGCCCCATCATTTCCGAAACGCCCTCGTCGTCAGAGAGTTTTGATTTTGTTACACTCGCGAGGGTGTCGGGGCGCAACCTGCTCGTCATCTGCGAGAAGTTGGCCGAGTCGCCAGTTGCGACGCCTGAGGTCCCGCCGCTCCAAAATAACCTGCCGGTCGCTGAGCCGGGATTCAGGGCTACGCCGCCGCTGATTAGCAGGGCCGTGTCCTCCATGAGGCCATGCAGCCCAGTTTCAAATTTCACCCACTCGAGCGCCGGGTCCGGCGGAGTGAGAGCCAGGAGATCGGCAAGACTACGCGCCGTAGCTTGCGCTTCCCCCGGAATACGATGGCCGAGAAGCGCTCGCTCTGCGGCATTGAGCCTGAGCCAGGCGTCTGGCGCCAGGTAGCTCTGGAGGTCCGTCCCGAGCAGATAGTCGTCGAGAAACGTGCGTTCCTTCTTATTTGCCAGGTACGGACGAATCACGGTCTGGAAAAAATCCGGATCCTTGCGGGACAGGAAAAAATTTAGCTCGTGGCAGGCGAACTCCGAATACTTCGCGCGCTTGTCTTCATCGCTCAGTTTTGGCCAATCGACGATGAAAGCAAATTTGGCCAGTTGATCTTTTTCGTCTCTGGTGATGCTGACAAAAAGCGCATAGACGGCGGCAATCGAGTCGTAGGTCGCAAGCTCTCCGCCGCGCGCGTCGTCGACGGTGAGCGTCTGGCCGGCGGCCAGTGTACTGATCTCTCGTCTTTCGAGAAAGGCCTTCGCCGGGTCGAGATTCCGGGCGAGGCGGAGATCGCGGAGCGCTACCGGTGTTTCCGGCAGCGCCAGCGAAGCCCAGGCGCTGCCGGACGTGCTCGTGGCGCACACCTGGATGTACTGGCGACTGCCGAGCGCCTTGCGATCGAGCCGCACCATGCCGTCTTTGTCCGGCGCCAGATTGTAGAAGACCGGGGCCGCCGAAGCGAGAAAATCGAAGCTCGGCGAACGCTGGCTTTGGTTGGACTCAGGTGACTGCGCGAGCCCCTCGCCAGCCACCACATTCGATGCAAAATCGGGGGCTTCCCGCGTTCTGCGCAGTAACTCCGCCTGCGCAGCCGTCTGCCGATCGAGCGCTGTGGCCTTCAGTTCCCACGGATTCAGAATCAAACCGGGGCGGGCTAACATATTGCCCGGGTAGATCGTCGCATACCGCCGGTCCAGGATGTAGCGATATTCGTCGCCGATGGCGCGTCCGGAGATGAAGAGATTTGGACGATAAGCCGGCCAGAATTGTTCCGACCAGGACCTTGCGTGAACCTCGCAGGCCTTGCCCAGGCTCCAGTCATTGGTGGGAACATAGCGGTTGGCGGCGACATGTATGCGGGTATCTGCATCGGCATTTCGCAATTGAATGGCGAGGCTTTCGCCGACCTGCTGAATGTTATCGATCTGCAGCGGTTTCAAGGCGGATTGTTTCCGCAAGTGCGCTTCGGTCTCCAGCCGGCCGGCCGCTGTGCCGGCGAGGATGTCCAAATCGATCTCCAGTATCTTGCCTGCATCGTTGATCGTGAGCACATAGGCGCCGGGCGCGAGTCCTTTGATTTGCAGCATGCGGCCGTTCAGCGAAAGCGCGCTGAAGCGGTCGGCGACAAAAACTTTTTCGCGCCTCTCGAGCAGCGAAACGTTTGCAGGCGACAGGGCGGCCCCGCGGTTCCACGGGACTTCGATGAGCTCGCCGGCCAGGGTTTCAATCGACGCTCGCTCGGTTGCTCCTGCGTCCTCCAGATCCCAGCTCCGCTTCTGGTCGGTCGCTTCGATGGCCTGGATGCCTTTTAGTTTTCCCAGGGAAACGCGGCCGTGTTCGTCAGTGCTCAATGAAACCGAAGCGGGCGCCTTGAATTCTCCGGTTGTGAATTTGAAGGAAACCGCGCGCTCCGCAATCGGTTCGCCGTTTTTCCCGAGAAGCTCGAAGATGTACCCGTTGGCTTCGCGGAGCAGATAGCCGTCGCTGGTCGCGGCGGTGTGATTGATGCCATTGAACTCCCAGGTGTGGCTTGCCCGGACGTTCTGCTTTTCACCGCCGGCGCTGAGTTTTTTAACGGAGCCGGTGAGGGTCGCCTCGAGCGCGTGCACATTCTCCGGCACGAGGATGGATTGCAGGAAATAGGGGCAATCTTCCAGCTTCAGGCCTTGTTCGGCGCGAATTTCCCGGGTGGTGTGAATGTTATCCTGCGACGTGAACTTGATCGTTAGTTTGGGGTCCTCGAGCAGCGCAATGGGGAAACTCTGGTGGTCGAGCGTGAGCGTAGCCCGAAGAGCGAGCATAGCCTTTTTTCCCGGCAACAACTGCTCGCGATCGATGTGAAAATTCGCATCGAGCGAGTAAGCTTCATCATGGTTGTAAAATTTGACGAGCGAAGCGAAGTCGCCAGAAGCGCTCGCCAGGACGGCCGATTTCATGTCTTCCTTGTTCGTGAAGGGCACATTAATCAGTCCGGTCTCCCGATCCGCCAGAAACGGTCGCCCGTCTACCCAGACCACGGCGTCCTTTACGGGTTGCCGAGCCTCGTCGATCACTGTTAGCATATCTCCAGCTGGGCCAAGCTCCGGGAGCGCCTCCCACTGGCCCTTGCGCACGAGCGCGCGGCTGCTTTTGCCGCTGGCGATGAGCTCGATGATCCAGGCGCCGCGTTTGCCCGAGAGCTCCGGAAAATCGATGCTTCGCAGCGTGCGCCGCAAGGGATCGCGGCCCGCGGCGTCTTCGAAGGTCAGAGTTCGCTCCACATTGGGCGCGAGACCGTCGATGTCGATGTCTGTATTCAACTGCCGATTTTCGGAGAGAAAGTAGTTCAGTGCATTGAGCTCATAGATGCGCGCGATGACGCGCGGCGCATTCTTCACCCAGAGGCGCAGACTCACCGCATCGGCGGGGTTGAAGCGCGGCGGATTGTCGGCGGCAAAATCCAGATCCACACGGGTCTGCAAAGTCTGATAGGCGCTGGGCGTGAGCAGAGCGGTCCACTTGTCACCGGGGCCGGCCCCGCTCAGGAGTTTCGCTTCGGCGAAGAGCGGCTGCAGGAACTCCTCGCGGAGATAAGTCGCGTAGGGTTTCGACGTCTCTTCGGTCGCCAGAAAATGCAGGAGATAGTCGCGAAGCAGCGGCTCGTCGTCATGGATCGGCGCGCCTCCTCTGAAGGCCTCGCTGAAATCGGCCTCAAAATTGACCAGCGCAGCGGTTTCCTCGGTCCTTTCGAGATACTTGGGATTCATGTAGCCGGCCTGGCGAGGCAGCTTCAGGTAGGTGAGAAAGCGATCCTTGTTATAAACTCCGCGGCTGCGATCGAATTTCAGGCGATCAAACAAAAAACTGGCTTTGAGGCTATTGAATCTCGGCGATAGGTTTCTGGCGTAGGACCAAAGGCGGTCGAGCCACGCTTCGTTTTCCGCGGGGTCGGTCTCGACATTGACGTCGGCATTGGGGAAGAGTTGGCTCAGTCGGGTGTGGACGAAGGTCTCGTTATCGAAAAGACCGGGGTCGCGCTGGGCGAGCTCGTCCAGTTGGTCGGGAAGCAACAATTTATGGATGGAAAATGCTCCGAAGGCGGGCGCGTTGACGGAAGCCAGATCGGTCGCGATGACATCGACGAGCCCGGGCACGTTCGGGCGGGTAATGCGCGCCAGCAAAGCCCGCCGCTGGGCTTCGTTCAGCTTCATTTTTTCCCGCACCGCGGCTTCCAGCGCCGGCTCCGAAAAATTGCTCAGATCATTCCGCGACGACTCCAGGGCGAGATCGCGGAAGACTTCCCGGCTGATCAGCGCCTGGTCGAGTTTGGTCGGCAGGGTCGACTTTTGATCGCGCGCTTCCTGGTGCTGATCGAAGCGCAGATTGAAGCGGCGCTTCAGGAAATCCAGGGTGGCCTTGGGATTGGCCTCGTAGGAAAGCAGCGTCTGCCGCTCCTCCATGATCTTCCGCTGCGGGCTGTCGGGAAACTGCACGGTCCACTGCGCCATGAGCGCCTCGAGTTTGGCGGCTTGCTTGGTGTTCTGGTAGTGGAGCGCGTGGAAGAAAAAGGAGTCCTCCGTGCCCGGCGGCAATTGATTGAGAAACTGCTCGCGATCCGGAGCGAGCGCGAATTTCTCCATGAGGCCGATTTCGGTTTCCGAGTCGGCGCGGAGAAGTGCGGCGGGAAAAGCGCAAAGGAGCGCAGCCGAGAGGAGCAAGGGGAGGCGCGGTTTCATGGTGGCAGGCGGTGGGAAGGGGAAAGTCAGGGCTGGGCTCCAGTGAATACGGGGGAAGTGGGGAGGGGTATTAGACCGCCTTGCGGCAATGGCTTCAAAAAAGCTCTTCCAAAAAATGCATGATCCATGGGATGGCCATCGATGGCGATCTGCGGGCTCCGTTCATGCGCTGCCTGTTAGAGCAGTGCATGCGGCGGGAGTCAATACGCGGCGACCGGCCGGCATGGCATTCCGTGTGGGAATGCGGGTCTGATTTCCTGTTGTGATCCCTCTTGATCTCCTTGTCCCGGGACCGTCTTCTGGATTAAAGTGCCTTACCGGAATGCCCATCTCCCAAGAGCCAAAGATTTATCGGGAAAATCCTTCGCTCGAGCATGCCGAAAGCGCGTGGGGCTTGTCTGACGAAACATGACCGGACCTCCGGCCCCCTTCGCCACGCGATAATGATTACCAGACGAAAGCGGCCAGGATTTCATCCGGGAGGCGCCGAGCGTCTGGTAATGTTCTTCCTGTGTCTGGCCCTCTCGCCGGCGTTGGCATACAAGGGGACGCTTCCGACTTCCGGGTCGGGAGATTCAGGCGTGGATCTGCGTCTGAATCTCCTCTATGCCGAGTCGCCGGATTTCGGCGATTTTCTGCCGGTGCATGTCACGATGCGCAATGTGTCGCCAGAGAAGCGACAGGGGGTCTTTGAAGCCAAGGAACGGGCGGGAACGGCGCACGCCGCCGCATGCTGGACCATTTCCGTAGATCCCGGCGCCGCCATCGAAACGGACATCTTTCTCCCTTCCTTGCAGCCTCGATATGGCTGGCCGGAGCTGGAGGCTCGGGTTGTGGGATTTGAGGGAAATCGAGTGATCATGAGTAATTATGGCAACCGCGGCGGGGCGAATCCCCGGACGCATTTTGCCGCGCTGAGCGACAGCCTGGCTGGCTCAAGGTGGTCGGAGATTGAAAAGACGCTCAATGACGGTCTGATTTCGGGCCCCGATAAATCCGAATTCCTGCGCAAATCCGCGGGCACAAGCTACAACCGGGGCGGAAAAATCGGTCCGCAACTCAACAAGCGGTCTTTGCAGGGCTCGGCGCTGGATCTCAACGAATTGCCCGCCGATGCCCGAGCCCTGTCCGGCGTGGTGGGTCTCTGGGTGACGGCAGCTGAATGGCGGGGCCTGACGGCGCCTCGTCGCGAGGCCATCGGGCAATGGATGGAGGAAGGAGGAAGTCTGTTTGTCGCCACCGATGTTTTACCGAAATCTCCTTTGCCGGAGTTGCCGCGAACGGAGCGTTTCGACGAGGTGACTCGCCGCGGCTTTGGCTCATTTCGCCTGGTCCAGTCGACGGGAGGACAGCTTTCTCCGGAGGCCGCGGCAAACGCGATCCTGGGGCTCGATGGGGAGGTCTTTCCGCTGCGAGTTGGCGATTTCGGCGGTTCTCCTTTGCTTTCGGAGGTTGGCGAACCCGAATTGAACGCAAAGCTCTCGCTCGCGATCATGGGGCTTTTCGCGGCGCTGGCGGGACCGGTCAATCTGTATTGGCTGGCTCCGGCGAGGCGGCGTCACCGACTTTTTTATACGGCCCCCTTGATTTCCTTGGGTGGCGCCTTGGCGCTGGCCGCATGTGTTTTCCAGATCGATGGAGTGGGAGGCTGGGGCAAACGAAATGTTTTGGCCTTCATATCTTCGGGGCATCATCGCTTCTCCCTGGTGCAGGAGCAGGTCAGCCAGACGCGTCTGCTTTTGCATACCGACTTTGTTTTGCCACCCGGCGTCTCCATCCAAAAGCTCCCGATCGTCTTCGAGCCGGGTGAACTCGCCCTGTCTGATGGAGTCGCATCTGGAGATTGGTTTATGAATCGTCGCCGCCAGGCGCACCTTTTGCGTGCGACGCTTCCGTCTCGCGCGGGAGTTACGGTGCGTCCCGATGTTGATGGAACGCCGCTGGCGCTTTCGACCGCCCCGAGCTTGCTTCGCGATGTCTACCATGTCGATCGCGCCGGCGAACTCTGGCACGGCGCGGTCCTGGCGCCGGGGCGGCCTTTACGGCTGGAGAAAAGCAGCGCCGCGGACTTTCAGGCCTGGGCGCGGACGGCGACGGGGCGGTTCAGTGAAGGATTGAAGATGGCTTGGCGCGCCGTGGAAGGGCGACCTGGCTATTTCTATGCAATGGCGGATTCCATACCAGGCGTACCCATTGAGACGTTGCCATCGATCCGGTGGGGGGATGACGTGGTCCTATACTGCGGGCCCTGCGAAGAGGAGGCGTCGCCGTGAGTGAAGGCAAAGATCGTCGGCAAATAACATTCGCTACGGACATCCGCGATTTTCCGGATTGGTTCGGCGCGATTCTCGTCAAGGAGTTGCGGCAGGGGCTGAAGACGCGAGCATTCGAAGCCACCTATATTGCGTTGCAGGTCGTCTTTGTTGGCATCATCACTTGGATGATGATCGTGCATGCCGGCCCACGGGAGCGTTTTCTTTGCGGCATCGTTCTGAATGGAATTTTCTGGGGATTGATCGCCGTCTATTTTCTCTGGATTACTCCGCTGCGGGCGCTCAACGAGTTGGCCGCCGAAAAGCGCGCTGGCGCGCTGGAATTAGTTTTCATGTCGGGGCTTACACCCTGGCGGATCGTCATCGGGAAATGGTTGGCGCTGCTCGTGCAGGCGGTGCTATTTTTGATCGCGATGTTGCCCTATGGGATGATGCGCTATTACTTCGGGCGGGTCCATCTGGCGGACGATTTCTTAAACCTTGCCGTATTGCTTTTGTTATCGGCCGCGGTCTCCGCTTTGGCCATCGCCGTTTCTGCATTGCCGGTGATCTTTCGCGTGGTTGTGCCGATCGGAGTGTTGGCCTTTCTCGCGTATCGGTTATCGCATTTTCATGCTTTCGCGCGCAGTCCGATCGATTTTTTGGTTGGCATCTTCGAGAAGCCGTCTGCGTTGCCGGTGTGTCGTTCGGCGCTAGTGCTTTTCGATGGAATCACGTTAACCGTTGCGGCGTTGGAGTTTGGCGCCGGAAGCATCGCGCCGCCGGCCGAGAATCACGCCTTGCGGCAGCGCTTGCTCTCGTTTGCCTTGCTTCTGCCTCTGCTCTATTTGCTGAATAGCCCGCGTTTCGTGAAGGAGGCCGATTGGCAGATCACCTTGTTTGCGGGCGTAGCGCTTTTCACCGCCTGGGTGCATTTGGCTTCTTCGCCGGTAATCTTCCGGCGGCATCTGGCGCCGTTTTCCCGCTTTGGCCGGTTGGGATTTTGGGTGGGCAGCGCGTTTCAGCCCGGGTGGCCAGGGGCGACGCTGTATATGGTGGGCGCAGTGGCGGCGACGTGTGTCTGCGCCTTTCTTTCACCCCGGCAGGAGGAAGCCGGGTGGATGCGCAACTCGAGTTGGTTCCGCGATTGGGCCGAGGTTTGGCTGGCAAATGCCACGCTCATGACGCTGGCGCTGCTGTGGCTATTGGCGCGGCGGCGAAGCCGCTTTGCCTTGGGCGAGCAGCTCGTCTTTCTGGGTCTCGTCGTGGCCCTGGCGCTGGCCATGATCTCGATCGAGTACAATTGGCAAATCCCTCCCGGCGCGAATGTCATTTGGGCGCTCTTCCCGCCCGTCGGCTTGTGCTGTATGTTAAAAACGCCTGCAGATGATTTGCATGGGTTCTGGTTCATTCCCAGCGGCTTGGCGTTTATGGGCTATTTCCTTGCGCTGCGCGGGTTTGCCCGGCCGTTTTGGCTGAAAAGCCACGCGGTCTTTGACAAGCTCCGCGCGGCAACCAGAAATCACAGAACGGATGTGAGATAGCAACGGCGCCTTACGCCGCAGCGGCCAACGGAAGCGCTGGCCGCCGAATGACCGGCGTGCCGCAGAGCCGTTTGGAGAGATCCACCGGATCGCCCAGCCGGACGACTGTGGGATCGATTTGATAAGTCCAGACTTCAAAAACGCTCAGAAACGCTGCCCCATAAGACGTCGTGAAGGCGCACGACGAGGCGTCGTAGCCCGCACAAATGCGGATGCGCCCGATGCGCGGCGTATTGAAGCGCGCATCGAAGACCTGCCAGTGGTCTCCCATAAAGACTTCAAAGTAGGCATGGAAATCCATGGGTGTGCCGGGATCGATGCAGCCGACATCGGGCACGAAGCCGCTGACGTAGCGGGTCGGTAGATTCAGCGCCCGGCAGAGCGCGACTCCGCAGTGGGCGAGGTCGCGGCAGACGCCGTAGCCGCGCTGGATGACGTCGAAGGCCGAGATCTCCGGGCTGCCCGAGCCGGTGCGATATTCGATGTTGTGGTGGATCCAGTTGCAAATGGCGTGGATGCGCGGAAGCCCCTGCGGCAGAGCTCCGAAATGATTCCAGGCAAAGTCGCGCAGTTTGTCGCTGTCGCAGTAACGCGACGGCAACGTGTAGCGCAACAATTGCGCTGGCAACCGCTCCGGCGGGATGGGCGCATCGACATGCGTCATATCTTCCGTGATCGAAGGCACGTAGGCGATGGCATCGTACCTCAACTCGTTGGCGCCTGGCTGGAGGCTGAGCCGGATAAGTGTATTTTCATGATCATCAGCCACTTCCGAGATCGATCCGCGCGGTGTCACATCAAACCGTTCCTGCGCGATGAACTGAAAGGCGTCATGGCGGGGCTTGATGTTTAACAACGTTGGCACCTCTGTCGTGGCATCGAAGCGCAGACGGCAACCGATGCGCACGGCAAGATCGAGCGGCGGAGTTGGATAGATTGAGATGGTGTCCATGACGGAGATTGGAATTATGCGGCAAAAAGGGTCGTGTGGACGACCCAGCGCCCGGCCGCAAAGGGCGCCGGTGTTTTCCCAAGGATCGCGCAGTCGGCGACGCCCGGCTGTAACATGCCCGCTCGGCGCCGGCGCCAGAGGTCGGCGCGCGGACGATTTTTTACACTTCCCGCGCGCAAACGTTCCTTGAAAGTAGACCTCTCGAAGCCTACGCATACCCGCTACAATTTCTCGCGTTTTTTTCTCTTCGGCCGGCTCCGCCCCGGCCCGCCCCTCCATGGATCCCACCTTGCCGTCCCACCATTTCCAAGCGGTTTCCGTCCATCCGGGGGAGCCCGGCTCACCGACTCCGGGGGCGGCGCCGATCCTTCTCGTCGACGACGATGCCCGCAATCTCCTGGCGCTCGAGGCCATTCTTAGTTTTCCGGACTATTCGCTGGTCAAGGCACAGACGGGCCAGGCCGCGTTGCTCGCGCTGCTGGATCACGATTATGCCGTGATCGTGCTCGACGTGCAGTTGCCGGATCTGAGCGGCATCGAACTGGCCAAGCTCATCAAGCAGCGGAAGCGCACGCGACATGTGCCCATCATTTTTCTCACCGCCCATTTTCGCGAAAGCGATCATGCAGCGCTGGGCTACGACGTGGGCGCGGTGGATTATCTCGTGAAGCCGGTGCAGCCGGCGGTGCTGCGGTCGAAGGTGGGGGTTTTCGTCGATCTTTTCCGGAAGAACCAGGCGCTGGCCGACTTGAACCGCTCCATGGAGGCGGAGATGAGCGTGCGCAAGGTCGCCGAGGAGCGCTTTCGCATCGTCGTGGAGGCGGCGCCCAGCGCGATGGTGGTCTATGACGAGGCGGGAAAGGTGACGCTGGTCAATTCCCAGGCCGAGCGCCTTTTTGGACAGCGCCGGGAAGCTTTGATCGGGATCGCCATCGACAAACTCGTGCCGCGGGAAATCCTGGAGCGGACCCCGCTCGCCGGGTCGGAGCCGGCGCTCACGAGCGACGGCGTAAGTGAAACCCTGATCCGGAACGCGGACGCCGGTGAGATTCCGGTCGAAATCAAACTCGTTTTACTGGAATCGACGCAGGGCCCGCGCATTTTGGCCTCGATCGTCGACATCACCGTGCGCAAGCAGGCCGAAGAAGCCCTGTGGCGGGCGAACGCCGAACTGGAAGCCAAGAATATCGCCATTCAACAACAGGCTGAGGAACGCCTGCGCCGGCTCCAGGCGGAAGCGGCTCAGGCCGAGGCGGAAGCGGCCAATGAGGCGAAGGACCGCTTCCTGGCGATGCTTTCGCATGAATTGCGAACGCCCCTTTCGCCCGTGCTGCACATGGCGACGCTGCTCGACGAATCGCCGGAGTGCTCGCGCGAATTGCGCGAGATGGTGGAAACCATCCGCAGAAACGTGCAGCTCGAAGCCCGGCTCATCGACGACCTGCTCGATCTGGCGCGGGTGCGCAACGGCAAGCTCCGGCTCCAGCGCGAGAACACCGACGCGCACGAGACGCTGGCGCGCGCCATCGAGATCTGCCGGCCGGATATCGAGACGGCCCAGCTCCGGCTCGACACGCGCTTTTGCGCGCAACGTTTCATTCTCGATGCCGACCCGGCGCGGCTGCAGCAGATCTTTTGGAATCTCATTTCCAATGCCGTGAAATTCACACCGCATGGCGGCGTTCTCACGGTGGCGACGGCCGATGATGCGGACAAACAAATGTTCTGTGTGGAGGTCACGGATACCGGACTCGGAATCGAGCCGCAGCGGCTCCAGGGCATTTTCAATGCCTTCGAGCAGGTAGATGGCGAGGGCCGGCGTGGTCTGGGGCTGGGATTGGCGATCTGCAATGCGCTGGCGGAATTCCACGGCGGCCATATCTCGGCGCGGAGCCCGGGCCTGGGGTTGGGCTCGACCTTCACGGTGCGGCTGCCGGTCGTCGACGCAGCGCCGGCCCGTTCCAAGTCCACGGGGCCCGCGACTGCGGCCTCCGCGGAAGTTTCGCTCCGGATCCTTTTGGCGGAGGATCATCAGGATACGGCCGGCGCGCTGGTGCGTCTGCTGAAGCGCCGCGGCCACGAGGTGCGGGCGGCGGCCTCGGTGGGCGCCGCCTTGGAAATGGCGCGGGAGTTCCCGATGGATGTCCTGATTACGGACATCGGCCTGCCGGACGCCACGGGCTACGAATTATTTGCACAGCTGAAGAGCGTGCGCGGCGATGCTCCGCTGTGGGGGGTGGCGCTGAGCGGCTTCGGCATGGAAGAAGACATCGCTCGCAGTGAACGGGCGGGCTTTTACGATCATTTCACAAAGCCGGTGGATTTCGAGCAACTGCGGCGGTGCCTGGCAGAGATCGGCAAGTATGTTGAGGAGAACGGGGCGCCAAAGTAGGCGAGGTTTTTAACCTCGCGCGGTGTGTTGGAGAGGCGGTGGGAAGGAAGCGGCGCGGATATAACGTGAGGCCTGCGTAAGCTCGAGCAGAGGAGTTGGCCGACATCCTCGAATGGTTGGTTGTTTGAACGGTGTTCCCGCGCCGCCGCGTCTCGGGTACGCCGGGCGAGGTTACAAACCTCGCCCTTTGGCCAATTTATTTCAAAGCGCGAGCATGGGAGGCAGGATGCTATGCCGTGGCGTGTGATCGAAATTCTCAGCCCTTCTGGAAGCTCATTTACCGTATCTGAGCCTCTCTTGGGAGGTCAGCGGGTGAGCTTCGTGCCTTCGTGCCTTCGTGCCTTCGTGTCAGATTTTCCCCATGAGCACTTCGCATCACGCGTCTTCCTGACTCAAATCGATTCACATAAAGGAGATAAAAGACTCACACGAAGGCACGAAGGCACGAAGGCACGAAGGCACGAAGCTTACCCGCTGACTCGCCACGGAGAGCGCTGAGATTTGTCGCCACAAGTGGCCGGAGGCGCCTGTGTGATCGGAGCGCATTTCCCTCCCCGCCGCGTCTCCGGCACGCTGCGCGAGGTTACGAACCTCGCCTACTTTGGCGCCGCGCCTGGCTAGGGAGATTCTGCTGCTTCCCGTCGCGAAAGCACAGGGCAGTAGGGCCCTACGAGTTCGCGTTTCCACCAAGCCGGGCCGGAGCCGGGGTCGCTGAAATGGTATTGATATAACAATGCGCGCACGTATTTCGGCGGCTTTCTTTCGAAGGGATTTTCCTCCAGCAGCGCGAGTACATCCGGCGAGCCCTCCAGCAGCCGCGCGAGGAAAGAGATGAACCACCGGTTTTGTTGATAGGAACCCAGCGCGGCGAACCACATTTGCCAGTCGAGCCGCGGCTGATGCGGGGCGACGAGGGCCGGGCGGTTATGAATATCGCCGGGCTTCCAGCGAAAGGCATACGCCCGCCAGTTCACGCCATCATCGCTGCCCTCGACGATGATCTCGGGGCGTTCGAGCGTCATGACTCGGAAGAGTCCGTAGGAGTTGAAGCTCCGCAGCGGCTCGATGAGCACACTGACCGGTTCCGGCCAACTGACGCGCGATCCAAAGGAGCCGATGAGCTCTGTCCCGGTCAGCAAGACGATGGCGAGGGCGACCGGGCCGAGAGCCCACTCGAGCGCATCTTCCCGTCGGGATGGAAGGCGCAGCGGCGAGGCCTTTTTGAACCAACGGCGGAAGTGATTTTGCCAGAACGCGTCATCGAGCAGCGGGAGGCAGAGGAGCATGGTGAGCCAGTTGAAAAAGGCGTAGTTGCCCGTGAGGAGAATTCCCACCTGCAAGGCGATCATGGCCCAGGCTCCGAAGCGACGCAGGCGGCGGGGAAAGAAGATGAGAAAGGGCGCGGCCAATTCGACCAGGAAAACAAACGCCGTCTCGCAACGATGCATCCAGAGCGGCGAATGATGCGCATACCACGCGGTCCAGAGCGGCAGCGGCTGGGTCTCGAAATGGTAATCCAGCGCCGTGAGCCGGCTCCAGTGATCGTCTCCGCTGGTCAGCTTCACCACGCCGGATTCCAGCATGAGCCGAAAGATGAGCCACCAGAGCAGCCAACGGCCGAACCGCGGACCGGAGGAATTCCACGCCGGCCGCAATTTCCACGGGAGATACAGCGCCGCGAGCAGGGCCGTTTCCAGCAGTAGGATGTCCCATTGAAAATCGAAAAATGGGCTCCCCACGCTGCAAAAGGACAAATAAAGCCCCCAGCAGGCCAGGGCGCAGAAGCCGGGACAAAGCCCCGCAGTAAGCGCCGCCGAGAGCGCCAGACCGGCGAGGCAACCAGCCCAAAGCGCGCCATCGTTGTGGCCCAGCCAAAAGATTGTCGGAATTCGCAGATAGCCGGCAGTGCCGAGCTGCTCCTCGACCGCAGGGAGGAAGTCCGCGGACGGGGAGATGCCGTGCGAGCCGATGAGTCCCCGCATCTGGACGGCCAGCGAGAGAAAGGCGCAGAGAAAAATGACGCCGAGTCCATGGGCAAAAATGCGCCGCGAAATGGCGAAAGTCGAAGGGGCCGGATCGCGTCCCCAAACCAACCGCGTGAGCCAGGAAAAGAACATTCGATGATGCGCGACCACGCGATACGCGAGCCGCGCCGCCAGCATCGCGCCCGGAATAGCCGCGCCGAGGCAAAGCGCCTTTTCCAGCGGGCCGGCATTTTGCATGAGGCGCAAGACCGCGTCTGCCCCGCTGTACACCGAGCCGTCCGCGTCGATGAGCTGGACGGCTTCCTGGAAATCGGTCGCCGGGATTTCCGGCCAATTCGCGCCGACTTCCTGGGACGAGCGAGCCTCGAACCAATCGCGGCAGGCGACGCGCCAGCGCTCGACCCAGAAACGGCAAAAATTACAGTCGCCGTCAAAGATCAGCAGCGGCCGCGGCGGAGGTGTGGAGACTTTGCGCTGCGGCATCGGCTCCTATCCTCCGGGCAGGCTGGAAAAGAGAGTGAGCAGAAAGGCTTTCCCGGCGCGGGTGGGCGTGTCGCCCTGTTTCAGGACTTTGGTTTCCGTTCCACGGGTCTCGGTGAGGATCTCGTTGAATGGTGTATGCTTGCCGTTGAACTCACCGGCCGTGGCGGAAAACGATGCGTCGCGGACGACAAAGCACGGCGGTTTGTTAATCGGTCCGCCGTTGGGCTGAATCATGGCGCCGCAGACTTCCGTGCGCGCGCCGTTGATGCTCTCGATCTGCGTGGTGTCAAACTCGGTATGGAAACCGAGGATCCACAGCGTGCCGCCGTCATTGACGATTTTTGACTCGAGCTTGTTCGCCATATCGAGCTGGCGAGCCCAGACGCTGGCGCCGGCCCCGATCCGCAGCTTGGACGCGCTCACGTCACTGAGAAAAGTGTCGCCCGCGTCGTTGCCGATCTGCCATTCGCCGCCGATGATCTCGCGGGCGATGAGGGTGCGCTTGGAGTTCTGCTGCACCACCATGGGTGAGCCGCTCCAGTCGAAACGCTCCATGACCACAGGATTATCTCCGTCGTCCACGATCCACGTGCCGCGCCCGCGCCGGCCGGGTGTCTGATTGCCGCCAATGATGCGGCGCACCTTGCCACGGATATGCACCGTTCCGATGAACTGGATGTTATCCTTCGGAAAATAGACGGTCGATTTTCCCGAATCGATGGCTTGCTGGATGGCATCGGTCCAGTCGTCGACTTTCTGGGCGCGGCCATTTGGCAGCACGAGTTCGCTCTTTTTCGAAGGAAATTGCGTGACGCTGATCCAGTCGTCAGCCGGATCCCAGCCGACGTCTGGCGCATCCTTGATGGGCAGATCGAGCCCGTGCGGCGGCGACGGGAAAAGTGAGATGGGCGGATGCGAAGACCACTCGGCGACTTGCAGACCCTCCGGGCTCTGTTGATGACCACCGTCGTTTTTCACCGCGGCGCGGTAGCCTGTCGCCTGCAGATTGCGCACATAGAGCGCGCACTTTTCGCCGTTATAGACGGCGTCGGCTTCGCGGGCGTCGCCTTCGAAAGTCCCATCAATCAGAACGGCGAGTCCGTCGCGGCCGGCATTGCGAAAGGCCGTGGGGCTATTCTTGCATTGCAGGCCGCGGATGAAGACGAGCTGCCCGTCGTTGTAAAAAGCGCAGCTGTGTTGGTCCTCGAGATGAATGTCTTCGAAGGTGAAGCTATTTCCCCAACCGGCGAGCGAGATGCCGCGCTCGAAGCCCGAAATCTCCACATGACTGATGAGACAGGGGCCGTTGTCATTCGAAGAGCCCAGATCCAGCCCGATCGGGCCGCTGTCCCCGCAGCGGATGAGGACGGAATCGACCGTGCCGACGGCGCTGGCAACGAATTGCGCGCCGATGGCCCCGGGGTTGCCGTGACCCGTATCGAGCGTGAGATTGCAGATGCCATTGCCCTGCCGATGGGCATGCGAGCCTTTGCCGGTAAAGATAAGCGGGAGGGGTTTCTCCGCGAGATTGAAGCCGGGAGCGTTGTCGGCAAGCTTGATCGTAACCCCGTCGCGGCTTTGGCCCTGCAGAATGGTGAGGCGCTGTTGCTTGCTCCAGTGAAGTCCAGCCGTGACCTTATAGGTTCCATTTGGCAGGTAAACCTGGTGCGCGCCGAGATCGAGCGCCTTTTGCAAGGCCACCGTGTCGTCGGCCACGCCGTCGCCTTTGGCGGAGTAGGGCGGCTTCGTAACGTCGACGGCGGCGTCGGCGGGGAAGATGGCATTGTCGGCCATCGCGAGACTAGCCAGACGGACAAGGAAAAGGAACGGCAACAGGGCTTTGGCCATGACTGGGGAATTGACTAGGTTCAGGGGCGCCGCGTCTTCGAACGAGCCCGTGGATCGAGCGCGTCGCGGAGGGCGTCACCGAGAAAATTCAGCGAAAGAAGCGTGGACGCCATGGCCAGACCGGGAAAAAAGATGAGCCACCAATAACTCTTGATCGGATTGATCGTGAGCGCGCCGTCGCTGAGCAGACTGCCCCAACTCGCCTGCGGCGGCTGGATGCCCAGCCCGAGGAAGGAGAGGAACGACTCGTCGAGAATCACAGCCGGAATCGTGAGCGTGAGATACACGACCACGATGCCGAGAATATTGGGCAGCAGATGCCGGAGGATGATGCGTGCGTGGCTTTGTCCGAGGGAACGCGCCGCGAGGACGAATTGCTGCGTCTTCAAGGTCAGCACCTGGCCGCGAACGATCCGCGCCATGGTGAGCCACTCGATGAGCCCGAGCGCCAGGATGATGATGAGCACCCGGGTGTAACCGACCAGGGCGCCGTTGAAGAGGGGCGCCACCGTTCGCTTGAGCATCGGATCGAAGACGACGTTGGCGAGGATGATGAGGATGAGGCGCGGAATGGCGTAGATGATTTCCACGGCGCGCATCATGATGGAATCCGTGCGTCCCCCGATGTAGCCGGCAACCATCCCATAGCCGGCACCGACGACCAAGCTAATGATCGCGCCGGCAAACCCGACAACGAGTGAAATGCGCGCGCCTTCCAGCACCCGGGCGAAAAGGTCGCGACCGTTCATGTCCGTGCCAAAAAAATGAGCACGCGACGGCTCCAGGAACTGCTCGGGCGTGGGCGTATGCGGATCCGTGTGGAAGAGCGCCGGGCCGAATGCAGCCAGGAAAAGGATGGCGCCGAGAAGGCCGGCGCTTACTTGAGCGACACGGCTTTGGAAGAGGCGGCGCCAGGCGCCGGGCGGCTGAGTGGGAGACACGAGTGGAAAAGCGGGTGTTTAGTCGGCGAGCCGGATGCGCGGGTCCAGGAACGAGTAGGCGATGTCGACGACGAAGTTCAGAAAAATGAGCAGCGAGCAGTAGACGATCACCACGCCGCAGAGCAGGAAGTAATCGTTGTTCCCGATCGAGTTGACGAAGAAGCCGCCCATTCCCGGGATGTTGAAAATCGCCTCGATGACGATGGAGCCGGTGAGCAAATTGGCCGCGAGCGGACCGGCAAAGCTGACGATGGGCAGAATGGCCACCTTCAGTACATGGCGGTAGACGGTCGCCGAATCAGCGAGCCCCTTGGCTCGCGCCGTGCGCACGAAATCATGGCCGAGCACATCGAGCATGCTCGATCGCATGAGCCGCGCGATGTACGCGACGTAGGGGCCGGCCAGCGTGATCGAAGGCAGGATGAGGCTTTCCAGCGAGCCCCAGCCGCCCACGGGCAGCCAGTGCAGATTGAGGGCAAAGATGAGGACAAGCACCGGGCCGACGATGAAAGTCGGGATGCTGATGAGCAGGAGCGCCCCGAGCATCGAGGCGCTGTCGATCCAGTGATGCTGATGAATCGCGGCCACGCAGCCGAGCCAGACTCCAGCGATCATGGCGATGATGAAGGCAGTCGTTCCCAGGACTGCGGAGATGGGGAGGCTTTGGGCGATGAGTTCGCTGACGCTTTGGTCGCGGTATTTCAGCGATGGCTGCATGTCGCCTTGCAGCAGGCCGCTGTAATGGCCGCTCACATTCCGCCGGACGCCGAGGTAAGACCCGAACTGCTCCAGCATGGAGCCGTGGAGATTGAAGCGCGTCTCCAGGGCCTGCATGACCGCCGGCGGGAGATTTTTCTCCGTGGCAAAGGGACTGCCCGGCGCGAGCCTCGCCAGGAGGAACGTGAACGTGACGACGCACAGAAGCACCACGATCATGGAGGCGAATCGCCGGATGACGAAAGTAAGCATCAGAGTGGCCCGACGTTGTAGCGGAGCAATGCGGCGGAGCAAACGGGATTCTTTGGGCGGTGGTCAAATTGCCGGACTTCCAGGGCGGCGGACAAAATCCACCGAGTGGGGATTGGCAGGGGCGCCGCCGGGCGCCTATATTCGGCGGACGACCGCATGCCTGTGCAATACAAGGACTACTACAAGACCCTCGACGTTTCGAAAACCGCTTCCCAAGACGAAATCCGCAAGGCCTTTCGCAAGCTGGCGCGGAAATATCATCCGGACGTCGCCAAGGACAAAAAAACCGCCGAGGCGAAATTCAAGGAGATCAACGAAGCCTACGAAGTGCTGGGCGATGCGGAGAAACGGAAGAAGTACGACGAACTGGGCGCGGACTGGGAGCGGGGTGGCGCGCAGCACGCTCAGCCGGGGGGCGCTTATAATTTCGGCGGAGAGGGCATGCACTTCGGCGGCACGGGGTTCAGCGATTTCTTCGAGCAGTTTTTTGCCAGCCGCGGCGGACGTCCCGGGCGCGGTCGCGCGGGGACCGGACAATTTGGCGGCTTCGGTTTCGGCGAGAGCGGGCCGGAGCGGGGCAGCGACGTGGAGGCGGACCTGCTGGTCAGCATCGAGGAGGCTTTTCACGGCGCGAAGAAGAAGATTTCGTTCCGCCGCGGGGGCGCATCCAAATCGGAAGCGTATGAAGTGAAGATTCCGAAGGGCGTGAGGGAAGGGCAGCGCATCCGCCTGGCGGGACAGGGCGAGCCTGGGAGCCGCTCGGGCGAGGCCGGCGATCTCTTTTTGCGGGTGCGCTTTGCGCGGCATCCCGACTACACGGTCGACGGCGCGGATCTCACGCACGAGCTGGAGTTGCCGGCGTGGAAGGCGGTCCTGGGCGCGGAGGTCACGGTGCCGACGCCGGAAGGCGCCGCGCGGCTGAAGATCCCGCCGGGCACGCAACCGGGGCGCAAATTTCGTCTGAAAGGCCGCGGCCTGCCCACGAGTGCGGCCGAGCGCGGAGATTTCTATGTCCTCGTGGAGGTCAATCTCCCGGAGACTTTGACGGACGAAGAGCGGAAACTCTGGGAAGGGCTGTCGAAGCTCGAAAGTTGAAGGCCAGGTCCCCATCCATCGCATTCCTCCCATTAATCCCGTTCCTCCCACGCCCGCACCCCTCCCTTCGCGCCGCCGCATCCGCCCGCGCACGATAGTTGTTTTGTTCGTGCTGGCGATCGTGGGCGTCAACGCCGTGGCCTTCATGCTCGCGTGGGCCATGACGCATTTCGAGGCGCGAGCCGAAACTGTCGCGCACTATCGTGGCAGTTCGCCGTGGGACAAGGTGGCTTCCGTTTCCCGGAATCTATCGCTGCCGCGGCCGCAGTCTCCGCCGGTCCCGCCGCGCTGGGCGCGGGAAAAATGCACTACGCTGCGCTATCCGGGCGCCGGGAATCTGGAGCTGGAGGCGTGGCGCGTCGCGGGCGAGGCGGGACGGCCGAAGGTTCTGCTCTTTCACGGCTATGCCGGTTGCAAATCTTCGCTCGGACATGCCGCGCAAGAATTTCACGAGCTCGGTTGTGAGACCTGGATGGTTGATTTCCATGGAACGGGCAATTCGGCGGGCCGCACCACGACGATCGGGTACGATGAGGCGGAAGACGTCGCGGCGACCGTTCGCCAGGCGCTCGCGAGCCGCGTGGCGAATGAACCGGTGATTCTCTTCGGTTCGTCGATGGGGGCGGCGGCGATTCTTTGCGCGATCCATCGCTTTCATGTCCAGCCGGACGCGATTGTTCTCGAGTGTCCGTTTGATCGGCTGGTCACGACGATCGGCAATCGCTGCCATCTGGTGGGACTGCCGGCGTTCCCCGCTGCGGAGATGATGGTTTTTTGGGGAGGAGTGCAGGGCGGCTTCGATGGCTTTGCCCACAATCCGGTCGAGTACGCGCGGGATGTGACCTGCCCTGCGCTGCTCATGGATGGAGACCGGGACGAGCGGGTGGGGCTGGATCATGCCAAGGAAATCGCCGCGGCGCTGGGCGCAAATTGCACGTTTAAGGTATTCATCGGGGCGGGACATGTGATGTATGCAGACCAGGCAACGAAGGAATGGGAAGGCGTGGTGCAGGAGTTTCTGAAGGCGCATCGGTTGCTGGCGCCGAAAGAAGGACTGGCGATGAGTGGGTGGGAACTAAATAAATAGCGCTGTGAAGATCGGGCCAACATGGGCTTTCGCGCTAACGAAACCTCTCGTTACGAGTCTCCGATTCGTCACGAGAGTTCTCGGTGGTTTGTTAGCTGAATGGATGGGAAGTATAGGAAGAATGCCTTCGGCGAGGCGATAATTTCCGTGTCGGGCGCCCGATTGGCATTTACCGTGTCACGAAGATGAAAGAATCCGCTGTCTCTCGAAGGACGTTTTTGAAGTCTTCAGCGGCGCTGCTCGGCGTAGCGCCGGCCTGGGCTGCGCTGAGAAGCGCGCGCGCCGCGGAGAGCGGACCATTGATCGCCTATGTAGGGTCCTACAGTTCACCGCTGCCGATCGTCCGGCCTGGGCAGGTGGATCTGCCGCCAGGCAATGGGCGTGGCATTCATCTCTTTCAGGTGAACCGCGACACGGGGACGCTGACGCCCATCGGGGTGCAGGAGCAGCCGACGAGCCCGAGTTGTCTCGTAGTAAATGCTGCGGGGACGCGCTTGTACTCGGCCAACGAAACGGAGCGGCTGAAAGAAAACGACGCAGGGACGATCAGCGCCTATGCCATCGATCGCACGACCGGCGGACTTAATTTGATGAATACCGTGAGCTCGGGTGGCGCCGGACCGGCGTATGTGAGCTTGCATCCGTCGGGGCGCTATCTCTTTGCGGCGAATTACTTTGGCGGGTCGGTTGTGGTTCTGCCGATTTTGACAGATGGATCCCTGGGAGCGGCCACGGATTTCAAGCAAGATGCCGGAACCGTGGGCCCAAAGCAGGCGACGAATGCGCCCGCAGGAAGCTTTGCGCGGAGCGGGCATGATCTGCCCCATGCCCATATGATAGCCGCTGATCCGACGGGGCGGCGGGTGTTATCCGTCGACCTTGGATTAGATCAGATCCTGATCTGGAATTTTGACGAGGCAACCGGCGTGCTATCGCCAGCCTTGCCAGAGGAAGCCGTGTTGCCGCCGGGAGATGGACCGCGGCACTTTGCGTTTCATCCAAATGGGCGGTGGCTATATTCGTTGCAGGAGGAAGGCTCGAACCTCTTGCGTTATGAATTTGACGCCGCATCGGGACGCCTGGCGTCGCGGCAGACGATTTCGAGTTTGCCGCCGGGCTTTGCGGGGAGCAGCTTCGGCTCGGAGGTCTTGGTTTCGGCAGATGGAAGATATGTCTACGCCGGCAATCGACTGCACGATGGCATCGCGTATTTCAAGGTAGGCGACACGGGCGATTTGACGTTTATCGGCGAGGAGTGGACGCGCGGGGATTATCCGCGGAGTTTCAATTTCGATCCGAGCGGGCGTTTTTTGTATTCGTGCAATCAGCGCGGGGACGCAGTGACGACGTTTCGGGTGGATCGAGAGACCGGCGGACTGACGTTTACGGGCGCGTATACGCCAGTGGGAAATCCCGCGGTGATTGTGTTTGTGGATCTGGCGAAAAGCGCCGAAGGCGCGATCCGATGAAACGATGAAACAAAAGCTGGCGCTGCTTGGCCTCGTCCTGATCGCTTGCGGCTGAATTAACCAGGCTTGGTTTCTCCTCGTCGCTTGGCTGGGCGCGAATTTCTTCGTTCTGGGAATCGCGCATGCCTGTGGCTGGCCTCGAGTCTTCGGAAAGCGCGCCGACGGGATTTTGCCGCTCTGGAGCTGGGCGCTGTTTCTCCCATTGCTAACTGCCACCATCGTAGTGTGGCATCTGATTCGGCTCATCAGTGTGGAAGCCGCACAAACACGCGTGACTGATCAGTTGGTCCTGGGACGCAGACTTCTTCCTTCCGAACTCCATGAACAATTTGAGAATTACATAGACCTGACCGCCGAGTTTACGGAACCGAGGGCGATCCGCGAATCGGCCATGTACCGCAATTTTCCCGTACTTGACGGCGGCGTTCCCACCCTCGAGGGGCTGGCAAGTGTGATCTCAGACTTGCGTCCGGGTAGGACTTTCGTCCATTGCGCACAGGGGCACGGACGCACGGCGCTCTTCGCAGCGGCGCTGTTGCTCGAGTCGGACGGCGCCAGCACTGTTGAGGACGCGCTCGAGAAATTGACGGCAAGTCGCCCCGGCATGCGCCTCAATCCCGACCAACGCAGATGCCTCGAGGCGTACGCCAAAAGCGGAAGCCAAAAGCGAAGCGATTTGCCGAATTCGACTTAACGTTGCCGGCGAACGAAATGAACGAATACCAAACCATCCAAATCGGGGACGGATTTCATCTTGCCTCGATTCGCGCATCAGACAAGCCAGCCTATCTACAGCACTTTGCCGATCCGGAGATCGGTCGCACCATGCTTGCGTTGCCATTTCCGTATTCTGAGGCGGATGCCGACTGGTGGATTGCGCACCGGCTCAGCAATGCTCGCGAGCGCGAGACGCAGTTTGGTATTCGCATTGCGGATGGCTCGCTGATTGGAGGGATCGGTTTCGTTGACGAGTTGATCGCCGGCGCCTATCGCGGCGAGATCGGATACTGGCTTGCACGGGCCTATCGCGGGCGCGGCCTCATGCCGCGAGTCATCCAGGCCTTTGCCAGCTATGCCGCGCGCGATCTGAAGCTGCACAAACTCACCGCGACCACCTACCCATTCAATCCGGCTTCATCGCGCGCTCTGGAGAAGGCCGGGTTCACACTCGAAGGGCGTCTCCGCGAACACATTCGCTCACGAAGCGGCGTCGAGTACTTCGACGCTCTCGTGTACGGTCTCATCCTTTAGATAGCCTACTTTTTCTTCGCCGCCCCCGTGCTCACGAGCGCCTTCTTGAGCCGCGGATCGAGTGAGGGCAGCTTTTCCATCACGATCGCCGCGAGACGCTTGGCGCCAGCTTCGTTGAAATGCACGAAATCAGTGGAGACGCCAAGTTTATCCGTGCCGGCCTGCCCGAGGCTGTTGAAAAGCGAGCCGCTTGCCGCGTAGAGATCGATCACCGGGGTTTTCTTTCGCGTGCCAATCACCCGCATGACTTCACAGTAGGGCGCGAGTGCGTCGTCGACTTTGCCGGCTTTGTTAAATTTCCGGAAATGCATGGGCGTAACAAGGATCGGCTTGGCGTGAACTACCCCTGCGCCATTGATGAAGGTGACGAGATTGGTCGGATATTCCGTTTCCACGTCGGTTCCACGCGGATCGTCATGCAGACAGTCATTGTGGCCAAACTGAATGAGCAGGATGTCCGGCTTATCCATCAGCGCCTTTTGCAGGTGGCCTTCGCTGATGAAAGTCTTCGTGCTTTGACCGTCGATGGCGTCATTGATGACGAGGACGGAGGAATCGAAATAGCCTTGGATGAATTGTCCCCAGCCGCGGCGGGGCGAATTCTCTGGATAATTACACACCGTGGAATCGCCGACGATGACGAGCCGCAGGGGCGGGGTGGCCGGAGCCGGTGTGGCCGAGGCTGGAGCTGACGAGACGGGAGCGGAGGCGTCCGGAGTAACAGAAGCCGGCGTCGCAGCTGACGGCGCGGCTTTCGCGGCCTTTGCAGCCTTCGCAGGAGTTGCCGGAGCGGATAAGGGCGCGTCTTCTGCGTGGAGCAGCCCCGTAAGAAGACCGATGAAGAGTGATGCCAAAAGCCGACGCCGTATGAAGCCAGAACGAAACATGTCAGATAGGGAAGTTAACTCTCCGGGCAGCAAATAGATGGAGCGGATAGTGCGCTCGCCTGTGGGTCACATTCCATTCATGCTCCGGCCAGTCGAATAGAGCATCGCCCCGATCTGCGTAAAGGAGAATTGACCTGCTGTGTCGCGATTTTCACCACCGATGGAGCGCTTTGATTGCCGTCGGCCTATTCCTCTCCCATGTCTTCGTCGAGCGCCTGAATCTCGGTGACCCCAAGATCCCCGTAACCCCAGCAAATGCCATCAGCCTGCGATGCCAGCTTGAGAAGGCGATCCCGAAAAGCGGGCATAGATCTCCCTGCACTCCTTTTCACCCAGCACTGATTCCAGTGCTGATCTAGGCGAGCAGCGTCGCCTGAGGCAAGTCCTGCAGTTGCTCGCGGACGGGCGCCCAGCCGGAAAGTTTCCTTCTCGCCGTTACCGGTCGCTCTCGCCCATGACGAAATCCAGCGACCCGAGAATCGCGACGACGTCGCTCATCATGTGGCCGGGCAGGATCTTCGGCAGGATGCTGAGATTCACGAACGAGGGGGCGCGGATCTTGAGGCGGTGCGGGGTGCCGCCGCCGCGGCTGCTGATGAAGAAGCCCAGCTCGCCCTTGGGATTTTCCGCGCCGAAATAGACTTCCCCGGCGGGAGCATCGATGCCCTCGGTGTGCAGAATGAAGTGGTGGATGAGCTCCTCCATCTTCGTCAGCACGGTGGTCTTTGGCGGCGGGTAATTCTTGGGATCCGAGACCGTGATCGGGCCCGTGGGCAGCTTGGCCAGGACTTGGTTCAGGATGCTCACCGCCTGCCGCATCTCTTCAACGCGCACGAGGTAGCGATCGTAGCAATCGCCGGCGCTGCCGATCGGGATGTCGAAGTCGTACTTCTCGTACCCGAGGTACGGTTCGCGCTTGCGCAGGTCGTGATCGATACCCGAGCCCCGGAGATTCGGGCCGGTGATGCCAAAGCTGAGCGCGTCTTCCTTCGTGATGACGCCGACATCCCTCGTGCGGTCCACGAAGATGCGATTGCGGGAAAGAAGATGATCAACTTCCAGCAGGTTGGGCAGGAATTCATCGAGGAATTTCCGCACCATCGGGAAGAAAGCCTCGGGGAGATCCCGCGTCATGCCGCCGATGCGGGTGTAGCTCGTGGTGAAGCGCGCGCCGCTGATCTGCTCGCACAGATTGTAGATCTTTTCGCGCTCCGTGAAAGTGTAGAGGAAAACCGTCATCGCGCCCACGTCCATGGCGAAGGCGCCGAGACCGAGGAGGTGCGAGGAAATACGGGCCAACTCACAGCAGATGACACGGATGGCCTGGCCGCGAGGCGGGAGTTCCCAGCCCATGAGCTTTTCCACCGCCATCGCGTAGGCGACGTTGTTGGCCAGCGGCGCGAGGTAGTCCAGCCGGTCCGTGTAGGGCACGAACTGGTTGTACGTCATGTTCTCGGCGATCTTTTCGTCGCCGCGATGCAGGTAGCCGACCTCCGGCGTGGCCTTGGTGATAATTTCGCCATCCAACTCCAGGACGACCCGAAGCACGCCGTGCGTCGCAGGATGCGACGGGCCCATGTTGAGAATGAGCTTTTCACCGAGGAGATCGGTGGCGCCGCTGCGCAGTTGTTCGATGCCCGCTTGCGTCTTGGCGAGCGTATCCGGCGACTGGAATTCTTGGGTAGTTAAGGCCATGGAAAAGGCGTGCGACGCACAGTGAAACGGTAGGAGCGGGCGGGGAAAGCGCGCAAGTCGAATTTGTGAAATATTTCACAAGCGCCCGAATTTCGTATCCGCCTACGTGCGCGCCCTCCGGCGGCGCTGCAGGAAATAGGTCCCGACGACGAAGGCCGCGGCCAGGACGACCCAGAGCCAGGGGCCGGAAATCGATCGATGCGGAGCGGCGGGCGTGAAGAATTCTGCGACGAACCTTGGCTCGTCGACCACTCCCTTCGCATCGCGGGGCGAAAAACGCAGCCGATAGTAGGTCGCGGGCTTTAGGCCCTGCAATTGCAGCACGGTGTTCTTCCCTTCCTCCTGCGATTTGGTCGGCCGGCGCTCCGCCCAATTCACCTGGAGATCGTGTTCCTTGCCGAGGGAGAGCACCCGCTCCTCGATTTTGTAGCCGCCGCCGGCGTTGGCGGCATCCTTCGGGATGGCGATGCTCGCGCTCGTCGGCGTGGCGGTGACGCTGCGACGCAGGACGGGCAGCATGGAACTCGTATCGAGCAGTGGAAATTCGCGCACGTCTTGATTCGCAGGCTCCGCGGTCGCCAGGGACGGCTCGATGCCGGGAATGGCCATGGCCAACGCCGCCGAAGCCGCCGCCGGAGCCGAAGCGAGGTGCGAAAGGGACGGCGGACCCGCAGGACGGCTCGGGGCGGATCGCGCCGGAGGCGCTGCGGCGAAGTCGATGGGGATTTCGGTGGACTGCCCCTCGCCACTGATCTCGAGGAAGGCGCGAAAACGCCCGGTCTCGCTGGAGGGCAGGGTCACCTCGACGACCTGCTTTCGCCCCGGCATGAGCTGGCAGGAATCAGCGGAAACCTGGAAAGGCGGCGCGATGCGGCAGGTCCACACGCCGCCCGTTCCGCCGAGATTTTCGATGGAAACCTGCGCCATGCGGCCATTCTTTGCATCTTGCCGGGACTCGCCGGCCAGAACGGCGTGGAGCAGCGGACCGGGAGCGGGGCCGTTCACCGGGACGACGATTTCCCGGCCGCCGGCGACGATATGGACCTCGTCGTGGAGCACGGTCAGATCGTCGGCTTTAATTTCCAGATTCACCACGACATCGCCTTGCGCCGGGGCGGTCGCCGAAGTGGGAAAGACGAACCGCTCCCCGGCCGCGATGCGGAGAGGGATGTCCGCATCGGTGTGATTGATCACGTGAAAGAGTCCATGCCGGATGGCCTCCCCAGGCTGATTCTGGACGGTCACGCTGGGCGGATCGATGGCGACGGGATCCTCGGCCTGGCCCCCCAGCAGGGTGCTGTGCTCCCGGTTCGAGCTGTAAATGATGTCGCCGCTCGCCTTGCCCGCGCGTTCCGGGCGAAAGATGAGCGTGAAGGATTGGCTGGCGCCGGCGCCGATGTGGTAGGTCGCTGGTCCATCCAGTTCCCATGGGCCTTCCACCTGCAGCTCCCCTTCCGCAAAGCCCCCGCCCTTATTCACCAGTCGAAGCGTGCGCGACGCGGTGGCTCCGGTGAGGATGGCGGGAAAATCGAGTACGGTGGGAGCCTCGAGCAGAGGCGGCGGGTCGACGATGATGATCTTGACCTCCACCGGGGACGAAACTCCGGTCGGATTTTGCGCGGAATAGAAAAAGCGATCCTGCGCGATGCCGATATTCGTCGGGGCGGCATAGGTGACGCTCGCCGTTTCCAAGCCGGTGCGCACGGGCCCCGTGAGCTGTCCATGCTCCGGCTTGCCCCGCACGAGAAAGCGGATCGGTCCTTTATGCGAACCGTAAATGCCGAGCGGGATCTCGACTTTTTCGCCGCGCAGCACCCGGATGGTGGCGGGCACCGGCGGCGGCGGGGCCGGCGGAAGCTTCGAGGGCAGATCAGCATCGGCCAGCGCCGACAGCGCTCCCACGCCGCAGGCCAGGCAAATGATCAGGAGCCGAAGCAAATGGGCGTCTGGGCGAAACACGATGGCGCGGCGATGAAGGCGAGAAAAGACGAGCGCAGAAGAAAGGCGCCGGAAGCGGTATGGCAACCGCGATTTCCGGTTTCGATCGAGCCTGGCCTGAAATCAAATGCCCATGTTCGACAGGGTCACGGCGATGGCGTTCACCACTTCGGCGAGCTTGGGATGCGACGCCTCGAGTCCGGCGGCGGATCCCGTGAAGCCGCTGAGGGCGGATTGCAGCAGCTCCGGCTTCGGCTCGGAGCGCGTCGCCTCGTGCGTCGAGGCCGCGGCAAAGGTGGCGACGCTGTGGGCGTCGTCGGCATGGGTCTCAGCGAGCCCGCCGATTTGGACTTCGAGCGACGCGAGCAGATTCAGGAGCTCGGCTTTCGTCTCCGGGGGCATGCCGTCCGTATTTTCGACCTTGGCTTTGATTTGCTCGATTTGTTGCTGGATCATGGAAAAGGGGCTGGTCTGACTAATGTTCGCTCGGAAGGCGGCGGAGTCGAGCGCGATTGGCAGGGGCGGGATTTCGTCCCAAAAGATGCGGCATTCGTCCCATTATCGCGCACTGGCGCGTCTTTTGGATATTGGTTGGGCAATGACAATGTCTATTTTCTCTTTGCGCAAGTGGCTGGGCGCGGCGGTTTGCCTGTCCTGCGGAGCCCTCTCGCTCCAGGCCGGCAAGCATCGGCTCAAGACGCCGGAGGATCTCTTTCAAATGGCCAAAGTCTGGGACGTGTCGCTGACTTTCGATGCTGCGGAATATGCCGGACTGGAGCCGAAAGGCGGCGCGCAGCCGGGCGGGCCTGGAGGATTTGGCGGTCCGGGCGGGCCTGGAGGGTTTGGGCCAGGCAATTTCCTTGCGCCGGTTTTCCAGAAAGACATCGCGGACGGCGACAAGAAGGTCTCCAAAGAGGCCTTTCTGGGGCGCGCCGAGCAGTGGTTTGGCGCGTGGGATGTAGATAAGAAGGGGGCGCTCTCCGCCGACGCCCTTCGCAGCGGTCTGAACGCGACCTTCATGCCGCCGGGCATGGGCGGCCCGGGAGGTCCTGGGGGAGCAGGCGGCGCAGGACCGAATGGCGGCCCAGGCGGACCGGGTGGCGGCATGCGTTTTGGTCCTCCGGGAGGACCCGGTGGACCTGGAGGTCCGGGGCGGGGATTCGTCGCCGCGGAGGGCTTTCGCAACGGGCTCTCCGGCGCGGCGGGCATCAATTTCGAGTGGGTGCATGGCGCTTTGAACTTTGATACGGAAGAATTTCCGGATGTGGCGGTGCGCTACAAAGGGAACGCCACCTACATGTCATCGCGCCAATCGCTGAAGCGCTCCCTCAAAATCGAACTGAACAAGTATGTCAAAGGGCAAAAGCTGGCGAGTCTGGGAAAGATCAACCTGCACAATGACGTGATGAGCCCGACTTGGATGGATGAGTCCCTCTCCTACGCGCTCTATCGGGATGCGAAGATCCCCGCCTCGCGCACGACTTACGCCCGGGTATACGTGACGGCTGCCGGGAAATATCAGCGCGAGTATGCGGGTCTGTATTCCGTCGTCGAGGAAGTGGACAAGATCTTTGCCAAGGATGCCTTTGGCACGAGTGACGGCGCGATTTTTAAGCCTTCGACCGGCGCCTTGTTTGCCGATCTCGGAGACGCTTGGGCCGCGTACGACAAGACTTACGACTCGAAGCTGGACATCTCGCCGAGTGAGCAACAGCGGGTGATCGATTTCTCCAAACTCGTGTCTCACGCGAGCGACGAGGAGTTTGCCGCGAAGGCGGGCGACTTTCTCGATGTCGATGAATTTGCGCGCTATATGGCGGTGACGACCTGGCTGGCCACGATGGATAGCATACTGGCCATGGGGCAGAATTTCTACGTGTATCTCGATCCGCAGACGCACAAGTTTCAGTTCATGCCCTGGGATCTCGATCAATCCTTCGGCGGCGGGCCGGGCGGCAATGGCGATCCGGTGAATCTCGGCATCGACAAGCCATGGACGAATAACAACCGCTTCCTGGAGCGGGTCTTCAAGCTGGAGGCTTTTTCCAAGGCCTACCACCAGTATCTGGCGGATTATAACAAAACGATTTTTCAGCCGGCGCGCTTCGAGGACCGGATCGCGCGGATCGCAGAGGCGATTCGCCCGGCGGTGGCGGAGGAATCGAAGGACAAGCTGGCGCGGTTTGACCGTTTGATGAGCGGCGCGACGCCGGCCGCAGCCGATGGCGCGGCGGGCAAGCCCGAGGCGGCCGGGCCGATGGGCTTTGGCGAGCAGAATATCCGGGCTTTTGTCAAAAGCCGGTGGCAGTCCGTGGAGGATCAGTTGGCGGGCAAACAGCCGCCGGCGCCGACGGCAGGAAATCCGCGCGGCGGTCCGGGAGGATTTGGTCCGGGGCGGTTTCTGGGCGACGCCTGGATAAAGGCGCTGGATGCGGATCACGACGGGGTGATCAGCCACGCGGAGTTCGTCGATGGCTTCGCGCGATGGTTTGCAGAGTGGGACACGGATCACACGGGCGTGCTCACGGATGAGCAACTGCGCGCGGGGATCAACCGCATGTTCGGGAGGCCGCCCGACGGGCCGTTTGGCGGGCCGCCTCCAGAGAAATAAGTCGCTGTTACTTTGGAGGCGAATCTGTGATCGGGATTTCCCCGCGCAACATCCGCGCCCCTTGGCCGGTGAGCCGCAGATAGAAATCGCTGGGCAAACCGCCATAACTCACAAACGTCGAATCACCCGGCGGTGGCACATCGTTCGTGCATTTGAAGATCGCCGTACCTTCGTCGACTTCGTCAAACATGGCGACATAGATCATGCTCGCACCGGCGCGCTTTACGGCGGCGAGTTGTGACCAAAGAAACGCCCCATTTCGACGGGGGATCTGATCCGACGGGCCGCCTTTTAAATTATGCCAACTGAATCCCGGAAACACCACCGGCAGATAGTCGGCCCCGGCTTCCTTGCACCAGGCCAGATCGGGCGCGAGCGTCTTTTCCGCATGCCGCGCGACACCCTGCAAATCGCCAAAGCGGCCGACTTCCCACGGGCTGACCACATCGGCGAGGCGCGCGAGCGCCAGGAGTTCTTCGTCCGAGACGGCGTCGCCGCGGAGGGTGCGCCACTGGTCGGGCACGCCGATCATGACCGAGCAGCCATCGCTTTTCAGGAATTCCATCAATTGGCGGCACTCCGCGAGCGTATAGGCGCGATGATCGGAAAAGCCAATGCCCCACACGCTGACCAGCGGCTTCCCGCGATGGCGCAGGTAGGCGGGATCGTCCGTGATGTGCATGCGCTCGTGCAGCGCCTTCCAGTCGTCGATAACTTCGCCGATGCGGCCGGCGCCGAGGCCGGAAAGATCGTACATGACCGCGTAGGCGCGGCCAGAGCGGTTGGCCCCTTCGCGGCAACTGGCCAGCACCGTATTGTCCTGCAAAAGCACGCGTGGATCGCGCAATCCGCCCGCGAAGCGCTGCACAAAGGCGCCGTCGATGCCGTATTGGCGCATCCATTCGAAGTGCCGGAGGACGGTGGCTTTCTTGAAGGAACTGAAGAGTTCCGCCACGCTGCCATCCGCGTGTTTGAACTCGGTGGCGAAACGTTCGTCAGGTCCGAGTTCGGAGACATCCGGCCAGAGGTCGACATTGATATTTCCGGGACCGATGGGGCCGCCGCGCTTATTCCAGTGAACCCAGCCCCGGCCGGCTCCGTCGCCTTCCGCATTGAACCAGCCCTGGTAGCCGCACATGAGCTTGCCCGTGAGAGTGGAGGTGTCGACGCCGTGGACCGTTGGACCGGTGTACGAAACGAGCGTTTGCGTAAGCACGGCGTCGCGGGAGAGCGGCGCGGCCTGGGCTACGGTCAGGAGCAAAAGGGTGAGAAGGAGCGGGAGCCGAAAGGACATCGTGGGGGCAGGTTAAATGGGAGCCCGCGTGATTCAAGTGATAGGGCCGGGATGGGAGGCTCCTCAAAAGTGGGGAGGGTGGCGGGAGAACGACCTTTTGGCGGCGACTCGGGTCTTGCTGCGCGGACCGGGATTCTGATTCCGTGGGCAAATGAAAGCGCTTTTCCTGGCATTCACTTCATTTTTCGCCTTGGGGTTACTCGCGGCTCGCGCCGACGATGCGGTTGGAATCAAGCGCACCGAGGATGTCGTCTACGGGCGGAAATACGGCGTCGCGCTGACGCTCGATATTCTCCAGCCGGAAAAGGCCAATGGGCGCGGCCTCATTCTCATGGTCAGCGGCGGCTGGGTGTCGGATCACAATTCGATTCACCCGGATACGCTGCGGCCCTATTTAAATCGCGGCTATACGGTCTTTGCCGTCTGTCATGGATGTCAGCCGAAATTCATCATTCCGGAGATCACCAAGGATATCAATCGCGCGGTGCGCTTCGTACGGCACAATGCCGCGCAGTGGGGCGTCGATCCGGATCATCTAGGCATCACTGGCGGAAGCGCCGGCGGCCATCTGTCGCTCACCATGGGCACACAGGGCGGTCCGGGTGATCCGACGGCAAAGGACCCGATCGACCGCGAAAGCAGCGCCGTCCAGGCAGTGGCGTGTTTTTTCCCGCCGACGGATTTTCTGAATTACGGGACGCCTGGCGAAGATGCGGTCGGCGTTGGCATTTTGGCGAACTACAAAGGGGCCTTCGGGTCAGCTGCGGATACGGCGGAAGGCCGGCAGAAACTCGGTAGGGAAGTCTCTCCGATTTATTACATTACGGCGTCTATGCCCCCGACGCTCATCATCCACGGCGATGCCGACAAGCTCGTGCCCTTGCAGCAGTCGGAGAGCTTCGTGCAACGCGCCAACGAAATGGGCGTGACGGCAAAGCTGGTCGTGAAACCAGGCGGCGCGCACGGGTGGCCGACGCTCGGGGCGGATATGGAGACGCTGGCGGACTGGTTTGACAAGTATTTGCGCCAGGTCGAAAAATAACATTAGCAGTTCGGAGGGCGCGTGGCGGTGGTTACACCGGCGCGGCAAAGAAAAAGCGGCGCGCCATAACAGCGCGCCGCTCGTGCCTGGGAGACTCGTGGAATCTACAGGACCCGCGCTTACTGCGGGATCAGCTTGATGTAATCAAACGCGATCGTGTAACCGGTGCTAGAGGCGTTCTTGCCCTGCACCGTGAAGCGGAACAGCTTGTCGCTGTTGCTTCCGGGCGACCAATTGCCAAGGTCGTATTCGGCAAACTGATCGGTCGATGCGTACTCGTCCTGCACGGCGCCGACATTCGTGTAGTTCTGGTTGAGCGCAGATGCCACGGCGAGCTGGAACGTGCCGCGAGTCGATGTCTTCTTCGTGCCGACGCGCACATCGTACGTTCCGGAGCCGATGGCCGGAAGCGTATAGGTCACCTGCTGGCCCGCGGCCGTGGCGTCGAGGATCGTGCCCTGGCCGCCACTGAAGGAACCCCAGGTGAAGATGCGATGCGTCACGCCCGTCGTGAAGGTCGCCGTGAGCGATTCCGTCTCGGCCTGCTCGCCGTCGGTGGAGTAACCGTTATTCACGTTGAAGTTATTCCACGTTGCGGCATTGCCGTGCGCACGGATGCCGACGCCGCCGCTGGCGTAGGTGCTGTCCGTCGTCGAGATCACCGGCGTGACCAGGTTATTCACGAAAACCTGAATCGATGTGCCCGTGGCGACGACACGCACCGAGTAGGTGACGCCGGCGGTGATCGTCATCGCGGCGGTGGTCAAGTTATGGTAGCTCCCATTGGAAGTGCCCAATTCCACGCCTGTGCCGGGGATGAGGCCGACATAGTAGCCGTTGTAACCATTCGCCGCCGCGGAGTAGTTGCTCGTGCGGAAGACCAAGCCCGCGTCGCCGCCCGAGCCGGGAGTGACGTTGGCATCCAGGGTCACGTTGCTGGAGATGATGCCTTTGAGAATGGCGTAGCTGATCGAGTTCGAGGCGGTGCTAAAGCTGCCATTGGCCGCCGTCCACGGGCCGCCGTAGGTTGCCCAGCCTCCCGCGTCGTTTTGGGCGAAGGTATCCAGGAAGGAGGTGGTGGTATGCGGAGACAACGTGAGCAGATTCGGCGTGCGGAAGAACTCCGTGTTATAGAAACACTGGTCGGCGCCCGGCCGATTGCTCAGGAAGGCGCCGTCGCCGTCCGCGCCACTCGGGCCGATATCGGAGTAGCCCACGCTATACACGCCATTCTGGTAGGTCTGCCGATGGAGATACGGCATGTAGTAGTAGGAATTGTCCGCCTCCCACGTCGGCGTGGCAATGGTGTAATCGGTCGAATCCCACGGCCCCTGCGGCGCGGCGGCGAAGCGGGCGCGCATGGTGCCGCCGACAAAGCCGGCGTAGGTTTCGACGAAGTTGTTCGGCCCAATGCGCTCCATCGACCAGGGAGTGTTGAAATTCGGCATGTCCGTCGCGGCCGTGACACTCGTATTCCAGGTCGAGCCATCCCAGTATCTCCAGGCAGAGGTGGTATTGAAGCTGCCCAGCGGCACCCGGGCGACCTGCTTGTTGTTATACAGATAGAGAAAACCATCGCCGGCATCGAGCACCTTGGAGACATTCCAGGGCAGGTAGCCGGACATATTTGTCTGCGTGAGGCTGGGCAGGGAGAGCGTGGCCACGTTCACGCCATTGGTCTGGCTGGAGCTGATGTCCGGGAGGATGATCTTGAGCGTGTTGCCTTCAACAAAGGCGTCGGTCGGCCAGGTCCAGTCGCCCGAGATCGCCGGGGTAAAGGCGGTCTGTCCCGCTACCCAGGGGGTGAGCGCGCCGCCATTCTGGAGCATGACGACGTTGCGCACGAAGCCGACGGTGCCGCCGCTGTTGTTATAGGGATTGATCGTGCCCGTATACGTGTCATTGAAGACCCAGGCGACGCGGCCATCCGGCAGCGGACAGGAGATGTCGTTGTCCGTATTCATGAGGCCCTTAGCGGCGCCAGCGGTCTGGCCCCAATGCCAGAGGTAGAACATGGCCGGATCCATGATGGTGTTGTTCTGATCGGCCGGGCTGTTCGTGTCGTAGACCTGAACCTGATCGAGGTTGTAGGTCGTGGCCTGTTCAAAGGTGAAGGTGACCGTGGTCAGGCCCGAGGCTTTGAAGGGCCAGTGGTATTCCTCCCAGCCGTTGGAAGAGGGATTGATCTTGGCCGCCGAGTAGACCGGCCCGGAGGCGCTAGTCACCTGGATGTGCATGGTCGGCCGATTGGTCGAAGCCTGCGCGTAGTAGCGCAAGAGATAGGTCTGGGACGCGTCGGCCGTAAAGGTTTGCTTCAGCGAGGGAAAGGTCGTGCCGGCGCTGGTCACGACGATTTTCGCGGAATTGGAGCCGAAAAAGGGCGACGGCGAAGCGGTGATCGTGCTGAAGGTCGCCGAGCCATTTCCCTGGGAGGTGGTCCAGCCGGTGAGGCCGGATTCGAAGCCAGGATTGGTGAAGATTTGCGCGGATGCGGAGCCGGCGCAGAGCGCGATGAGCGCCGGCGCGGCTGTGGGCATGATGCGGCGCGCGAAGGCGCGCCGGAGGGCAGCTGGGAGGGGTATTGATTTCATGGGGAAGGAACGGAACCTGACCTTTTAGCGGAAGCCGGCGCCTTTTCGATACTGTCCGAACGTACAGGAGGCTTTTTCTCGTCCCAAGGACGCGGCGCCTGGACGATCGACTGCCACGCTCGCAATTTTCGATTGCGAACGATCACCAATTGCTTTGCCCTTTCTTTCATGACTCTTGCGCGTCTATTTCTCCCTGTCGCTCTGTCCGTTCTCCCCCTGGTCGCCGGCGTAGTCCAGGCAGCCGATGCCCGGCCCAATATCATCGTCATCCTCGTCGACGACATGGGCTTTTCCGATATCGGGCCGACCGGCTCGGAGATTCCCACGCCGAATCTCGATCAACTCGCGAAGGGCGGCGCGCTCTGCACGCAATTTTACAATGGCGCGCGCTGCTGTCCGACCCGGGCTGCCTTGATCACGGGGCTGTATGCGCACCAAGCCGGGATCGGGGGAATGGTCGACAGCGGGCGGGCTGGGAAGAATGTGGGGATCGACGACGACTCGGCCTACACCGCACAATTGAATCACCGCTGCGTGACCATCGCTGAGGCGCTGCATGAGGCCGGCTATGAGACGTTTCAGGCGGGCAAGTGGCACATCGGCGCGGCGCGCGACGCCTGGCCGGATCGGCGCGGGTTCACGCGGAGCTTTACTTTGCTCAATGGCGCCTCGAACTACTTCGGTTTTGGCCCGCAGCATTTGAAGACGCAGCAGGTCATGTCCTATGAATTCGACGGGAAAGCGTGGGAACCGCCGCAAGAGGGTTTCTTTACGACCGACGCCTTTGCCACGCATGCCGTGGGTTTCATCCACGAGCGCTCAAAAGAGAAGCCGTTCTTTCTCTACCTGGCCTTCAATGCGCCGCACTGGCCGCTGCAGGAGTCGCCCGAAAATATCGCCGAATTCCAGGGCAAATATATGGAGGGTTGGGACAAGATCCGCGATCGGCGGTATCAACGGCAGAAGGAATTGCTCGGCGCCGACTGGGTGCTCTCGCCGCCAAATCGCGCGACAAAGAATTGGGATGGGTTGCCGGAAGACAAGAAAACGGAATGGGACCGGCGCATGGCAATCTACGCTGCGCAGGTGCACCATATGGACAAGGCCGTCGGCCAGGTGCTGGCCACATTGAAGGATGAGGGCATCGAGCAAAACACGCTGGTGATGTTTCTTTCCGACAACGGGGCCTGCGCCGAGCAGGTCGATAACAGCAAGCCGGGGGCGGAAATGGGAACTCGCGATTCCTTCACCAGCTATCGCCAGGCCTGGGCCAATGTCAGCGATACGCCCTTCCGCATGTTCAAGCACTGGATCGAGGAAGGCGGCATCTCCACGCCTTTCATCGCTCGCTGGCCCGGACACATCGCACCCGGGACACGGAGTGCGGAAGTGGGGCACATCATCGACATCATGCCGACCTGCCTGGAGGCCGCCGGGGCCGCTTATCCCAAGAGCTACGCTGGGCACGAAATCACGCCGCTCGCCGGCGTGAGCTTTCTGCCGGCGCTGGCGGGCAAGACGCTGCCGCCGCGCCAGATCTTCTGGGAACACGAAGGCCACCGCGCCATGCGCGACGGAAACTGGAAGATCGTGACCTCGGTCAACAAACCGTGGGAGCTCTACGACATCGCGCACGACCGGGCGGAGGAACACAATCTGGCTTCGAGCGAACCCGAGCGCGTCCGCGCGATGGCGGCGCTCTGGGATGCGTGGGCGCAGCGGGTCAAGGTGGAGCCCTGGCCGCAGCGCGACGGGAAAAAGGAAGTGGAGGAAGAGAAGGCCGAGCCGCCGGCGCCGGCAAAGGGCAATTGAGCGACCGTTGCCTTTGTCTCTTTCAAACAGAATCGCTTTCATGAAGCATCTCGTTTTCCTTTTGGCCCTCGGCAGTTTGTTATCCGCGTCTCGGCTTGTCGCCGCGGAGGCAGAGCGCAAACGGCCCAACATCGCCATCATTCTCGCGGATGATCTGGGTTTCTCCGATCTCGGTTGTTATGGCGGCGAGATCGCCACCCCACATCTCGACGCATTGGCCGCGAACGGTCTGCGCTATACTTCCTTTTACAATGCCACGCGGTGCTGTCCTTCCCGGGCGGCGTTGCTCACGGGCTTGTATCCCCACCAGGCGGGACTCGCGGATATGGAGGGCAACAATCCCAAGGCGCCGCCGAGCCATCGCGGGCATTTGTTGCCGAGTGATGTGACGATCGCCGGCGTACTGCGCGCAGCCGGTTATCGCACCGCCATGAGCGGCAAGTGGCATGTTGGAATGCCCGGGCCGATCGAAGAAGGCTTTGATGACTTCTACGGGTTTCAGCAAGGCTATGGCGTCGATTACTTCGACCCGCGCATGATGATCCGCCTGCCGGCGGATAAGCCGGAGGCACGTCACTACGCCGCCGGGGAGTTTTACTCCACGGATGCCATAACGGATCACGCCCTCGATTTCATCGCAGACGCGCGGCAGTCGCCGCAAAAGCCTTGGTTTCTCTATCTGGCCTACAATGCGCCGCATTTCCCGGTGCAGGCGCCGCGCGCCGATATCGAGAAGTACGCCCACGTCTATGAGAAGGGCTGGGACGCCATCCGTGCGGTCCGCATGGAGCGTCTGGAAAAACTGGGCTTGTTGCCTGCGGGCACGAAGCTCTCTCCGCGCAGCCCGGCCATGGCCAGCGGAACGACAAAGCGCGATGGCTTCGAGGGGCAGCCAAATCCGGCCTGGGCAAGTCTGGAGCCGGCGCGACAGGCCGATCTGGCGCGGCGCATGGCGGTATATGCGGCGGCGGTGGATCACATGGATCAACAAATCGGCCGTTTCGTGGAGGATTTGAAGGCGCATGGCGAACTGGATAACACGCTGATCATTTTCCTGAGCGACAACGGGGCCTGCGCAGAGTGGGATCCGTATGGGTTCGATCTGTCGTTCAATCCCAACCGAAACATCGAGCCCGGGCATGGCATCGGCGTAGGCACGCCGGACAAGCCGAGCACGTTGCACGAAGGCGCGGAGCTCGCGGCGATGGGCGGACCGGGAAGCTATTTTGCCTATGGTTCAGGCTGGGCAAATGCCTGCAATACGCCTTTCCGCATGTACAAACACTATGTGCACGAAGGCGGTATTTCCACACCTCTCATCGTGCACTGGCCGGCGGGCGTCAGCGGACGCGGAGAGATCCGGCCGCAAGTCGGGCACATCATGGATCTCATGGCAACGTGTGTAGATGTGGCGGGGGCATCTTATCCGAAACAAATGAATGGAAATGACATCACGCCCACCCCGGGAGTGAGTCTGGCGCCGACCTTCAAAAACGAAACCCAGAGCGGACATCGAGAGTTCATCGCCTGGGAGCACGAGGGGAATCGGGCGATTCGCCAGGGCAAATGGAAGCTGGTGGCGCTGGCCGGGCAGAAATGGGAGCTGTACGATATCGACGCCGATCGGGTGGAGGAGCACGACCTGGCGCCGGTGCAGCCGGAGAAAGTGGTGGAGTTGGCCAAGCGATATAACCAATGGGCCGCAGAAGTGGGCGCTCCGCATGCGCGTGAGTCAAACGGAGCCGGGGCGGGGGATGCGCCCGTTCCGGCGAAGTCGAACGTGGATTGAGAACTGCAAAAGCAAGAAAACTCGCGATCTTCGCAAGCAGGTGATCCTTCGCCCAGGTTTCGCGCAACGATATCATCTCGGCTCGTTGCCCCTGGAAATGCACTGTCGTGTCAGGGCTTGTCTTTTGGGGATTCGAGGATGAAAATTTTTCGGCCTTTGAAATCCCAGATCGTCTTGTGGTTTCGGAGAAAGCCGTAACCCAGTACAAGGAGCTCCGTCTCCGGTATCCCCAAGGGTTCCGCGGCTGGAAACCCGTCACTGGCGATTCTGATTTGCGCAAGCGACGCATCAAGCGCTGGTGTGAGTTTGATCGCAGAAATGTCGTAAAGCGGTCCTTCTTGGCTTTGCGCCGGGGCGATGATTCCCTTCGAGATCAGGCGATCCTCGACTGATTTGGACATGTAAGCCATGCCTTCCTGTCCCGTATCAAATGTCGCCAAAAAGGGTACATCCCCGATCGAGATCCGAACCAGCGGATGATTTGGGAGCTTCCGCGTTTCGAAGGGCAGGATGGCTAGCACCTTTTCTTGCTCCAAGTAATCTTTCGATTCCTCCCGGGCTTGCGTTTGACGGTAAAAGGTTAGCTTCAGGGCCTTGTAGTCGAGTGCGAGTAAATATCCGCGGAAGAATTCGAATCCCAGAAAGCCAAGAAAATCGGGAGCGATGGCTTTTTCCATAAACGACAGGTCTTTGCCCGTCACATTTGATACGTCGCGAAAGACCAGACCGCCTCCTAGTTCCACCGTCTCGACTTTGGGATAGGCGTTTACTTCGAACGTTTGTCCACTCCCGAAAAAGCCATGGCCCACGGTCCGCCCGCCTTCGAGAACGACGGCGTGGTCGTTCAAACTCAAGGCGTCCTTTGAGCCAGTGTCGAACATGAGCACTCCCGAGACGCCATTGATCTTCGCGGAAACCAAGGGGAACTCCCTTGCCATGGTGATTGGCACGACGCAAATATCTCCTTCAGGGGATAGGAATTCATTGGCGGTCGCCCGAGGAGTTGAAGCATATTCGCAACCGAAGAGCAGCGCGAAGGATATCAATTTCGTCAGCAGACCGGGTGGCCGGAAGGTCGAGGAGGTCCAGAATGTTCGCTGCTGAAGGGATGCCAGGCTCAATTGGAAGTCGTAGGTCATGAAGCGGTGCGATCGAGGGCTGCTTTCGAGCGCGTCGATAAAACGTAGGCGAATGCAGAAAATGTTTAGCCCGCTTTGAATTATTTTGGTTGCAGGATCGGCGCGGTTATCCGCGTTCAGCAGGGAGATCGCACAGCGTCGCAGTTGAACGCAAGGGTGGTCGAGGCCTGAATTGACAAGCGCCATGGTGGGAGCGACTTTGGCCTTGTCTGAGAGTCGGCGGCTTGCATACATTTCTCAGAGTTCGCAGTGGGAAAATTTGAACGCCTTCCTCTTCTATGTTTGACTCGGCTCTGCTTGCGAAACTCTTTCCCGACGGCCGGTATCACCCGGCTCAGCATCTGGTGACATGGCATCCGACCGGTGCCCTGGACAACGATTGCGCGGATCGGGTGGTGGATTTCCTGGAGTCCCAGGAGCAGATCGAGGGCGCGACTTTTCATCGCTTCACCGACATGACGGGCCATACGCGGATCCAGATCGGCCTCGATCATATCGTTCGCCTGGCCCGGCGTCGCCGCCAGAGTTATGCCGGGCCGCCGGTCAAGTCGGCCTTTTTTGCCATGCGACTCATCAGCGTGAATGTCGCCCATATGTATGCCGAACTCATGGCAGGCTCTAATTTGCAGGTCTGTGTCTTCCGGGACCGCGCTGCGGCGGCGGATTGGTTGGGCGTGCCGGAGACCGTTTTGTTGCGGCCCATCCAGGCAGCGGTTTAGGCGTGGTGAGCAGCATGCGACTTGCCGTTCCATTTGCCCTCTCGTTCGCCTTCGCGTCTTGCGCGTTGTTCCCGGTTCCGCCAAAGGTGGCGATCTCCGTTCCCAGCGCGTTCAGTGGCGAAGTGGGGAGACACGAATTTCGCCGCGGCGCGCCGCTTTCGCTCAATGCGTCGGTGATGCAAATGTATCCTTCCTATAGGGCGAAAAAGCCGATGACTGCCATTTATGGCAGGTGGACCGATGCATCATTCATCTCGTATTCAGCCCGTGGCACATACTATGGGGCGGCAAAGCACAGAACGTGGTTCGTCGAGGTGCGGCGCGGCGCCCCGTCCGCAACGTTGCAGCGGGCGCTTCAGGCAAAAGATGGCTACGAGGCTGATTTAGGCTTCGGGCTCGATTCATCTCCTCGCATTTATCCAAGGTTCCGCCACAAGCATTTTTCGTGGGGCGAGGCGGTTTCATTTCTCGTCCAGTACCAGAACGATAACACGAACGACGTTCCCAACAACGGCATGCTGTTATATGAGGTTCATGGCATTACGAACGACCAGAAGTATACCATTCGCGCGCAGTTTGGCCTGACGCATCCGCATCTTCGCGAGTTTGGACCAGGACTACACAACTACCGAGACAACCCGTCCAAACCCGATTCGGCGATGCGTCGGGATCCTGACTACCTCCTGGTGGAGACTTGCCCCGATGGAGCGTTTCAGCCGAGCATCAAGGACATCGACGCCATGCTCGATACGCTGCGACCTGGGTCTTCACAGTGATGCGTTCTGGCGGAGCGCTCGGATTTCCAAAAAGGCCTGACAATTTTTTGACAAATCTCAGACCCGGTCCTGACAACCGCCCTCCGCACGCGACGTAGCGTCGGGCGAACGATTCGGAAACGCCGACTCGAGATCACTGCCAAAATTTTTTCCCGTCTGAGCGCTATGAACCGGTCCCTTTCATCCGTCTCCTCCATACACGGTTGCCGACGTTCCCAAGCCATCCTTCACGAGACTTTGACTCGCCTTTCTTTCCTCCGCCGCATATACCAACCCGCACCCTCTCGCAAAAAACCATCGGTTCAGGCTTCGGAATACCTCCCAAATCTCTTCCACCCATGAAGAATCCCGTCCTTTTGCGCGCCCTGTTGCTGGCCGCCTTCCTTTTGCCCGCCGGCGTATTCGCCCAGAATGCCCCTCCGCCCGGGTCCCTCGATGCGCCTAGTTTCACGCCGCCCTTACCGCCCTCGGCGCCTTCTCCCGCTGCCACGGAGCGGACCATCTACGTGCCCTTCGACAAACTCGACCAGGTCTTCGAGAATCAGGGACGCGGGGTGTTTCTGCCCTACCGCGAATTTCTCGAAATGTGGAATCGGCTCAATCTTCCCGAGCAAATCAAGAAGAACGAGCCGCCGGTGGAAGGCGTCGCAGCCAGCGCCGCCTACCAGGGCAAAGTCGAAGGCGACGTGGCAACGATCGAGGCAAAGCTGAACTTCGAGGCCCTGAAGGAGGGCTGGTCGAAGCTCGCCATCGGCGCGCCGACTCTTTCGATTGCCACGGCGAAATCCGAGGCCCTGCTGAGTCGGCGCGACGAGGGCTACGAATTGCTGTTCCCAAAGAAAGGGAGCTATCCGCTGGAGGCGACGATCTACGGGCGGCTCGTTCACGAGCCTGGCGCGACCTCGCTTACCCTGGATTTGCCGAAGACCTCGGCCTCGCAGTTCGAGCTGACCCTTCCGGAAAAAGGTCTGGAATTCACCATCACGCCCGCCTCCGCCTATACGGCGACGGAAAATCCCGACGGCAGCACAAAGCTCCTCGCCTATTTCGGCGGCTCGGGCGCGGTGAAGATTTCCTGGACCCGGCGCGCGAGCGAGACGGCGCTTCAGCCCCTGCTTTTTGCGGATGTCACGACGAAGGTCCAGATCGGCGCCGGCGCCGTGCGCACTACGGCGGATCTGCACTACCGGCTGCTCCGGGCTGGAGTTGATTTTCTCGACATTCTCGTGCCGGAGAATGAGCAGGTGCTCACCGTGGAAGGCGAAGACATTCGGGAATGGACGGTGCAGGCTCCGGCGGGGCAGCCCCAGCGGGTGCACATCGCACTGCATAAGCCGGCGCATGACATCTACGTGGCCAAGCTTCAATTGGAACGCGCGCTCGGCGCCCTGCCGCAAAAGGCCCCGCTGCCGCTCATCCAGGCGGCGGGCGTGGAACGGCAAACCGGTTCCATCGCCGTCTCCGCCGATCCCGAGCTGGTGGCGGAAGCTGGCGAACTGAAGGAACTCACGCAACAGGCAGGCGCGGCTGAAAGCCCGGCCGCCGAGGGCAAGGCCGCCGAGCCGCAAGGCCGGCTCGTGGGCCAGTATCGCTACCTGCGGCTGCCGTATGCCGGCGTCGTAAATATTTCCGAAGCTTCGCCCCAGGTGCTGGTGAAGAGTTACACCCTGGCAAGCGTGGGGTTGGATCGGCTGACGGTGGTGGCCAATTTCGACTATGAAGTGAAAAAGGCCGGGATCTTTTCGACCCAGATCGAATTGCCGGCGGGTTTCTCGCAAGCGGATGCGAAGGGTGAAGGCATCGAATCCGCCGTGGTTGAAAAAATCGGCGAGCGGCAGGTTTTGAATATCAAGTTCACCGGGAAACGTCTCGGCCAAATCGACTTCAGGGTCGAATGCGACAGCTCGCGGGAAAAGCCGGACGCTCCGCTCGCCAGCCCCATTTTTTCCGTCCGCGGCGCCGAGCGTCATGAGGCGACGATCGGTCTGGCCATTCATGTTTCCCTCAAGGCGAACACTGTGGATCGCGGCGACCTGCGCGAGGAGGACATCAACAAAATCCCGGCGCTTCCGGAGGCTCCGACTTCGGCGCCAGGCGCCGTCTCGATTCCTGGTTTGACCGACGGGGAGGCGGATGCGTCCACCCCGCTCACGCTCGCCTTCTCCTACCGCACCGGCGCGACCCGGCCGGCGCAGTTGCAATTTGAGCTCCGCAAGCCCCGCGTTTCGGCCGCCGTTTTGGCCATGCTGAATGTTCGCGAGTCCTTGCTGATCCATGTCTGGACGATCAAATACGCCGTCGACTTCGCCGGGGTGGGTGAGTTTTCCGTGGCCGTGCCCGCCGCCATTGCCAACGACGTGCAAATCGGCGGGGCGAAGATCAAGGAACGCACCCGGTCGGAGGAAAAGGACGATCGGGGCAAGCCGACGGGCGCGGTGATCTGGAAGGTCACGCTCCAGGACAAGGTTCTGGGCGGCTACGAATTGACCCTCACGCACGAGGCGCCGCGCGGCGAACAACAGCCAGGCGCCACTACCACCGTCGCCTTGCAGGAAATCCGGCCGCTAAATGTTTTCCGTGAATCGGGCCAGGTCGCTGTCATCAAGGAAGGCAGCTTGGAGTTAACCAAATCCCAGCCGAGCGGTCTCGAGTCGATCGACCCCAAGGAACTCGACCCAAGCTTGCAGACCAATGACGTGTTTCTCGCTTACAAATACTCGGCGCACCCCATTGCGCTGAGTCTGGATGTTTCGAAAAATCTCTATCTCGAAGTGCCCACGGCGGTCGTAACCTATGCGGCGCTCACCAGCGTGGTGGCGGAGGACGAGGCCGAGACCACGGAAGTTATCTACTGGGTCAAAAACAACGCGCAGCAGTTTCTTTCCGTACAATTGCCGACCAAAGGCGGGCTGCCGGCCCGGCTGCTCTCGGATTTCTTTGTGAATGGCGAACCGCAACAGCCCTCGCGGCGGCCGGATCGCAATGAGCTGCTCGTCCGGCTCCCCATTTCAAAGGGCGAAGGGGCTCCGATTTCCGTACGCTTTGTCTATGAAGCGCCGGCCTTGCATCCGGGGCAGAGGCTGGGCTGGAGCGGCCATTTTACCATGTGGCCGCCGATTCTGAGCGGCATCGAGACGCTCCAGAGCAGGTGGACGCTCTTCCTCCCGGCGGATCGCCGGTATACCCACTTCGGCGGGGCGATGCGCCCGCCCGTGGCTCGCCACGGCTGGGACGAATTTCGTGAACTCTTCATGCAAGGCTTTGCGCCTGCCGAGGCGGAACCGGAAGGCAATGCCACGGCCGAGCCGCCGGAATTACCGCCCGCGAAAGGTGTGGGTTTCGATACCCAGTTGCAGAAGGAAGGCGCCTCGATCACGCTGCGCCGGCTGGCAGCGCCCTCCACCATCCGCATCTCCCAGGAAGCCAAAGGCTACGCCTCGACGAAGGAATCTCTGGCGCTGATCCTGGCGCTGGCCGGCGGCTTGTACCTGATGCGGGCGTCGCGCCGGGATCGGTTTATTTATTTCGTCGTGGTGGGAGTGCTCACGCTCGTCGTGGCGGGCGCGCTGAATCCGGCGGCCGGCGGAGTGTGGGTCTCGCTGCATATGGGCGCGACGCTGGCGTTGTTTGTCTGGCTGCTTTGCGGACTCTGGCGCGCGGTTGTTGCGTCGTTTGCGAAAGGGGGAGCGCCCAATCCAGTGGTGTATGCTGTGGTCGTTGGCGCGCTCACCCTGGTTGTGGTGGGCGCTTTGGGCCTGGCGTCTCCCGCGGCTCGGGCCTTGCTTATTTTGGGCGCAGCGTTGGCGGTGTTTGTCTGGGTGATCTGGCGCGTGCTTTCCGCGTGGCTCGAAAAATCAAAAGCGCCCGATCCGGCATCAGGTTGGACAAACGTAGCGCCGCGCCCCGTCCCGGCCACGCCTCCGACGCCTCCGACTCCCGCAGTGCCGCCATTATCGCCGCCGGTCGACCCGCCTCCTTCCGCTCCTAACAATCCGCCACCGTCCGACAAACCTTGATTGCCTCGCGTATGAAACCGATACGCTGCGCAATGAGTGCGATCCTCGGGCGCTCGATGTTCGTGGCGCTTCTTTTGGCGCCGGCCGTTCAGTCGGCCTACGCCGAAGAGGCCGCCGCCACGCCGCCGCCGGCCCACCAGCGGCAGGAGATCTGGGCGCCCACGGAGCAACTCGCCAAAATCCTCCAAAAATACCCGAAAGCCGTGCTGCTTACGCGCGAAGAGTACGAGACGCTTTTGCGCGATGCGGACCGCCTGGCGCCGAAGCCGGCGCCCGAGCCGCCCCGGCCCGCCGCCTTTTCCGACGCACGTTACACGGCCCGCATCGATGGACATTTGTTACGGGTTTCCGGCGAACTTACGCTGACCGTGCTTGCGGATGGATGGACGCCGGTTCCGTTGGAATTTGCCGGCGCCGAGTTGGGCGAAGTGAAGCTCGATGGCGAGGCTGCGCTGCTCCCGCAGTCGGCGCAGAATGGGAAAGCCGAGCCTGGCTTTTCGCCGGGCGCGCTGGTCTTGCGTGGCCGCGGCGAACACCGGGCGAAGGTGGAGTTTACCGTGCCCATTGCGCTGCAGGGCGGCGAAAGCCGCGTGGACTTCAAGTTGCCGCAGGCCGCTTCCGGCTTCCTGGCTATCGATCTGCCGCCGCATATGCGGGCCGAAAGCGGGCAGGCGTTGCGCGTGGATTCCCAGCCCGATGCGACACATGTCACCGTGGCCCCCGATCGTGGCGTGGTGCAGATCGTCTGGCGGGCCGCCGCAGACGCCGCGCACTCTCTCCCGGGCATGGTCCACGCCGAGTATCGCGAGTCCATCGATGCGGATCAGATGCGCACGGAGGCTTCCTTCGCACTCACGACGGCCTTTGGCAGTCTGCCGGGGGAATTGGAAATTCCCATTCCACCGGAATGCACCGCACTTTTGGCCGCCGGGAGCGACGTGGCCGGGTGGACCGTGGTGGAGGGAAAGGTGAAAGTGCATTTCCAGCCTGGCGAACGCACGGCGACTCATTTTCGCGTGGTGCTTCAACAGCCGGCCTTGGGTGTGGACTCCAAGGCCTCGAAGACGCTGCCCGCGCCGCAGATCACCGGGCTGAACGCCGCTGCGGCGGGCCTGTCGATCCATGTAGACGACAGCGTCGAAGTCGGAGCGATCGCCTTGCCGGCCGGAGCCGAGGCGGCGGATCCCGGTCCTGGAAATCTCGCGCGCTGGCAATTTCACGGTTGGCCGCCGGCGGCGCAGGTCGACCTTGCCCGGCTGCAGCCGCGCTTCCGCGCCAGTCTGGACACGCTGGTCAAATTCAAAGCCGACGCCATTCACTTCGAGCGGACCATCGTGGTTCACGAGGAAAAGGGGCAGCTTTTCCACCTCGACGTGACGCTGCCGCCGGGCGAGGAGACCCTGGAGGTATTCGCCGGCGGCGAGCCGGCGGATTGGCGATTGGAGGGCGGGTTGCTGCGGCTGCGCTGGAGCGATCTGCTGCCGGCGGGACAATTCCGCACGTTCACCATTCATACGCGCCTTGATCCCGCCGGTTGGAACAAGATCGACGCCACGGGCCTCGACGCGCAGGTGCAAGATGCCCGCATCGCGGGAGCCGTGAATCTCAGTGGCTACCTTGCCCTGCGGGCGGACGAGAGTTTTCGCCTCGAAGCCGAGGCCACGGATCAAATGGAGCGCCGCGATGCGCGGACCGTGCCAGGGCATGGCGAGTACGCCTGGTTTCGGCGTGACGCATTTGCCTTGAAGGTTCACGTGTCGCGCCGGCCGGCCGATGTCCTGGCCTCCGTGACCGGCTACGCCCTGCCACGCGAAGGCGTGCTCGATGTGCACGCGCAGATCGCCTGGAATTTCCAACACTCCGGAGTCCGCTCGGTCCGCGTGCGGACGCCGGGCGCGCATGCGGCGCAATTCCACTTCGATGGCGCCGGGATCGCCGAGCGGAATCTGGAGGGCGACGTCTGGACCATCACCTTTCAGAAAGACCAGATCGGCGCCTATCCCATGAAGGTCGCCGTGCAAACGCCCATTTCCTTGACGCGCAACGAGTCCGACGACTCCGCGCGCTTCGCGGTCGATGTGCCCGCCTTCGAACCGCTGGACGTCCAGCGCATGAGCGCCGTCTGGGCCGTGGAGGCGAATACGGAGACCGAAATTGAAGTCAAGGCGCCGGGCATGAATGAACTCGATGCCATGTCGGCCCCGGCGCTGCCCGGCTACGCGCCGCAACACCGCGTGATCGGCGTTTTTGGCTCGCTGGGCGCGGATTGGCATCTCGCGCTGCAAGGCGTGCGGCATTCGCGCGCGCGCCTTGCGACCACGGTCGTCGATGTTATGTCGCTGACGAGTGTGTTTTCCTCGAGCGGGAATGTGCGCACGCTGGCCTCGCTGCAGGTGCGGGCGGCCGGCGCGCAATTCATCGAGATTGCCTTGCCCCCTCGGGCGCACCTGCTGTCGCTCACCTGGGCCGCTTCGCCGACGGCGGATCGTTTGGCGATCAAGCCCGTGGTCGGCGCCGATGGCGCGGTGCGCGCGCCGCTTCCGGCTCAGACGGACCCAAATGCCCGAACGATGGTCGATGTGCTTTACGAAACTCCGGGAGCGGAATGGTCGGGCGCGGGCGGAGCGGAGTTGCTCGCCCCCCAGGTGGCGGGAGATATTCCGGTGTTGAAAAGTGTGTGGTGCGCCTATTTGCCGGACGGCTTCGAGTATCGGGACATCGCGAGCAACTTACGCTTGTCGCAGAGCGTGAAACCGGCGACAGCGCCCCGCCGCCGCTTCGATTGGCGCATGCTCAATCCGTTCGCAGTCGAAATTCATGGAGCGTATATGGCGCCGGGGCAGATCGAGCGTTCCATGCCGAGCCTTTCCCTGGATGACGATTCCAGCGACCGCGCTACGGTGAGAAATTGGTATCAGGGGGCGCTTGGAATTCCCACGTTTGTCAGGTCCTGGAAGCTCGATCCGGCGGACTTCAATCGTTTCGCCGGGAGCGGGAGCGCTAAAGAAGCAATTGAAAATCGCGGTCTGCAACTTGGGAGCGATGACGGCGTCGTTTATCTCCCGCATTCCGCGCAGTTAGTGATGAAAAGCTCCCCAGACATGCTGGACACGGTCGAAGGCATCTTGCACGTCTTCTCTCTACCGCAGCAATTTGCTGGAGAAGTGGACTCGGGCTCGAGTCGCGATTTTGATTCAGTGCACAATCGCGAGACCGATCGCATCCGGGCCAAACTGCAGACGCTCGTGTTGCCGAAATTGGAATTCCGCGATGCGACCCTGCGGGCGTCCCTTGATTACATCACACGCACCGCGCGGATGCTCGATACAACCGAAAGCGATCCATTGCGCCGTGGCGTGAACCTCATCGTTGACTTGAACGAACCGAAGACTGAAAGCGTCCCGAGCCCGGCGCTGGCGGTGGTCCCCGGCTTGACCGATGCTAGCCAAAACGCAGCGCCTGAAACAAACACCCCTGAAGAAGCAAAGATTACTCTGTCGCTGACGAACGTCCCCTTGGGCGAAGCGCTTCGCTATGTGACGAGCTTGGCCAGCCTCAAATACAAAGTCACTCCCCAGGGTGTGCGCGTTGTCCCACTCTCCGTCCCGACGGAAGTATTAGTGACGCGAGAATGGCGTCTTTCGCATCCTATTGTTTTCAGGATGGAGCCCAGAGATTATTTCATATCGAACGGCGTGAGTTTTCCGCCAGGGACGTCGGCAACCTATTTGCCAAAGGTAGGCAAGCTCATCGTCAAAAATACCCAGGAGAACCTCGATACGATCGATGCGATCCTTCAGGCGCCGTCAATCCACAATGCCCCGGCCGAAATCGGAAAAGGTTTTGTAAGAATTCCGGCTGGTGAAATGAAGGATCTCGATGCGCCTACGGATGTCCTCCCTACCTTGGAGATAGTGGTTCCGCCGGATATGTTTCGCGGAGGAGACGGGCATACGAGAATGGATGCCAAAGGCTTCTTGGAAACGAATGGAGTGACCTTCCCACCCGGCGCCTCGGCTATCTTCCTAGCGAACGGCAGCAAGCTGATCGTGAAGAACACCTGGGAGAATCTCCAGACCATCAAATCCCTCATGCAGCCCGTGGGAGGCGGACGCGGACCTGACGCCCAAGACGAGATTCTGGCGCAGCAGTCTGGTTTGCTTCCCATCCAACTCGAGCTTCCGAAATCCGGCCGCCTCGAGACGCTGGATGGCCTGACGGCCCCGAAGTACCTCCGCTTCGAATACACCGGCCAGACGCACGAGGCGAAGCGGCTTTGGTGGTGCCTGGCTGCGGGCGGCGTCGCCTTTTTCCTGGCCGGACCGCGAAGATGGGGCTGGAAATTTGCCTGGGCGGTTTTGGCGCTCTCGGCCCTTCCCTGGTGTATCGCGCCGGAGTATGTGGGCGAAGGCCGGGCCGCGCTGGCGGGTTGGGCGCTGGCTCTTGTTTTGCACCGCATTTCCGCGCGCTGTGTGGCGCCGGCTCATGGAAAGGAGTCCCTCGCTTGAACCCGTTCACTTTCTCTTCTCATTGGCGCCGTGGGCTTGTCGGCGTCGCTCTAATGGTCGCGGCGGTTTGCTCTGCGACATTTGTCGCAGCGGCTCCGGTGGATCCGGCGGTGGATACCGTCATCGTTCCCTACGACGTCAACGCTCGTCCCATCGACGATCAGGTCACAAAGGTGTATGTGCCCTACGAGCGGTTTCTCTATCTGTGGGAGGCCGCGAAACAAAACCGGCGTCCGGCGGCTGCCCAGCCCGGGGCGCCCATTGCCTGGGCGCTCACGTCGGCTCGCTACGACGGGGTGGTCGGGCGCGGCTCGGTGGCTTTCACCGCGCAGTTTGATTTGCTCACTGGCGGCGATGCGTGGCAATCGGTGAGCCTGCCTTTCCCCGGCGCCCGGTTGACCGGGGTGCGGTTGGATGGGACGCCGACGGCGATTTCCAATGACGCGCTTCTGGTGGAGAAAGCGGGCCGCCATCGTGTGGACATCAACTTCGAAGTGGCGCTGCCGCCCGGCGCGAAAACCTTCGAATGGGGAATCCCGCGCGCAGCGGGAGCCCTTGTAACCCTGACCTGGCCCGATACCGCAATGACTGCGGCCATCGAGCCCGGCAGTGGTTCCGTCGAGCAGATGGTCAATGGCGCGAAGCGCGTCACGGCGGCCATCGGCTCGGCGAATCACGTAAAGGTCACGCTCGCTCCAGCCCCGCCAGCCTTGCGCAGCGCCCAGCCGGATGCCGCCGTCATCCGCATGGCGACAACGGTCGCCGCGGGCGCCGAGACGACCCAGGCCGAGGTGGCCTTCAGCTTTCCCGGCATGAAACAGGATCATTTCAGCGTCTCGTTCGACGACGGACTGAGCCTGGTCGATCTCTCCGGCGTCGACTTGCAAGCTTGGAAGGTCCTGACTGATGGCGCGCGCCAACGCCTGGAGGTCACGCTGGGCGCGCCCGCGGAAGGCCGCTGGACATTGAGTCTGGGCCTGCGCAAAGACACGGCTGCCTTGCCCTATGAAGGGCAGGCTCCGGCGCTCGCGGCCGCGGCGGGCCGCGTGGATATCGCGTCGGTTGCCGTCGTGGGTTCCGACCGGCTGGAGGTCGCGCCGCGGCCTGGGCCGGGCTTGCGGCAGATCGAGTGGGCGGGCTCGCCCGCCGAAGGGCATGGAGTCGCCTATGCGGGCGGAGTGGGTTTGCGCTGGAGTGTCGCGCTCGCAGCCCCGCGAGCCGAGGCGCGGATCGAGTACCTTTACCAGGTCAATCGCCGGCAAATCGAGCTCTTCGCCTCGCTCCAGCTCGAGGCCAGGTCGGATCCGTTGTTCGCCACCGAGATCGGACTGCCGCCAGGCTTCACGGTGCAACTGGTGCAGAGTGCGCGCCTGCTCGACTGGCAGGTGGAAGGCGACAAGCTGCGGGTGCGATTCACCGGGCCAACGCCCGAGGTCACGTCACTGGTGCTCGATCTGGTGCGGCAGGACACGGCTCCGGCGGCGACCTTGGAGGCCAGGCCGCTGCGCCTGGCCGGCTTTCACAAAATCACGGGCGAAGCCGCCATCGCCGCCTTCAAGGATGTCGACGTCCGTATGGAGCTGAAGGGCAGCGCCCGAACGATCGCGCCGGCCGGGGCCGCTGCCGACTACAAGGTGCTCGCGCCCCTGGAGCGCAAGCTGGCCTTTGCCTTCGACGAGCCCGACTTCACCGCGCAACTCACGCTGGCCTCGCAGCCGCCGCGCTTGAATGCCCTCTGGACGCTGGAAGCCCAGGCGCACGATGGCTGGCTCGCGCTGAGCGCGAAAGTGCAACTGAGCCTGCGTCAAGGCAGCGTGGATCACGCGCGCTTTAGCCTGCCGGCCGCGCTGCCCGAGGTGCGCGTCGCGGGTGATGGGGTGCGCGAGACGCGTTCGAAGATCGAGGGCGACCGGAGGGTCTACGATGTGCAGTTCCAGAATGATGTCTTTGCGGATGTGGAGTTCACCTTTGCTGGAGAAGCGCCGCTGGCTGGCGAGACCGCGCTGCCAAATCCCGAGTTTCCCGACGCGCAGTTTACGACCGGATATGTCGTGCTGGGCAATGCCTCCGAAAGCGAAATGCGCACGACGCCCGCTTCGGCAGACTCGGTGCGCCTCACGGAAATCCCTTGGGTTCCGGCCGATGCCGGGAATGCCCAGGCCTTCCGCACGGCGCCGGGCTGGTCGATCAAGATCACGCTGGATCGCCTGGAAAAGGCAGAGTCGCGCTCGGCCTTCTGCCCCTGGGCGGAACTGACCACGGCCTTTCGCAACGACGGCTCCGAGTGGCATCGGGCGGTGTGGCGTCTGCAAAACCGGGCCTTGCAATTCCTACCCGTGCGCCTGCCTGCTGAGGCGGATCTCATGGCCGTGAAAGTCGCCGGCGAACCGGTGCGCGCGGATCGCGGGGAAGTCGACGGTCAGCGCGCCATTCTCGTACCTCTCATCAAGACCGATCCCGGCGAACGCTCATACGATGTGGAAATGATTTACCGCACGAAACAGCCGGCGCTCGGGATGCTGCCCCGGCGGGGGATCGCCGATCCCGAGCTCATCGGCATTACCGTAGAGCGCACCTTTTGGAACGTGTGGACTCCCAAAGGCTGGAAGTACCAAGGCGCGAGTGGCAATCTCGAGCAGGTTATCGAAGAAGTCGCTGCGGCGGACAAACTCGAGGATGCGATGAAAGAGCTGAAGTCACTCAGCTCGATCGTTTCCAATTCCCAGGCCTCCCCCCAACTCCGCGCCCGGGCGTGGGGGAATTACGCGGAGTTGGAAAAATCTGTGCTTGCGACGGCCAATGCTGCAGCCACGCCGGCTCCGAGCGCGCAATATTTTGGCGAAATGAAGACGAAATCCGGCGCCGGGAAGGACCAGCGATCCTATGCCGAGGGCAAGAAAAACTCGGTCCTCGGGCAACTGGTCGACGTCTCGGCCAAAGTCGAGCAATTTGGCCGCGATTTGCAAAACGCGATCGTCGCGAAAGACAAGGAAAAGGGGGACAAACTCCAGACCTTGCGGATCCTTGATTCCAACGTGGATCAATGGGCCATGGAGGCCAATCCCGCTGCCGCCGGCGACAAGTGGCAGTCGCAGGCGGGCGTCATAAAAATTCCCGGCGTCGACGAGTTCGACTTCAAGCAGCAGGCGGACAAGCAGACGGAAAAGGCGCCGCAGACGCCGGAGCAGCAGGTAGCCCAGTCGTTGCTTAATCTGAACGGCCATGTCGCTTTGCAGCAACAGCGGCAGGAGGCGCCGGCAAAGCCGGAGCTTCGTCGGGCGGACGAGGGCATTGTGGCGGGCAAGCCAGACCTTGAAGCGTCAAAAGCCGAACTCGCGGCAACGCCGCAGGGGAATGCCCGTGGAGTTCGGGGACCGTCGACGTTTGACGACCGGGGGAAAGTGGTGGGGGGCAGCACGGTGGCGGGAGGTGGAGGCGGGACGGATCGGAGGAAGGATGGGAGCGGAATGGCGCCGTCTTCTGTGGACCAGTTGCTCGCGGAGGCGAATAACTACCTCGACACCGCCCGCTATCAGTTGGCTGAACAGCGAGCGGAGGCCGTGTTATCGATCGAACCGACGAACGTGGAGGCGCGGGCGATCGAGGAAAAGATCTTCCGGGCGAAGGATGACTATGCGGTGGAGGCGTATAACACGACTCGCGCCCACGCGATCTGGCAGGTGGACAAAGCCTGGGAGATGCCGGTGAGACGCTTCAAAGGGGACGCGGATGCGAGCCGAGCGTCCGGGGCCTTGGACGCGCCGGCCGCGGATGCGGCGTTGCCCGCGACCCCTCCGGCCACTGCTCCGCTGGGCTTGGACGGAGCCAAGGCGCCCGTCGCTCTCCAGACTCCGTCGCCGCGTGGCGCCAGCGTCGCTGCGCCGTTGGATGCGCCGGCTTTGCTCGCGCCTGCGGAGCCGCGCGTGAAAAACGCGCCGGGAGCCTTGGGGAGATTTGGCGTAGTTGCCGGCGGCGCCGGCGCGCCGCCGCCGCCCCCGCCGGTGGCTCACGGCCTGAGCCCGGAAGGGCGGCTATCGCTGGCTTTCGACTTTCCCACCGAGGGCGAGCTCGTCCATTTCAAGAAGGTCAAAGGCCACGGCCAACTGGAGATCTCCATGGTGAAGGAAGACCTGTTCGAGCCTTGGAAACGCACGGGGGTGGTGGTGGGTCTGGCGGGATTATTGTGGCTGCTCCAGCGCCGCTGGGAAAAGCGACAACTGGCGTAGCGGATCAGAAAGCGGCTGCAGGCCACTCCCACAGGGAGCGGCGACATCTCATAAGCGCTCACTTACGTGTGCGCTCGTGACGAATCTCCGATTCGTCATGCGGAGCGAAACTCCGTTTCGCAGGCGGGGGTGTCTGCGGGTGTGAACCGGGCGTTGGTTCAACTGAGATTCGCTCGAATACAGCATTGTGTTTCCGGTTTTCTCCCAAAGGACACCGTTTCGTCTCGTCGATTACCGCCCGCGGACACCCCCTCCATCCGAAACGGAGTTTCGGTCCTCTGTGCGTGACGAATCGGAGATTCGTCACGAGCGCGTAAGTGAGCGCTTATGGGGCGCCATCTTTGCGCCAAGGCGGGGCGTCCCGCGAATGCGGGAACGGCGGCGGTGGTGGGCCTGAAAAACCGTGGGTTTGCCAACCAGCTCCCAAGTTTCACTAAGCAACCTCCTTCCCGTGAGTTGCGAATATGCAGCCGCCGCTCGATGAACCCGGCGCCCCGTTTGCATGCCCCCTTTTCCATACTCCATGCCTCGTTCCGCACCGCTCCTTGCCATTCCCCGCTCAGCCGCCCTCGCGCTGCTCGTGCATGGATGGGCCGCGACCGCCGCTCCTGAGCCGGAAGTCGTCGGTCGCCTGGGCGAAAACCGTTATCTCACTCCGGCAAATCAAATCCTCACGCCGGCCGGCATCCAGGTCGAGTTGCCAGGCCTGCGTCCTCAAGCCCTCGCCCTGAGCCCCAATGGCCACGTCCTGGCCACATCGGGCAAGACCAGCGAAGTCATCGTCATCGACCCGAAAACCGGCGCCATCCTTCAGCGCGCGCCTTTCCCGGCGGCGCCTCCAAAGCGCCTGGATGCCAACGGCTCGGCCTCGTCGGAAGACAAGGCCGGCGAACCCGTGGGAACCCAACTGAAGCCTGACACCGGCGCTCAGCTTTCCTTCACCGGGCTCGTTTTTTCCCCGGATGGCTCGCGCCTTTACGTCTCCAACGTCAATGGCGACATCAAAGTCTTTGCCGTCGAACACGACCGCCTCACCCCGCTCGCCACCCTTGCCTTGCCGGAGTCGGGCAACTCCAAGCGTCGCTCCGAACTCCCTTCCGGCCTCGCCGTCTCGCCCAATGGCCGACTCCTCTACGTGGCCCTGAATCTCGGAAACCGCCTCGCCGAAATCGATGCGCAGACCGGCAAGGCCCAGCGGGTTTGGGACGTGGGCATGGCCCCCTACGACGTCGCGGTCGTGGGCGACAAAGCCTACGTGAGCAACTGGGGCGGTCGCCGTCCGGGGAAAGGCGATCTCACCGGGCCAGGCGGCCGCGGCACACAGGTGCGCGTGGATCCCGTGCGCTCCATCGCCAGCGAGGGGTCGGTCACGGTCATCGATTTGCATACCGGCCGCTTTTCCTCGGAAATCCCCGCCGAACTGCACGCCTCGGCCCTCGCCGTGTCTCCAAATCAACGCTACGTCGCCGTGGCCAATGCGAGCAGCGACACGATCAGTGTCATCGACACCAAAACCGACCGCGTTGCCGAACGGATCTGGGCGCGGGAAAATCCCGGCGACGTCTTTTCGGCCACGCCGGATGCTCTCGCCTTCGACAAATCCGGCAAGCATCTCTACGTTTGCAACGCCACGCAAAATGCCGTGGGCGTCATCGATTTTTCGCCGGAGGAACATGCCTCGCGGCTGCTCGGACTGATCCCGGTCGGCTGGTTTCCCGGGGCCGTCGCCTTCAGCTCCGCGACGAAATCGCTCTGCGTGGCCAATATCAAGGGAACCGGCTCCCACCATGTGGCCAAGCCGGGCGAAAAGCGCAAACCCAGCGAAAATGGACACAATTCCCGCGACTATTTCGGCACCGTATCCCTCGCGCCGATCCCCTCGGAAAAAGAGCTGCAGGCGGAGACCGCCATCGTCTCCGCGAACATGCGGCACGCCGCCGTCGAGGCCGCCAGGCTCCCGCCCCGTTCGCAGGCGGCGTCGCGCGTCATCCCGGAGCGCGCCGGCGAGGCGACGCCGCTGAAGCACGTCATCTACATCATCAAGGAAAACCGCACCTACGACCAGATGCTCGGCGATGTCGCCCAGGGGAATGGCAACCCGGCGCTGTGCGCTTTTGGCGAAAAGTACACGCCCAACCAGCACAAACTCGCGCACGAATTCGTGCTGCTCGACAACGCCTACTGCTGCGGCATCCAGAGCGCCGACGGCCACCAATGGACCGATAGCGCCATTACCACCGACTACGTGGAGCGCGGCCACGCCGGTTGGCCGCGGTCTTATCCAAATCTCAAGACGGATGACTCCATGGATGCGTTGGCTTATTCGCCGGCCGGCTTTCTGTGGGACGATTGCCTCGCCCACCATGTGTCGGTGGCGAATTTTGGCGAAGCCTGTGTTTCCGACTGCGGCTGGGCGGACAAAAGCAAGCGGGGTAAGCCGAGCTGGAAGGATTACTATCTCGACTATGTCACCGGCGGTCGCCAGACCGTGATTCGCTGCAAGCCGGGCATCGCGACGATCCGGCCGTTTTCACGCCTGGACACCGTGGGCTGGGATCTCAATGTCCCGGATGTGGTGCGCGCAGCGCGCTTCATTTCCGAGCTGAAGCAATGGGAGGAGAAAGGCGACATGCCGCAACTCGTCATCATGGCCTTGCCGAACGATCACACCGGCGGCGTTTCCCCAGGCAAACCCACACCCGGCGCGCAGGTCGCGGATAATGATCTGGCCATGGGGCAAATCGTCGAGGCGCTCTCGCGCAGCCGCTTCTGGCGCGACACCGCGCTTTTTGCCCTGGAGGACGACCCTCAAAATGGCTGGGACCACGTCTCGGGCTACCGGTCGACCGTCTACGTGGCGGGTGCTCACGTGAAACGCCACGCCGTCATCGGGACGGCTTACAATACGACGAGCGTGGTGCGGACCATCGAACTCATCCTCGGGCTGCCGCCGATGAATATCATGGACGCGAGCGCCACGCCGATGGGGGATTGCTTCATGGATTCGCCGGATCTGACGCCCTTCACGTCGGTCCCAAATCGCGAGCCCTTGGACGATCTGGCCCCGGAACTGCGAAAGATCGCGGATCGGCAATTGCGCAAGGATGCCGCGGTTTCAGCGAAACTACCGTTGGCGGACGCTGACCGGTGTCCGGAGGATGTGCTCAACCGCATCCTCTGGCGGGCGATGAAGGGGCCGAAAACGCCATATCCGACCTGGGCCGTGGCTAAATTGCCGGATGACGACGATTAATTGAATGGTCAGTCAAGTGGAAGAGGTGTGTAAATTTTCAAGCTTCGCGCATCTTTCTCATGGAAACTCCGCAGAACCTCGGGAATGGTATGCAAACGATGGCCTCAAGTCGATTGCACCCCCAGTCGCACGAGCGCTACCTCCGGTGGATCGGAGGGTTGCAGCTCGTGAAAGGCGTCATTACTATGGTGCTTGCCGTAGCGCTTCTGCGCTTGCTGCACAAAGATCTCGATCAAGTCGTGGGCAACTGGATCAGTGAGATCGGGTGGAATCTCCAGAACCCGCGCATTGCCGCCTTTCTCGGCTGGCTCGATGAAGTGACTGATCGCCAGATCGGTGAATGGAGCATCGTGACCTTTTGCCTCGCGGGAATGTTTTTGACCGAAGGAACCGGGCTGCTCATGCGGTGGGGATGGGCGAAGTATTTTACCATTGTCGCCACCGCGGCCTTCGTGCCCCTGGAAGTCTACAAGACGTTTGCCCAGTTTGGCCCGCTGAAGTTGACCCTGCTCATTGGAAATGTGGCCGTCGTCTGGGTGCTCATCGCGATGCTCCGCCGGGAAAAGCGGATGCTGTCTGGCAAGTCGGCGTCGGTGCTCGTGTAGGAGGCATTAGATCGCAGAGGTATGTGCGCAGGGGAACGCAAAGTTATGTGCTTGCGCTCGCTCAAGTGGCGCGCGCACGCGCTGCGAAGCAGCGCACTGTGTTTAGCCAATTGTCCAGAGAAAGCTGCCAGACCGGAGGCTGGAGGAAAGCGGTGGACAGGCCGTGTTGCAGCGCCAACGGCGCGCCCCACACAAGCCTAGGCCGTAGTCCCGCGACTGCGGGACCTAGGTCACCCGCCACAATCGGTCGAGCGCCAACGGCGCGTTCCAACCAAGTCCGTTAAACTCCGCATCCCCGAAGGGACCCAATTTATTGGCATAGCCAGAACGACGAATCCACATTTTTCTGCGTGCCCGATGGAACGCGCCGTTGGCGCCCGATCGCTTGTAGCAGTAGACCTAGGTCCCGCAGTCGCGGGACTACGGCCTAGGCTTGTGTGGGGCGCACCGTTGGCGCTGAACGGCCGCGTCGCCTTTTTTTACGCAGAAAGGGCCAAGCTCCAAGCGCTGAGGCAAAGTCATCGCTGGGAGCGCACATTTATGTGAGCTCTGCCGAAACTCTCTTTTCGGATAGAGGGCGTGTCCCCGGGTGTGATCGGCAGGTCCGTGGGGGGCGAAGCGTCTGCCGGCCAGCGCCCGCCGCCAAACAACTGCCCGCGAAATGTAGCCGCGCCCCAAATGATGATTGCATCTCAAAATGTTACCCTAAACTCTCTCGACGTTCCTCGATTACCGAATATCTATTCTTTCGTGATTAATGAAAAAGGAAGCATCATCGAAGCGCTGGCCACAGCGCCGAGAACGTGTTTCTCTGAGCAGGATTCATCGGAATCAAACGCGGCGTCAGCGCAAGCTGGCCGCTGCGCCGACTTCCGGTCGCCTCGTTTCACCACGAGACCCAGCAGTCTGCGACAGTTCGGGAACTGTCACAGACTACCGGGAGATCCTGCCCTACGTCAGATCACAGGGAA
>FTCV01001917.1_pt1 | contig 86382 bp, 56 predicted proteins | sample 1639691 | NCBI WGS metagenome assembly FTCV01 (sample SAMEA3914864, study PRJEB12502) | metagenome | biome: forest; material: soil | place: USA | collected 2012-03-12 | depth 0.3 m
CCCTTTGCCTCGCTCAACGATACGATCTCGAGCTCTTGCGCCGTCGGTCTTGCCACCGGTTACGCCAGCATGACCGGCGCCGTGCAGGCGACCGTTCAGGCGAACTCCGTCAAGATCAACCTCTTCGTTTTGGACCGCTTTTGCAATTTGGTCAAATCGATCGTCAGTTGAATTTCCGAGTGTTCGGAGGTGAATATCGCTGATTTGGAGAATGAGAACTTTCATCGTTGTATATTGGAACCGAAGCGCCAATGAAGGGGTGATAACGAAACCATGGTTGTGGGGAACGAGCCATCCTCTGCTCCAAACTGGGTTAAGTGCAAGCATTTTTGAGCTGTTGACCGAATTGCGTGTTCGTTGGACGAGCGGTCATAAACGATACGCTTTGCTGCTCGATAGGCCAGTTATCAACGTATTCGAGCAGAGTTTGTCCCGCCAAGCTGCGGAACTCACCGCCGGCCGTCGTTCTTTGGCCGGTGGCAATCGAAAAGCGGAATTGTTCTTCTGAGGGATCTCGCAATGGCCGACTTCGGGTTTGACGCAGAATGCGCTTAGCGCACGCTAGACCAGAGGTGAGCGTTGCAAACGCGAATTTTCTGATGCGCGGCGTTGCATTCAGCTGATTAGAGGTGGTGGAGCGAGGCCGCTGCCTGCGGAGAAAGCGATCGTCAGGATTTTTGGACCTTTTGCTACGCGAATAGCGTAGCCCTCACGTTGGTCTTGCGGAAGATCGCACCCGAGTTCTATGCATTCGAACCGGACGATTCCTTCGGTTATGATTCGGAGCGCCTTGCAATGACGGGGATACAGGAGTTTATGCAGTTGGCGGTTCGCACTCGCTATCGCGTCCCTGACAAACCGCTCGTGGTTCCCATGACGCAGGCGTTGTCGTGGATGGGCGCAACAATATTGGAGATTGAGAGGTTTCGAAAGGCAATGTAGCACCGTGAAATCGGTGGATTGCCGCTTTGTGGCAAGCGCTGGGTCTTACTTTCGACCTTTTTGGGGGAGGGAGGACGATGCGATGGCCCCATGGCAATTGGTCAGCAGACTGCTGACGAATTTGGCCACTCGGGCATTCCCAGGCGAGGGTTTAATGGTGAGTTCTGCCATGGACACTTAAGAAAGCCGGGGCGGAGACCAATAAACCGTGATGGAAGGGGGGATTCGAACCCACGGGACCTTGCGGCCCTCCGGTTTTCATGACCGGCGCGATCGACTACTCTGCCGCCCTCCGTTTTTCAGCAGGACTTTATCTTCACCCGTTTGACGGGTTCGGCAAGCGGCGAGCAGATGCAAGGGCAGGGCAGTTCTTATTACCAATTCACAGGTTTAATCTGTAGATAGAGGCGAAATCGATCGCCGGGAGGGGAAGAGCGAGGTGAGACAGCGTCAGATTTTGACAGAGGGGGCATGATCTATTCAGAAGTTTCAGGAAAATCGGTGAGGCGACGTTCGAGTTCGGCGACGCTGGGAACGGCGTCCTTGATGGAGGCGGGCAGGGTCTCGACGAGGCGCGTGAGGTAGCCGGAAACGCCGACGGGCTTCTGGATGTCGCGCAGCGCATACTCGGCGATGACGCGATTTTTCTCCCGGCAGAGGATGAGGCCGATGGACGGTTGATCGCCGGCGTGCCGAAAACGGTCGTCCACGGCGGAGAGGTAGAAGTTCATCTTGCCGGCGGCTTCGGGCGTGAAGTCGCGCGCTTTCAGGTCCACCACGAGGAAGCAGCGGAGATGCAGGTGGTAAAAGAGAAGGTCGAGGTAGAAGTCTTGCCCGCCGACTTCGAGATGCACCTGCCGACCGACGAGGGCAAAGCCGGCGCCGAGTTCGAGGAGAAATTTTTCGACGTGCGCCATCAAGCCCTGCTCGACGGTGCGCTCGTTGGCGTCGTCCCGGAGATTGAGGAAGTCGAAGATGTAGGGATCTTTGGTGATTTGTTGCGCGAGGTCCGACTGCGGCGGCGGGAGCGTCGCGCTGAAGTTGGTGACCGCTTTGCCCTGGCGTCCATACAGGGCGGAATCGATTTGGAGGGCGAGAATGTTGCGAGACCAACCGTGGTGAGCAGCCTGCCGGGCGTACCAGAGGCAGGTAACCGCAGCGTTGATTTTTTCGAGCAGGATAACGTTGTGCGCCCAAGGAATTGCGGCGATTTCTGGCGGCGGGAAAACTGCCACAGCCTGTGGCAGTTTTGACTCGGGACCGCTTGTACTCCGATCCGCCGCCAATTCTTGCCCCACTGGTGCAAGAATTGCCGTAGAGTTGGTTGCTGAAGTCGGCGCTGATCTTCCTCGGAGGCAGCGGCACAAATTCATCTTCCAGAGTGTACGTGACGTAGAAGGCGCGCATGCGCCAAAAATTATTCGCGGAGAAGCCTTCCGGTCCGGGAAACTCCTTCTGAACGTCTGCCGCCAAACGCTCGATGACGGACTTGCCCCAGCCTTCGAGTTTCTGCCGCGAAACAATTCCCCGGCCAATCTCCCAATCTCCCAATAAAGGAGTATAAACCATGGCGGAGGGGGTGGGATTCGAACCCACGGGACCTTGCGGCCCTCCGGTTTTCAAGACCGGCGCGATCGACCACTCTGCCACCCCTCCGTTTGAAGCAGGGCGTTATCTTCACCCGTTCGACCGGCTCGGCAAGCAGATTCATAGGGCGGGATCCGGAGCAGGTTGTGCGGCGGAGCAGGGGGACGGGAAGACAGGGTTCAGGAGGGTGAAGTGGTGGCGTCATGGCAATTGGTCAGCAGACTGCTGACCAATTTGACTGCGCAGCCGCATCCAGTGGATGCAGTGACACGCGCGACCGGTGATTTGCATTGAGGCGGGGGGCGATTTCGCCGATGAGAGCGGGATGATTCGCTCCTCCCGCAGCCCTCAACTTCGGAATCGGTTCGTCCTATGATCGGCGTAGGCATCATTGGCATCGGGGCGATCGGGCGGCTGCATTTCGATTGCTGGAAGAAGTCGCCGCAGGCACGCGTGGTGGCCATTGCTTCGCGGGATGCCCGGAAGCGGGCGGGGGATTGGGCCGGGGGCGAGTTCAATCTGGGGGCGCAGGCCGAGGCGCAGGTGGATCTGAGCGGGATCGCGGCTTATGCCGAGGCGGCGGAGCTGCTGGCGGATCCGCAGGTGCAGATCGTGGATATCTGCTCGGCGACGCCCTTGCATGCGCCGCTGGCGATTGCGGCGTTGCGGGCGGGAAAGCATGTGGTTTGCGAGAAGCCGATGGCGCTGACCGCGGCGGAATGCGCGGCGGTGGAGGCGGCGGCGCGGGAAAGCGGCGGGCAGCTGATGGTGGCCCATTGTCTGCGGTATTGGCCGCACTATGTGAAGGCGCAGGAGCTGCTGGTCGGCGGAGAATTGGGGCGGCCGCTGTATGCGCAGTTGCATCGTTCGGGTGGCGTGCCGGCCTGGAGCGCGGGCGGTTGGCTCATGCAGCCGGAGGAGAGCGGCGGGGTGCTGGATTTGCACATTCACGACATCGATGTAGCGCTGTGGTGGTTTGGCGAACCGGCGCAGATGGAGACCACGGGGTATTCGCGGGACGGGTTGCCGCTGATCATGGATTCCACCTGGCGCTATCCGGGCGGCCTTTGCGTGCAATTGCATGGGGCCTGGGATCCGAATGGCGGGATGTTCCGGCACGCCTTTCGGCTCGTGCTGGAGAAGGGGACGCTGGTCTATGATCTGGCCACGGCGCCGGATTCACTGCAGCTTTTCCAGAATGGCACGGCGACCGAGGTCCCGCTGGAGAAGGCGGATGCGCACCAGGCGGAGTTGGATGATTTCGCGGCGGCGATAGCGGAGGGGAAGGCGTTCGCGCGGTTCACGCCGGCGGAAAGCCGGAGAGCGGTGGAGGCGGGGTTGCGGGAGTGGCAGCAGTTGCGCGAGATGGAGTTGGGGCGGCCGTTTTGAGTTAGGAGTGGGTTTATAATGGTTTCCCGCAGAGGCGCAGAGACGCAGAGATTTTGAGGCGGTGGAGGTGCGCTGGAGCTGTGGGGTTGCGCGGTGGCTTGATCGTGGTTGGAGGCGGCGGCAAAGTAGGCGAGGTTTGCAACCTCGCGCGGTGCGTCGGAGAAACGGCGGGGCGGGAACGGCGCTCCGCTGACGCTTTATCCTATGCACATGAAATTAATGCGCTCGTGACGAATCTCCAGATTCGTCACGCACTGAGGAGCGAATTGCCAATTCGCAGGCGGGGGTGTCTGCGGAAACGGCCGCGCAGGGAGCTACCGTGAGCGTCATCACGCAACACCTTGTTTCATGTTTCCAGGTTAAGCTCATGTTACCCTAAAACCGCTGGCGCTTCCGAAGCAGCCAAGCCATGCTCTCTATGTGATCCATGGAAAACAAGACATCGTCAAAGCGCTGGCAACAGCGCCGCGAACGTGTCTTGCTGAGCAGGATTCGCCGGGAATGGTCCACTGCCCGGCGGCGCAAGCCGCCGAAAATCTGCGCCCTCCCCGCCGCCTCGTCTCGCGACGAGACCCAGCGCTTTGCGGCAGTTCGGGAACTGCCGTCGTATGTCGTTCTGCAGCCGGGAAACCGCTGTTGCCACGACGAGTCAAAGCGCTGGGAGATCCTGCCCTACATCCGATCACAGGGAACTCGTTTTGCTTTCTTCTCCGAAGCGGCCACTCCCCGAGTGTTACTGGCCTTCAACAAGCCGGCCTCTGGGACCAACCGCAGCCAGGAAGAGCGGTTGGCGAACGATTTCTCCTGTTCCCGACTCTGTCGGAATCAGGCGAAATCCGCAGCCGACGGTTGCGACCAGTCGTGTCCTCGGACCGGCGCATAGCCGTAGAGATCCCTGCAGTGAGATCAAGCTGTGATCATGCGGAAAACCAGGGAAGGGCGGTTTTCAACTGCCCGATGCTGGACGTTGCTAACCCACGCCCAGCCCTGAATTTCCGGCGCTCGTCGCCGGAAAACCCGCAGAGTTACAGCGCGCTATCAAGTTCTGAGGGCCTGATTCTCCCTTCGCTTCGAAGCGACCAGGCTCGATGAATTTCATCCGCTGGCGTCATCAACCAACGCCGGCGGGCGAAATCCATCGAGCCGTCGCCGAAAAGCGAACTGAGCGTCGAGCCCGTGAGCAGTCCGAGCGCGGGACCCGCCGGCGAATGGCTCAGCCATTTCCAGCCCCGCGTCGGGACTGCTCTTCAAGAGAAGCGATCTCGAGACACCGCGCGTTCTTAGGCGAGCGTAACTGCTCGCCCGGACCGAACCACCCTCGTTGCGGTGTTCTTTGACTCCCTTGGCTCGTCGTTTCCAGTCCGTAAATCCGGGCTGACGAACGGCGGGTTGGGAGAGAGCCGACCCTCCACACAACCATCCACACACCCGCTTCCTCTGGAAGCACCCCTGGTTCATCCAGGTTTCGTTCTTTCTCATTTTAATACCGGGACACGATCGCTGGGCGAGTTGCAGCAGCCTGCCTTGCGTCGAAAGGCGTCCCATCCTCGAATCGGCCGAGCTCCAGGCGCGTGCGTGTCCGCGGACATATATATGTATATATATGAATGTCTGCATCTGCGCGTGTGTGCATGCTCGTGACGAATCTCAGCTTCGTTGCGGACCAAGGAGGGGAGCTCCTGCTCCCCAGGCGGGGGTGTCTTCGGGTTTGACTGCACGCGGAGATACTGTGCGCTTCATCGCGCAATGCACCCACGCGCGCGTCTCCCGCAGAACCTGCCGCCATCACCGCAGACGCTCCGTCCACTCTGCGCTCGTGACGAATCTCCGATTCGTCACGCACTGAGGAGCGAAACTCCGTTTCGCAGGCGGGGGTTCTGCGGGTGTGATGTGCGTGGAATTACGAACAACTGTCTCGCTTAGCTTATCTGCCGCGCCGAGCCGACCCGCAGATCAGCCATTCCCTCCCGCAGACACCCCCGCCTGCGAAACGGAGTTTCGCTCCTCAGCACATTACGAATCGGAGATTCGTAACGAGAGTGGTTCCAACGCGTCGGTGTAAGCGGATGGATCGATGGTGTTCACTCGACGCACTCGCTCGTGCCAACCGCAGAACCCGCCACCTCTGTGCGCTCGTGACGAATCTCCGATTCGTCACGCACTGAGGAGCGAAACTCCGTTTCGCAGGCGGGGGTGTCTGCGGGTGCGATGCGCGTGGAATTGCGAACAACTGTCTCGTGCAACTTCTTATTTGCCGTGCCGAACCGGCCCGCAGACGCGCCGCTCCCACTCGCGGACACTCCCCAGGGCGGTTGAAAACCGCCGCTCCTTGGCACAGGCCACGTGCGCCAATTGCAAATTGGCCAAACTCCAGATTACGAATCAGAGATTCGTAACGAGAGTGTTTCCAAGGCATCGCCGCAATCGGATCGATCGCTGGTGTTCGCGCAGTCCCCTTCGGAAGGTCAGCGGGTGAGCTTCGTGCCTTCGTGGCTTCGTGTGAGATTTTCTCAGTAAGGATCCAGCAAAACGCTCCTGAAAAACTCGATTCGATTCACACCAACAAGGCAAATTATTCACACGAAGGCACGAAGCCACGAAGGCCTCCCCGCAGACTCGCCAGATGATTTTGCATCGCTGCTTTGGAGCGTGTTTCCGAGGCATCGTCGCAATCGGATTGATCGCTGGTGTTCGCGCAGTCCCCCTTCGGAAGGTCAACGGGTAAGCTTCGTCTCTTCGTGCCTTCGTGTGAGATTTACTCCGTCGCCGCTCCCTCAGTCCAGCCGCGTCAGCTCTCTCTGCACCGGCCCGGTGACCACCACCTTGTTCTCCGGATCAATAAGCACATTGATCTCCGTGCGCACACCAATCGGCGGCGCATACAGCGCAGGCTCGATGGAAAAACACGTGCGCGGGATGATGAGACGCGTATCCGTGGTCTCGTAACTGTCGATATTCGCCCCCCGCCCGTGAACCGACGTGTCAATGGAATGCCCCGTGCGGTGCACGGAAAAATCGGCGACGCCTTGTTGTTCGAAGACCTCCCGCGCCGCGCGGTCTACATCGGCGCCGGTGGCCGTTTGCCCCGATCCCAGGCGACGGATGAGAAAATCCACGGCGCGATCGCGGGATTCCATGGCGATGCCAAAAAGCCGTGCGTATTCCGGCTCGGGCTCAGCGCCGAGAAAGCCGCACCAGCAGATATCCGCGTAAGTCGAACCCTCATGGTTTTGCCGCGCCCAGAGGTCGAGCAAGACGCGGTCGCCCGGCCGGATCGTGACTTCGCGCGCCGGGTCGACGGAAAAATGCGGATCCGCCGCGTTTTCATTGACGCCGACGATGGGCGGATGGCCGTCGCAGGTCAGCCCGAGTTCGGCGAACCGCGACACGATGAAATTTTGAATGCCCAGATCCGTCGGCGGCTGCGCGCCTTTCATCTGGCGACCGATGAGCGCGAAGGCTTCGTCCTTGACCTCATGCACCAGCTTCATGGCCGCGAGATGGCTGGCGATCTGCGCATCGGACAGCCGGGCAAACTGCCGTTGGAGGATTTCCGCCGAGGAGACGACCGATACGCCCAGGCCGCGAATGAGCTCCACCGTGCCGGCATCCACGAGCGAGATCATGGGCATCTCGGCGCGCGGCGAGTATTGCATGGCGATCGCGCCGCCGGTGGGCAGCAGTCCGGCCAGGCGCTCTTCCAGCAATCGGCGGCTTGCGTAGTGGCGGGTTTCGCCGGGCACGGCGTGGAGCATATTCGGCTCGACGGAATGCAGAAGCTTCACCGGCTCGCCGGTCGCCGGCAGGTAGTACCACCAGCGCCGGCTTGAGTGAAGCGCGGTGGGCTGGCCGAGGACGGTGACGGCGATGGGATCCATGCCGTGGTGATTCACGAAGAGCCACCCGGCGAGTCCGAGATTTTGCAGATCCTGCTGAATGGCCTGAATCGAGTCGCGCGTGAGCATGGGAGAGTTTGGCGAGGTTGCCCGCGCCCCTGCGCGAGTCAACGGGAAATCCCGGCGCAGAGCGGTCCCGGCCTTGTTATGACAATCATCGCCCCTTGATGCCCTTGCGCGATTTTGTATGGATCTGCAAATGCACCAACTCCCCACTCCCGGCGCGGTCGATCCTTCAGTTTCCGAGCGGCTGCACGCGATCTTCGCCGCCGAGTGGGAACGGACCCTGCGCGAGATGCCAATTTATGCGTCGGATCTGGGCGATCGCCGGTACAATCGGGAGTGGCCGGATTTCCGGCCCGAGGCCTTTGCCGAACGCGATCGGCGCAATCGCCAGGTCTTGGCCGATCTGGCCACCCTCGATGCAGCCCAGCTTTCGGCCGAAGATCGGCTGAATCTCGCCCTGTTTCGCCACAACTATGAAACGCTCGTCGAGGAGTATGAATTCCGCTGGCGCTTCCTCCCGCTGAATGCGCGCGAAGGCATCCAGGATGCGCACGGCATCTCGGATTGCATCGTCTTTGAAAGCACCCGGGACTACGAAGACTGGATCGCGCGCATTGAAACCTTTCCCGCCTATCTCGACCAGACGCTCGAGCTCATGCGCGAAGGCATTCGCGCCGGCATGGTCCACGCGAAAGTCGTCATGCAGCGTCTGCCCGCGCAGATCCAGCGGCAGATCGTCGCCGACGCCGCGGAGAGCCCCTTTTACAAGCCCTTCCTCAATTTCGCCGAGTGCGTGCTGGAAGCCGACCGGCAGCGGCTGGGCGCAGAGGCGCGGCAATCCATCGCCGCACATGTCGTTCCGGCCTATCGGCGAATGCTCGCCTTTTTTGAGGAGGAATATCTGCCGGCTTGTTTCGCCGAGGTGGGCATTTGGCAAATGCCGCGCGGCCTGGAGCTCTACGCCTATTTCTGCCGGAAATTCACGACCACGGCCTACACCCCGCGGGAGATTCACGACATCGGCCTGGCGCAGGTGAAGCGCATCCGCGCGCAGATGGAGCAGCTCGTGCAAGAGATCGGCTTCACCGGCTCCTGGGCGGAGTTCCTGGAGCACATGCGCGTCGGACCGGAATTTTTCTTTAGCTCTGCGGAAAAGCTCGTCGCGGCTTACCAAAGCTTCTGCGACGGGGTGGATAAAAAGCTTGGCGCCCTGTTTCATCGCCTGCCGAAGGTTTGGTACGACATCCAGATCATCCCCTCGAACATCGCGCCCGATACCACGACCGCTTACTATCGGCCGCCATCGGCCGATGGGCAGCGGATCGGGAGTTATTTTGTGAACACCTATCGGCCTGAAGTGCGGCCGAGCTACGAAATCCCCGCGCTCTCGCTGCATGAGGCGGTGCCCGGGCATCATCTCCAGATCGCCATTGCGATGGAGCTGGGGAATCTGCCGAATTTCCGGCGCTTTGCGCCAGAGGGTGGTTTTACCGGGTATGTCGAAGGTTGGGCGCTATATGCCGAGTCACTGGGGGAGGAACTGGGGTGTTATGAAAATCCGTATGATAAATTCGGCCAGCTCTCCTACGAGATGTGGCGCGCCGTGCGCCTCGTCGTCGACACAGGTCTGCACGCCTTCCGCTGGACGCGCCAAGAGGCCATTGATTACTTCGCGGAAAACACGTCAAAGGTCCGTCACGACATCGAAAACGAAGTCGACCGATACATCGCCTGGCCCGGACAAGCGGTGGCTTATAAAATTGGCGAGATCGAGATGGCGCGGCTGCGTCGGCGCGCGACGGAACGTCTTGGGGCGGCGTTTGATTTGCGGGATTTCCACGATGCGGTGCTGAATAGCGGCCCGCTGCCGCTGGATGTGCTGGAGCGAAATATCGAGGAGTGGATTGTTAATGCGGAGGGTAAATAATTCGAGTTAAGGACGAGCCCCAGGGATCGCCCCCATAAGCGGTAACTTATGTGGGCGCTCGTGACGAATCTCCGATTCGTCACGCGCTGAGGAGCGAAACTCCGTTTTGCAGGCGGGGGTGTCTGCGGGCGTACGTTCAACGGAAATTCGTTCGAATACAGTATTGCGAGCCCAGATTTTGTCCCAAAGGCACAACGTTTCGCCACGTCGATCACCGCCCGCGGACACCCCCTCCATCCGAAACGGAGTTTCGGTCCTCAGTGCGTGACGAATCGGAGATTCGTCACGAGCGCACACGTAAGTTAGCGCCCCCTAACTACCCCAAACTCTTCTGAAAAAAACGGATCATCCGTTCATGCATGGCGCAAACCACCTCGGGATTCGTGACCATATGCGTCTCGCCGGCCAGCGGCAGAAACTCGTGATCCACTCCCGCGCGGAAGAGCGCATTCGACAGCGATAGCGTTCCCGAGAAATAACAATTATCATCCGCCGTGCCGTGGATGAGCAACAGCGGCTTGATCAGTTGCCGCGCATAGGTATTGATGCAACTCACGTCATACGCCGCCGGTGAGATATCCGGCAGGCCGAGATAACGTTCCGAGTAATGTGTGTCGTAGTCGCGGAAATCATTCACCGGCGCGCCGCAAACGCCGGCGTGGAAAACATCCGGCCGGCGCATCACCGACATGGCCGACATATAGCCGCCAAAAGACCACCCAAAGATTCCCACCCGGCCCAAATCCAGTTCCGGAAAACGCCGCCCCAGCGCCGTGAGTCCGCGAACCTGATCCTCCAGCGGCAACGTGGCGAAGTCTCCCTTGATGACCCGTTCGAAAGCCCGATTGCGCGCCGGCGTGCCGCGGCCATCGATCGAGACGACGATGAAGCCCTGGTTGGCCATCCATTGGTCGAGCAGATAACCGGTGCGGTCGATCTTCACAATCTGCGCGCCGGGTCCGCCGTAGACCAGCACGAGCACCGGGTATTTTTTCCCGGGCTGGAAATCCGCCGGGCGAACCAGCGAAGCGTGCAGTTCCGGCTCCATACCGACCGTCACCAATTCCCGCTGCAGCGACGCGACCGGCGCTTCCATCGCGCTGCGCAGCTCCGAGGTCGCCGCGCCAAGCGCACCCTGGGTGCGGCGCTTTACCGCCCAACGCACCGACGTCGGGCCTTCCGCCGTGTGGTGTACGACGATGTCGTTTTCCTTGCCAAAGACCGTCTCCGAGTGATCCGCGGGCGCATCGGTGGCATGGTGCAGCACAGTGTACGGAGCCTCCAGCGAGACCGAAGCCAGCGTGGCCCGGGTCGGGTCCGAGCCAGCCAGGATCCAGGCGATGCGCGCTTTCTTGTCGACGTGCAGCAGCTTGCGAAAGCCGTCATCGAGGCTCGTGAGCATGTGTTGCGGCGCGCCCTCGACCGTCCGCAATTCCAACTGGCGCGCGCCCAGCCGTTCCGTCATCCAGAGAAAGCCCAGCGATTCGTCGACCCAGTGCGGAAATGACTGGTCGAGATTCAGCCATTCGGCGTCCGTCTCCACGAGCAGCGGCGTTGTTGCGCCCGTCTGCGGATCGACGCGAAGGAGCACCTCCTCGGTTTGCGTGCGATTTTGCACCAGGATGAGCAGCGGCCCGCCCTTGGGCCATTTCACTGTGGCTAGATACGGATAGTGATTCGCGTCCCAGGAAACCCAGGTCGTCGATCCTCCGGCCGTCGAGGTCAGGCCCAGCCGCACGCGCGCATTCGTCGCGCCGGCATTGGGGTACCGCCAGGCCGCGGGGGTACGCGCGGGATGAAACGGGTCGGAGATGTGCCGGGTGGGCGCTTCGGAAACATCCGTCTCCTGGTAGGCCAGCATCGCGCTATCGGGCGACCACCAGTAGCCCTGCATACGGTGCATTTCTTCCTGGGCGACAAATTCGGCCAGTCCATTAGTGAGATCATCTTTGGCCGTGTGGGTCAGGCGCGTTTCGGCATTCGAGTGCAGATCGGCCACGTAGACATCCCCTTTGCGCACGAAGGCGATCTTGGCGCCGTCCGGCGAAAGGCGCGGATCCAGCACCGACTCGCCCCCGGTATTTAATTCCCGGCGATCGCCGGAATGCCGATCCAACAAAAACAAGCGCTGGCCGGCGACGGCGAGCAGCAGGCTCTCCTTTTCGGAAAGCTCGAAGGATCCAAAGCCGCGGCTAAAGGCGCGCATCCGCTCGCGCCGGGCGCGTTCTTCCGCATCGAGATGTTCGTCCGCTTCAGATAAGACATCGCGCGCAGCCAGCAAGCGGCGCTCCTGGCCCGTGGCGACGTCGTGCTCATAGAGATCCTGGGTCACATCGCGCCCGCCGGAGCGCAGGAAATAGATGGACCGGCCATCCGGCGCGACGGTGATCTGGGTCGGGCGGCCGGCGCGAAAGCGGTTCGTGGCCGTGTATTGCTCCAGCAGAGCGAGCCGGCCAAGCATGGAAGCTTCCGGCGCTTCGCCAGAGGAGCCGGCCGACGAGGGAGATGGAGGAGTCATCGGGGGCTAGGGCATGCAGGAAAAGTCGTCGCGAGTCCAACAAAACTGGCGTCGATGGGACGCTGTTTTCAGGCGCGCAGGAGATAGCTTCGGCTTGTCGGCGCTGCGCGCCGCATGTACGTTCCTCCCGTCATCATGCGACTCGATCAATGGCTCTGGGCCGTGCGTATTTTCAAGACCCGCAGTCTTGCGGCGACGGCCGTGCGCGGTGGTCGGGTAAAGGTCAACGGAGCGGCCACGAAGCCGGCGCACGAAGCCAGGCCGGGCGCAGTCATTGCCGTGCGCGTCGACATCATGACCCGCACGCTGCGAGTGATCGATGCTCCGCCGTCCCGCGTGGGCGCGAAGCTCGCGCCGCTTTACGTCGAGGATCTCACGCCTCCGGAGGAGTACGAAAAGCAGCGCGCCTTTGCCGCCTTTCCGCAGTTTGGCCAGCGTCCGCGCGGGGCCGGGAGGCCCACGAAAAAGGAGCGCCGCGTCATCGAGGACCTCACCGCCACGGTGGCGGAGGGCGAACCGGAAAAATCGCCGGCTTGATTGCCGCCCGCGGACCGCAAAAATTTCTCGCTCCCCGCTCGCGCCGCCCATTGACTCCGCCGCCGGCGCGCCCATCATTCCCGACCCGTCTCCCGTCATGCTTGAAAAACACGTCCTCAAAATTACCACCGAGCTGAAACTGCAGGCTCGGCAGGTCGCCGCCACCGCCATCCTTTTGGAAGAAGGCGCGACCGTTCCTTTCATCGCCCGCTACCGCAAGGAGAAGACCGGCGAACTCGACGAGGTGCAGATCACGAGCATCCGCGATCGACTGGAACAGCTGGAGGAACTCGACAAGCGCCGGGAATCGATGGTGGCCTCGCTCAAGGAGCGTGAACTACTCACGACGGAACTGCAGGCCAAGATCGACGCCGCGGAATCGCTCACCGTGCTCGAGGATATCTACCTGCCCTTCCGCCCGAAAAAGCGCACCCGCGCCACCATCGCGAAGGAAAAAGGCCTGGAACCGCTGGCCGAACTGCTCTGGGCGCAGGATGCCGCGACCGATCCGCAGGCCGAGGCCCAGAAGTACGTGGGCAAGGAATACGCCACGGAAAAAGGCACGGCGAAAATAGAGAGCGTCACCGAAGCGCTCGGCGGCGCGCGCGACATCCTCGCGGAGCGCATAAACGATGACGCCAATGCCCGCGCTCGACTGCGCGCACTTTATCTTGAGAGCGGGGTCATTCGCTCGAAAGTCGTCTCCGGCAAGGAAGAAGAAGGCGCGAAATTCAAGGACTACTTCGACTGGAGCGAACCGATCGGCGCGGCGCCTTCGCATCGCGTGCTGGCCATGCGCCGCGGTGAAGCGGAAGGTTTTCTTTTCACCCGGCTCACGCCGCCGGAAGAAGAAGCTCAGGGCCTCATTGAGCGGCTCTTTGTCAAAGGCAAGTCGGCGGCGGCCAACGAAGTGCGCACCGCGGCGGCGGATTGTTATAAACGGCTGCTCGGCTTTGCCATGGAAGGGGAGGCGCGCACCCACTTCAAGAAACGCGCGGATGAAGAAGCGATCCGCGTCTTTGCGGACAACCTGCGCGAACTCCTGCTCGCCTCGCCGCTTGGCCAGCGCAATGTCCTGGCCATCGATCCGGGCTTCCGCACCGGCTGCAAAGTCGTGTTGCTCGATCGCCAGGGTAAGCTGCTTGGCAACGACGTGATCTATCCCGAAAAAAGCGCACGGGAGCAGGCGGAAGCGGTGGAAATGCTCAAGGCCATCGTCAAAAAGTACAACGTCGAAGCCATCGCCATTGGCAATGGCACTGCGGGCCGCGAAACCGACGCTTTCGTGCGCAAGCTCGGGCTGCCCGGCTCGATCCCCATCGTAATGGTGAATGAAAGCGGCGCCTCCATTTACTCGGCCAGCGAAGCGGCGCGTGAGGAATTCCCAAATCACGACATCACCGTGCGCGGCGCGGTCTCGATCGGTCGCCGGCTCATGGATCCGCTGGCGGAGTTGGTGAAGCTCGATCCGAAATCGATCGGCGTCGGTCAATACCAACACGACGTGGATCAGAATGCGCTCAAGCGTTCGCTGGACGACGTGGTGGTCTCCTGCGTGAACAGCGTCGGCGTGGAGCTGAATACCGCGTCGAAACATTTGTTAGCCTACGTCTCCGGCCTCAACTCGCGCGTCGCGGCCAACATCGTCGCCCACCGCGACGAAAACGGCGCCTTCAAGTCGCGCAAGGAATTGCTGAAGGTCAGCGGGCTCGGACCGAAGGCTTTCGAGCAGGCCGCGGGCTTCCTGCGCATCCGCGACGGCAGCCATCCGCTCGATGGCAGCGCGGTGCATCCGGAGCGGTATGATCTCGTGGATCGCATGGCGTCGGACGCCGGGTGTTCGGTGGCGGATTTGTTGCACGATTCCAACAAGCGTTCCCGCATCGAGCCGAAAAAATATGTGACCGAGGAAGTCGGTCTGCCCACGCTGAAAGACATCCTTTCCGAGCTCTCGAAGCCGGGCCGCGACCCGCGCCAAGGGTTCGAGGCCTTCTCCTTTGCCGAAGGCGTGCAGAAGCCGGAAGACTTGCAGCCCGGTCAGAAACTCCCGGGCATTGTGACAAATGTCACGGCCTTTGGCGCCTTCGTCGACATCGGCGTGCACCAGGACGGCCTCGTGCATATTTCCCAGATGTCCGATCAATTCGTGAAAAATCCCGCCGAAGTGCTGAAGGTCGGGCAGAAGGTCATGGCGACGGTCGTCGAGGTGGACCTGGCGCGGAAGCGCATCGCGCTCTCCTTGAAGTCGAAGCCGGAGATCGGCCCGCGCGAAGCGCGTGGCGGCGGAGGCAAAGCCGAGCCCGGCCAACGAAATTTCAACCAAGGCCCGCGCCCCCCGCAGCAGAACCGGCCCGGCCAAGGGGCCCCGTCCCGCGGAGCCCAGCCGGCGTCGAATCCCGGGCAGGTGGACTGGTTCACGGCGGCCATGCAGAAGAAGAAGTAGTGCGATCAACTGTTTCGTAACGCGGCGCCAAAGTAGGCGAGGTTTGCAACCTCGCGCGGTGTGCCGGAGAAGTGGGAGGGGGCGGGAACGCGCGAACAGCGCTCCATTCCTCCCATTATCCCCATTCCTCTCATCGGCCCCGTTCACACATCCCGCGTGTCTCCTGAGGTGAGCACAGTGCTCCGGTGTTACGCAAAAGCCGCCAAACTCGCGCCTTTGATAAACCCGTCCCAGCGGTCTATTAGAGTGAATCTCGCCATGAACCCGCATTCCTCCCCCCGCTGCCTCATCCTGGCCTGCTCCATCGCCGCTCTGTCTGGCCTTACGTTGCACGCCGAGCCCGCTCCCACCGAAAGCATTCGCGACAGCGAAGTAAAGCAGCAGCAGTTGCAGGGCGAAGCCACCGGCCTGGCCGGACAACTCGATGGCATGATCGCCGAGTATGCGCGCAACGGCCTGAGCGGCGAGGATGTCGATACCGTCAAGGCGCTGCGCGATTCCATCAATCGCCTTTCCGCCAGTGAGATGCAGCAGATCGTGGCCATCCTCCAAAAGGCCGGCGGCCTGGCCGACGCCGGGCAGGCCAAGAAACAGGTGTCGGAGGCCTTTTCCGCGCAGAAGAATCTTCTCGTCCAGATGAAGCGGCTGCTCGCGCAGCATCAGCGCGACCAGCAGGCGATCGATCTGGCCAGCGAACTCACCCAACTCGCCGATCGGCAATCGACCAATCTCCAGAACGGCATCGAACTCGGAAAATGGGCCGGCGGCCGCAAGCCGGACGGTTTCGAAGCCGCGCTCCAGGCGCATCTGGAAGGCCAGCAGACGGAAGAAGCCGCGATTGGGGAAGAACTGAAGCTCCTCGCCGAAAAGATCGCGGGCTTTGCCAAAGCCACGGCCGACGATCCGGAGCTGGCTGCGCGTTTCCAGAAAGGCCTGGAAGCCGTGCAGAAGCTCCAGCCTTCCACGGATGGCGCGACCGCAGCGCTCAAGGAGGGACAGCTTTTCAAGGCCGTGACCCAGGAAAAAGCGACGCGCGACGCCATGCGCAAACTGGCGCGTGAAGTCGCGCCGCCCACCGATGCCGCGGAAGCGCTCCGCCAGGCCACGCGCGATCTGGAGAAAATCGCCGGCGAACAGCGGGATCTCGCGGCGAATATTGCCAAGGCCCAGGCCCCGGCGAATTTCGAGCAGTGGCTGGAAACCAAGATCGCGGAAAACGCCGGCAAAGGCGGTGAACGGAAATTTCAGCATCCCATCGATCAGCTTCGCGGAGAAAAGAAGCTCCACGAGGAATTCGAGAACTTGCAACGCGAGAAGGCCGGCGAATTGGCCAGCCTCGACGACCCGCAGGGCGATCTGGCCACGAAGACGGATCTGGCCGCGCAGGATATGGCGCGCAATGCGCCCACCGCTGCCGCGGGCGTGAAAGCCGCCGAAGCAAAAATGCAGGAGGCCCGCGCCGCCATGGCCGAAAACAACGGCGCCGCCGCAGCCAAGAACGCCCAGGACGCCGCCGCCGCGCTCGATGCCGTGCGCGCCCAGGTGGAAAAGCTCGCCGGACTCGACACCGGCCGCACGCCGGATCGCATGGTCAACAATGTGCAGCGGCTCGACCAGGCCGCCCACGAGCTGGCCAAGCGCGAAGCCGCCGCCGCGCTCAATCCCGATAAAACCGCCCAGGCCACACTTTCCAACCAGATCCAGCAACTCGCACAACGCGCCGCCATCGAAGCGCCGGCCGCCGCGGCCGATCTCCAAAAAGCGGCCGACGATGCCCAGAAGGCCGCCACGGCCGCGGAAGCCGGCCAGGTCGCGCAGGCCACCGCTGCGCAATTGGCGGCCGCCCAGGATCTCGCGAAGGCCGATCAACAGCTCAACCAAGTGGTGGCCAAGGTGCAGCAAGTCCAGCAGCAGCGGGCCGTCGCGCAAAAGGCTGGCGACACCATCAAGGCCATCATTCTCGCCCAACAGGCGCTGGAACGCGACACGGCTAAAGCCCTGGCGCAGTATCAGCCGAAACACGACGAACTTTTCTCCGGCCAAGGCCCGCGCCAGGAGGAACTGCAATCCCGCACCGGGAAATTCAAGACGGGCCTTTCGCCGGAATTCACCGCCGCGCTCTCCGCACTCACGGATGCCACCATCGATATGGGCCAGGCGCAGGACGCGCTGGAAAAACCCGACGGCAAACCGGCCGACGACTTCGAAAAGAAAGCCCTCGCCGATCTCTATCGCGTGCAAAAGGTCCTGACCGCGAAAGCCGAGGACGCCGACGCCGAGCTCGGAAATCCACCGAATCCGCAGACCGAGGAAGCCGTTGCCCAGATGGCTGCACAGGCTGCGGCTGCTGCTGCGCAAGCCATGCAGACGTTAAAGCAAGGGCAGGCGCAGCAAGCCGCTCAGCAATTGCTGCAAGCGGCCGTCCAAGCGGGAACGCTCGCGGTCCAGCCCGGCGCCCAACAGGATGCCGCGCAGGAGGCCGCCGACGCGCTTTCCCAAGCGGCCGCCCAGGCCGCAGCGAATAACCTTCCCGAGGCGCAGGCCGCGACCCTCCAGGCGCAACAGGATCTCTTCCGGGCGCAGACCGCCCTTACGCAAATGCAAGCCGGCCTGGCCCAGGCTGCGCCGGAGCCTCCGGGCGCGCCGCACGAAGGGCCTCCCCACGCCGGCGATCACCCGGGCCAGCACTCCAGCACCCAGGGGACCCACGCCGCCAAGGGTTTCCAGCCCGGCGGCGACGACGCCGTGCAAAAGGGCACCCGCTCCGCGAGCGTGAAGTCGGCCTCCTTCGCCGGCCTTCCCCCGCGCGAACGGGCCGCGATCGAGCAATCCCGTTCGGAAAAGTATCCCGAGGAGTACGGCGTCGCCGTGGAGCAGTATTTGCGCAATCTCGCCTCGGAAAGCGGCGGAAAATAGACTGGCGGTGGTCGGCGGCGGGCCTGTCACGTGCCAAGGAGCGAGACTCTGAGGCATTGTGAAACCAGAGATTCATCCGATCCCGCCGACGCGTTGGAGCCACTCGCGTGGCGAACCTCCAGATTTGTAGTGCCTGAGGAGCGAAACTCCGAGACGATGAGACACTGGCGAGCGGTCCGATTGAGCCGAAGCCTTGAAACCACTCTCGTTACGAATCTCTGATTCGTAATGCCCTGAGGAGCGAAACTCCGTTTCGCAGGCGGGGGTGTCTGCGGGTATGAGGCGCGTGGAGTAACGAACAATCGTCGCGTTCAACTCATTTGCCTCGCAGAGCTTACCAATCTCTCCCGCAGACTTGCCACTACCGCCCGCAGACACCCCCGCCTGCGAAACGGAGTTTCACTCCTCTGTGCGTGACGAATCAGAGATTCGTAACGAGAGTGGTTCCAACGCGCCGGCGCGGGAGATTCGTCACGAGAGCGGAGAGCGCGGTTGACGGGGTGGCCATATGGCCATTGGCTTGCGACTAAGTTTTCGCGCCCCGACGTATTGCCTACCCCATGCGCTTCAAGCTTCTCGCACTCGTTTTCGCCGCCCTCGCGACCGTTCGCGCGGCGGAGGCGCCGCCGGATTACCGTTACAAAGTCGAAACCTTCCTCGAAGGCATGCCGCAGCCCATGGAGATGCAGTTCGCGCCGGATGGACGCCTCTTCTTCATCGAGATCGCTGGAAAGGTGAAGATCTTCCACCCCGAGACGAAGCAAGTGACCGTTGCGGGTTCCATCGAGGTCTTCAACGGCCAGGAGAACGGATTGCTCGGCATGGCGCTCGATCCCGGTTTTGCCAAAAACGGCTTCATCTACCTCCTCCATTCGCCGAAGAATTTTGCTGGCCAGCACTTGAGCCGGTTCACGATGCAGGGGGATACGCTGGACCTGGCCAGCGAAAAGGTGCTGCTCACCTATGAGGAGCAGCGGGCCGAGTGCTGCCATCACGCGGGCTGCGTGCGGTTTGGACCGGATGGTTGCCTCTACTTTTCGGCGGGCGACAATACGAATCCCTTTGCCAGTGATGGCCTGGCGCCGCTGGACGAACGGCCGGGACGGTCGGCGTGGGATTCGCAAAAGTCGGCGGGCAATCCCAATGATCTCCGTGGAAAGATCAATCGCATTCGCCCGACGCCGGAGGGCGGCTACACCATTCCCGAGGGCAATTTGTTCCCCGTCGGCACTCCGGGAACCCGGCCGGAAATCTATGTGATGGGTTGCCGCAATCCGTGGCGCTTCAACTTCGATCCGCTCACCGGCATCCTTTACTACGGCGACGTCGGGAACGATGCGAATGACGACAATGCCAAACGCGGCCCTCGCGGCTACGACCTCATCAACCAAGTGCGCCGGCCGGCAAATTTTGGCTGGCCCTATTTCCGGGGCAATAACAACGCCTACTCCGCCTACGACTTCGATACCAAGGCGATCGGCGATAGATTCGATCCGGAGCATCCGGTGAATAACAGCCCGAATAACACAGGCCGCCACGAATTGCCGCCCGCTCAGCCGGCGTGGATTTACTATCCGTACGGCGCCTCGCCGGAGTTTCCGGAGCTCGGCAAAGGCGGGCGTTGCGCCTGCGCGGGGCCGGTCTTTCATTGGCAGCCGGAGTACGAGAAGAGTGGCGGGTTGCCGAAGGCTTTCGACAATTGCCTGCTCATTTACGACTGGCAGCGGCCTTTCATCAAATGGGTGCGGCTCGACACGGGCTCGAATCGCGTGGCCATCGAGGACTTCTCGAAAACACTCACTTATCAGCGACCCGTGGATATGGTAATCGGCCCGGACGGCGCGCTCTGGCTACTGGAGTACGGCGAGACCTGGGGCGCAAACAAAGATTCGGCGCTGCGTCGCATTTCTTTTCAGCTGGGGCATCTGGCGCCAGTCGCTGAGGCGCACGCGAAAAATCCCCATGGCCGGGAACCGCTCACAGTCAAGCTTTCGGCCGAAGGCTCGAAAAGCTGGGAGGGCAATCCGCTGACTTTCGAGTGGCGTTTGCAGCCGGGTGGGGCGGTGATTGGTGCGAGTCGTGAGATCGAGACCACGATCAAGGAGCCCGGAATCTATCGGGCCGAATTGCGGGTGACGGACGACACGGGAGCGAATTCCACGGCGGCCGTGCCAATTATGGTCGGAAATTCGGAGCCGGTCGTGCGCTTTGTTAAACCGCAGGAGGGGGACTTCTTCACTGCGGGCCAGCATGTAAAATATCAAGTCGAAGTGCACGACGCCGAAGACGGCGATTCGAGCGCGGCGCCGGTGGAATTCGGCGCGCGAACGCTGGTGAGCGCCGTTTGGAAGAGTGGCGATAACAAAGGCAACTCAATCGAACCGGGCCTGGCCCTCATGAAGCAGAGCGATTGTTTCAACTGCCACGCCGTAGAGCAGCAGATCGTCGGGCCGCCGCTGCTGAAGGTGGCGGAGAAATACCGCGACCAGGCCGGCGCCGAAGAGGCGAGTGTGCAGCGGGTGAGCAAAGGTTCGACGGGCGTGTGGGGGCAGGTCGGCATGTTGCCGCATCCGCAGCACACGGAAGATGAGCTCCACCTCATGGTGCGCTGGATTTACGGCCTGAAGCCGGGCGAAGCCGCCGCCGGGATCACGCGCGGACTGGAAGGTGAGATCACCGCTCCGGGGAAGGACAAAGCCGCCGACGGGACGCTGGAGGCGACCTATACGGATCTCGGCCGGCCGCCGGTGACCGCCCTCAGCGGGACAGCCGCAGTGCATCTGCGGCCCCGCCGGATCGAAGCCGAACTGGCGGACGAGATCAGCGGCCCCATGCCTCTGAGCGCAGATTCAGCCGGCGGGAAGAAAATGTTAGGGGCCATCGCCGACAAACATTTTCTGAAGTTTTCCGGACTGAATCTGAGCGATGTCGGGTCGGTGACGTTTCGTGTGTCTTCGGCCGGCGAAGGCGGGAAGATCGAACTGCATGGCGGTTCGCCGGAGGGGCAATTGCTGGCTTCGGTCAATGTCGAGAAGACCGGCGGCTGGGAAAAGTGGGTGAGCCTGGATTCACCGGTTGCGACTCCGGACAGCGCGCGGCAGGATGTGTACGTGGTGTTTCGCAATCCCGGGAAATCGGGATTGATGAACCTGGATTGGGTGCAATTCAACGCGCGCTGAGCAGCTCGCGGCACTCCGGCGACAAACGTCGCCGGAGACTTGGAATCACGAATCCTTGTCTGTGACCGACGGCCCCTCCTGGGAGCGCGGGCGTCCCGCCCGCCCGGTGCGGAAGTGTCATTTTGGACGTCTTCTTCAAATACGGACGGAGCGCGTGTGGTGTCTCGTTGGACGCAGGTGAACGAGCTGCTGCGTAACGCCGGTATGCTCTTGGAAAGCGGCTGGAAGTGGCTGTCGGACTTTGCCGCGATAAGTGCCCAAGAATCGGATTTTCGATTTGGAATTTTCCCAGGGCGCGAATTTTCAATTGTAGGAACCTCAAAATGGCCGAAAATCGAGCCATTTTAAGCTCTATCGGCAAAGTCCGACAGCAACTGGAAGCCGCTTTTACAACTTGTCCGGTCGTTTTTCCTGAATCTCAGATAAGTTCGCAGCCAGGAGCGCCCAATAATAAAGCTGAGCGACGCATTTAGGTGTAAAAGCGGCTTCCAGCCGCTTTCCAAGAGCGTAACTGCGTTAAGCAGCAGCTCGTTCATAACATATGTCCTACGTAGAAATCCGCTGTTATGCGTCGACGCCGCGCTACGCTGTCTTTTTACAAATCAGAATCTGCTTTGGCGACTCGTCGCCAAAGGGTGAATCGTCGTAGTCGCCAAAGCGTTCCACGACCTCCAAACCATTGAGCCGACACAGCGCCAAGAGTTCCTCCGGAAAGAAACAGCGCATGTTCACGCGCTTCGTGCGGATCACCCGCTCGCCGTCGAGATACTCGAGCTCGAAGTGGAACACTTGCGTGGCGCGATGGTAGCGGCTCACGGCCTCCACCCGGATGTTCGAGCCATCCGGCGCCGTCATGGTTTTGTGCAGATAACGGACATCGCTCGCGCGAGCGAGTTTCACCGGGGCCGGATTGAAAACATCCAGGATCAGCTGGCCGCCAGGCGCGAGCGCCTGCCGCGCGGCCTGCAGGAAGGCGCACACGGAGTCCACGTCGAGCAGATGCTGCATCGCATTTGTCGCCGAAAAGATCAGCTGAAACTTCCCCTCGAAGCGCATGTCGCGGCAATCCGCTTCGATCCAGGGAATCTCGAGTTTCTCTGCCGCGGACTTGCCACGCGCCCGCTCGAGCATGGGCCGGGAAACATCGAGCCCGGTAATGGCGACGCCATCCCTCGCGATCGGAAGGGTGATGCGTCCGGCGCCGCAAGCGACTTCCAGGACCGGCCCGCCGGCTTGCGCGGCGTGCTTGCGAAAGAAGGGGATCTCCAACGTCCGCTCCGCGAATTCCGCATCGTAGAACTCCGCGTCTTCATATAAGTCGAGGCAATCGAGCGCTTTCATGCAATGAAAGCGAGGCTGCTCAGGACAGTAATCTCTTCGCAAGAACCAAAGACGCTGGCGGGCAGACCGAGGATGTTAGTTTGCTCCAGCAATTCCTGCCAAGGCTGGGCGACGATTTGGAAATAACCCGGCGCGTTACCGTGGGCCGCGAGCGGCAGATCCGACGGCAGCGCCGCAAGCAGCCTGGCGCAGCCCAGCTCAAGTTCACGGACGATGGCTCCCGGGACCTCCTGATGCCGGCTCATCAGTTCGCGAGCCCGAGCAAGGTGGTCTTGCGGCGGCGGCGCCCCGCGAAAGACCGGAGTGAGCGCCGGCGTATCGAGTTCCGGCACAAGGGCAATGCCAAAGAGCCGCGGCTGCAGCCAACCCTTGGTGAGCGAATGCAGGAGGATTGCTTGCCCGGTGGCGAGCAGTTGCAGTGTGGTCGGATGAAACCGCATCGCAAAGGTATAGACCGCATCGAGCAGCAGGCGCCGGCTGGGCTTCGCCGACAGCCAGGCGGTGAGCGCGGCGACGTCGCCGGGACTGAGCCACCGGCCCAGCGGTTTCATCGGGTTGGTAATCAACAGCAGTTCATCCTGCGCGGCGACTTCGGCCGAAGGCCAGGCCGGCGACGGCAGCGTCGGAAATTCCGAGAAAGTGACACCGGTTTCAGTGGCAAGGTCCGCGTAGACTGGATAGTTATCACTTGGCAACCAAACATGCGCACCGCGACCGGCATAGTGGCGAAAGAGCAATCCCAAGCTGTCACGCACACCGCACGAAATGAGCGCGCGGCGCGAAGCGTCGGCGACGAAGCCAAATCGTTCGACCCACTCGCTCGCAAGATGGCAGCGATGCACGCGAGCAGCGGGAATCTCGGAGACCGGCGGAATGAAGCGGGCCAATGTGGCGTAGAGATTGGTCACACTGCAATCGAGCAGCCCACGCCGCTCCCGAAGCAAGCGCTCGCGATGAATCTGGAATTCGGCGAAATTCATGAATCAATACTTACGCCGCGCAAGGGAGCACGACCTCACTTGCGCGATCTTCGAGCGAAGCCAGGCAGCGTCCGTCGGACATCAAATTCCAACTCCGGGCGACTCCGCGTGTGCGTTCCCAGAAGAGACTTGGCTCGGTATAGGCGGCGATCTGCATGGGGCGCCCGCGCCAGAAGCCCTGGAAAATCGGGGCGTCCCAGGGGAGCCGCGCGATCTCGGTAAACCCGTGGCGCGCGGCGAATTCCAACACGAGCGCCAGCGGCGCCTGGTGTGCATGGCTCCATTCATTGGCGGCGTGGCGGTAATAAACAGACTCCACGCTCGTGCTCACATAGAGTTCCTTGAAACAAATCTCCGGCACGCCGAGTGCGGCGGCCCAGTCGACGTAAGACTCCAGCGTCGCCAGATCGCCGACGCCTCCGCGTTGCAGCACGCATGTGAAGCGCAGGCGCAGTTTGGGCCACTCCGCGAGGCCTTGCCGCCAGGTCTCTGCGATCGCGCCGACGTCGGTATGCAGACTCATGAGTTGCGCGCTGGCTTCGTTATCATGGTGATGGCGCGAGATGGCCAGCACGCCGAGACCGGCGCGGGCATAGTCGCGCAGCATCGCAGCGCGCGCGTCTGGTTCGCGGCGCGCCAGATGGTGGCCGTTTGTAATGAGCGTGGCCCTGTCCAGGGCTGCGACTCCAGCGCCGATGACCTGGCATAACAACTCATGACGCACGAGCCCCGGTTCGCCGCCGCCGGTCACGACAAAGCGCTCGGCGCCGCGCTCGCGGGCCGCGGTGGCGAAGTCGCGCAGGCGCGTCAGGTCCAGCCGCGCCTGTTCCTGTTCCGCGGAAGCCGAGGCTTCGGAAAAACAAAATGGACACGACGCCTGGCAGCCGCGGGCGATCGGCAGAATGGAAAAGCTGCGTGGGCGCAGCCGCTGATAGTCGGCGAGATCCGGCTGCAGCAATTGCAAAGATAGTGCGCTCGCTTCTTCCACCGTGGTGGGAATGGGGCGGCCGTCCTCGAGCCAGGCGACTTCTTCCACCCGGATCTCCGGCGACTCGATATACCGGCCCAGGCCCGTGCGAGGATTTGGCTTCAAGGCGTTGGCCGGCGCGTTGGTTTTTAGGGCGAGCAGACGATTGCCCGGCAAATCGAGCTTGGCCAGGAGACCTCCGGCCTTGCGGATGCCGATTTCCAATTCCGACTCTCGGAGCAGGAAGAAGCGGTCTGGAAAGGCGCTCTCCGGAATCCCGGCCTTCGAGTAGACGCGGCGGTACTTGTCGTAGCCGCGGGCGAAATTCGACAGGACGGCGACGTGCCACAAGGTTTCAACTTCGGAAGGATTCATGGGAAATCAGAGGGTGTGGATTTCGCGTGGCGCGCGGTGCTGGCGAGCCCGGATCCGCCACGGTGAGGAAGGATCCGGGCCGTTTTCGTTCATGCTTTCACGGTCAAAATTTCGTCGCTGGTGACGATGTCGGCGCCGGCTTTACGCAGCTCTTCGATAGCTGCCTGGACATCGCCCGGCTGCAAATTCACGCCCCGGCAAGCATCGGCGATGAGCCGGGTTTTGAACCCGAGCCCGAGAGCATCGAGCGCGGTGAATTTCACGCAGTAGTCTGTGGCGAGCCCGACGATGTATACCTCGTCGACGCCCTTCTCGCGCAGGTGCTCGCCCAGCCCGGTGGCCTGGCGGCGGCCATTGTCGAAAAAGCCGCTGTAGCTATCGACAGTCGCGTCCGTGCCTTTGACGAAGACGCGGTCCCAGCGGGTGCGATCCAGATCGGGTGCGAATTCCGCGCCGGCGGTGTTTTGCACACAGTGAGTGGGCCACAGGATCTGCTGCAGTCCATGGAGGTCGATCACTTCGCCCGGTTGGCGGCTGGGGTGATTGGCGGCAAAACTCCCGTGTGCGGCTGGGTGCCAATCCTGGGTGGCGATGACGAGATCAAACCGAGGCTGGAGGCGATTGACGACGGGCACGATCTGGTCGCCCTCCGGCACGGCGAGCGCGCCGCCGGGAAGGAAGTCGTTTTGAATGTCGACGAGGATGAGAGCGTTCATGGCTTGGTGATGACGCGAGCAATGTAAGTGTATAAGTTACACTAAGTCAATGGCCTTTTTTCGATCGCGGTTCGAAAGTTCTTCGCCAGAAAATTGGCGCGGATTTCGGGATTCTATGGTCGCGGCCATATTGACCCGCCGTGTACACTCGACGCCAAGATGCGTCGCGCTTCTTCCATTCGTTCCCTCGGAGTCTCTGCGCTGGCCCTTATGGCTGCGATCGGTTGGACCGTCGGCGCCGTCCAGACGGCCCGTGGCCAGACCGCCGCCCAGGCGCATCCTTTGTCGCCGGCAGGAGGGGCCGTGGGCGCGGCCGCTTCGACGATTCCGGTGATTCCCGCTGCGGCGGCTCCAGCAGCGCCGGCTGCGTCGGACGCAGCCAAGGCGCCCGCCCCCGCGCTGTTCCAGCGAATCGCGCTCCTGGGCGCGAGTCTCACTGCGGGGTTCGATCTTTCGGAACCGTTTGGCGGGCCGAAATCCCAAGACTTTCGTTTCTCCCGCTTCGTCGAGGCCGCGGTGCCGGGCGCGCACGAGCGCTTTGCCACGAATGCGAATGCGCTGATCTTTGTCCAGCCCGTGAACATGATGGACAAACAAATCACGGCGACCCTGGCGACCAAGCCTTCGCTGGTCCTGGGCCTGGATGCGCTTTTCTGGTTTTGTTATGGTCACGCGCCGACCGAAGCCCAGCGGCTCACGCGCTTCGAGTCCGGCCTCAAACTCATGGAGCGCATCGACGCGCCGCTCATCGTGGGCGACATCCCGGATGGCAGCAAGGCGGTGGGCGGCATCCTGGAAAAAGGGCAGATGCCGCAGCAGGCTACCATTGCCAAATGCAACGCCCGGCTCGCTTCCTGGGCGCAGGGCCGAAAAAATGTCACCGTCTTTCCGATCAGCAAGCTCATGGCGGCGATCAATGCGAATGACGAGTTCAAATACGGCGGCGTGGTCTGGGAAAAAGGGAAAACACTCGCCCTCCTTCGCGACGATTCGTTGCACCCGTCCACTCACGGGCTCGCATTATTGGCGGTCACGGTGCTGAACGGCGCGGCGACGTCGGCAAACCCGCCCTTGCCGGCCGAAAGTGTGAATCACGATCCCAACGCGGTTTTCACCGCTGCATCAGCGGCGCCGGCGAAGTAGAGCGCCTGCTTTATGCAGACCCCTTAGGCCCCTACAGCCGCGGCGCAGCCCTCAGTAATCAGGATCGAGAAGGGTGTATTGCAGTCGATCCAGCCCCTCGTCGAAAAAACGGTCGCGCACCTCCGCAATATAATGTCGGGAAATGGCGTCCGGCGCCGCGCGCTTCCCCAGCGAGACTTCATAGGTCTCCGGCAGGATGCCGCCGGCCCCATTTCGCGTCGCGCAGATGGCGAAAAGCGTCTGCTCCACCTGGGAGAGCTTCCCGCGCATGATGGCCGTGCGAGCCAGCGCATGCTCGCAGAGCTCGAGATCGATCGCCTCCTTGTGGATCAGGCAGAGCCCGGTATTCACGCGCGGCCACAGGTCGATCCCTAATTCTTCGCGGGCTTCCTTGTCACTGATGAGCGCCTTTTCCACCACTTCCTGATTGAACCAGCAGCCCGCGCCCGGCGCCGCGATCCAGTCCATGATTTCCGCGGGACGGGCAAAGAAAAGCAGGTCGCTGTCGAAGAGCAGAAAATGATTTGCCGTGGTGAAATGGGCGATGTCGAAGATCTTGAGCGCCAGCGGATGCATGGCGCGATACTCCGCGCAGTGGGGATAAGCCTTGAGCGCTGCGGCCATCACCGAATCCGCCTCCGACCGGCCGATGATGCGCAGGGTCGGAAACATCTCTCCCAAGCCCTTTCGTCCTTCCTCAGGAAGCGTGCCGTCGTCGTGCACCACCACGGGCCAGGCGTCTGCGGAAAAGTGATGCCAACTGGCGAGCATCCAGGCGGCGAGCAGCCAATCCTGCGCGCCGGTCAGGACGTGCACCGGCGTGCGCCGCGTCGCTTCGTTCCAAAACGGCCATCGCCACGCGGTGATGCGGGGGAGCGTATGGTAGAAATGGCGGGAGGCGTCCAAGCCGCGACGGATGTCGCGACTCAGGAGCCCCCAGAGACGGCCAGGGCGGATCATTTGTCTGCGACACTTTGGACGAGCCGGAAAAATTCACAAGCACGCCGGTAAACAACCTGCTCCTACTGAGGCGACCCGGCGCCGGTGGAGACCGGCGCATTTGGAGAGCCTTCTATGACCCATGTTGGGACCACATGCTTCGCGGAATTGTCGCGCGGACAAAGCGGGAGCAAGCACCCGCACCAAAAATTGGCCGCCCCCCCCCTGGCTCTGAAACTACAGGAGCTCCTTGACCATGTCGCGCTCCTCGGCCAGTTCAGCCACCGTGGCATTGATGCGGCCGCGCGAGAAGTCGTTGATCGGAACCCCGCTGACGATTTCCCAGCCAGACGCGGTATTGCGGATCGGGAAGGAGCTGATGAGCCCGGCGGGCACTTCGTACTCTCCTTTGGAACACACTGCCACGCTATACCAGTCGCCGGCGGCTGTCGGGGTCGCGAGCGCGTGCACGGAATCGACGACGGCATTTGCCGCCGAGGCGGCGGAGGAAAGCCCGCGGGCCTTGATGATCGCAGCGCCGCGCTGCTGCACGGTGGTGATGAATTCGCCCTGGAGCCAGGGCAGGTCGTTGATCACGTCCGTCGCCGGCTTTCCGTCGATCTGCGCATTGTAAAAGTCGGGGTACTGTGTGGCCGAGTGATTGCCCCAGATAGCGACATTTGTGACGCTCTTCACCAGGGCGCCGGCGCGCTTGGCCAACTGGGCCTTGGCGCGGTTTTCATCGAGCCGGGTCATGGCAAACCAGCGATCCTGCGGCAGGCCCTTCGCGTTGTTCATCGCGATGAGGCAGTTCGTATTGCAGGGGTTGCCCACGACGAAGATCCGCACGTCGGGAGCGGCATTGCGCTCGATCGCCTGGCCCTGGCCGACGAAGATCTTGCCATTGATCCCGAGCAGATCCTTTCGCTCCATGCCCTGCTTGCGCGGCACCGAGCCGACGAGCAGCGCCCAGTTCACGCCGCGGAAGCCTTCGTCCAAATCGGCCGTGGGGGTGATCTTCGTCAGGAGCGGGAAAGCGCAGTCGTCAAGCTCCATGGCCACGCCTTCCAGCGCGCCGAGCGCCTGGGGCACTTCGATCAAGCTCAGTTCGACCGGCTGATCCGGGCCAAACATGGCGCCGGAGGCGATGCGGAAAAGAAGGGAGTAGCCAATTTGTCCGGCAGCCCCGGTGACGGCGATTTTGATCGGAGTTTTCATGATGGTTCGATGTGGTGAGAACAAAAAAAACGGAAAACGGGGCGTTGAGAGTCAAGCGAAACGCGGCGCGCTTCAATGTTTTATCGCTGAACCCGCAGATTTCATGAATTTCGTCGAGAGGCGCAGCGCGATGCTGATGGCTACAAGGCGGGCGTTGCTTTTGGGGCGAGGCTGTATGAGTACATACTGATTCGCCCCAAAAGCAGCGCCCAACGCTGTCGGCATCGGTATCCCGCAAGCCGCAGCAGAAGGTTCATGAAATTTGCGGGTTAGGGCCCGTAAAGAAATAAGTGTCTGTGCGGTCCCGCGCATCCCGCCATGTCTTCGACCCAGATCTTCTTCATCCTGCTGACCTTTCTTGCGCCGCCCGCGCTAGCCTGGGGCAGCCGCCGCTTTGCCGCGCAGAATTTCGACCGTCGCGTGCGGCTCAGCCTGGCTTGGGGATTGTTGGCCTTTGACGTGATCGAGCTGGCCGGCAAAGAGCTGGACGGCACCTTTTCCCTGCAAAAGGCGCTGCCCATGCAGCTCTGCGACTGGGCGCTTTTCGCCTCCGCGGCGGCCCTGCTCCTCGGCTCGCAATTGCCTTTCGAGCTCGCTTACTTCTGGGGCTTGGCGGGCACGATTCAGGCCCTCTTCACGCCGGCGATCGGCTCGGATCTGGCCTACTGGCGCGTGGGGGGCTTTTTTGCCATCCACTCCGGCATCGTCATCGCCGTGCTGTACCTCGTGCTGGCCGCGCGCAAACGGCCGCGCTCGCTCCTTCCGATTCTCGTCGCTTCGGAAATCTATGTGGCTCTGGCCCTGGCGATCAATGCGGCGGTCGACGGAAACTATGGCTTTCTCAGTGGCAAGCCGGCCACGCATTCGCTGCTGGATTTCCTGTCGCATGACCACTGGGTCTATGTGCTCCAGCTCAACGGCATCGCCATCACAGCGTTTCTCCTGCTTTACGCGCCCTGGTGGATCGCCGATCGAAGCGCGGCGCGGTCCAGCCGTGACAACGTGCCCACGGATCGCTAAAGGAGCGTCGTGCCTGCGCCTCATCTTTCCGGAGTCACCGTCGTCGATCACCCGCTCGTTCGCGTCAAACTGACGGAGCTGCGTGCTGCCGAAACTTCCTGCGCGGCTTTTCGCCGCACCCTGAGCGAACTCGGCACGCTCATGGCCTTTGCGGTCACGGACAGCCTGCCCACGCAAACCCGCCGCATCCAGACGCCGCTCGCCTCCTATGATGGCAGCGCGCTGGCTCGACCGGTGGTGCTGGCCCCGATCCTCCGCGCCGGGCTCGGGATGCTGGAGGGCATGCTCAAGATTCTGTCCGACGCGAGCGTGGCGCACATCGGCCTCTTTCGGAACGAAACCACGCACGAACCCGAGAGCTACTACTTTAAGGCGCCGCAACATTTGCCGGAATCCGACGTCATCGTCGCCGATCCGATGCTCGCCACGGGCGGCAGCGCGGTGACGGCCATTTCCCAGCTCAAGCAAAACGGCGCGCGCTACCTGCGCTACGTCTGCCTGGTGAGTTGCCCGCCCGGCATCGCCCGTCTCCAGGCGGCGCATCCGGATGTCCCGATCTTCACCGCGGCCATCGATCCCGAACTGAATGACCAGGCCTATATCGTTCCGGGACTCGGGGACGCGGGCGACCGCTTCTTTGGCACCACGGAGTCGCACTGGACCGCCGGCGCTGCCGTTTAGTTAACTCCCATCGCCATGCAGGAGATCGAACGGAAATTCCTCGTGAAACAAATGCCGCCCGGGCTCGACCCGGCGCAAGCCGCGGTAATCGATCAAGGCTACGTCGTGCCCGGCGAAGGCGGCGTCGAAGTGCGCCTGCGCCGCAAAGGCGCGAAGCACGAACTCACGATAAAACGCAAAAGCCGCGAAAACCACATTGAAAGGGAGGAGCACAACGTGCCGCTTACGCCCGAGCAATGGGCTGAGCTCTGGCCGCTCACCGCCGGACGGCGGCTGCGCAAAGACCGCTATGAGATTCCCTACGGCGAATTGGTGATCGAGCTGGATATCTATCGCGGGCGAAACGAAGGCCTGGCGGTGGCCGAGGTGGAGTTTGGCAGTATGGCGGCGGCGGAGGGTTTTGCTCCGGCCGAGTGGTTTGGGCGCGAGGTGACCGGCGAGGCGGCGTATAGCAATCCGTTGCTGGCCATCGAATAGCGCTTTCCCATCAAGGGGAGTTGAGCGCTGCGCTGGCGATGGTGATGTTGCTGTCGCCGTGATTGGAATCCATCACCCATTTGACGGTCAAGGTCTGCCCTGGAGAGCCGGCTTGATAGGTGACGGTGTAGTTGCGAGCGAACTGGTTTGGCGCGATCACGGTGGAGTCCGCATAGTCCTGAGTGCCTTCGGCGTCGTCGGAAAGATGAGCGCTGAAGGCGCCGGAGCAACGCCAGCCGCCGACATGCACGGTGAGTGTTTTTGTGGTGGGATCGGCTGGCGCCTCGATGGCAAAACCGTGGCCTATCTCCTTGGTAAATACGCCGTTCCGATTGGTAAATGCATGAGCCAGCGGACCGTCCAGCCAAATGATCGGCCGGAGATCGTCGACGTAGGTAATCAACTCGCCGGCGCCGATATTCAAGAAGTCGCTCACGATGTGTGGGCTGCCATTTTTACGAATCGTCACGTTGGGAGAGTGTGGAGTGTCGCCGAAGTGAACCCAATCAATGCTGCCTTCGGCGGTCAGATTCATTTCAGTTTGGGCGGAATCCCCTTTGGCCGTAAGTCGGCCGCGGTAGGGCGGCGGTATTTTTGGGCTCGCAGCTTCGCTTCCGAGTTTCTTTGTGATCGGCGGAGCCGTATTTGTCTTCGCGGATGCGGTGGGAGCCGGCGCTGTCGGGCGCAGCGCAAAGAAGCCGCCTACGACCGCAAGGAGGGCAATCAAGCCGGCGAGGGCGATCTTCGGCGGCCCCTTTTTCGCACGTTGGGTGGCGTCGCGCGGGGCTGCTTTCGACGGTGGCGCGTCGGGGCTTTTCAGAGACTTGCCCGCCTGGTCGATCGCGTACTGCAAGTGCTCGATCAATTCGTCGTAGCTTTGGTAGCGCGCAAGGCGGGTGGGCTGGAGGCAGCGATCAATGACAAACGCCGCCGCGCCGCTGACTTGCGGCGCGAATGACTGGAGAGCCGGCGCTGTTTGCGCCACTCCCTCCATGATGACTCGCTTGACACTGGATACCGGCAGCGGCGGCTTGCCGGCCAGGCAGTGAAAGAGCGTGCAGCCCAGACTGTAGATATCGCTGCGCAAGTCTTCGCCCTCCCGCAAAAGCTTTTCGGGAGCAATGTATTCCGGCGTGCCCCAAATGTCGCCGGACTCTTCGCCCAGCTGCTCCAGCGGCATGGCCAGCCCGAAATCCGCCACTTTGATCGCCTGCCGCTCCACAAAGAGAATGTTGCCTGGCTTCACATCGCGATGCATCAGACCGCGCTTCCACGCCGCGCGCAGTCCGTCGGCAAGCTGTACGCCGAGCGAAAGGACGGCGGCCTCCGGCAAGGGGCCGTCGCGTTTGATGCGTTGCGCGAGGGTGCCGCCATTCACGATCTCCATGGCGATGTAATAGTAGCCATTCTTGCGTCCTGTGGAGTACACCTTGACGACATGCGGATGGCTGATCGAAGCCATGATCTGCGCTTCTCTTTCCAAGCCGGCGACAAACTCGGGATTGGAGGTATGCTCGTTGCGCAAGAGCTTCAGGGCAACGTCACGCTCCAGCGTTTCGTCGAAGGCACGGTAGACCGCCCCGGCGCCTCCCTGGCCCAGATGGCTCAGGAGAACGAAATGTTCGAATTCCCGGAGGACCTTGATCAGCGCGCCACAACTCGGGCAGATCGTTTCCGTCAAAGGCTCGCAACCGGAAACGTCGAGCAGGGAGTTGCATTTCGGACAGTGCTCCAGCACCGCTCCTTTTTCCTGCATGACCTGCATGACCTCATCGTGCTCCTGCTGCGAAGCGCCGCCGCGCACCAGCATGGTCGACCGATTGCGGTCGAGGGACTCGGTGTTTTTTTCAGGATTCACAGGGCGGCCCTTTCATTCACCCGACGGTTCGAATCCAGATGGGACGAAGTTAAACGCAGGGGAAGGACGGGCCTGACGAAGTGCGCCAGGGGGAAGGCAGGGTGGGCCATCCCTGCGAAACGAGCATTTAAAGTGCCAGATCGCGACTCGGGCCGGGCAGACGGCGCTGCGCCGTCCGACGCCTGCACAGCGCCGGGGAGTGGGAAATCTGCGACTAATGTGTGCTTAGCGAAACACTGCCGACCTCGCCGCTTACGCCGCTGAAGAGCCCGCCGCCTTCGCCCGTGAGTTGTCTGGCAGCCCCACGGAATTTCCAGCCTTTGCCGACGGTGTCGCGAAACGTGCCGGAGAACAGCCCCGTCGACTTCGAGAAGACCAGGGCGAACTTTTCATTGCTCAGGATGCTGACTTTGTTGCCGGTGTTGATTTGTAGATCCTTCTCCGACGAAGTCAGCACGACATGCCCGCCAGCGATATCAAATTTCGCGGGGCCCACGGGCAAGACCTCGGGATCGTCCTTCGGCAGAGCGTAGGTCGAACCCCAAAGCGTTGTAGCCCCAGTGAAACCTTGGGCATAGAAGCCTTTGGTTTGGGCATCCTTGAACCAGTTCAAAGTCCCCGACACCGGATTGCCCGCCGTCGGGTCGATGTGGAGGGCTCCGGAAATCGAGCCCTTTTTCCCATACAAAGTTAGGTAAATCGGCACATCATTTCCGACGGAAACCAGACCGCCGGCCGTGAATGGCGTGCCGTCGCCGAGGGCGCCGGCGACTTGCGCGACCCCGGTGCTTGAAACACTGACCGTCGCAAAGCCGATCCCTTGCGGATAAGTCGAGTCGGTATGCGTTGGATCCGGGGGCAATAGGACGGTGTATTTCCCGGCGACTGCGGTCGCGGGATTTTTCTTACTATAGCCCGGAAGCGCGGCGGTGACGTTGGTCGTCACCCCGTTGATGACGATGGAGCCGCTCAGTGTTTTGGTCTGGTGGATCATGTCGAGCTGCAGATCCACGCTGGCTCCCGTCTTGCCGATGGCGCCGGTCTGCCCGGATACACCGTCGAAATGGTAGTGGCCGGAAGTATCGAAAAAGCCATGCCACACATAGTTGATCTCGTCCAGGGTGAGCGTGGCGGTGAAGGATCCGTTCTGGGAAACCGTCAGTTTCAGGAGGCCGGCATCGGCATCGGCCGGCGCCGCGGCGCCGACCAGGCCGGCGTAGGTTCCCGCTTCGTTGGCGAAAAAGGCTCCGCCGGAAACGGCGATCGAGCCGTCAATCGCCAGGCGATTTGTGATCCAGGTGAGTCCCGTCGGCAAGGGCGGGAGGGTAGTCGTCGCAAAATGGCCGCTGCGCGAATGGGCTCCCACGAGGACGAAGCGATCGCCCGGCTGCGGATCGAAGTTATTTACCAGAGTGACATTGAGCGCGCCGGCGGTTGCCAAAGAGCCGCTGACCGAGAGCGTATCGTAGTCGACCCCCGCCGTGCCAGCTCCGCCAATTTTCAGGGAAATCTGCGCATCCGATTGCAGGTTGAGATTGCCTTTGAATTGCGCCTGACCGATCGCCGGCCCCGTGGAGATGGCGCCGAGGCAGGTCACATTGCCCGTCAGCGTCGCCGCGCTTTGCATCGCGCCGTTCGCCGCGATGATCGTCGAGCCTTTTACCGCCAGGCCGGAGCCGGCCGGCAGGACAAACGTCGTCGTGCCGCCGCCTCCGCCGATTTGCAGACCCTGGATCGTCGTTGCCGAGCCGGGGCCGGCGACATTGACGGTGGAATCCGGATCGATGATCGCATTGGCGCCAACTGCCGGAACTGCGCCGGTGGTCCAATTGGCTGCGGCATCCCAGGAGCCATCGGTATTGAGACGCCAGTGAAGACCTGGGGTGTAGCGGCAGACCACCGTTTGATTATTAGTCAGCTGAACACTATAGGCGACTTGGCTGTGCTCGTTGAATTCGCCAGTTCCGGGGCGCGACGACGCCCTGAAGGACAGTTGTCCGGCGACAACGCTGCCCTCGAGATTATCTCCTACCTCGATCACCTTGTAAAGGTCTGTGCCTTTGCCCAGGAAAAGCCCCTGCTTGTAGTTGACTCCATACCGGACAGATGCGCTGAAAACGACATCGCCGGCGTTGTTCAGATAAGGATTGCTGAAGCTGTAAAACTCCCCTCCGCCACGAGCGACGCCTTCTTGAGCGATGAGTGTAATTCCGTCCGCCGTCTTACGATAGACGCCGGCGTTGGCATATTCTTGGATCCCGATAAACACGATGTCGCCGGCATCGTTGATGGCCGGTTCGCTCAGCCCGGTGAAACCTAGTCCGTCCGGCGCCAGATCGCCGATATTGACCACCGGAGTGACGCCGGCCATCGTCGCAACGCAGATTGCGTAGTCGGAGTCACGCACGAGGACCATTTGGCCGACATCGTTCATGTTGCCGACGTTATAGTAGCTAGAGTTCGCGACGCGGGTGATGGCCGTCGGCGTGCCCAGGTAAAGCCCGCCGCCCAGAGAGCCGCTCGTCGTCGCGTTGAAGGCCGTCAGGACCTCGCCAGTTGCGGTCTGGCCGATGGACACGACTTGGTTATATTGATCAAATTGGGAAAAGACGCCGCCATCCTTGGAATCCTGCCCGACGACGGCGATTCTCCGGACTTGCGGCGCGCCGCCGACCAGCGAAGCAACAAAAATGCCTCCGCCGGACTGGGTAGTTCTGGCCGGAAAGGCGATGACATTCGAATCGTTGATCGCGGGATGGCCCAGCCAGGTGAAGTCTCCGTCGTTTCCGCCGGACGTGGAAAATCCATTTGCCACGAGCTGGGTAACCCCGGCGGGGGTCGCCAGGCAAAGGTTGCTTCTGCCGTACCCGTTGATCGCGAGATTGCCGGCGCGATTGACATCCACTTGTCCACCGTATCTCGTGACATGCCGAATGGTCGAGCCGTTCAATTGATAGATGTCGAAATTCTGTTCCGCCAGGACTGAGCCATTCGCGGTCAGGAAGAGGCCGTCGACCCCGAAAAACGTCCCGCTGCTGGACGGAAGATGATGGGTGGAATTGATGATCAGCGTCTGCTCCAGGCTGTTCTGTCCAAAACTCGATGAGCAAAAGCCGCCTATGAAAAGGACGGCCGCCGAGATCCAGGAAAGACGGCTTTGAGCGCCGGCGCGGTTATAGCTAAAGTGCAAACGGGGCTTGAACATGGCGACTCTCATCACTTGTTAATCAAAGATATCTTGCGAACGGCGCTCATCGGCGCAACCTGCCCGCGAATTGCGAAATTTGCGAGGAAACTTTTTATCACCACCAGCCGTACCCGTACCTGTACCACGACCAGTGCCAGGGCCAGGAGCTGTGTTGATTGTAGGCGCCGCGATCGAGCGGATTGGGATTGTCGGCATTGAAATAGGGTTGCGAGGGGGCGTGCGCCGGCTCCGGCAACGGCGGAAAATTGACGGCGAGAGCATCCGGCGCCGGCCAGGCCGGCGGGGGACTTTGGATTACGGCGGTGCGCAGTTGTCCATAGAGGTCGCCGATGGCGGCCTGGATGACGTCTGCGCGAGTGCTCCATTGGTTGAGCCAGGCATCCGTCAATCGGCCATGGGCGAGGCGCGCATTGCGATCGAGCATCTGGCGCCGCTCCCTGAGCGAATTGTGCAGCACATTGCAAATGCGCAGCGCCAGAGCGTACGCGGCAGGGCTGGCCTGCGGGGTCTGTGCGCTCTCAGACTTTAGCCCGGCTTCCATGGAGTCGTATACTTCCCACAGATTCGCCGGAGTCGTTACGTTCAACGGCGCCGTCGCCCATTCCGCCGCCTGCGGAAGTGACTTGGCGAAGGCCTCCAGTTGACCTCCCCCGGGAGCGGTCCCGGGCGGCTTCGGATCGGGCGGCTTGGTTGCCGCCACTGGTGGACGCAGTGGCGTGTCGGTCTCTGCGGGCGTCGGCAGCGCTTGGGCGGCGAGGGGGGCCGGCGCTCCGCGACGCGGGGTTTCGGCGGCTTCCACCGAAGCGGCCTCGACCTTCTCGTAGCCGGCGCGAATCGCTGTCGGCTCGACAAGGTGGGATGTCGGCGACGGCTGCGTAGCCCGGAGATCCACGGGCGGCGCGATCCGGGGAGCGACGTGGGTCTCGGCATTGACCGTCACTGGGGTGGATTTTGCCGCAGCGCCGGGATGCGCCTCGCCATAATAGTGCCAAACGGCGCCGAGCGCGGACATGGCGGCAAGACTGGCCGCCGCGAGCAGCAGCGCGCGCCAGCCGCCGCCAGGTCTGACGACCGGGGGCGCGACCGTGGTGCGAATGTGCTCCAAGTCGGTCCTCATTTCGCTGGCATGTTGATAGCGATGGGACGGCTCCTCCTGGAGCGCCTTGATGACAACCTGATCCAGCCGGACATCCACCGGCGCTTTCGCCGAGGGCAGCTCGAAGGCGCCCGTCGGCCGCTGTCCGGTAAGCATCTCGTAAAGGGTGATGCCGAGCGAAAAGATGTCCGCCCGATGGTCGGCGCGGCCATCTCGCTGCTCCGGGGCCATGTAGTCCGAGGTGCCGACGATCACGCTCGTGGAAGTGTACTGCGTGGCCTCTTCGTCCGCCGGGCGGGACAGCCCGAAATCGGCCAGCTTCGCATGGCCATCCTGCGTCACCAGGATGTTTGCTGGCTTGATATCGCGGTGCACCACCCCCTTCGAATGGGCGAAATGCAACGCCTCGCAGATCTCGCTGGCCAGGATGAGCGCCTGGTCCGGCTGAAGCCCGGGGCCGTCCAGGATGCGGCGCAAATCCGCGCCGTCGACATACTCCATGGCAAAGTAGAGATGCCCGTCCGGGGTTTGCCCGAAATCGTGAATGCCGATGATGCCGGGATGCTGGAGCTTGGCCAGCGTACGCGCCTCACGCTGGAATCTGCCGACAAATTGTTCATCGACGGCGATTTCGGGCGGCAGGATTTTGATCGCAACACGGCGATCCAGGGCCGGATGCAAAGCTTGGTAGACGGCCCCCATGCCGCCCGCCCCTAACAGGCATTCCACGCGATATTGCGGCAACAACTTTTGCATCTCCGCCACGGTGAGTGGTTCGGCTCCGGCCGCTGGCGTTGGAAGGCTTTCTAAGCCGCGCGCCAGCAACTCGCCGGGATCGAGGCCGCGGAAATAGTCCGCGGCTTTCTTTCCGGCCGGGTTGGATGTGGGGTGGCTGTTCATGTCGGTGGTGGGGTTGAGGACAAAATCGCTTGTGTAACTAGGAAAACTGCGGAGGCTTTTGTCCGAACCCGGGTTTGCTGCTATAGCAGATTCAGGGCGCGGCATCAAACCGGCTGCGCGGCGTTGGCCTTGCGTTCCACCTATTCTTAGGAATCCGAAGCCGACGGTTGCAGAGCGGGTGAAGATTTCCCAATGTTCCAATTGCGTGACGGCCGGGTGACGCTTTCGTTAAACCCACTGCGCCAAGGCCTTGCGGGTTTGACCTTTGGCAGCGGGCGCGGCATCTAGATATTCTATGAAACGCTATCGCGCCGGCTGGATCTCCGATGTGCATCTCGGCACCCGGGGCAGCCAGGCTGAAGCCCTTTTGCAGCTCCTTCGCACCCACGAATTCGAGACCCTCTATGTAGTGGGGGACTTGATCGACGTGTGGGCGTTGCGCCGTAGCCGTTACTGGCCGCAATCGCACAACGACGTGATCCAGAAGCTGCTTCGGGCCGGCCGCAAAGGGACGCAGGTGTATTACATTCCCGGAAACCACGACGAGTTCGTCGCGGGATTTTACGGAAACTACGGAGCGATCAAAGTTGCGCCGCGAATGATTCACACGACGGCCGACGGACGGAAGCTGCTCGTCATCCACGGGCACGAACTCGATGCCGTGGTGCAAAATATCAAGTGGCTCGCGCACCTGGGCGATATTGGCTACCAGATCCTGCTTCGGCTGAACCCTCCGGTAAATTGGCTGCGCCGCATGCTCGGCCTCCAATACTGGTCCCTGAGCGCCTACGTGAAGCGGAGCGTGAAGAACGCGGTCAATTTCATCGGGGAATTCGAGCAGGCCATCGTGCGGTATGCCCGGGAGGACAATGTCCAGGGCGTCGTCTGCGGCCACATTCATTCTCCGGTCATCCGCAATATCGAGGGAGTTACCTACTACAATTCGGGCGACTGGGTCGAAAGCTGCTCGGCCTTGCTCGAGGATTTTGACGGTCACATCGAACTCATCACCCACGCGGGGGTGAATGTGGTCAATCTGCCGCACACCGAGGAAGAAGAAGCCGAGGTGGACGTCTTCTCCGACATTCTCGACGGACAAAGCAACGCCGGGAAGGTCCACGTTTCGTAGCGCTCGCGCGGTTTTTGGGAGGAAGGTGAGCGAACTGCTGTTTCGCAGTTCGCTCGCGGAGAGCGCGTGGAAGCGGTTTTTATTCGCCTCGTAGCGCGCAGGAATTTGCAAGAGCGCGACCGGCGGCATTTCCCAGGGAGCGCGTACGTCTTGTCTGCCCGGCGCCGAAGCGTCCGAAAAACGCGGACTTCTCGTCGGCCGAACTGCGCAGCAGCAGCTCGTTCGCAAACACGCAACAAAGCGTAATGCAAACCTAGGCCGAGAGTGAAATCACACCTCCTCTGGGACGCTTCCGCGCCGGGGGACAAGACGTCCACGCTCCCTGGAAATGCCGCCGGCCGCGCTCTTGCAAAATTGGCCATACTCCAGCCTCACGCAAATCTGCTTGCGTGTCGTGTACTTATCATGTAAATACTTTGGCAATTAAATTCCCCTTGCGATGAACCCCATCATTCGTTCTCGTGGCAATCCCTCAGCCCGGCGCCATTGCCGCTTGCCTCTGCGGCCGGCTCCAGCCAATTTAATCTTGCGCTCACGCCTTCCCATGAACACCTGTCGTCTTCCCAAATCGGGCCTTCGGGCCTTTACGCTCGTCGAGTTGATCGCCGTGATGGCGATCATCATCCTCATCGGCACCTTCGTGGCGCCGAGCGCGGCCACGTTGCTGCGCGGGTCTCAAGTGACCCAGGCATCACAGATTCTCACCGATCAATTGAGCTTGGCGCGGCAGGAGGCGCTTTCCCGCTCGACCCCCATTGAAGTGCGCTTTCTGCGCTTTGCCGATCCGGAAGCTGGCGGCGAGACGGCCGGCTTGCCGTCCTCGGGCAAATTTCGGGCCATCGAACTCATGGAGGTCACTCCTGGCGGGCGCACCCTCCCGCTCAAGGATAGCCGCGTGATCATGCTGCCGAACTCGGTCATGATGAACCCCAACAAGACTTTTTCTTCGCTCATCTCCGTGGATAGCGGAACGCCGCCAAAGACTCCGACCGCCTCGGATGTGGCGCTGCCGCGCAACATCGGACGCAACTACGACTATGTGTCCTTCCGTTTTCTGCAAAATGGGTCGACGGATCTCCTCTCCAGTTCCACCACGGCCCCTACGGACGGCGGCACGGCGGACTATTTCGTGACGATCCATGCCATCACCGACCAGCCCAAACTCACCTCGAATACCGACCTGAAGAAGATCAATTTCTTCACGCTGGTCGTCGATGCGGTCAGCGGCGGAACGAAAGGCTACCGGCCGAACGCGTTGTAATTGGCTTGCGGTCGGTAAAACATCGGTTAACAGGGCGACTGTGCCCGAGCCGATCCATGATTTCCGAGTAGCTGACCGACCGCTTCGGCTGGGAGTAGTGACCAGCGAAGTGTTTGATACTCGGGTCGGGGGCATTGGCGGATTCGGCTGGGCGACGCGGCAGGTCTGCAAATGTTTCAGCGAGCAACCGGGGCTCGGCGTCGAAGTCATGCTGCTCATGGCGCGCCGGGTCGATCGCGCGGTAACAAAATATCTGCCGGAACTGCATGGCGTCCGCGTGCTTTGGCCGGATGCAAGTGTGGTGAAACATTTCCGGGCCATCCGCCGGGAGAAACTTGATCTCCTGCTCACCATCGATCTGCAGATGTCCTTTCGGCTTTTCACCTGGGCGCTGCCCGGCGCGCCGGTGATCCATTGGATTCGCGACCCCTGGCCGGAGGCCGATCGCGCCGCGGCTGCGACCTTGCGCATCCCAGGTGATTCTGCTCCGGCGCAAGGGTTGCTCGCGCGGGATCTCCGCGGATTACGGTATGATTTCCTGGTTTGGCGGCTGCTCCGGCGTTCAGCGCTCATGGCCGCTCCAGCCCGTTTTCTCGCGCCAAAGATCCCGGCGACCTACGGTCTGAAAAAGGCCGAAGTTCATTTTCTTCCGAATCCGCTCCAGATCGAGCCTGCGCCTGGCCGCACCGAGCGGCCCAGCGTCGTTGTGGTCGGCCGACTCGATCCCGTAAAGCGTCCGTGGCTCGCCGTTGCGGTGGCCGAACAAGTCCCGGAGGCGGACTTCATTTTTCTCGGCAACAATCACTTCTCCGGTCCCGGCGCCTGGCAACCGGGGGAGCTGCCGCCGAATGTCCGGCTCGCCGGCCACGCCGACGAACAGGAGAAGGTCCGCCGGCTCTCCTCGGCGTGGGCGTTGCTCAATACCTCCATTCACGAGGGTTTGCCCGTGACCTTTCAGGAAGCGCTGGCCTGCGGCACGCCCATCGTGAGCTGCGTCGATCCGGAGCAGGTCGTAAGCCGCTTCGGGCGTTGGGTCGGCGAAGCCGGCGGAGATGGCTTGGCGCTCGCTCCGAAATTTGCCGACGAACTGCGTGTGCTTTTCTCGGATGCCGCCCTGCGCGAGCGCCTCGGCGCAGCCGGCCGCGAATGGATGGCTGCAACTCATGGGCGGGAGGCTTTTCTCTCGACTTTTCATACCCTGTGCGCCAAGGCGGGCGTGTTCTCATGAGCGCGTCCCAGGAAATGCCGGAAATCAGCGTGATCATTTGCACGCGCAATCGCCGCTCCTGGTTGGGCGAAGCCGTGGCCAGTCTGCAGGCGCAGCGCGGCGTCTCCTGGGAACTGATTCTCGTCGACGACGCTTCGACGGACGACACCTGGGAGTATTGCCAGAGCCTGGCGTCGCCCGTCTGCCGCTGTCTGCGGCAGGAGACAGCGGGCGGCCGGGCCGCCGCCGCGGGACGAGGTCTGAGTGTCGCGCGTGGCCGGGCAGTGATGTTTCTCGACGATGACGACTGGCTGGCGCCGGATAGCTTGCGACATTTGTCCCACAGTTTGCGTTCCGGAGTCGTTGCCGCGGTCGGCGCGCGCTGGGATGCCTTTTGCGATGGGCGGGGCGGGGGGCGGCGCGACTCTCATCCGTGGTTCGACACGCGGCGGAACGTCTTTCTCGATCTGCTCTTTGGCTGGTCGGCGGTTTCCGGACAGAATCTCTACCTCGCGGAGGCAGTGCGTCAGATCGGAAGTTACCGCGCGGGCTTTTGGCCGTGTGACGATCGCGATCTTTGGCTGCGACTCGCGCGGCTCGGAGAGGTTCAATTGTTGCCGCAACTCGTCATGCGTTATCGCGTCCATTCCCAACAATTTCGGCCGCCCGATCTTCTGGCCATCCGCGAGCGCGTCTATCGCGCCGCCATCCGCGCCTCGCCGCGCGAAGAGCGGCGGCGCGCCCTTCGAGTGCGCGCCGCCTCGCGCTTCATTCAGGCCGCGGAGAGCGCGCTGGAGCGGGGCGAATGGCTCCACGCGGCGCAGTTTGTCTTTGCCGAGGCAGGGGCTGATTGGCGCATTTTCCTGTCCCCTCTCGTCGGTCCCTGGGTTCTGCGGCGATTGTCGCGCCGGATCTGGCATCGCCTCCGGTCGCAGCTTCGCGCCGGCTTTTCCCGTAGCGCCGCATCATGTTAAAGGTCCTCCTGCAACATCCACACCGTCCCGGAGAACTGAGCGGCGTCATGACTTACTGCCGCACCGTTCGCGACTGTGTGCAGGAACACGGAGTCGCGGTGGAAATCGTGAGCAATTTCGACCTGGACTGGATGGGAGCCTGGCGCGCTGTGCGCTCGGTCGATCTCGTCCACCTGAATTCCCATCATCTTCCGCTGGCGCTCTTTGCCCGGCTGCAAGGCAAGCCGCTCGTGATCAAATATCACTATCCGCTCTGGGACGAAATCCATCGGTTGGAGCACGAGCCGAGAAAACTGCCCGCGCGGGTCATGGCCAATCTGCTCTTCAACTGGAAGATCAGCGCGCCGGATCCCTGGAGCCTCCGGCTGCGCTTCGTCTTGGATCGTTTTCTCCGCTCGCTGCTGCGCGTCACCCTGGCCGGGCTCGCTTCGAAGCGACTGGCCTGCAGCGCCTCCGTGGCGAAGGCCGCCGATCTGCCCGCGCCCATCGAAGTCGAGCATAACCTCCATCGTTTCGATCTGCCCTCCGGCGAACCGGAGCGCGCGGGCTTCCTTTATGCCGGCCGTTTGCATCCGGACAAAGGCGTCGATTTGTTACTCGAGGCCGCGGCCCTGTTGAAACAGCGGGGCCGCGTCTTTGCCGTGGCCATCGCCGGGACTGGACAAGAGGAGGAGCGCCTGCGCGAGCGGATGGCGGCCCTCGGTTTGCAGGACGTGGTGGAATTTGTCGGTCCGCTCACAACGGCCGACCTGCAGCGGCGGATGCTAGCCGCGGCCTGTGTCGTCGTTCCCTCGCGTTGGAACGATCCGGCGCCCTACGTGATTCTCGAAGCCGCGGCCGCCGCTTGTTGCGTCATCGGAGCCGAGCGCGGGGGGATTCCCGAGCTGCTGGGCGATGCCGGGCTTCTCTTCACCTGCGGTGATATCGCGGGCCTGGCCGGTCACATGGCGCGTGTGCTCGACCAGTCGGATGAAGCGCAGCGTCGAGGCGAAGCCCTTCGCGATCGTCTGCAGAGCCGCTGCGGCGCGCAGATCGCCGCCCCGCGGCTCGCGGCGATGTATCGCAGCCTGGCCTCGCGCTCTGCCCGCGTCGCGCCCGGCGAAGCGCCGCAGCCGGCTCAGGCTGAAGGCTGACACCGGGGGGCAAACCCGGCGTCTCGCACTCCTTTGTTAAACCGGGCGGTTGAACGCGCCGAGTATGCTCGTTGAGAATCGCTGTGCGATTTTGGCGAAGCCGCTCGCTGTCGGGTGCAATTCGTTGGCCCAATCCTGCCGATAGGTGGTCAGATCGTGGCTTAGCGTTCCGCGGCAGTCGATGTGATGCACGTTTGAATTGGCAGCCGCCAATTTGGCGATGGTCGTATTGAGCATATCGATCAGGTCGATGATGACTTGCTGGCGTTTGGTCACCGGCCAGACCCGCTTGCGGGCGAAGGCCGGCAACAGCCAGGGGCCGATGAAGCTGAATCCCGGCGGTGTCTGGATCACTCCGCGACCATCCGGCACCGCGTAGTCATAGCCGTGGATGAAGATGTGAATATCCGGCTTCGCCGCTTTCACTTGATCGATGAAGTATTGCATCGCCGATTTGTTGAAATCGCTGAATGTCTCGGCCGCGCGATTGCGCCGCAGCGGTTCGAGCCCGGTGGTAGCGTGGTTCAGATAGGTTTCCAGACAGACGCCGCCTTGTCCGGCCATGTCGTTGCCTCCGGCAGAAAGCAATAGAAAGTCTGCCTGGTGTTTCTTGACCGCATCCAGGGTTGCCAGCAATTCCGCGGGCTTCGGCTGTTCATCCGGCGCGACATCTGTCCCATACACCATATTCTCCAGCGTGTCGCCGGCCTTCGCGACATTGTAGATGTTGAAGGAGCCGGTGCGGTGCAAGTGGCCCAGCAAATCGCCGTGGAAAGGATCCTGAAGAAACGCTGGCGGGTAGTCGAACCACGAATCTCCTTCGGAAACCCCGACCAAAGCCCTTGGAGCGGCCGCGGCGCGGGCCGCGAAACTGAGGTTGGACAACTCGTGGAACGATTGCTTTGCCGGTTCTGAAAGCTCCACCAGCGTGGCGCCGATCGGCTCGGCGGCCGGAGTTGCAAAAGCGCCAGGCGCCATCACATTGGCTGGGAGCGGAGCCATCGTCGCAGGGCGAGGCAGAGTTCGCGCCGCCGGGGCTGCGAGCGCCGTGGGCGCGGGCGAGGTCACGGCAAACGGCCACGCAGTTCTTAGGGCGGCCAGATCGCCGGAAAAGCGATTCCAATCGGCGCCGTCGAGTTGTTGGAAGCTCGGCGCGCCATAGATGGCGCCGTGTTCATCGCTATATTGCCACAGGGTGTAGCGCGTCCAGGGCCCGATCGGGAAGTGCAACGGCGCCGCGCTGGCGGGCAGCGGCCCCGGATGTTTCGAGTACTGCTGGTACCACAGGGGGCAACGGCCCAGGAGGTCGTCGCCGGCCAGCGCCTCCGCATTGTCGCGAATCTTCGAGCCGCCGTAGAGCATGGGAAACCGGCCGTTGAAACGATTGACGAAGAGCCGGACAAATTCGCGAATGCCGGCCAGATCCAGGCTCGTGCCGTCCTTCGCCGTCTCCCAATCGATGGCTAGGAGGACCGATGGATCGCTGCCGTCCTCTACGGTCAGAAAATGTGCGAGTTGCTCGCCCGGCGTCGAGCCATTCGTCAGATGGTATGCGCCCCAGAGCATTCCCAGCCGTTGGGCTTTTGTTTTGCGGGCCGGATACTTCGATGCGTCCGTCGCGTTGGCGGGAAGACTCACGCCCTCCGTTGCCTTGCAGATCACCGCCTGGACGCCGTTGGCATTGGCAAAATCCAAGTCGATGTCGTTGTCCCAATAGATGTCGATGATGCGGTCGTATGGCATGGTATGACTGGTGGTGAAATCTTCGATGCTAAACGCACCGTTCGATGTTAAGCTTTGGAGGGAACCTTGAATCCGATATAGGCGCCGCTGCTCAGACCCATGAGGCCGATGAGGGTGTCTGGAAGCTTCGGCATGAGCAGTGTATCATACACCGATGCGATGAAGATAATGCCCGCAACCAGGGTCCAGACGACTATTTGCACGCGATAGAGACTCACTCCATCGCCATCGCTCGCGATGTCCCGAAGGAAACCGGCGCTGGGCGGATCGGAGAGTTGGTATTCCAGTGACGCGATTTCGTTGTCGATGACTGTCAATTTTTCATTCGGCCCAGGTGGATTTGCGCTCGCGGCGAGAAGGCTATTCTTTTGAGTCTTTAGAGCCGCAAGTTGGTCTGCGGCGGCGAGCTGCTCCGCGGCCGTTTTGCGTTTGCTCCCATCCACCAGCATGCTGGCAAAACCGGTGGCGGAACTGATGCCGATGAGTTCGAGGACCGAGCCCGTGAGCGTATCGACTGCGCCAGTGATCATCCAAATGGACAGGTAGCACGCCACGATCACGATGAACCAAAAGGCCATTTGGCTCCGCCCGAGACTAAATGTCTTCGTATTGCCGGGTGATGGCGCCCCCGAAATCTGCTCCTTTTCCGGGGATGGCGCCGGTCCCGGATCTCGCAAGAGATTCGTCTGCGTGGCCAGATAAAACAGCAGCCAGCACAGCCCGAGCACAAACAACAAAGCGAAGATGCAACCCCACTTGCTGAGCTTTCGAATCTTCAGCGGCGGCAAGTTTTCCACGGAAGGGAAAATTTGCTTGTCATAAGCAAGCGCGACCTGCGCCAGTGAAACCGGGCCGTCCAGATCACGCCAGGTAGGCCGCCGGAGGAGGGTATTCCACGCCTTGACGTTATCCTTGTTGTCACCTATTAGCTCGAGATCAAAGCAAAGCGTCTGGTGGTCCGGCTTGGCTCCGTCCGCCGGTTTGTCGGATGAGGCTTGCGTCTTCTTTTCCTCCGCGCCGGGTTGATTTGCTCGTGATGCTTCGAGCGCGCTGTTGTCGACGTGCGCTGGAGGCAGAGGGCTCGGAGCGGAGATTCGAGGCTCGATTCCCGGCATCGCCGCGCCATTCAAATAGAGCACGAACTTCGACGGATCACTTTTTTCCGGATTGGACGATTGCCAATTTGAAAGGCCCGTTACCTCGATCGATATCTGTTCGTGCAGTGCGACTGTGCCCGTGGTCTTGGTTACGACGGGTGGTGGATCCGCCGCCGCCGGCAACGCGTACACGTTGCCGACGACGGCGGCAACCAATGCCAGGACCGAAGTGCGTTTTGAAATAATGAAGATCCTAGGCATTGCCATGGCAGAGATGTTTTGTGAGTGCCTATCCAGTTCAGCTCACGAGCGCCCCTTCGACATAAAGGCCATGCCAGCGGCCTCCTGCGGCGTGGCGCAGCGTCGACAATCGATTGGCGGAGGTCCATGTCTCCCAGTCCCATGCCGCTCCGGCAGTCCTCTGGACCCAATCCGCCGAAACCGGAACGCCAAAAGGAAAGACCGTCACGTTGCGCGTTCCTGTGAGTCGGCTGAGCTCACTCTGGGTCGCCCCGGCGGTCCAGATATCGAAGCGGGGCGCATTGCTGAGGCCCGCCGCCGTCCGGTCTTCAACTAAAAACCAGCCGAGCCCGTCGATAAAGACCCGGCTTCCGAACGGAAGATTCGCCTCAGGACCGACCGCAAGCGTGCTCGGATGATTGAAATCATTGCGTCCGATCTCTGCCCGCGAATCGCTGGCCGGCGCGCCGCCGCCGCCCCGGTGTCTTCCACGGGCGACAAAGTCGCTGTAAGCCGGTGAATTGTCCTGATAGTTAAATGCCGTGACGTAGCGCCGGGCGGTGAGCGGAGCGGTCGGTCGCGCGTGGGGCGAGCGATCCGCCGGGCCGGGCCTGGCTCCCCTCGGTCCGCCACCGCTATTTCCTCCGCCCGCGGTTCCGGCTTTGGCGCGCAGGGCGTCATAGTTTGGACGCATGATCCGCGAATGCGGATTTTGCGTGAAGACCGTGGGTGGAGCCACCCGGACGGCGTCGTTCGTATTGTGGTAGTTCGTCGACGAACAGTGAATGATCTCCGTGGGAACCCCTCCAGAAACGGTCACAACGATCCCGATGTGGCCGACGTGGTGCGGGGAAGGCGATGGATAGACCAGAAAGTCACCTGGTTGCGCCAGGCCGGACATGACCTGCGTAAACAGGCCGTGGCCGACCTCGCCGCCCCCGTCCCAGATCGAGTCCGTGTAAAGCCAGTGATCGCTCCTGGGTGGCAACTGCCGCCAGAACCCCATCGACCAATCGACGAAGCCGGAGCAATCGCATTCCTGCGGGAAGGGCTTTTCCGGATCGTTGTCGGATCCACCCAAATGGTAGATCGTGCCCTTTCCAAGGCAGCTTCTTGCGCGCGACAGTGTTTGTTGGGCGCTCGCCGAGGCGAGTAAATCTCTCCAGGCCATAAATGAACTATTTGAGGTTTGAAGTATTGTTTTGCTTGTGGCTTTCGTTGGCGGATCAGTCCTCGATCCGGCGGATCGTCCAGAAGTCTTGGCAGTAGCCCGGATCCGTGAGATAGGCATACGGCATGTAGTAGTAGCCGCCCTCGCCCTGGCCTTCGCCCCACGAGTTGCGGATGGTAAAGAGATTCGTGCTGTCGTCGTAGCCGACCGCGACCACGGCGTGGCCGCCGATCGCGGCGTCGTCGTTGCTCGGCATTGGCGTGACGACCCGCAGTTGGTTATTCTCGTCGAAATACGAGCTGTACACCGTGAAGCCGAAAACGAAGGGATAGCCAGCCGCGAGGCAGGCCTTCATTTGGGCGAGACTCTGGATCACGCTGAAGTACTGGATCGCCCGGTAAGTGAGCGCTTCGTTATAACAAGCCTGCGACGGTTCAGTCGCAGCCCGCGCGCCAGGAGGGAAGGGGCCGCCATCGTACTCCGCCGGCGTATCGTCGTATGGCCAATCGGCCTCCATGCAGACGCCGCTGCTCGCAATCGACTTCAGACCGTCGCGGAGGTACGCGCCGGAATCGTTGGGGATGGAGCCTTCGATTTGCCGCTCATTGTAATAAATGAAGAGCCGGGAAGGCACGAAATCGGGATATTGCCCATCCTTGAGCCGATCGAATTGAATCGCGCCCGCGATGGCATTCGCCGTACACGAACCGATGGGGCCTTGATCATAGACAGGCGGAAACTGCGCCCGGAGATCGACGGATGGCGGGAGGCTTTGCAGCGTAGGGTGGGGGGCTGAAAAAATCAGGTCCCGGTGGTCGGGCAGATCCGGAATCCATCCGAATCGGCCAATGATGCGTGGTGTAGGCATATTGTTATGGTTGCTGAGGAGTGTTGGGTCCTCGACTGATCAGGCGGAGTCCGCGCATGAAAGGGGACGCGGGTTCGTGACTTTTTGTTTTTTTCTTTCTTCTTTTCTGCGCGCCTTCGGAGTCGGATGAGCGCCCACATCCCATGTCGCTCTCGAATCTTTGCTATACGGTCGCTCTGGATAGACCGGACGAGGACTTTCACCGGAAAATGGCGCGTCTCCTCGTGCTCTCACTCCTCCGCACGAACTGGCACGGAAAGATCGTCGTCTTTCGCAATGGCCCTTTGCCGGCGCTTCCTGAGGGGCATGCGGCCGTCGAAGAAATCCGGCTCGAGGCATCCCCCGAAGCGATCTGGCATCGCACCGTGAGTTGGAAATATCGCGTGCGAGATCAACTGGATCTTACCGGAGTCGGCAAAGTGCTCTTTCTGGATTGCGATTGCATCGCCCTGCGCGAGATCAACTATCTCGTGGCTGGGGCCTGGGATCTCTATACGGCTCCGGAGCCGCTCAGCGTCGTCGATTTCGCCTTCAATGGCTACCTGCGGGATGAGGAGATGGCGTCCCTGGGCGACCTTCCCGGCCTCAACTCCGGGGCCATGGGTATTCGGTCCGAGCACTACCGAGACGTGATGGCGGAGTGGGAGCGTCTCGATGCGATCGAACCCCTGCGCACCCCGCGGCATCGCAATCAACATTCATGGAACCGCCTCGTGCTCGACACTTCGCTGCGGCGGCGGGATTTCCTGCCGGCGGATGTGCAGTACCCGCTGGTGCATCACACTCCGTATTGGAATACCCGCCGCGCCGCATTGGTCCACGCGGCCGGTGGATCTCCAGCCGACAAGCTGGCGCTGCTCTTCGGTCTTTGGATGGATGCGTTTGAAGTCTCCCGTTTGGACGAGCACGCCAGCCTTCCTGAGGCGGCGGATAGCTAGCTAGCGTCCCGAAAAGGGCGGCGGCCTGGAATCTTGATCTGTTCAGGTGCTTCGATCGCCGCAACATTTACGATAGGGAGGCCATTTCTTTTGCTGGTGCACCCGACAGGCGAGCTGGTTTCGCACGTCGGTCAGCGTTCTCGTCGTTTCGACAAGTGAATCGTCCGTCGTCCATATCTGCTGGCGCCGGATATACGCCCGAGTGGACATTGTCGTTACGGCGCAGCGTTCTCCGTGGAATCGCCAAAGCCATTCGTCGAGGGAAACCGGTCGATCAAACAGCGTCGGATCGAGAATGGCATACTCCCAGGCCTCGGAGATCACCACGGCGGGAGCCACGTGGTAGACGAACGACAACGATTCTTCCGTATAGTTCGGCGAGCAGAATCCTCCCGGATAACCATCGGCGAAAACCTTGAAGAGCGAATTGGAGTAACTTTGAAATTCAGGATGTTCCTCGAGCAGACGGCAGGCGAGATGCGCGCGCGCCTCGCAACCAACGTCTGGAAACCGGTAGGGAATGCTTCCGGCGCTGTCGAGATTTTCTTCGTTGGAGTCCAGGCTCTGCAAATAATCGAACATATCGCCGGCCGCCTTGCAACTGGCGGGCTTGAGATTTCGGATGCCCAACGGCTCGCCATCCATCGGAGGCGGCGGGTCCTCGTTCAGGTGAAGAGCGCAATGCTCAATGGAGCGGGCGCCGTTGGTCGTAACAATCGAGAGCCACTTTTGTCTTGCGATCGCGTCGGAAACGGTTTGCACGCTGTCTTCGGCCCCTCGGCTTGGAATGGTAAAATAGGAGCTGACTCCTTGAACGGCGATTTTGAAGGGGTGATCCAAACTTACCGGGTCTCGCTTCCAGATTGGCTGGCCGATCCAGGGGATGGAAAATTGGGTTGCCTGAAGATCGCCTCCGGGCGCCGGCTCCATTAAAAATGCCCCATGCGCCTCCTGGCGGGCGAGTCGAAGAATCATTCTCTCCACGCAGGGATCGTCGGTGACGATGGGGAAAATCGCATTTTGGTCCCGCTCTGTATCCAGATGAATGAGGGGATATGTTTCCGCCGTTTTGCTCAGAAGTCTTCCGGTATGCCAGCGTCCCATGGTGTCTTTTGGTTTGAGTGTCTTGAAGTGAGAAAGTTGCGAAATCAGCGAAGCACCGCGCAGCGCGGCGCATCTGTGGGCGCTCTGCGTGAGGCGCAATTGATCGAGATGCCAGAGATGGCGCTGCCGATGCGGCCGCCGTTCTGGCGAAGCGCCTCGCCCAGCATGTAGTCGTCACCGAAATGGATGAGCCGGGAGTCGGGCCAATTCAGACGATGTATGAATTCAGTTCGAATGACCCAGTAGCCGCCGGCAATGAAGCGCAGCCGGTGTTGGCCGGGCCGATCTCCCGCCTCCAAGGCGCGGCCGCAGTGCCACGACGCCCCCTCGATAAACTCTCGCTGGGCCTCGTCTCCGTGGGTCAGCAGCGGCTGTCCCCACATGTCGATCTGTGGATTCAGCCGGCTTTCGCAGCAAAGCATCTCCAGCCAGTCCGAGCGGTGGACAAAAGAATCGTCGTCGAACCATGCCGTCCATGAAGTCATCAAAGGTCGATCGAAAAAGAGCCGCCGCATCATCGGGGCCTTATAGATGTTGGTCGCCGAGCGCACGACGTAGTCGACAGGCAGGCCGGGCAACAACTTTTCGACCACGCGTTCAGTTTCGGCGCTGACTGCATTCAGGCCCAGCCTGAGACGAATCGCCGCGGGCGGCGCAAATCGGGCCAGCGAGCCGAGTACTCGCGTGGCGAGGTCAGGGTGGTCGCCATAACAAAGCAGACAGACGGTGATGGGAAGCGTCACCGGCTCCGGTGCGCATTGAGCCGGCGATTTTCGGGCCTCGATCATGGTTCGAGCGTAATGGCCATGATGTAAGGTTGAGAGGGAGTCTGTGAGGAAACAAAATCAGCGCTGGAAATTTCTTCCTGCGGATGCAGACAGTCCCGCACGACATGATGGAGCGAATACAAGCCGGGGGATTCTCCCGGCTTCGGAAACAAACGTCCGGGCAATCCATTCGGATCATCCGCCGCCGCGACATCCTCTCCGTACTCGAGGGTGATCGCCTGGTCTTCGCCGGAAGCAAAGTGAAGGTGGAGCACGGCCACCGTGGCGTGCGGCTCCGCCCGGTCGACAACGCCCGCCAGGAGATGCACTCGCCGCGCCGCTGCGCCCACTTGAATCCCTTCTACGCGCCGGGGATAACCTGTGATGTTGCGGTGTCCCTGGCCGGGCGGAAGGACGAGACCGTCGAGCTGGATTACGCCGCGCACGTCGAAGAGTACGCCGGCGTCTTCGACCACGCCGGGCCGCACCCACTCGGCGAAGTCTGGCGGTGTGGTTTCATTTGGCGGTCCGAAGAACCAGGGCGTGGTGGAAATGGCATTGCAGCGAATGGCCAGATTTACCTGGTTCCCGCCGCAACGATCAGAGCGTGGGGCGGCGCGATCAGGCAGAGCCCGGCAATCGAGGCGAAGCTGGCCGGGTTCCATATAGACGCGCGGCATCAGATCGACGAATTCGCTTTCCCAGTAGAGGCCGGAAGGAAAGATCGCTCCGTTGCCGGAGACGTTCAGCCAATGACCGTCGCCGAAATCGAGCCGCAGACACGGGGTGCGGTCGCCAATGGGAGTTTTGCGGCAAAGAATGCTTTGTGGCGATTCAGGAGGCAAAAATTCCAGGCTGCCATGAATCGTTCGCCAGAAGGATTCAGGCAGCAGACCCTCGAGGTCGTTGGGGCCGGTGGGAAATCGTCCCGTATCCAGCTCGAGGGTGCGGCAGGCCTCGTAGAGTTTGTGCAATTGCGTCCGGATTTCTTCCCCGGGTTCGGCGGCAATCGCAGCGCCGGCTAGCGCCAGGATCGCTGCCGTCGCCAATGGCCAGCGGCGCTTCATTCAGCCTACGGGATCGAATTCCGAAGACGAAGACGACGTGAGCAACGAGGACCAGCTGTTTTGCTGGGCATCGCCCGCTCGGATCGCCTGAAGCTTCGTAAAGGGACTCATCATTCCCGCGATCACGTGTTGCCTGGCCTCGACCGTGGCGGTGATTTTCACCGCCTTGACAATTTCGTCGCCATCGATCGTGAAGGTGATCGTGATGGAAAAGACGGGTAAAATCGGGTATTCGTATTTCCAGGAGAACGGTGTGGTCGTCAATTGTTTTACCGTCGGAAGATCGCGGCGAAGAATTTGTTCGTTGGCTAGCCGGCAGGCTTGGCGATACTGCGGCAGGACCGAGGGCGAACTTGCGGTATTCACCTGAGCGCGATACTTATTATAAATCTGGATGCGCTTCTTGACGAGGGTGCAGTAAGTGTCGAACGCCCAGCGGGCGATCTCGGCCGATTTAGCTTTTCGGTCCTGCGGTTGTGCTTGGACATTAGTGAGTGGGTCGGGGCACGATTTGATTGGATCCTTCGAGTTGACGTTGTCGTCGTCCTCGATGTCCGCCTCGTCGACGTCTTTGGCTGGAGTGATATCGGGCAGCCAGTTGTGAAAGATAGCTCCTCCGTCCCCGTTGGCGGTGACGGCGAGGATTCCGGGCAATTTACTGCCGATGATGCTGATGGAGGGGTCCGGTTTGGCTAGTTTTGGACGTTTCATAAGGGTAGGAGTTCTGTGGCTCGCTGGGGTTTTGAATTTTGCACGGAGGGTTCGTGCCGGGCGCGTAGATGCCATTCGATCGCGTCGATCACGTGGCGCGGCTCGATCATGTCCATGCACTCGGGCAAGCCCGAGGGCATCGGGCGCAGACACAGTCGCTCGGGGGCATCGTGTTTGGGATTGTCACCCACCGGAACGGTCCGGCTGCGCCAGCAACCGCCGCGCGCGCAACAGGGCAAAGCGCCGATGGTATGTAAAAATTGATGGCCTGGGTAGGCCTCCCAATGCACCGGCTCGCGGCCGCCCGCCACGACGACGCACGGTCGCAACGCGCGGCCGCGGTGACTTGGCACGGCGGCGGCGAGATGCATCAGGAAAGTAACCGGGCAAAGCACTCCTGCGGCGCGATGCACCAGGAGGACGAGTTCGCGCAGACTCGTGCGGCCGCGGAGGTCCACGACGCCAGTCAAGGAAGGATGGTAGTGCCCAACCTCTCCCACCTGGACGAAACGCAGTCGGCCCTGGAAATGATCCACCACCGCCTGCCAGCGTCGCCGGTGCCACCACTTCACCGTATAGTCATATTTGCCTCCCGCTGCGACGATCCAGTAAGGTGGATCGGGCTCGACGAGCGGCGGCGCGGCGAGCTCGTCTGCTCCCAACCGGATATGTCCGCGAAAGGCAACCGGCTCCAGCGGCAGTCCCAATTGTTCACCGAGGTGACGGATGTAACCGTGGATGAAGTGATAGGGCAATTGGTTGGACTGATGGATGAGCGGATAGACACAGTCGATGTTTCGGACATCCGGCGCGGCGGCATCGAGCGGCGTGAGATAGGGATTGTGGATCCAGAGTTCCGGACACGGGGTGCGGACGTCTGTGAGAAACCGGCCGGGATACCGTGTATGGAGCGCCTCGACTGCGGCGGTGAGCATCACGATGTCACCTGGGGACAGGCGACAGTGGAGGATGAGTTTTTCCACTATTGGAAAGTAAACTCCGCCTCGAAGCGCTGGACCGCGACTTGGGGCGTCGCACTTTTTCCAGCCCACATAAAGTAAAGGTCTGCGTAGCGCTTTCCTTCCATTTCGGGTTCGGAGTAAAAGCCTTCCGGCGCGCATTCGTTCTCCAGCGCGTCCCGCAGTTGACTCGCCTCCCGGAGTCGCTCCAGCGCCTGGCGTTCGAGCGCCTTGTCGCCCGCCTTTTGCGCCGCATCGATGCGTGCGACAGCCTGGTTCATGTAGTAGTAGACGGCGGCAAATTGCGCCATCCGTTGTTCGATCCGCTCCTCGGATTCGAGTGATGGCGCGGGCGCGCCGTCGCAGAGCGGTAACAACGCCGAATCGAAATCGGCCGTCAGCAGCGGGTTTGGAATATCGAGAGTCGATTGCATGGCTTAATGGAGCGTGATGGGAAGCGCCGGCTGTTCGTCCAGCGGGACTTCGGCATCCCAGTCCAAATACAAGAGGCGCAACTGCCGCCGCAAAAGGGACACGTTCCAGGATTGAACGAATCCCGCAGCCGTGCCGCAGGCCAGGCGCGAGCTCGAGGGGTTCCAGTGAAGCGAGGCGATGCGGCCGGGATTGGGCGACGTGAGGGTCACGTGTTTGGCGAAAATACGCTCGAGAGCGGCTCCTCCCTCCCGCCAACAAGCGCTGGCCGGCGGCATGGCGCCGAGAAGGATCTCGTGCTCGGGGCCGCTGACGGCGAGCCATCTGCCGTCTGGGCTAAAAGCCAGGGGAGTGGACGACGCGCCTGGCGCTGGAGCCGGAGCGAAGGCCGTGCGTCCTTGCTCCGTATCGACAAACATGACGCCTTGTTCGGTGCGACAGGCTAACAAGCCGGAAAACGGCGCAAAACTTAGACCGAGGATGCCCGGCAGCTTTCGCCTCGTTTCGATCGGCTCCCGATCGTGGCGGTATATGACGAGATCGTCGCCGTCGACGGCGGCCTCCATGGACTCGACATCACTCGTCGCGAGGATCGGCGAAGGCAACTCTTGTGACAAAGTTATGCCGTCGGTTTGCCCATCCGGTGTGAGGCGTTGCAGGTCTCCATCGAAAACGCCAGCGACGGCAAGGCCCTGCGGTGAAGACAGGCATTCGTCTGCGCCCGGCAATTCATCGAATAATTTAGGCAATTTAATGCAGGCCGGGTGTTCAGCTCGAATGGTCTGCGCACGCGTCCATTTCTGCTCGTTAAGGAAGAGCAATGTATCGCCCCACCACATGGCGGAGCCACCGCTGGTTGTTTTGAATCCGCCTGTCAACGCCAAGTTGTTGGGCTTCAAAAAGCAGACCCGTTCTTGCACGGACGCAGTCAGCGCGCCGTCGTGATGATAGGCGACCTTCGGAGCGCCGCTGGAGATGATTCGCTGTGCAAAACATACGTCGGTTTCTCCCCACGCCAGTGTCCTTGTCGAATCCCAGGCCAGGAGGATGTTGGATTCGATAAACGCAATATGCAGTGCGCCGGTCCCGTCCATTTTCCAATCCGGAGTTTGATCCAGCGCCCGGGCTTTGAGGATCCGAATATTGCCGGAATCAAGCAAGACAGCCAATCGCGTTCCATCGGCGTTCCAGACGAGTTCGCGAATTGGTTCGCCCAGATCGGCAAGCTGGAGCGGAATGCGTTGCGGGGTAACACCGGTGGGGAGCGAACGCCAAAGCCGGACGAAGCCATCCTTCGCGCCGGTGGCGATTTCCAATCCTAAAGGGCTCCAGGAAAGGCAGGTAATGGTGTCCTTATGCAAGGCGCAGCCCGTAAATTGCCCGGAAATCGTTCCGGCCGGCGTATCTGTCACCGTCCAGAAAGAAAGAATGTTGCTTCCCGGTCCGGCAGATGCCAGCGTGCCCTCCGGAACGCGTGAAAATGCTATCATGCTCGCAGGCACGCTTTCCGGGAACTGGTCGTCTCCCGGCGCAGATTTTCGCACGATCCGTGAAGGTGGATGCAATGGCTTTTGCAGCAGGATGAGATCGATCCCGCCGTCCGGACATGCCGCCGCCACCGCAGTCTTTTTAGAGCGCGATAAGGTGGTGGGGGAGAATGTGAAGCATAGATAGGGTCCTGCGGCGATTTGCTTCTCCAATGGATCCTTGCCAAAAAAATCCTTGCTCCACCACAGCTGCAGGGAGTCGTCGCTCGTCTTGGCTCCGGCTGCATTGCCGACGAGGTTGGTTTGAATATTCGAGAACGATAGGCCTGACGTGTCGATGATACGGCGACGTGGTGGAGAAAGCGTCGAGTCTACCAATTCTGGCTGGCCATTTGCATTGCGCACGATGAGCTTTTCGCCGTCATCTGTAATTCGATCTCCGTCTCTTAATGCCAGGGGTGCGGGGATTGCCTCGAAGACCGGCAGTGCAAAAATTGAAATCGCGGTGTTTCGGAGGTCTGGTTCGATCCCGCTGTGTGGAATGTCCAGTTTGGGTAATTCCTGCAAGAGCCGGGGCCGCGCGACGCTCGATCCTAATTTCGCCAGACCTTGCAATTCGCCGAGCGCGGATCGGGCTTGGCTCGAGATTGCAGTCTCAGTCATACGCCTCGCCTGCACCGACTGCCGCCAGGCAACCCAAGCCAGCGCGCTTACGATGACAATGATCACCAGCGCCGGCACACCCACCCGCAGGGCGCCTTTGCGTATAGTTGCGCGCTCCCGCGCCAGGCGCTTTTGCGTTTCCAACTCGCGCCGCCGAGGCAGGTCGCGCAGGCTGGCCGCAAATTCCGCCGCCGAAGTCCAGCGCCGTTCCCGGGTCCCCGTCAGACAACGCCGGAGATCCTCCCTGATGAGCGGATCATGGATCTTCTCCAACCAATCGGCCGGGTCCAGCGCGCCCTGGAGATTGCCGGAAAGCAACTGCCAGAGCACGATGCCGAGACTGTAAATGTCGGACTGTTCGGTGGCCTTGGCTCCTTCCAACATCTCCGGCGCGACATACATGATGGTTCCCGCGAGTGACGACCGTTGCGTATCCAGGACCGTCTTCGTGAACCCTCCGCGTGTGCCGAATTGCGCGAGTTCTTCCGCCATGATTTGGCCGATTCCGAAGTCCGTCAGCATCACGTGTACGGAGGGCGGCGCGCCATTGCGAGTTTCACTACGTACGAGCAGATTTCCCGGCTTGATGTCGCGATGCAGGATGCCGGCTTTGTGGGCCGTGTGCAGCGCTTCGGCGGCCTGGGCGACGATCTCGATCGCCGTTTCCATGTCGACGCCGGCGGGATGTTTTCTGAACCACGACTCGAGATCCTGCGCGTCCGCGTATTCCATCGCCAGATACCATGGCGGTTCCTCGAGCGAGAGTTCGAGCAGTTGGATGAAATGCGGATCGTGGCCCACTTGCCCCTTGAGAAGCCGATACAAAGTCATCTCGCGCCGCAGCGTTTGCGCCTTCGTTTCATCGGAACAGAACTTGAACACACGGCGCTCTCCGAGCGCTTCATCCTCCGCGGCCCAGACCTCGCCCGCGCTGCCTTTGCCCAGCCGGGTCGTAAGTTTCCAGTTTCTTCCGGGGAGCATCGCTCCTTTGCGCGGCTCCCAGGCGGGCGCCGGCTTGGCATCCGCTTCACAGAGCTGCGCTGCGCGAGCCAGGGCGCGGGCAAAGCCTGAAATCGAGTGATACCGATCGGCCGGGTCGCGCCGCACCGCCCGGGCCACGATCTCATCGACCTCGGGAGGGCAGTCCGGAAGAAAATCCCGCACCCGGCGCGGAGTCGCATGCAGGATTTCCTCCCGCATCTCGCCAATCGATGCGCCGGGCCGAAAATCAAAGAGACGCCGGCCCGTGAGCGCCTCAAAAGTAACCGCCCCCGAGGCATAAACATCCACACTCTCCCCGCTGCCGAAATCCCGGTCCCTTCCCAGATGCTGCTCCGGCGGGGCGTATTGAGGCGTCCCGGAGAAACCGCCTTCCGACTCCTCGGTCGACCCGGCAAACCTTGCGACGCCGAAGTCGAGAATCACCGGTTGCCATTCTCCTTCTTGTTCTCCCTCCTTTTCTTCCCGCACCAGAATGTTTCCCGGCTTCAAGTCCCGATGCACGATCTTGCGATCATGCGCATGGCGCAGGGCGAGGCAAACCTTAGCCATGAGCCGCAGAACGACCCCAGGTCGCGCTCGCTGCTCGGCCGCCCATGCCGCCAGGGGCGCGCCATCGATGTAATGCATCGTATAAAAGGGGATTTCGCGGCCATCCGAAGTCTTCTCGATCGCGGCGTGCAAAATCGTGACAATGCTGCGGTGCGTGAGCTTGCCGAGGATTTTCATTTCGCCGCAGAATCGCTGCTTCATCGCCGGCGAAATCAGCGCGGGGTGGATCATCTTGAGCGCGACTTCGCGCTCGATCATCGTCTTCTCGGAGGCGAGCCACACCGACCCCATGCCGCCCTCGCCGATTTGCTTTTGCAAGGTATAATCCCCGGCCACGACATCGCCCTCGCCGAGTGGAGAGGGCAGGGGCGGGAGCGCGCTATAGGCGGCCAGTATGGCCAGAACCGTCGACGGCTCGCCGCCGAGGCGCATCTCTTCGATCCGCCGCGCTGCGGCTTCGACAGATAGCCCCTTGATCGCGTGCTCGAGTTCTTCGACGCGATCAAACACCGTTGTCCCTGGCTCCGCGCTCACCGGATCTAAGCCATTGCGAGTTGCTTGGTCAGGGTTTCCTTGAGATGGATGCGTCCGAAATGCAGGCGGCGCTTGATCGTTCGCTCCTCTTTTCCTGCGAGCGTTGCGATTTCCTTCACGGAGTAGCCTAGGAAGTAATAGTGTTCGAGCGCCGTGGCGTAGTCGGGATGGGTCTCCTTCAAAACCGCCAGCGCCTCGTAGAGCGCGATGATCATATCCGGCGCCGAGTCGACCTCCCCGGGGAGATCGATCAGGACTTTTTCATCCCATGGCCGATACTCGATTTTATTCCGGCCATTCGCCTTTCGGCGCCGCGCGCGGTCGACCAGCACGTGTCTCATGGTGCTCGTGAGCGCCGCCAGGAAATGCGCTCGGTTCTCCCACTGGATATCATCCCAATCGAGATCCTGAGGTTTGCTCCGGACCAGCGCCGCCGCCGCGAGCGCGGTCGGCGTCACCGATTGCGCATGGCTTTCCGAGGCGAGAATCTTCCGCGCCATGAGGCGCAACTCTCCCCAAAGGTTTTGCAAATCGGCAACGGTGATGATTTCGGAGGTGGTATCCACAGTCGGTGCATCGGACATAGGCAAAGAACGTTGCGAAATTTCCGCGAGGAGCGTCCAGACGAACACGGACTCGCAAGTTAAAGCGGCAATGGCGACAAAAGTGGCGCCGCAACCGTCTTCGTGAACGCCGAACCACAGGATTCGGCGCGACGACGACAAATGCGGGGTGCGCGCGCGCTTCGTTCGTATCAGCAACCGCTGCCGAGTCAAGCTACGAGCCATGACGGATGTTAGATAAGAAATGCCGTTGCGTTCCGATGAACCGCCCTCTTCCCGGTTTTTTAATGACTAATCAGCGTCCTCGGAGCTGCGGATCCACGTCGGCTCTCGGCGCCTCCCTCGGCAAGCCGACACGCAGTCCGGCGTGCGATCCATGGATCCGTGTGCAGACGGCGATGGGAAAATCGAATGACACCTTTTCCAGAGGCCGGAAGCGCGTTGCCGTCATGGCTCCAGAGTGAGCGAGAGAATGTACGGATGCGACGGTGAGCGGGAGCTGCGAAAGTCGATGTGATCGATGGTCTCGTCCGGCAGGGGATTGTCCAGGCGGACGTGATGCAGCGAATAGAGATCCGGAGCCTGCCCGGGCTCCGGGTAGATCCGCTCCGGCGCCGGCGTGGGATCCGCTGCGGCCGAAATATCACGTCCGTAAACGAGCGGGACATCGCGAAACTCGCCTTTGTCGAAATGCAGGCGCAGCCAGGCCGTGGTCGCCTGCGGCGGAGCTTTGTCTACGCACCCGGCGAGGAGATGCAGATGCCGGGCGGGCCGCCGGACGGAGATGTTATTGATCTCCCAGGGAAAGGAATGGATGTATCTTTTTCCATCTTCCGAGACGCCCGCCTTGCGCTCCGCGAGCGCGCCTTCCACCTGGATGGCCGCATGCACATCGTAGAGGATCCCCTCGCGCATCGTCACACCTTTCGCCGCCAATATGGCGAGTTGCGGCGGTTTCTTTTCGCCGATCGGACCAAAGAACCAAGGCTCGGTGGGCGCGGCGTTGCAATAGGGCGCCAGGTCGATTTGATCGGGTCCGCATTTTGGCGAACGCGCCGGCAGGCGCGCCGGGATGGGCCGTGCATCCAGGCGCAACGCGGCTGGATCCATCATGTGACATGGCAGGAGTTCGACGAACTCGCTTTCCCAATAGAGACCGGACTCGTAGATCCAGCCGGTGTTGGCCACATTGAGCCACCGTCCATTGAGCATTTCCACGCGAAGGCAGGGCGTTCGATCTCCCATGGGGCTGGAGCGTTTCAGCCGGGTATCCGCCTCGTCGGGATTCCAGAATTCCAAACGAAGGGGAAAACTACTCCGGATGGCTGGATCGATGATGCCGTCCAGATCGCGAAAGTTCGTGGGGAAGCGTCCCGTCTGGAGCTCCCGGGTGCGGCAGGCTTCATACAGATGCCGAAGGGCGAGCGCTGTAGGCCGGCTTTCCTTGGAAGGTTCCGCAGCCGTCGCCGATTGCTGGAGCAGCGTGAGCGCCAGTGCGGCGACGACGGCAAAGGAATGGCTCGGCAGCCACCGGCCTGGGGTTTGCCGGATCATGACAGACCCTTGGTTTGCATACGACTAGTAGGTGGTGATGGGGACGATGCTCGGGCGCTCGATCAGCGGCGATGCATCCCAATCTATATTCCACCGGCGTAAATTTCGGCGCAGCAGGGACAAATTCCACGATTGCATCCAACCGTTGGTGGTTCCGCAGGCGAGGCAGTCGCCGGAAAAGTCCCAACACAGGGACGCAATGCGCGAAGGCGAGGAGCAGCGTAGTGTGATCGGGTCGGAAAAGACCAAGCGAAACGCGGCGTCGGGTTGTTTCCAGGCCGAGTCGAGCGGCGGCACACGCCCGATGAGGATCTGATGAAATATTCCGCTCACCGCCAGCCAGCGCCCGTCTCGGCTAAAGGCCAGAGGCGAGGCTCCTTTTCCCGGGGCCGCGATCTCGCAAAAGGCCACGCGCCGAGAGTCGGGATCGACGAAATTCACACCTTCAGCCGTGCGGGCTGCGAGTGTGGTCGAGTTTGGCGCAAAGCTGAGTCCCAGGATGCCAGTCATTGGCAGGGTTGTCGTGTTCCCGGAGTCGTGATTACATACCGACAGTTCCTTTCCGTCGGTCCATGCCGAGACCCCCGGCTGCTCACTGACCGCCATCAGGACCGGAGTCGTTTCTACTTTTACGGCGCTTCCGCGTTTCTCCTTGAGCGCATCGAGGGGCTGGATGACTTGTTTGTCCACGCTGACCAGATTGCGCCCATCGGCCGAGCCGGCGAAGGAGCCCAAAAAGTTCGGATCCTCGATTCCGGTGATGCTTAGCCGGTTCGGCGAATCGCTGGCGCGAAGCTTGGCCAGCTTCCACCTTGGGACGTCACAATAGACTACGGCCTCTTTCCAGCAGAAGGCGGTGGTCGCAGAATCCGTCTTGAAGCTGCCGGTCAAAAAGAGCGTTGCGGGATCGAAAAAGCAAATGCCTTCCCCGCAGGCCGCCAGAAGTCCGCCCTGCGGGTCAAATTGCGCGGATACGGGATGGAACGAGACCGGCCGCTGCGCGAAACAGGGATTGGGGTCTCCCCAAGTGGCACAACCGCCGGCGCCCCAGGCCGCTAACAAGTTCGGTCCGGGAAAAGCCACGTGCATCGCGTTGGGCTGCCGGAGATTGACCACGGACGGCTGGTCGGGCGCCTGCGCATCCAGAACGCGAATCTCGCCGGATTCCAATAGAACGGCGACTTCTGTAGTGTCGGTGCTCCAGGCGATGTCGCGGATCGGCTCGCCGAGATCGGCCGAGCGCAATGGGGTGGATTGCGGCGTGGATTCGGCGGCGGTATAGCGCCAAAAGCGAATGATGCCGTCCGCCGCGCCGGTGGCGATCTCCCGACCGCGCGGGTTCCAGCGGAGGCAACGAATCTCTGCGGGATGTTGGACACAACCTTCATAGCGTCTGTCGAGCTTGCCGTCTTTGGAGTCAAGCACGGTCCAGAAAAGCATCAGGTTGCTTTCCGGCCCCGCGGCTGCCAGGACGCCCTCGGGCAAACTGGCGAACGATAACATCGTGACCGGGCTGCTGTCGGGAAATTGCCTCGCCGTTTCCGTCGACTTTCGAAAAAGGTGCGCCGGTGGGTTCTCCTGTTTCTCCGTGTTATAGGCGTCAATGGCGCCGTCGGGCCGCGCCACCGCGACCACGCAGCACTTGGAAAGGGAAAGGGATGCCGGGGTCAGGGCGTAGCACCCGTCGTTGATCGGGCCGTCGATCACGATGTGTTGTTTTGGCGCCGCGTGGGCGAGATCGCCGCCTGTCCAAACGGACAGCCGCCCGTCTTCCATCACTCCGCCCACGAGCCGCCCGCGCGCGTTTACGCGCAGATGGGTCATCACGCTGGCAGAGTCTTTCAGAACGCTCGTCTGGCGAGTCGCGCTGTTCAGATCTGTGATTTCCAGCAGACCATCGGCCGTCCGCTTTCGAAGGATTCGATCATTGCCGTCCGAAAGGGCATCGGAATCGGTGAGCGCCAACGTATCGAGACTTACTGGGGTGAATACGGGCAGCGATAGAATTGAAATCGCCGTGTCGCGGAAGTCGCGCTTGAGCGATTCGTCCAGCGCGCCGAGCTTCGGCATCTCGCGAAAGAGCGCCTCCCGGCTATTGATGGAATGCAGATCGCGCAAATCATTGAGCGCGGCACGCGCTTGATTTTGCGCGAGCACGAGGCTTCGGCTCCGTCTGGCGGCCAGATTCAGCGCCACGACGGTTGCCAGCGCCGCTGCGAGCGCGATGGCTCCCGCGGCTCGTCGGATTTTGCGCCAACGGGCGCGTCGCCGCAGGGTCCGCAGACTTTTGGCTAGTTCGCCGGCGCTGCCCCATCGCTCTTCCGGCACAGCCAGGCAGCGTCTCAGATCTTCTCTCAGCAGCGGATCGGAGACCCGCGCCAACGGATTCACGCCCAGCGTGGCGTTGAAGTCCCCGACGACCATCCGCCAAAAGATCAGCCCGAGACTGTAGATGTCCGCGCGAGCCGTCGCCTCGCCACGTGCGGGAACTTCCGGCGCCAGGTACGAGACCGTTCCCGAGAGGGCTGGCCGCTGTAAATCGGTGGCCGTATAAGTAAATCCCGCCAGGGTGCCGCCGTGCAGGATTTCGTCGGCCACGATTTGGCCGATTCCGAAATCCGCCAGCAAGACGTGAACCGTCTTCACCGCGGCGTCGTTGTGATCGTTGCTGCGCACCAATAAATTCGCCGGTTTGATGTCGCGATGGAGGATTCCCGCTTCGTGCGCCGTTTGAAGCGCTTCCGCAGCCTGGGCGATGATTTCCACGCATAGCTCCACATCGAGTTTCGGCCTGCGACTCAGCTCGTGTGTCGCCCAGCTTTGAAGATCCGAGGCATCGGTGTACTCCATCATGAGATACCACGGCGGCTCATCCAGGGAGACCTCGTGCAATTGGATGAAGTGTTCGTTTCGGCCGACGCGGGCTTTCAGGAGGCGGTACAGCGTCATTTCCCGCCGCAGGCTCCGCGCCTTTTCTTCGTTCTCGCAGAATTTGAAGACTCGCCGCTGGCCTAGTTCTTCGTGGGTGGCCGCCCAGACGGCGCCCGCACTGCCGGCTCCCAGCAGTTTTGTGAGTTTCCAGTTGGTGCGCGGCACCATTGCGCCCTCAGCCGGCGTCCATGCCCCAGGCTTCTCCGTCCCGCCACAGAGTTCGGCGACTCGACTCAACGCGCGGGCGAGGCTGGATACGCTATAATAACGATCGGCGGGATCCCTTCGCACAGACTTGGCGACAAGCGCATCGAGGGCTGGCGGACAGTCCGGCAGAAATTCGAGCAAGTTTGGGCGCGACCGTTCGATGACCGCAGTCCGCATATCCGTGAGCGATGCGCCCTCGGGGAAGTTTACGAGCCTTTTTCCCGCCAAAATTTCGAAGAGGATGGCGCCGAGGGCATAGACGTCGACGCTCTCTCCGCTGCGAAAGTCCCGGTCCCGGCCTTGATGTTGCTCGGGCGCAGCGTAGTGCGGCGTGCCCGAAAAGCCGCCTTCATTCTCATCTGCGCCGGCGCCGGCCAGCCGCGCGATGCCAAAGTCCAGCACCTTTGGCCGGCCATCCGGCTGCACGATGATATTTGCCGGCTTGAGATCCCGGTGCACGATCTCGCGATCATGCGCGTACTGCATCGCGGCGCAGACCTCGATCATCAGCCGGAGCAGCTTTTCTCGATCGCTACGGTGCTCTTGCGCCCACTCCAAAAGAGTCCGGCCGTGCGCCAGCTCATGACGAAAAACGGCGCCTCCAGGCCCTCCTTCGTTCTCGCGACGTCTGCGTCGTAGATCTCCACGATGCCGGGATGTTTAAGTGCGCAGAGAATCCTTTTCTCCAGGTCGAGCCGCTTCACCATGGCGGGTGAAACCAGCGTGGGATAGATCATTTTCAGCGCTACGTCCCGGCCGAGTGAGATCTGTTTTGCCCGCCAGACCGAGCCCATGCCTCCGTCCCCGATCAGCTCGAGCAATTCAAATCTACCGGCGACCACATCGCCGATGCTGAACGGCGGCGGCGGCGGCGGAACTTCCAGATACTCCCGCAGGATGTTCAGGATCTTCGGAGATTCTCCGGCCGCCTCCAGCTCGCGCACGCGGATCACTTGCTGCGCCGGCGATAACACCTCCAGCTCGGCAGCGAGTTCCATGGCTCGCTCCCACTCCTTCTCGTCCGGCAGTGTCATCCTTTTAACTAGGGCGTGTTTACAAACATTCCCTAGCGTTCCTCGATTTCGCGTTTCATGAGGACGCGGAGATAAGTGCGCGCCTCGCGCAGGTTGCGATCCACGTCCTTCTCGTATGTCTCGCCAAATTTTGCCATTTCCGGGACCGTATAGCCAGCAAAGTAAAATTGATAGATCAACTCCGCGAGGTGCGGCTTATTCACCTTCATCGCGGCGAGCGCTTCGTCCAGAACGATGAGGCGATCCGGGCGTTGGTCGGCCTCCTGCGGCAGATTGATCCAGGCCGATTCGTCCCACGGGATGTAGTCGATCGAGCAGCGGCCTTTGGCTTTAACCTACCGCGCCCGGTCCACCAGCGCATGCTTCATCGTGGAAATGAGCGCGCCGAAAAAGTGCGTGCGGTTCTCCCATCGTACGTCGTCCCAATCCTGGTCCTTTACCTTGGCCCGGAGCAGCGCCGTCACGGCCAGCGCTGTCGGCGTCAACGAGCGCGGATTGCTTTCCGAGCTCAGAATACTCCTCGCCAGGGCGCGCAGCTCGCCCATGAGATTTTTCAGATCGGCAACAGTGATGATTTCGGAAGAAGAGGGATCCACGACAGCGCAAAGTTCGAAGACAATTTACCTTGCCGAAAAATAGGAGTCGAACCTTTGCCGAAAAGCAAAACGCCGGACCGACGCTCGCGCATCGATCCGGCGGGAAGCTATCTTTCTACCTACGGGATGGAGAAGAGCACGATCGCCGGATGCAAGCCGGAGCTGTCCTTGAATGTGACGTTCGTGACGATTCCGCCCGTGTTGTTGAAGCCGCGGGAAATGCCAGGGCTCGACGGGTCGCCATTCAGGAACGAGAAGCTCGAGACAAAGGAGCCGCTAATGGTCGCTCCCGTCCTGACGAGGCCATCGATCGTGCCGTCACTCTGGAACGCCCAGAGACCGAAGTCGTTCTTGGCCGTGTAGCCTCCGAGTTTCGCGCCGGTGGCCAGCGTCCCCGTGAAGATAGGACCGCGACCGCCGCCCGGGAGGGCGATTGAGCGGAAGCTTTTCCACTGGGCGCCGGAAATCGTATTCGTCGGTCCGTATGGCGGGCCGGAGACACCGGTCTGCGCAACGAGCTTCAGCGTCGAGGGGGTTGGCTGCCACCAGATGCCCGAAGATGTCGCCGGCGTGACGCCGGCTCCGGTTACGGTTCCGAAGAAGGCCACGCCAGAGCTGTCATCCGAGAGCACTGGGTCGAGGAAGGACTTGAAGACCGCGCTCGCACGGGGAACGCCGGCGTTCGTCTTGCCCAGCTGTGCGACCAGATCGAAGGTTCCGCTGGAATTCAGGAAGATGCCTTGGGCATTCGTCTTCGTGATGCCCCCGGCGCCGACGACCAGCTTGGCCAGCATCGCGCCGGCGCCCTTGGCATTCGTGGCGTAGGGGCCAAAGCCGGCCCATTCTGCTCCGGAATTGTCCGGCAGAGTCAAAGCGCCGCTTGTCCCGCTCACGGCCACGGCATTCAGCCCTTCCATGACGGCCTGAACGCCTTTCGGGAAGGTGGCGACATAGGCGACATTGGCGCCATCGGAGTCTTCTTCACGGCCCTGGCCGGGGCTGCCCACCACGGTATTGAACAAGTGGAGACCGGCGTTATTTTGCGGCGTTCCGTTGATCGTCAGCGGGTCGCCCTTGCGCACGACCTGGCTCGAGCCGGTCGGCGTGTATTGGAATACTCCCATGTTATTTGCGGGCTTCACTTTGCCCGGGCCTCCCGGAGCGAGTGTCGCGACGACCGTGACTTGCTGCGCTTGCAGCGACACGGAGTAAAAGGCGGAGAAGTTCGCCGGCCCATTGGTCACCGGCGCCGCGCTGCCCGTCCGCGCTACGATGCTGAGATCCCCAGTAAAGGCGTTTGTTGCCACGACCTTGGAGATCTTGCCTTTGGCGTCGGCGATGGTCGCAATGAAGGCGATGTTGCCGTCTGCATCCAGCACTGGATCGTTAAAGGATTTCCAGGTGTAACCCGTCAGGTCTGGCCCCGGCACCGGCGACTGCACGGTGACGACCGGAACCGCCGGATTGCCTACAAAAATGCCCGATCCCACGATCGCCTTCTTCCCGGACGTCGCCTTCCACGTCGCCGCGTAGGCCAGTTCACCGACATCGTTGATCGAGGGAACGCCGAAGGCGCTCAGAATCGCATCTCCCGGCACGAGCGGCCCGCCGGCTCCCCGGGGAGCGACGCCGGCTTGCGCCGTGGTCGTCGCCGTGACGTTGCCAGGTTTGATGGTGAGCGGGAAGCTGATGCTATTGACCGATGGATTTCCCGCGGCATCAACGGCCGAGAGGGTGATGGTGACCTGCCCGATCGGCTTCGAAGTTCCCGGCGTCGGAGACTGGAGCACCGTAACGCCGGCGAAGTTATCGGACTTTTGCACCTCGGTGCGGTAATCCGGCACGTTCGCCTGATTCGTCAGCGCATTGGCCGTTACCGCGAGAGGGTTGAAGCCTGCGGATGGAGCCGAGATCGTGGGCGGCGTCGTATCGATGGTGACATTCGTCGCCGTTGCAGAGGTGACGAGTGGGTCGCTGTTCGTATCCAGGAAGAGGACGGTGATGGAGTAAACGCCATCGGCAACCGGTCCGCCGCTGGCAATATCCGACGACGAGGTCGGGTTCTGCGGCGGAATCGTAATGGTATGCGGTCCCGCCGCTCCATTCGCATCTGAGACGATGAGATCGGTGACATTGTTGGAGGCATCGACAAAGTGCACCGTGACGCCTCCGGCGGCAGCCTGCGCCGGCAGGGTATAGGTCACAGTTAGCGGTGAGCGGCTCACGGAATTCGAGGTGGGAGCGCTCAAGAGGACGTTGTTGTTGTAGAACGTCACGTTGAAGGTGATCGACGCCGTGTTGCCTGCGCCATCGGTCGCCGTAAGGGTCACCGGAACCACGAGCGGAGGCGTGTCCGGCAACACGGATTCGATCGTGCCCGCTGCCGGGCTCTGCGTGACGGTCGGCGCCACGCCGCTGTTGTCATTCACGACCGCTTGGCCCGTATAGTCGGCCAGCGGTCCGCTGCCGGTCGGCGGGAGCAGCACGGTGAGCGGTGTAAATCCACCGTTGGGCGCCGCGATGGTCGGCGCGCTGGTATCGATGGTTACATTGCTGACCTGCGACGTTTGGACCGGGTCCGCGGTCGTATCGAGGAACGACAGCGTGATCGTGTAATTGCCGTCTGGAATCGTCACTCCCGAGGCAATGCTCGAGTCCTGAGTTTGATCCGCCGTGTGGAAGCTGATGGTGTGCGAGCCCGCGGTGATCACCGAGTCGGCCAGCGTCAGGCCGTAGTGGTTCGTGCCGTTGAAGAAATCGAGCGTCACGCCGCCAGACTGACCCGCGGCCGGCAGGAAGTAGGTGGCCGTGAGCGGCGAGTTGTTGTCGGAACCGGCCACTGGCGCGCTAAGCACCGGCGCCCCGCTTGGGATGCTGGAAACTTCGATGCCGCTGACGATGGGCTGGTTCGCCGAGCCTACCGTGAAGGCGATGGCAATTGAGCCGTCATTTTGTGCGATGGCGCCAAAGGGCTCCGTCACCGCCGTATTCGCGCCGGCCGTGGCGTAGATGTCGTAGTTGTTCAGGACCTGGGTGGAATTGATGGCGACGTTGAAGAGCCGCTGTTTCGCCGCCGTCGCGGCCGTGTCGCAGAAATGGAGGCGGACCACGTAGGGATTTCCCGGCACGAGATTGGGAATCGTGTAGGTGAAGCCATTCTGGCCGGCCACGCCGGCGCGGCAGGACTGATACAACGCTGCCGGAGCAGGGTGGGTGACCTTATTGAGGTTGATCGTATTGGTGGTCGTGACCGCGACGCCGCCGTTGAAATCGGCATCTGCTGCGAACATACCCGCATTGGAGCTGCTGCCCGCGGCGATCGCTGCGGCATTCAGAGTCAGGCCAAAGACCTGCACGCGGTCGGTGCCCACGAAGACCATGCCGTGCGCCGCGGAGGGCGAGTTATATTTGCCGCCCGGGTGCAAGGTACCCACCGGAGTCTGGAAAAGCGTTTGAATCGGCGTCGTGGTAGGATCGACCGCCACGATGTACGGCTGGGAATTGGTGATGGCATCGCCTCGGTAGGCGTTGGCGTCCAGATTCCACGAAACAAACCCAATCCCGCCGTTGCTGGTCACGATGGGCGAGCCGGGGCTCTTGTAGATCTGCGTCTGCTCGTACGCATCCACGGTGAGATAAGGCGTCGCACTGGAAAAGGTGTTGATCTTGAGGCGGGCGATGCACGGGGGCTTGGCCTGCTGCTGCACGCTTTGTCCGCTGAGCGTCTTCGTCGCGCCGGTGAAAACGAGGTACGAATTGCCGTCGGCCGTCCGATAGTACGCCGGAGTCGTCCGCGACTTCGCCAGCCCGACATTGTTTTGGTTTTCCGTATAGGGGCCGAAGACGTTCAGCGGCCCCGGCTTGTTGCCGTAGTAGGAGTAGTTGATGTTCGGGTTGATGAACGACTTCTCCATGTCGACGGTAAAGCCATTCGGTCCCAGCGGCCGCTGGACGAGTCCACCGGGCAGATTGTCCCGGTCGACGAGGAAAATATTCCCCGCCTTGCTGCCAAAAGCCACGAGGTGCTGCTTCAAACCCGGAAGGTCCGGCAGGATGTTCGGACCGCTGGCGATATCGATGTCGTATTGATCCATCGCCTGGTAATTCCACGGCGTGTAGGTGCCTTTCAGCGCCAGCGTCTTGGAAGCGCTCGAGGTTGGCGAGAAGACCAACATGGACATGCCCCAGGCCCCCGGCTGGTTGTCGGCATTTGGGGTCGACAGGGCGACGTCCGTGGGAACGTTGTTGCCGCCAGAAATCGGCACCGGATCATTGCCGGTATTTCCGTAAATGTTGCCGGCTCCATCGAGCGAAACTCCGCCGGGCGCCCATATTCCAGCCTGCGGGCCGCCGAGCGCCCCGTTCTTGGTCTGGGCAAAGGCGCTGGTGATCGCCGGCGTGCCCGTGGTCGTAATGGCGATGAGATAGCCGTTGGCGGTGTCGTTGTAGTCGCCAATCGGGACGTAGAGTTGCGAATGGTCTGCGCTGACGGCCGGGGCGCCGCGTTGGCATTCATTCTTGCTCTGTCCGTAGGTCGCCGGGCCGTTTTGCAACACCGGCGAGATCGTATTGTTATTGATCGGCACGGGCCAACCGTTCCTCACCGATCCATTCGTGATGTCGAGAGCGAAGGCGAGCCAGCCAAGGTTCGACGTGTCCGCCGTGAGATAGAGGGTCGGCGGGATGCCCGGACCCGGCGTGGGATCGATGGTTGGCGTCGCCAGCACCCCCATGGGGATGCCGCCGTCGAGGCCGATCGTCTCCGGAGACCCCAAAGTCGTGCGCCAGAGGATCGTTCCTGCGGGAATCGGCGTCCCATTGTAGACCACGCCTGCGGCGCAAACGGCATAGACGTCGTCATTCGTGGTGCAGGCGTAAATCACGCTCACCGTCGCGCCGGCGTAAGCGGCGTTTAGCAGCGCGCTGCCGGCGGTCAGGGTGACCGAGTCCACATACAGCGGCGTCGCGTACATATGCGCCGGAAAGGTGGAATTTCCGCTGGTGTACGAGGCAAATTGCGGGGAGTTGAAGAGCTCGCCGAATGCCCCCGAATGGACGATGGACGGATTCAAGGCCGTTTCGTTCGAGTTCCAGCCATTGCGCTGGGCATTGTAGCCAAACTGGTAGTAGTTCGCGTTCTGCGCGTTCAGAGTGGAAGCCGCGCCGACCGCGGCTACGGTGGCGCAAAGTGCGCGCAAATTCCGGCGAAAACGACCGGCGGCATGCCCGATGCTCTCTGGAGCTTTCGAGGTGCTGGATTCAGGTGGCTGCTCTTGCGTTCGACGCGATGAGGGGACGCTCATGAGGGTATTCCGTTGGAGTGCTCTGGTTGAAATTAGGATGGATTAAAGGGGGAGAGCCGCCATTTGGGCAGAGGGGCCGATATCTTTATCGTCGTTCGGCAAAAGCGCAAAGCAAATGTGTGTCGTCTCAACATGTAGTTTTCCGTGGAGCGGGGCAGGACGGACGCGTATTTTTGCTCGGGCCAGCCGGGACGGCGTCCGAAAGAATACGGAGCAATGCGGCGCATATTAGGACGGCCGGCGGAGTCGGCTCTCTGTCGGCATTTACACACCTCAAAACACCGGACAGGGCCTAAAGTTTCGCTGAAGGAAGCATCACGGCGTCCGCAAGTAGGCCTACGTAAAGCCCGGGTTTTATGACACTATGTCCGCTCATTTTACGGGCTGTGACCATCTGGATAACCTTATTTTCAACAGTGTGCGCCTATCTGCCAAATCTAGATACCCGTCGCCCCAGGTGGAGATCCATCGGACGAGCTAAACAGACCTTCAGAGGGCGGTGCAAGTCTTACTCCTTGGCTAGTTCCTTTTACCGGCCCGCTTCCGGTTCAACCGAAAACCCGCCGTCTCCCGATGCTTTGCCCTTGAGCGCCGTTCACCCGCCGTCCAAACCATCAGCATGCATCGCCGACCGCCTACCGTCATTATCGAGAACGTCAGCCCGCTCGTCGACGCGGGGCGCTACCCGGTCAAGCGGGCGGTCGGCGAAGATCTCCTCGTCGAGGCCGACATCTATAAGGATGGCCACGACGTCGTCTCCGCCGTCCTGAAGTGGCGCAAAGCCGGCGCCGCGGCCTGGCACGAGACCCCCATGGAAGCCATTCCTAACGGCAACGACCGCTGGCGGGGCGTATGCTCGCTCTTCACCAATACGGTGCACGAGTACACCATCGAGGCCTGGGGCGACACCTTCCGCTCCTGGCAGCACGAATTTTCCACCAAATTCAAAGCCAGGCAGGAAGACCTGAAAAGCGAAACCCTGGAGGGCGCGCAATTTGTCGAAAAAGCCGCTGAAGCTGCCACAGCCAAAGGCCAATCCGCCGATGCCGCGCGCCTGATTCAACTCGCGACCCGCATGCGCCAGGCCACGCCGGCCGAGGTCAATGAAGTCGCCCACCTCGGTGAACTCGAAGCCCTCATGACGGCCTACGCCGACCGCTCTGAGAGCACAGAGTTCACCCTGGAAGCGCCTGACATGCAGCCCCTCGTCGAGGCGGGCGAGCAGCTCAGCGCGTCTGCAACCGCGGGCGCCAGTGCGCTGCCGCCAGTCCTCGCCTACCCGCGCATCACCGTCGACCGCGAGCGCGCGCTCTTTTCCCAGTGGTACGAGTTCTTCCCGCGGAGCGCGGAAGGCCGCGGTGATCGCGGGTCCACCTTTCGCGATTGCCTCCCGCGGATCGACGACGCCCGGGCCATGGGCTTCGACGTCATCTATTTCCCGCCGATTCATCCCATCGGCATCACGGCTCGCAAAGGCCGGAACAACGCGGTCACCTGCCAACCCGGCGAACCCGGCGTGCCCTACGCCATCGGCAATCGCCTGCAAAATTGCCCGAACGGCGGCGGCCACAAGGACGTCGCCCCGGAGCTCGGGACGCTGGAGGATTTCGAATGGCTCCTCGGCGAGCTAAAAAAGCGCGGCATGGAGTGCGCGCTGGATTTCGCGCTCAATTGCTCGCCCGATCACCCCTACGTCCACGAGCATCCGGAGTGGTTTTACAAGCGGCCCGACGGCACGATCAAATACGCCGAGAATCCGCCGAAGAAGTACCAGGACGTCTACCCGCTGAACTATCACAACCCGAACTGGCGCGCCCTTTGGGAGGAGCTGACCAGCGTCGTGCTCTTCTGGGCCGACCGCGGTGTGCGCATCTTCCGCGTGGACAATCCGCACACCAAGCCGCAGAGCTTTTGGGAATACCTCATCGGCAAGGTCCAGGCGAAGTATCCGGACGTTATCTTTCTCAGCGAAGCCTTCACCCGCCCGAAGATGATGAAGTCGCTGGCCAAGGCCGGCTACACCCACAGCTATACTTACTTCACCTGGCGCAACTCCCGGGCCGAACTCACCGAGTACTTCACCGAGCTCACCCAGACGGAAATGGCGGAGTATTTCCGCGCCAATCTCTGGCCAAATACGCCCGACATCCTGCCCTTCTTCCTCCAGCACGGCGGGCGCGCCGCCTTCCTCATTCGCGCGGCGCTGGCGGCCACGCTTTCCCCCATCTACGGCATCTATTCCGGCTTCGAGCTCTGCGAGAACGCCGCGCTGCCCAATCGCGAGGAATATGCCGACAGCGAGAAGTACCAGTGGAAGGAACGCGACTGGAACGCGCCGGGCAATATCAAGGACTATGTCACCCGGCTGAACCGCATCCGTCGCGAAAACCGCGCATTGCAACAGTATCGCAATCTGCGTTTTCACGCGACGGACAACGACCAGGTGCTCTTCTACTCCAAGGCCACGGCGGCGCGGGACAACATCATCCTCGTCGCGGTTTCGCTCGATCCCTGGAATGCGCGGGAAACCTATCTCTCGGTGCCCGTGGAGGAATTTGGCTGGATCGAAGGCGATTCCTATCAAGTGCACGACCTCCTCAACGACGCGCGCTATCTCTGGTCCGGCTCGCGCAACTATGTGAAGTTGGATCCGTCGAAGCCGGCGCATATTTTTCGCGTGCGCCGCTGGATGAGCCGCGAGCAGGATTTTGATTACTTCATGTAGGCGATCGTGGCGTGTCGGCGCTCCGCCCCGCAGGCGGCCATTCCAGCTTGGAAGTTTCCTCCAAAAAATGTCCCTCAAAGTCGTGGAGGATCGTTCTCTTAAAGGCCAGGGATGACACTCCCGTATCCCAAAGGGATTCCGCCACACAAGCCCAGGGTTGCGAGGCACGAGCTACCCTGGGTCTTCATCCAAAAAATCTCCCTACCCCAACCAGGGTTGCGTCCCATCACCCTCCCAGCTAACATGCCCTAGCCTCAAAAAACCAACGAGGCGGAAACACCCGCCCGCCACAATGCCTCGCTCATTTGGACAGTGACGGCGCGGCCGTCAGTTGCGCGTTCCATCATCCACGTTTGTCGAGAAGAGCGGCTGATGTGGCAACGCCAGAAACGGAAAAGTCGTGGGGATCGTCGAATCGTTGCCGTTGACGTTGTCGGTCAGCGTCGTGGTGTGGTTGAGCTTCGTGAGCACGTAATCGATCACGTCGTCCGTGACTCGCCTTCCATTCGGGAAGCCGCCGCTGGCATTCGTCCCGGTATTGGAGACTGAGGTGTCGAGCTGCAACAGGTCGCCCTTCGCAATGGCGAGATTGGTCAGCGTCGCAAAGGCCGGTTCGGTATCGCTCAGGCCGAACTCGTTGAGTGTTTCCATGATCGCTCCGCTGAATTTGCCGGAAGCGTCGTCCTTCGGCGAGGCGGCGTTGTAGGCGTCCTTCTGATCATAGGGAACCATCATGTAATTGATCTCGGGGTTGCCTATGCGATCCACCGTTTTGATCGCCCCCGAGCCGACCGGGCCATCCTTGCCGGCCACTTCGGTCACATGACGCTGGGTGAGGAAATCCACTCCGATGACCGGCATTGCCGCGTTGGCATTGACGAGCAGCGCTTTCGGCAGGCGCACGGCGATGGCGAGAATGTTATATCCGGCGAAAGTATCGCGGCCTCGGGAAAAAGCCGCGGTCGACGGAGAGCCATTGCGCACGCTGTCGAGAAACCCGGAAAAAGCCGGGACGTCGAAGAAGAAAGGATCGTCCACCAAACCGGCGAAAACGCGAATCGAGGCGTCCGGCGTCACCTCGGCAATTTCGTAGACCTGCAAGGGAGAAGCTGCCGCCCCTACGCCAAAGGGCGAGACCTGAACGCCGGGATAGATGCCATGATCGCGCACCCCGGCAAAGCCGCCGAGCGTGACCGTCGCCTGCTGAGGCAGCGGCCGCCGCAGATTTACGGGCAGGGGATTTCCGTTCGCCGGATTGCTTTGCGGAGCCGATCCCACGGCCCGCTTTGTGAAGGTCACGTCGATCGTGCGAGCCGGCTTGATCCGCGCCACATAGGCTTTGATTTGCGTCGCGGTGGCCGTCGAAGACAAGACCGGCGACGTCGCATTGACGTGATCGTTATAAATCTCGAACCGATAACGAACATTCGGATCGAAGACCGCGGCCGTCGTCGCTTCGCCGGGGACGATGTGGGGATGGATCGTGCCGATCAGCACCACTTCGGTATTGTCATTCGGATCGAGAAACGCAAACAGATCTCCGATATTGGCCCCGGCATCCTGGGCGAGGGCCGGAGCGTCGCTGTGTCCTCCGGCCTGGACGCTGCGCGGCGCCGCCAAGAAAGCTAGCGAAGCCAGGATAACAACGAGCAGGGGCGGAAGAAAAATCGGCGGTTTCATGACAAAGAGCGGTGCGTTGCGTTTGTTGGAGGCGGATTTGCGATCAGGACACAAAGGCGTGTTGGTAAGATAGATTGCCAACATGTCCTAATTGCGTGTCGAGTCGTCCGTATTGGTGTCGAAGCGCGGCGAGTGGGGCAGCCCCAGGTACGGAAAAGTGGCCGGCAGCGTTGTGTCGCTGGCGTTGACGCCGTCGGACAGCGTCGTCTGATGATTGATTTTCGTGAGAATGTAGTCGATAACATCGTCCTGCACGCGCCGTCCATTCGGAAAGGCCGCCTGTGCATTCGTCCCGGTGTTGACGATCGAAGTATCGAGGATGAGCAGGTCGCCCTTGGCGATCGCGATCCCGGTCAGAATCGTGTACGCCGCTTCCGGAGGATTGTCTGTGAGGCCCAGGTCCTGGAGCGTTTGCGTGATCTGGGGGGCAAATTTCAGCGCGACATCGTCCTTCGCGGAGGCGGTGCTGTAGCTATTCTTCACATCGTACGGGACAAAGGCCACACTGATCGCCGGGTTTCCCATTCGATCAATCGTTTTGAAGGCGCCGGAATATTTCGGCCCCGCATTGGTAGTCAGGCGGAGCTGCGGCCGTTGCGTCAGAAAATCCACGCCGATCTTCGACCCCTTCGTTCCCACGAGAAACTCGTTCGGAACCCGCAGGGCGATGGCCAGAATGTTGTAACCGGCAAAAGTATTGCGCGCCCGGGAAAAGACGTTGGCATTTGGCGTGCCGGCCCGGAGCGAATCGAGGAAGGCCGTGAAGGCCGGCAGATCGAAGAAAAACGGGTCGCTCACTTCGCCCGCGAAAAACTCGATGCCCTTGGCATTGCGCACGTTGCCGATGGGATGCAGCGCAAATTGGCTCGCGCCGGCCCCAAGCCCGAAGGGCGTCACCAGCAGCGGTTGCTGCGCATCGTCTTCGCTATACACCCCCTTGTCGCGCACTCCCTTGAACCCCGTAAGCCGGATCGTCGCCGCCTGGGAGAGAGGCTGTCGAAGATTTTCTGGCGCCGGCTGGCCACCAGAGCCTTGCTGTGGATCCTTTCCGACTTGGCGGCGGGAAAAGGTGATATCGATCGTCCCACTCGGCTTCACCCGCTGCACAAAGGCGGCTCTGGCTTTAGCCGAAGCCCCCGGATCCAAAGTCGGCGTCGTCGCGTCATTGACGTGATCATTATAGATCTCGAAGCGATAGCGGATGCCCGGATCAAATACGGCAAAACTCTTCGCCGCTCCGGGCACAATAAAGCCGTGCACCGTCGCGATCAGCACGGTCTGAGTCGCGTCGGTCGGATCGACAAAGGCGAAGACATCGCCGATGCTCGCCCCCGGATCCTCCGCCAGCGCCGGAGCGTCTCCGTGTCCCGAGCCGAAAGCCGGCCACGGCTGCGACAGAAACGCGACAGCCAGAACGGCGAGCGGAAGAAGTCCGGAAAGCTTTTTCATGAGGTTCATGATGAAGGAAATACGTCCTGGGTAGGACGTTTTTGCAAAATCGCTTTTCGCGAGTCCGCCGGCCTTGGCTTCGGTCCCACGACCGCACGCGACTTCAGAACTCCCCACGCAGCGCAATCGCTCTTCGAAGAAAAAGCGACCGTCCGCTGCAACGCCAACCTCTCCCCCCTTTGAATGCGGCCCGGCGCAGCGCAGCGGCGCAACTGGAGTTTGGCCAAGTCTGCCGGAAGCGCGCATTCAGTAGTAAAAGAGGCATCTTGCCTCTTTCAAAAGCGCACCTGCGCTAAGCAGCAGCTCGATGGAAAACACGCAACAAGATGCAATCCGAGTCCGTTCGAGAGTGAAATCCGACGTCTCGAGAGACACTTCGCGCTGAGCCGACAAAACGTCCCCGCTCCAAGGAGCGCCTGCCGCTCATACACGATAATCGAGCAAACTCCCGAGCGCGACGAAGTCACGCCCGGCAAAGGCCGCCCGAACACCCCTCGTGACGAATCTCTGATTCCTCACGCCCAGAGGAGCGAATTCGATCGCAAATTATGGCCCAGCGCCCTGCCTCCCGTGTCCGTCAATTCCTTCCTTTCCACCGCTCGGGAAATGCGCAGGGTCTCGTGTAAGAACCACTTTCCGAGCAAAGCGTGATCCTGAAATCACTCTCCAACAAAGACCCGGCGCGAACTCCCCCGCGCCCTTCGCGTCTCTCGTGGCGCTCACTGGCAGCTGAAAACGTCAGCGCCAAAGCCATTCGCCTCAAAGACGCCCTCAGCCGCTTATCACGGGCGAGCCGCAAATTCCTCACCCTCCACGCCCTCCTCACCTTCGCTCTCCTCGCCGCAGGATGCCGGAAGACCCCGCCGCCACCACCGTCAGCCGGCGAGCCCCATCCTCCTTCATCCCCGCCGCAGAGTCAGGTCATCCAGGACAAAATCGCCGCCACACCCGCGCCTCCCGCCGCCTCCCCATCCCCGGCTACGCCGCAGGTCCTCACCTCGATGCGCCGCGAGCCGGATACTCTCCCCGAAACGCCATCCGAACTGGAAGCCCTCTACTGGACAGCGCGCACCCCGCTCGCCACGCGCCGGGCCATCATCGAGCGCCTCGGCCGCGCCCAAAATCTCACCTCAGCCAACGCCCTCAGCCGGATTTTCGACCGTGACCGCCGCCTCGAAATGCAAATGCAAGTGCTCCAAACCCTCGGAGATTTCGCCGCCGCCGACTGTCAGTCCGTGAAGTTTGCCGTCTTCAGCCGGGCAGCCGGTCCGACTCACCCCAAAACGATGCGTCTCGGCGCAATGCAAAGCCTCAGTGACCAAGGAGATCCCCGCGCGCGTCCGCTTCTTCAAGGCATGGCAAATGATCCTGACGGCGCGATCCGGAAAAATGCCCGCCGGCTAGTGGAAGAGAAGTGAGTGGGGTCGGGGCGACGATGCCTGACCAGCGCCTGGGAAGTTCGGTTTTTTTTCCGCCGATCATACCAAGATCGGAAACTCACGGGTAAAAGGTCCATTTTCATTTTCATGAAGCGCGGAGCGGGGAGGGGACGCGAAACTCCTGCCCACGAACTGAGCGAGCACTTCGCCCCATTGCGGGCGTCTAAGCCGCTCGGCCACTTTCAAGAATCGGCGCAGGCCGCAAAACAACCCACACGTGAACCTATGAAACCTATGTCCCCAATGAAACCGATGGAGCCGATGAAACCCATGTCTGGCATGAAGCCCATGGAGCCAATGAAAGCGCCCGAGCGTTGGTGGCCAGAAAATCTGGGCGACCAGCCCAATTCAGCCGGCGGCCAAAATGAAACGCGCTACGCCTTCTTCGGCGATCAAAAGCGTCTGGCCGTCGATACCGGGGACGGCCAAGCCCAAATCTACGATACCGGCGACCATCGCATCTCCGGCGTCCAACAGCAGCAGGGCGGCGATGGGAAAAAGGTGACCTTCACCAGCCAGCATGGAGAGGTAGATTTGGCCGAGTTGAAGCGCGTTTAGCGCGAGTCTATTCATCCCCATGATGAAACTCGCCTGCACTTTCCTTGCTCTCATCGGCGCGATCGCCATCTGCCCGAATCTCCATGCCGAGAGCTTGTACGAAGGCGAGTTGAAGCAACTCACGGAGCAGCACGAACGCGAGTTGTCGGCCGCCGTTGATCCGATTAACCATCGCTATTCCGACGCGCTCGAAAAGCTTCTCCGCCGGGCTACCCAGAACAACGACCTGGAAGCGGGCCTTAAAATCAAGAACGCGCTGGCCGCCCTCAATGGTGGGCCGGCCGCGGGGTCTTCTTCCGAGCTCAGTGGCAAATGGGCGTGGACCTCCGGCCGCGTTCTCTCCATTCACGAGGACGGTTCGTTCGTCGTCGACTCCGGCGAAGGCAAAGGCCGCGGCGGAACGTGGCGCTGGGAAAAGCGGCCCAAGGGCGAATTTACCATGATCTGGGCGACGGGAAATTTCAAAGACACCATGACTTTGAGTTCCGACGGCAATCACATCACCGGAGCCAATAACAAAGGCAATACCGTGAGTGTCGACCGCATTAAAGACTGACGATTCGAATGTGAAAGACCCGCTCGACTTTGTCGCAGAGTCGTTCGGCGGCCCACGGTTCGATCTAGTCCCGGTCGTTTGCCACCCGCCGGATCGCCGCGATGAGTTGCGAGACATCGATGGGCTTGACGAGATGTTCCGTGAATCCGGCCTCGCGAGTGCGGCGCACATCGTCGTCCATGCCGTAGCCGCTCATGGCGATGCCCGGCACGATTTGATGGGCGCGAACGCTGCGAATCACATCGTAGCCCGTGCCGTCCGGCAGACCCAGGTCGCTGACCAGCACATCGAAGGTTTCCGTCTGCGCTTTGGCTGCGGCGGTGGCGACATCCGGAGCCTTGATCACCACAAAGCCGGAGCGGCTCAGGAGGCGGCCGAGCGTGAGCGCGGTGTCGGGATGGTCCTCGACCAGGAGTACGCGGATCTGGCGTAGCCTTCGATCCTCCACGGGCTCGGCGCCGGCCAGTTCCTCCGGCGCGGCAGGCGTGGCGCTGGGCAGCTCGATGATGAAAGTCGATCCACGGCCGGGCCCGTCGCTTTCCGCACGAATCGCCCCGTGATGCAGATCCACGAGCGCCTTGCTGATCGCCAGCCCGAGCCCGAGCCCGCCAAACTGCCGGGTCACCTCTGCGTTGCCTTGCTCGAAGGCGTTGAAAATGCGCGGCAGCACGTTGGCGGGAATGCCGATCCCGCTATCCCGCACCCGCACTTCGCAGCGGGCGCCATTGAGGCGTTTAGTCCTCACGCTGATCGCGCCTTCCTCGGGCGTGAATTTGATCGCATTTTTCAGCACGTTCCAAAATACCTGCTGGAGGCGCGCGCGATCGGCGGCGACTGACCCGGCTTCGCCGTCGAGCGTGATTTCGAGGCGGATGGCCCGGTCGCGCAGCGGGGGGCGACAAGTCGCGCAGACGTCGCGAATCGCTTCGTTGAGATCGAGCGGCTCGATGTGCAGCGGCAGCTTGCCGCTCGTGACGCGGGTCAGATCGAGCAGATCATCGATGAGCCGGGTCTCCAGCTCTATGTTCCGCTTCATCATCGCCAGGTCTTCCTGCACTTCGGGCGAGAGCGCGGGATCGTGCTCCAGCGCGCCGACCGCCATCAGCACCGGCGTGAGCGGCGTGCGCAGTTCGTGGCTGAGCACCGCCAGGAAGCGATCCTTGCTGCTGTTGGCGGCCTCGGCCGCGGCCTTTGCTTCCTCCAGCGCAGCCTCGGCGCGGCGGCGTTCGGTGACGTCGTTGAAGTAACACACGACCCCGTGTTCGCCGTTGGGCAGGGTCACACGCTGGGTTTCCCATTCGTACGCTTGCTCTTCGCCGAGATCCTGGCGCACGTGGCGGAAGCGGGGCGAAATGTAACGCTCGCCCGTGTCCAGAGTGCGCCGGAAAATGCGCGCCAATTCGCCCCCCACCTCCGGCCCCCAGAGGATTTCCAGCACCTCGGCAAAATCGCGGCCGACCAGCGGCCGCACCTGGGCAAACGCCGGCTGCGCGATCGAATTGACCTGCTGCAGCCGGAAGTGCGCATCCACCACGTACACGCCGAGCGGCGCCTGCTCGACCAGCGTGGAAAAGAGCGCTTCATTCTGCCGCAGCGCCGCTTCCGCCTGCTTGCGCGCGGTCACGTCGTGAAAATAAATGGAGAGCCCGTCCGCGGAGGGATAGCACCGGCATTCGAGCCATTTATTGATCGGCTCGGGATAGAATTCCTCGAATTCCACCGGCCGGCCCGTGACCACCGCACGGTGATAGCCCTCGTAAAATTTGGTGCCTTCTGCGGCGGGAAAAAGATCCCACACGCAGCCGCCCAGCAATTGCTCGGGTTGCATGCCGATGATGCGCGCGGCCTGTTCGCTGAAGTGCGTATAGCGCCAGTTTTTGTCGAGCACCGCCAGGCCGTCGGTGATGCTGCTCATCACCGTTTGCAATCGGTCGTGCGTCTGGCGCAGCGACGCTTCGACGCGCTTGAATTCATCGATGTCCGTGCACGTGCCAAACCAGCGAAAGATGTGCCCCGCGTCATCGCGCACGGGCAGCGCGCGGCAGAGAAACCAGCCATGAGCGCCATCGCGCCGGCGCAGCCGGCATTCGATTTCATAAGCCTCGCCCAATTCCATACTGCACTGCCACTGCGCGCGCGCCCGCCCTTCGTCCTCGGGATGGGCCAGGCCCGTCCACGGCTCCAGCGACCCGGCCTCCAGGCCTGCGAAGTCGTACCAGCGCCGATTGAAATACTCCGGCCGGCCGTCGGGATGCGTGACCCAGACCATTTGCGGCAGGGTGTCGGCGATCTGCCGGAACCGCGCCTCGCTGGCGCGCAGCTCTTCTTGCAGGCGTTTGCTCTCGGTGATCTCGCGGAAAAACACACCCAGTCTTCCGCCCGTCATGGGATAGGCATTGAGTTCGAACCATTGCTGCCAAGGCTCGTAAAAATGCTCGAAATGCAGCGGCATGCGCTCGGCCATCGCGCGCCGATAATTGTTCTCGAGGCTCGTGCCGATTGACTCGGGAAAGGCCTCCCAGTGCGTCTTCCCGAGATACTTTTCCGCCGTCAAGCCGTGTACGCGGCCGGCCTCGGCATTGAGATACGCAATGCGAAAGTCCGCATCCATGGCCATGAATGCGAGATTCATGCTCTCGAGAATTTCCGTGCGCTCCGCGCGCAATTCCGCCTCGCGCGCCATCGCCTCGGCGCGCACCTGCGCCAGCGTGAGCGTGCTGTTGACCTTGGCGAGGAGCTCACGCGTGTGGAAGGGCTTGGTGAGATAATCGTCGGCGCCAGCCTCGAGTCCCTCAGCGCGCGCCTCTTCGCCGGCGCGCGCGGAGAGCAGGATGATGGGCGTGGCTTGCAGCGCGGGATGGGCGCGCATCGCGCGCAGCAGTCCAAAGCCATCGAGCCGCGGCATCATCACATCCGTCAGGACGAGATCGGGCCGCTCCTGGAGCGCCGCTTCGAGCGCCGCCTGGCCATCGGGCGCCGCGACCACTTCATAGCGCGGCGAGAGGAGCCGCGCGATGTAGCCCCGCATGTCGGCGTTGTCGTCGGCCAGCACGATGCGCGGGCGCGGGCCGGCGGCTGGCGGCAGCGCTTCGTCGACCGCAAAGTCGGCCTCGCGCGGCGGCTCCGGATCGTCCGGCAGCCAGCGCAGCGCCTCGGCCACAAACGCCGTCGCCACCGCGGCATTCGCGCCGGCCGTCGGCGCGGCGGCGCGCTGCTCCGCCGGCAGGTGCGCGGCGCCAAAGGGCAGCGTGACGATGAAGGCGCTGCCGACTCCCACTTCGCTTTCCGCGCGCACCGAGCCGCCGTGGAGCTTGACCAATTCGTGCACCAGCGCGAGTCCGATCCCGCTGCCCTCGTGCGTCCGCCCCTGCGCTCCCTGGACGCGATAGAAACGCTCGAACAAATGGGGCTGCGCTTCCGCCGGAATGCCGGCCCCCGTGTCGCGGATGCTCATTTCCACCTCGTCGCCGAGCGCCCGCAGCGTCACGCGCACCTCGCCGCGGAGGGTGAATTTGAAGGCATTCGAGAGCAGGTTGAGCACGATCTTTTCCCACATTTCGCGATCGACATAGACCGGCAGCGGCAGCGGCGGACAATCGACGACGTACGCGAGGTCGGCCTTTTCCATCGCCGACTGAAAGGAACTCGCCAGCTCGGCCGTGCAGGCGGCGAGATCCGTCGGCTGAAAATGGGCGCGCGCCCGGCCCGCCTCGAGCCGCGAGAAATCGAGCAGCGAATTCACCAGCTTGAGCAGCCGCAGGCCGTTTCGGTGCGCCAGCTTTGCCAGCGCCCGATTTTCCTCCGCCCGCGCGTCCGCGGGCTCGTTCACCAGCTCCTCGAGCGGCCCGAGCAGCAGCGTGAGCGGCGTGCGGAATTCATGGCTCACATTGCTGAAAAATGCCGTCTTCGCCTGGCCGATTTCCGCCAGGGCCTCGGCGCGCGCCCGCTCGGCTTCGTAGGCCCGCGCCGAGGCGAGCCCCGCGGCGATCTGGCCCACGAGCAGATCGAGAAAGTCGCTATAGGTCGCGCTCAGCGGACGATACGGATTGAGCCCGGCGACGAAAAATCCGGCCGGTCGATCCTGCCCTTGCTGTGCGATGGGCAGGACCAGTGCGCGGCTCGGGGGCTTGTCCCACGGGCCCGCAGGCAGGTCGCCAAAGCGCGCCGCCAGATCGTCCACCAGGATCGGCGCGCCTTTGGCATACAGCGCTGCGGCCGGCCAGGCCGCGGCGGATCCATTCAGGGAGATCGACTCCGGAGCGAGCGCGGCGCCGGCCTCCACGTGATGCGCGCCAGCCAGCCGCGCCGTTTTCTCATCCTCCGTGAAAAGATAGATCAGCGAAAAGGGCACATCCCGCGAATGCTCTTCGAGCCGCGTCTGGACCGCGCGGAAAAGTTCCCCCTCCACTTTGATCGCCGCGAGGTCCGCGCCGAGATCGCGCAGGAGCGCCAGCCGCCGCTCGCTGAGCACGCGCTCCGTTTCCTCGGTGACCACGCAGAGCAGGCCGCCGACCGAGCCATCGTCGTGCGGCGCCGGACTGTAGGAAAAGGTGTGATACGTCTCCTCCGGGTAGCCGCTGCGTTCGAGAAAAAGCAGCAGAGACTCATCCCAGGTCGCCTCCCCCGTCGACGCCACCGCCTCCGCCCGCGGGCCGATGTCGTTCCAGATTTCCTCCCACACTTTCCGGGCCGAGGCGCCAAGCGCCCAGTCGCGCTTGATGCCGAGCGTCGGCGCATAGGCGTCGTTGCAAAAGAAATGCAGCTCCGGTCCCCAGCCCAGCCACATCGCGAAGCGCGAGTGGAGCATCAGCCGGATGACGAGCTTCAGACTCTGCGGCCACTCCGCCGGCGGCCCGAGCGGATGCGTGTTCCAATCAAACTCCCGCAGCTGCCGTCCCATCTCGCCGCCACTGGCCAGGAAACTTGTGAGAGCGTCGATATCGGGGGATTTCACAGGGGGGGACTATAGTATTTCTGTTCGATTCGTCGCAAGCGAAGCGCCTAGCCGTAGCCATCGAGCCGACGAAGAGCAACCGTTGGTGGCGCACCGAAAGAAAGCGCTTTGGCACGGCTCGCGGAATCGCGGGGGCGGCGCCGAGCCGCAATCGTCCCATCCTTTTCGGGAGCCTCAGTAGTAGCCGAAACGGCGCGCCTCACGGCAGCCCGTGGCGTAGCGAAACCGCGCCCTGCACTTTGGCCATTCTTGATTGCGCGAAATACTTGGAAGCGACGCCAGACGAGTCCCGGAGGGACGTCAGAATTTAGCCGGCTGCGTCAGCTGCCGGACTACCCGTAACACACGATAGCGCCCCGGAGGGGCGCCGGAATCGATTGCCACGATTATTCAGGATCTCCATCACCTCGCTGAGTTCCAGCAATTGGCCAAAGTCCAGAGCGCGGCGGAGGGGCTCCGGGCAGCCAAGGACGCCCGAACAACCCTCGTGACGAATCTCTGATTCGTCACGCACAGAGGAGCGAATTTCCAATTCGCACGGCGGGAGTGTCCGCGGGTGCGCTCGGCAGGTCCCTGGGCGGGAGCGGTGAGTTTGCCCGGTAGGGGGCTGTTCTTGCTATTGACACTCAAAAAAGCTGCGAAAACGAGTGTCAATGGCAAGAACAGCCCCAGAACAGACCCCTTCACTGGAACCCATGTCTGACATGAAGCCAATAGAGCCAATGAAAGCGCCAGAGCGGTGGTGGCCCGAAAATTTGGGTGACCAGCCCAATTCAGCCGGCGGCCAAAATGAAACGCGATACGCCTCCTTCGGCGATCAAAAGCGTCTGGCCATTGATACCGGGGTCGGCCAAGTCCAACTCTGCGACACCGGGGACTATCGCGTCTCCAGCGTCCAACAGCATCAGAGCGGCGATGTGAAAAAGGTGATCTTCACCAGCCAGCACGGGGAGGTGGATTCGGCAGAGTTGAAGCGGGTTTAGCGTCATCTTATACAAACGAAGTAGCCAAGCTCCCAGCCTGGTGGCAACTCGATCTCGGCCATCAGAGGCGACGTTGTTCGCAAGGTCTTGGCCAGACCGGACCACTCGGGACGCCCGGTGGCTGCTGCAGGAGAATTGAGCGTGGGCTGATGATTTTCGCGCTCGGAGTGAGGACCGCACCGGGGCGGTCTTGGGACAGCTCCTTTTCGAGTGCAGCTCTGTGCCTCCGCTGGATCATCAGCGAAAGTGGCTCCCGCGTGGCGATAATGTCCATACTGGGCGGCGGCGACACCACCTGTGCGCGGCAGTGCACGGGAAAACGCCATAGCTCAAAAAACACATATCGCTTGCAAAAGTGAAATATTTGGCTCCCAAGCTGCTCCCGACCGCTGACAAACCATGAATTAATGTACTCCTGGGCATCCAGTTTTAAAATTCGTCAGATGGAGTCGCTCCTATATGGTGGCCCAGAAACTGTCGAGCATGTGTTCGAGCGTGATGATGATTTTCAATCCGTTCACGTTCGTCGCCGCGACGGGATGATTCCAGCGTACA
>FTCV01001851.1_pt1 | contig 81444 bp, 68 predicted proteins | sample 1639691 | NCBI WGS metagenome assembly FTCV01 (sample SAMEA3914864, study PRJEB12502) | metagenome | biome: forest; material: soil | place: USA | collected 2012-03-12 | depth 0.3 m
CTTCAGGGCCAGCAGGTGTTCCCGGAGGCCGGCTTGTTGAAGGCCAGGTAACATCTCCGGGAAGACCCGCCGCTGGAAGAAAGCCAAACGAGTTCCCTGTGAACAAACGTAGGGCAGGGTCTCCCAGCGCTCTGTGATTTCGTGGCGCCAGCCGCTTCCGGCGGCGCGACGAAATACGACAACAGTTCCCGAACTGTTGCAGAGAGCTGGGTCTCGTGATGAAACGAGGCGACCGGGATTTGGCGGCTGTTACGCGGCTTTCAGCTGTTGCACGGCTTGCGCGATGCAGTAGACAAAAGCGTGGAGTGACAGTGCGTGGTCCCGGCGAACCCTGCTCAAAGAGGCACGTTTCTGACGCCGTTGCCGGCGCCTGAATGATGTCTCCGTTTTCGGTGTTCACGGAGGGGACGTTATACGGTCGTCTCGAGGCATCAAGGGAATTTAGGGTAACATCGCTGCATGGTCGTGGGTTCTTGTTTTCAACCGCGGTTGTTCTGCGTGCGAGAGTCTGTTCCAAAGCTGTGGTAGTATAGATACGAAAGGCGGTGGGGCGCTCGAAACGACGGGAGAATGCGGCGCCCTTTGGTGCGGGAGCTTGCTCCCGCTTTGTTAGCTTGGCGGGCACGCTGGATGCGGGTCTTGCGTGGTGTTCCCAGGCCGCCGGGCAGTCCTGACGCTTCACCGAATGGCCACGCGGACAAAGCGGGAGCAAGCACCCGCACTTGGCGCCGGATGTCTCCCGGAGCTCGTTCTGGGACGGGCTCTTAATATAACAGACGAACGCAGAGGTTGCGTTCTCGAATGGTTGGTCGTTTGAGCGGTATTTCCCGCCCCGCCGCGTCTCCGGCGCACCGCGCGAGGTTGCAAACCTCGCCTACTTTGGGCGCTGCGTTTCATTGCGCGGGGATCGGATTCCAAATCGCTGCACGGCGGGCGGAAGCGGGCTATGGTTTCCGTGCATGAAATTGTATTCTCTTCTCGATCTCGCGCCGATCGTGCGCGGCGGCAGCGCGGCGCAGGCTTTTCGCAATTCGCTGGATCTCGCACAACATGCGGAGCAGTGGGGGTATCATCGGTTTTGGCTGGCGGAGCACCATAATATCCCGGGGATTGCCAGCGCGGCCACGTCTGTGGTGATTGGGCATGTGGCGGCGGGGACGCAGCGGATTCGGGTGGGTTCCGGGGGCATCATGCTGCCGAATCACGCGCCGTTGGTGATTGCGGAGCAATTTGGGACGTTGGAATCGCTCTTTCCCGGGCGCATCGATCTGGGGTTGGGGCGGGCGCCGGGCGGGGATCAGATGACGGCGCGGGCTTTGCGGCGCGCGCTGGGAAGCAGCGGCGACACGTTTCCCGACGATGTTATCGAGTTGCTTTCTTATCTTCAGCGTTCGTCGCTGGGGCAGCCGGTGAAGGCGATTCCGGGGGCGGGGTTGGATGTTCCCATTTATTTGCTGGGCTCCAGTGATTTCAGCGCGCGGTTGGCGGCGGCGATGGGAGTTCCGTTTGCCTTTGCGTCGCATTTTGCGCCGGATTTTCTATTGCAGGCGCTGCAGATTTATCGGTCGGAATTTCAGCCGTCGGCGCAGCTCGAGAAGCCACATGTCATGGTTGCGGTGAATGTTTTCGCGGCGGACTCGGATGAGGAGGGGCGGCGGTTGTTTACCTCGCTGCAACAGGCGTTTCTGGGTATTGTCCGCGGGGCGCGCAGTGAGTTGCCGCCGCCGGTGGAGGATATGGATGCGCTTTGGCGGCCGGAGGAAAAGGCGTATGTGAATCGGTTGATGCGGTGTTCGGCGGTGGGGTCGCGGGAGACGGTGCGGGCGGGGTTGGAGCGGATACTTGCGGAGACGAAGGCGGATGAGATTATCGCCACAGCGCAGATTTTTGATCACGCGGCGCGGCTGCGGTCGTTTGAAATCGCGGCGGAGGTTTTTCGGACGCTTTTTACTTTCGAGGAAAGTTGAGCGCTGCCCAATCATTGACGGAGCTGCCGTTCGCTGCCGAAGGCGTATATGGCAAAGGACATTGCCCAATGGGAAACTCTACAGTTATCCTTGCGCGCCGTTTTAGTATAGTCTCCCACTGAACCTATCATTGCCCGGTGCGCAGATCCCCGTCCCTCCAGTTTCCACGCCGATGTTGGCCGCTCCTCGTTCTCCTGGCCGGCGTCTTCTGTACCTCCCCTGCGCGCGGCGCCGAAACTTCTGACGATAACGGCGTCGCCTTGCGGAAAGTGCGGGACATCCTTCATCTCCCGACTTCGACCATCCTGCGCTGCCCGCGCGCCTGCCTCACGGGTGTTGTGACTTCAGCGGAGCCACAGTGGGGCATGCGCATCTTTCTGGCCGACGAAACCGGAGGGATCATGGTCCGCGGGCCGGATCCCAGTGAGTTTCACCCCGGCGATCTCGTGGAGGTGAATGGCGCCGTCAATGACGGTCAGTACGCTCCGATGATCGCCGGCGCCACCGCCCGCAAGGTCGGCTTGGCGCCGATTCCCAGGGCCAAGTCGACTTCGGTGGGAGAATTGCTCACGGGCGGCGAGGAGGGGCAGGTCGTGGAAATCGATGGCTGGGTGCGCTCCACCTGGAGGATCGCGCCTTCACTCGCGGGTCTCAATCTGGTCTCCGGCGGCCGACGCATTTCCATTCGTGTGAGCGACTCTGCGGAAATGAAGTTGGACGAACTCGTCGGCGCCAAGGTGCGCGCGCGGGGGGTGGCGTCGGCCGTGCGCTTTCGCGATATCATGCGGCAGATGCTGGAGGTGCGCGTCTTCGTGGCGTCGCCGGCGGATTTGTTGACCGAGGAACGCGAAGCCGCGGGGCAGCTTTCCGAGCCGGCTGTGTCGCTAGTCGAGGCTTTTCAGTTTCGCGTCGGCAGCTCGCCCGGCCGGCGGGTGCGCGTGGCCGGCGAGGTCGCCGTTCAGACGGGCAATACCATTTATATCACCGACGGCGCGTCGGGCCTGGAAATGCGCCTCGCGCAACCCGAGACGGTCGGCGTCGGCGAGCGCGTCGAAGCGGTCGGCTTTCCGGATATGAAAGGTTTTCTGCCGGTGCTCTCCGATGCGATCCTGTCGTCCCGGGGCGCGAAAGCCGCGGCGTTGCAGCCGCGCGTGGTCACGAGTGCGGATCTGCGGAGCGGCCTGCATCACGCGAATTACATTTCCATCCGGGCCCGGCTCATCAATCGCCTGGCTCGCTCGCTGCCGGCCCTGGATGCGGCCGAGACCGCGACCCAGCCCTCCCTCGTGCTCTCCATGCAGGATGAATACGGCGTCTTCGAAGCGGAGCTTCCCTCTGTTCCTCCCGAAACATTTCTGCGGAAGCTGGAGATCGGCAGTCTGCTCGAGATCGATGGGATCTGCCTGCTGCAACCACGAGCCGATGGCACTCCGGCCGGCTTCAAGATCCTCGCGCCCTCCATGGATCGCCTGCGGGTGCTGCGCCCGCCGCCCTTTTTCGATCTCCGCCGGATCTTAATCATCCTTTGTGTCTGTCTGGCGGTGCTGTTGTTATTGGCCTCGTGGGCGGTCGTCCTCGCGCGGCGGAATTCCGCGTTGAAGGCGGTCAACGCCGAGCGTGCGCGCCTGGCCCGGGATCTCCATGACTCGCTCGAGCAGGCGCTCGTGGGCATCGGCCTGCAGATTTCCAGCGCCGACCATGCGGCAAAGACGAATCTCGCCAAAACCCGCGAACGTCTGGCGGTCGCGCGCGAGCTGGTAAAGCATTCGCATCACGAACTGCGGCAATCGATCTGGGATCTGCGCCACTCGGCGGGCGAACCTTTTGATTTGATCCAGGCGCTCCGCCGCGCGGCGGAAACGCTGGCCGGGGATTCCGGCGTTCGCATCGAGATCGAAGGCCCGGGCAAAGCCCTTCCGCCGCTGCCCGCGCTCATGGAGGAAAACTTGTTTCGCATCGCGCAGGAGGCGCTGACCAACGCGATCAAACATGCACGCGCCCGGAAAATCGCCATCCACCTTCGCGCCCGACACGAAATCCTCGAGCTGGAGATCGCCGACGATGGGGAGGGCTTTCCGGCTTCGAATCCGGAGCGCGACGGGCATTTTGGACTGGTCGGCATGCGCGAGCGGGCGCAGCGGATCGGCGCCACCCTGGAAATCGCCGCCGGCGCGCCGCACGGCGCCGTGGTGCGCGTCGTAGTCCCGCTGAACGGCAAACCCACTCCATGAATAAAGACTCCGAAGACTCCTGCGAGACGCTCCGCGTGCTTATCGCCGACGACCACCTGGTGGTCCGGCTCGGTGTGCGCAGCATCCTCGATCGCGACGAGAATATCGCAATCGTCGGCGAGGCGACGAATGGCGAAGAAGCCGTGCGGCGCTATTTCGAGCTGCGCCCGCACGTGGTCCTCATGGATCTGCGCATGCCGGTGAAGAATGGATTGGACGCGCTGAAAGAAATCCTCGGCCACGATGCCGCGGCGCGCATTCTCATGCTGAGCACCTACGATGGCGACGAAGACATCCGTCACGCCCTGGAGCTCGGCGCCGCCGGCTACCTGCTGAAACAGGATGCCGGCGAAGACATGATCGATGCCCTCGCCGCCGTCACGCGCGGCGAGCGCTGGCTGTCGTCGGCCGCGCAACGCCAGATCGATGCCTCTGATTCCAAGGAATCCGTGACCGCCCGGGAGCGGGAAATCCTGAGCCTGCTCGCCCGCGGCGATGCCAACAAACAAATCGGCGACCAGCTCCAGATCACGGAAAACACGGTGAAGTCGCATCTCAAGAGCATCCTGGGCAAGCTCCAGGCGCGTTCGCGGACGGAGGCGGTGACGGCGGCCATTCGGCGGGGGATCATTCAAGCGCCGTGATGGGGCGGTGGGTGTATTGCGGCCAGCTCTCGCACTTCGAAGGAGCGCTCTGAGTTTGGCCAATGCTCGTGCGCGCGAGGCGGCCCTCCTGGGAGCGCGGACGTCTCGTCCGCAAGGCGCGGAAGCGTCCGAAAAGCCGCGGGCTGCTCTTTGAGCGAACTGCGTCAAGCAGCAGCTCGTTCGCAAACGTGCGGCGAGACGCAATGGAAACTCGTAGGAGTGCAATCTGACGTCCGCCGCGAACTTAGGAAAGGTCGCGCTGCGTGATACTTGCGTCCCTTCGAACGAGCTGCTGCTTAACGCAGTTCGCTCGAAAAGAAACTCCCGTCTTTTGGGACGCTTCCGCGCCGTGCGGACGAGACGTCCGCGCTCCCAGGAGGGGCGCCTCGCGCGCATGAGAATTGACCAATCTCCAGTGGCTGCACCGGAAAAGCAGCTTCGCATCCGGCGGCAAACGAGTCAGGATGCGGACCCATCTCCGCTCATGACACCCGCCAACTTTCCTCTCTCCCTGCCGAAAGCCGAAGGCCCGGTCTTCACCCTCGACCAAGCCGCGCTCGAGCGGGGCATCGCCGCTTCGCGCGAAAGTCCCCGCCGGCGCATCATCATGCCCGTTCACCGTTCCGGCACGGAGGGCGTGCAGCGCATGCTCAATTTCATGCAGCGCGGGAGTTATGCCCGGCCGCATTGCCACCCGAATCCAGAGAATATCGAGACGGCGATCCCCTTGCGCGGGGTCTTTGGCTTCGTCGTCTTTCATGCAGACGGGCAGATCCATTCGGCGCATCTGCTGGAGGCGGGCAATCCTGGCTCCTGCCTGATCGATATCGAGCCCTATCTCTGGCACACGGTCGTGCCGCTGGCCGAGGATTCGGTGCTCCTGGAGATCAAGCGCGGACCTTACAATGCGGCGACGGACAAACAATTTGCCGAGTGGGCGCCGCAGGAAGGCGCGCCCGAGGCGCCGGAATTCCTGCGCTCGCTGGAGGCCATTTTCGACCGCAGCTAGCAAAATCTCCGCGGCTCTGCGGCTCTGCGGCTCTGCGGGAGAATCATCGACGGAAAAGTTTCCCGCAGAGGCGCTGAGCCGCAGAGGATTGAGGAGAGGAGAAAGTGTTAAATTACCCACCGAGGGAATGGACGGCTGGAGAAAGTTCCGCGGAGACGCGAACCTGATGAGGATTTTTTTTGTCACGGTGCGGGACTTCTTCCCAAGAAGTGCGCTGGGAGGGGAACCCCCTCCTCATCGAAGCCCGCACCCACTCTCGCCATGCAACTTTTTCCCGCCTCCTTTCGCATCGCCGCGCTCGCGGTGAGCCTCCTCACCCTGGCCGGCGCGGCGGAAACCGCCCGCGCAGTGGCCTCAAATGATGCCTGCGCCAATGCAACGGCCCTCTCGGGAACGTCGACCACGGCAACGGGCGATAATACCGGCGCCACGCTCGAGCAGTTTGAAGACCAGCAGAATGGCAACGCCACGCTCTGGTATACCTGGACCGCTCCGCAGGACGGCGACGTAACGCTCACGGTAACAAACGCCAACGGCGCGAACAAATTCGCCCATGTGCTCTCCGCCTATCTGGGGAACGGCATCCAGTCGATCAATCTCATCAACTCGGCCCGGGGCGGCAAGAGCACGGACCAATTCGATACCCTGGCGACGCTCGTCTTTCCGGCGAAACAGGGGCTGAGCTACCGGATCTGCTTCGGCTCGCTAAATAACTCCACTGGGGCTGCCTTTCAGGGGCCATTTTCCTTCACCCTTTCCCAAGCCACCCAGTCGCCTGGCTGGAGCTACGGCCCGGCGATGCCCTCGAGTCTGACGCCAAGCAATGACGCCTGCGATAACGCCGTGGCCATGACCGGCGCTTCCTTGAATATCGTCGGCTACAATGCCAGCGCCACGGTGGAAGTAGGCGAAGGCGCGCCCCACCCGAATGGCAACTTTACGGTGTGGTATAAATGGACGGCGCAGCAGGACGGCGACGTCACCCTTACGGTGACGAATGCCAACTACGACTATATCTTCTCCCACCAGCTCACCGTCTACCTGGGCGATACGATCGCGCATCAGAATCTGATCAATTCCGCGAGAGGTGGAAAGTCGCAGGACCAGTTCAACACCCCGGCGAAATTGAAGTTTCCGGCTAAAAACGGTCTCACTTACCTGATTTGTTTTGGCTCGATCAACAATTCGCCGGGCAATGCGTTTGCCGGGCCATTTTCCTTTACGCTCCAGCAGGCTAGCCAGGACACGCCCTATGCCTATGGCCCGGCCATGCCCACGTCCACCACGCCGAGCAATGATGCCTGCGACAACGCCGTGGCCATGACCGGCGCCTCGCTGAATGTGGTCGGCTATAACCCTGATGCGACGGTGGAGGTGGGCGAGGGCAATTCCCACCCAAATGGAAATTTCACCGTCTGGTATGCCTGGACCGCGCAGCAGGACGGCGACGTGACCCTGACGATGAAGAACGCCAACTATGACTATGCCTTCGCCCACCAGATCACCGTCTACCTCGGCGGAAGCGTCCAATCGCTGAACCTCATTAATTCAGCCAGAGGCGGGACGTCGGTAAACCAGACCAACACCCTCGCCGCAGTGACCTTTCCGGCCAAGACCGGGCTTACCTATCGCATCTGCATCGGCTCGATTAACAATGCGAATGGGAATGCGTTTTCCGGTCCGTTTTCCTTTATCCTCCAGCAAACACAGCAATCGGTTCCCTGGAGCTTTGCGCCCGCGATGCCCACGGGCAATACGCCAAGCAACGACGATTGCGTCAATGCCGTCCAGATGACTGGCACACTGCTCAATGTCGTCGGCTACAACGCGAGCGCCACGGTGGAGGTCGGCGAGACTTCCCAGCGGCCCAATGGCAATAACACGATCTGGTACGCCTGGACGGCGCACCAGGATGGCGACGTGTTCCTCCAGATCACCAATGCCAACTACGACTATAAATTTGCGCATAAAATCACCGTCTACCTCGGCGGCAACATCCAGGCGCTGAATTTGGTCAATGCCGCGGAAGGCGGAAAAAGCGTCAATTTCCTCGATGCCGCAGCCACGCTGCGCTTTCCCGCCAAAAGCGGTCTCACCTATTGCATCGCTCTGGGCTCGATCAACAATGCCGTCGGAAATGCCTTCAGCGGCCCGATTTCCTTTACCCTCACCCAGGGAAGCCAATTGTCTCCGTGGGATTTCGGCGCGGCCATGCCGACCACCAACGCGCCCACGAATGATGGCTTCGCCAATCCGGTCGTGATGACCGGCCTGCCCATCAACGTCGTGGGCTACAACTCCAGCGCCAGCACGGAAATCGGAGAGCCTACGGTCGATCACAGCAATTCGCTGTGGTACGCCTGGACCGCGCCGAGCACCGGCTCGGTGATCATGGCCGTGACCGATGCCAATGGCCCGGCGAAGTTTCCGCACCAGATCATCGCCTACCAGGGCCAAAGCCTGCAGACGCTCCATCTGCTGGCCGGCGCCGTCGGGGGAAAGAACGTTGCCGCGCACGATGCGCCGGCGGCCATCAAACTGAACGTCACCGCCGGGGTGGTCTATCGCATTTGTTTCTCCAGCCTCGGCAACGGTTCGCCGAGCACGTCATCCGGGCCTTTTTCCTTCTCCATTTTCAAGCCGAACGGCGCCAAGCCTTTTGTCACGGAAGCCGGCACATACCAGGGAATCATCGGCGACAGCGCCGGCCTGCTCACGGTGAATGTAACGAGCAGCGGAGCCTTCACCGGTCAGTTGCTCCTGAATGGAAAGACCACGTCCCTGCATGGGACTTTTGATTCGAACGGCAGCTACTTTGGCCCGCCGGCAAATCCGGTCTTTTCCTTCAGCCTCATCCGCGCGGGAAACACCTACGCCATCACGGGAGCAGCAGATGGACAGAATATCGAGATCTTCAAATCGGCGTCGGCGAGTGGAGGGGCGACGCTGGCGGAGAGTGGCAAGTATACCTTGCTCCTTTCGCCCACGACGGCAGACGCCGGCGTGCCGCAGGGCATCGGCTACGGCGTACTGACGATCGGCAAGACCGGGAAAGGCCGGTTGGTGGGCCGACTGGCCGATAACACCAGCTTCACCGTTTCAGGGCCGATTCTGACCCAATCCGGCGGAGCCGACGAATTTAACATTTTCACCCGCGCGATCTACCACAAGAAGGGGCTGCTTTCCGGAGTCATCTCCTTTGCCGGCTCGGCAAACGAGGATTGCTCGGCGACCTTGCTCTGGATGAAGCCCACGAGCTCGAGCCATTACTACGGCGGCGGGATTAACACCGAATTGGATCTGAAAGGCTCGGCCTACCATTTCACCAAAGGAACGATGGCGCTGGCCTTTGCCTCCTCGCCCGGCAATGCAAGTATCACGGTCAAGGACGGCGGCCTCGGCGCCACCGGGCTTTCGGAGACCATCGACTACACGGGAACAAATACGATCATCGTCAGCAGCGCGACCATTCCCGGCTTGCGGGTCAAAATCTCGACGTCGAGCGGACTTTTCAGCGGCTCTTTTGTCGATCCGCAAGGTCAGAAGAAAACCGCCTTCAGCGGCGCCCTTTTCACCAAGGTTCCGCAAGCGGCGGGGTACTTCCTGGGACCGGTGACTTCAGGCATCGGCCTGAGCGGATCGGTAGATATTCACTAGACCCGGTCGGCGAGCGATTCGCGGCCGGTCGCCACCGGCTGCATGGCGCGCGTGGGTTTGCTTTCGCTGCCGCCATCGAGGGCCTCCTGGGCCATGGCGATCCACTCCTGCACCGGTCCTCCGACGCGCGCCTGGAGCTCCTTCATCTCCGGGAGATACTTGGCGGCCAGGTAGGCGTGGATTTCCGGCGGCATCGGCGCCTCGCGGGAGACGTGGACCTTTCGGTTCAGCGCTTCCGTGGTGCGAGGGACCGGCCGGATCCCGAGAAAGCGGCAGACGTCGTCGAGCAATTCCGCCGGCCTCCGGACGACATCCTCATAGAAGGAGACGAAGAGTCGTTCCCGGGGGATATATCGTCCCCAGACATCGAGCATGCGGAGATAGCTGCTGCGGCGCTCCTGCTTGGGGGAATCGATGAAGCGCTTGACGTCGTCCAGATTTGACAGACTCGAGCGCGCGCCGCGCGTCCAGTCGAAGCGGACCTGCGACCAGGCCCGGTCGATGGGATTTCGCAGGAGCAGGATGGCCTTCAGCGAAGGCAGGAGATGGGCGATGTGGGCGACATCTTCCTCGGGCAGGATGGAGTAAGCGGGTGTGAATTCCCCGGTGATGATGCCCCGGCGCCGCGGGAACAAGGAGCAGTACCAGGCGTCGTCGTGGTGTCCGAAATAGAAGCGCTTTTGCCAGCGGGCGGAGGCCCAGTCCCGCCTGCGGAAGCTCTCGGCAAAATCCGCACGCAGCATGGCCCGCCAAGCGCGCTGAGGCTCGGCCTGGCCGAAGACCCGCTTCAAAACGCTGGGCTCGGCGAGGTAATTCGGCGCCGGGCAATGCCGGTCGAAATAGTGCACCTCCTTACGGGGAGGCATCCAGACGGCCGGGTTTTCCTTCAGCTGAGTCCAGAGCCAGGTGGTCCCGGCCTTTTGCGCCCCGATGCAGAGAAAATCGGGGCCGTTGACGGCTTGACGCATATGGGTATGGAATTAGCCGGGCAAGCCTGCACTTGGCAAGTGAATCCGCCGAAAATTGACACACCCACTATGGCGGCCGAACCATTCGGGTCGCGGCTCACTTGTAAGGCCACCGCCGGTCTCCCGAGGCGAATTCACTCGCGATGGCCCAGATCCCGCGTTTATGAACGAGCTTCTGCTTACAGCAGTTCGCTTCTGGAAAGAGGCTAGAAGCCTCTTTTACGACGGCAGGCCGCGTGTGCACTCGAGCAAACGCGCGCCTACAAAGTCGCCGGCAGCCATTTCCATCCCCCCTGCTCATGACCCGATCCCTCCTTTTCCTGGCGCTTTTCGCAGGCGCCGCCCTGTCGGCCCGCTCGGCGGATTTTGCCGGCGAAGTCTTCGACGCGACCTTCAAGTTCAGCAATCGCGACTCGACCGCGACCTGCTTCCTGATCCGGCGCGAGGCGCCGGATGCGGCCGTGTACCTCGTCACCGCCCAGCACGTCCTGGAAGACGCCAAAGGCGAGAATTTCACACTGGTCCTGCGGGAGCGCCAGGCGGACGGCTCGTACGAACGGCGCGATCTCAAGCTGGACATCCGGCGGGGCGCAACGCCGCTCTGGGTGCGCCACGAGACGCAGGATATCGCGGCGCTGCGGATCACCGAGGCGCTGCCGGGTTCGCCAGCGGCCTTGCCGGAGAGCGCCCTGGCGGACGAAACCAGCCTCGCCGACGCCGGCGCGCGCCTCTGCGGCCCGCTCTATCTTTTGGCTTTTCCGGCGCGTCTCGAAGGAAACAAGGCCGGCATTCCGATCGCGCGCCAGGGGATCTTTGCCACGCCGCCCGTGGCGCCGCTGAAGGATAACCCGACTTTCCTCGCAGACCTCACGACTTTTGCCGGCGACAGCGGGGGGCCGGTCTTCATCGCGGGGCGCGACGAGCATCCGCTCATCGTCGGGCTCATGGTGGCGCGGAATCAGCAGGACGTGCGATCGCAGAGCGACTACGAGGAGCGGGTCTTTCGCTTTCCACTCGGGCTGGGGACGGTGGTGCGCTCGCAGTTCATACGCGAAACTGTCGAGGCGGCAGCCAAGGCCTCCGAGGCGACGCCTTAGGGCCGGCGCTCGGAATTTCTCACAACTCGTAGCTGTGTAGCGGGTTTAATGACTTGATTATCGTTTCTATACCTACCCCTATGCGCAAATTCATCGTTCTTCCTGCGGCCTTCCTTGCAGCATCGCTCTGCACCGCAGCTTTCCAACAGGCGGCGGCCGAGCCTTCGGTCATCGACGAGGTCGTCTCCAAGTTGCAATCGGCCGAGACCGCCGCTAATCCGACGCCGATCCTCGAGGAAGCGCTGGAAAAGATGAAAAAGTTCAATCCCAAGCCGGGCCGCGACAAGATGGTGCTGCGCGGCGAAGGCCCGAAGAAACAGGCCGGCATCAATGCCGCCGCCGGCCATCACAAGGAGGAAGCCGTGGCCGCGATCGAAAAAGCCATCGCCACCTCGAAAGCCACCCCGGGAGGCCTCGCGCCTTCGACGACGCCGCGTCCGCTGGGCAGCGCGATGGACAATCCCGGCGCGGGATTGAAAGCCGAGATCGATGGGGCCATCGGCAAGGTGCACATGGCAGGCGAGTTGAAGCACTGATGGGCCTTACCCCTGGTTAACCAGGCAGCGGAAGCGGCGACGCTGTCGCCGCTGGCTGGAGGTTGGCAAATCTCGTGCGCGAGCGGCGCCCCTCCTGGGAGCGCGGACCTCTCGTCCGCACGGCGCGGAAGCGTCCAAAAGGACGCGGGTTTCTTTTCGAGCGCACTGCGTTGAGCAGCAGCTTGTTCGTGCTGCGAGCAACCGAAACTCGTAGGAGTGTCATCTGACGCCCGCCGCCACTTTAGGAAAGGTCGCGCTGCGTCATACTTGCGCCCTTTCGAACGAGCTGCTGCTTTAACGCAGTTCGCTCAAAGAGCAGCCCGCGCCTTTTCGGACGCTTCCGCGCCGTGCGGACGAGACGTCCGCGCTCCCAGGAGGGGCGCCCCGATGTTATACGAGTCGAGCATCGTGCGGGCCTGTATTCGTATCGTCCGGAACTTAGGAAGTTTTCCTATTGAACGCATCCAGAAACATGGATGGCGTCGCGCAGCGCTGTCAAATTGCCCGATTTCGCGGTTGAGGGCATATTACTGGCATGTCGCATTGCGGCCCCATGCAGTTTTCTTCTCTTTCCCTCTATTTACGACGCGTTGCGCTCCTTCGAATTGCCCTATTCGTGATGCTCGCCGGCGCCGCTCCTAGTTGGGCGGCTATCAATTTCGATCGAGAGATCCGGCCGATCCTTTCGGAGAATTGTTATCATTGTCACGGGCCGGATGAAAAGGGGCGAAAGGCCGATCTGCGGCTCGATAAGAAGGAGGGATTGTTTCGGACGAAGGATGGCGTCACAATCATCGTCCCGGGCAAAAGCGCTGAAAGCGAATTGGTGGAGCGCATTCAAAGCACGGATCCCGATGAGATGATGCCGAGCCCGAAATCGCATCGCACACTCACGGAGGCGCAGAAAGCGCTGCTCGTGCGCTGGGTGGATGAAGGCGCGCCCTGGAGCGAGCACTGGGCCTTTGCGCCGCTCGGGCATCCGGAACCGCCAACTGTGGCGTCCACGCTGACCGTGCGCAATCCGATCGATGCCTTTATCGATGAGCGGCTGGAAAAAGAAGGGCTGAAGCCTTCGCCGGAAGCTTCTGCGGAAACGCTGCTGCGGCGCATCACGCTCGATCTCACCGGCCTGCCGCCGACCGTCGAAGAGCTCATGGCGTATCTCACGGACCCTGCTCCGGACCGATACGAAAAAGCCGTGGATCGTCTCATGGCCTCGCCCCGCTATGGCGAACGCATGGCCTGGGATTGGCTCGAAGCGGCTCGCTATGCCGACACGAATGGCTACCAGGGCGATCCCGTGCGACCCATGTGGCCGTGGCGCGACTGGGTGGTGCAGGCGCTGAACGATAACATGCCGTTCGATCAATTTACCATCGAGCAACTGGCCGGCGATTTGTTGCCGAATCCTACGCGGCCGCAACTCATAGCAACGGGCTTTCATCGGAATCACATGATCAATGGCGAGGGCGGCCGGCTCGTGGAGGAGTCGCGGGTCGACTATGTCATGGATCGCACGGAGACCACCGGCACGGTCTGGCTCGGACTGACTTTCAATTGTTGCCGCTGTCACGATCACAAATTCGATGCGCTGAAACAGACGGATTACTATCGGCTCTCCGCGTACTTCAATTCGATCGATGAAACGGGCGGCAACGATGCGGGCGGATTGGCCAATCCAGTCATCAGCCTGGCGACGGACGAACAGCAGAAACATCTGGAGAGCCTCAAGAGCGCAGAGAAAGAGGCGAAAGAAGAGCGCGATGCGCTGGAGAAACGCCTGCGGAGCGATCAGGCAATTTGGGAGCAGACTGTCGCGACTGGAGAAGGAGGCGCCGTCCACAGCGAAGCGCAGTGGCGGCCGATCGCTCCAGACGAAATCTTCGCCCAGAAAGGCTCCGTGCTGACCAAAACCGCAGATGGCGCGGTGGTCGCCAGCGGACCGAGCCCGGACACGGAGCAGTACATTTTCACCGCCAAGGTGAATTACCTGCCCACGGCGTTCAAGCTCGTGGCCGAGCCGGACGACGCCTTTGTAAACAAAGGTCCGGGGCGCGCGGACAACGGCAATTTCGTGCTGACGGAACTGACATTGACGGGCGATAGCCGCAATGTGGATCTGGCCGCGGTGCGGGCCGATTTCGAACAGGAAGGGTGGCCGGCAACCGGGGCCTTTGACGGCGATGCCAAGACCGGCTGGGCGGTGCAGCCGAAATTTGGCGAACCGCACATTTTGTTATTCGAGGTGCGTTCGGCCATCGGCTTTGGCGGCAGCGAGCCGGTGCTGCAATTCAAGCTTTCGTTCGATTACGGCCGGCAACATACGCTGGGTAAGTTTCGGATCTATGCCACGACCGATAGCCCGGCGCTCCTGCGCGAGATGCCGGCGAAGATTCGGGACATCGTGCAAAAGGCGCCGGCGGAACGCTCGGATGCCGACAAAGAAGCGCTGACCAAATATTACCTGGAAACCAATCCCGAACTGGTCGCAGCAACCCGCAAGCGCGATGCGGCGAAGAAAGCCCGCGAGACGGAAGAGAAAACCCTGCCGCGCACCATGGTCATGCGTGACCGCGCCAAGCCGCGCGACACCTTTGTCCTCACCAAGGGCAACTATGACAAGCCGACGGAGAAAGTCACACCGGGCGTGCCGGTCATCCTGCCGCAACTGCCGGCGGAGGCTCCGGCCAATCGCCTGGCCCTGGCCAAGTGGCTGGTCTCGCCGGAAAACCCGCTCACGGCGCGGGTCACGATCAATCGGCTCTGGCAGACCTTCTTTGGCGTGGGCCTGGTAAAGACGGTGAGCGATTTTGGCGTGCAGGGCGAGATTCCGAGTCACCCGGAGCTGCTGGACTGGCTGGCGCGGGAATTCATGAATAGCGGCTGGGATATGAAGCACATGGTCCGGCTCATGGTCACGAGCGCCGCCTATCGGCAGGGCTCGCAAGTGCCGGCGGGCATGGCCGAGCGGGATCCGGAGAATCGGCTGTTGTCTCATGCGCCGCGTTATCGTTGGCCCAGCTGGATGTTGCGCGATCAGGCCTTGGCCGCGAGCGGCCTCCTCACGGAGCGCCTGGGCGGCCCATCGGTGAAGACCTATCAGCCGGCGGGCGTGTGGGAGGAGGCGACCTTTGGCCAGATCAAGTTCCAGCAGGACCACGGCGATGCGCTCTATCGCCGCAGTCTCTATGTCTTCTGGCGGCGCATCGTCGGTCCCACAGTCTTCTTCGATGTCGCCAATCGGCAGAACTGCGTGGTGAAAACCGCGCGGACGAATACGCCGCTCCAGGCGCTCGTGACGCTGAACGATGTGACCTACGTCGAGGCGGCGCGCGTTCTGGCCCAGCGGCTCATCGAGAACAAACCCGATGCCGAGGCGCGCATCGTCGAGCTCTATCGCCGAGTGCTGAGCCGGGCTCCGCGTCCGGAGGAGAAACAAATCCTCCTCGCCCGCCTGAATCGGCTGGAGGATGAATTCACCGCCGATCCCAATGCCGCCGGCGAACTGCTGGCCGCCGGCGAATCCCCCCGCAACCCCGAGATCCCGGCCCACTGCCTTGCGGCCTACACCGTCCTTTGCTCACTCGCGCTGAATCTGGACGAAACCCTGTCGAAACAATGATCACCGATCTCTTCTCCGAATATCAGCGGGCGCTGACCCGCCGGCAATTCTTTGGCCGCTCGGCCGTCGGCGTCGGGACCGCGGCGCTGGCTTCGCTGCTCGGCCGGGACGCGCTCGCGGCAGCCGGGGCCAGGAGAATCGGCGGTCTGCCCGAGCTCCCGCACTTCGCTCCGAAAGCCAAACGCGTGATCTTTCTGCTGCAAAACGGCGCGCCGAGTCATGTCGATCTCTTCGATTACAAGCCGGGCTTGCAGGCTTGGCGCGGGAAACAGATCCCCGATTCCGTTTTCGGCAACAAGAAACTGAGCACGATGACTGGTGGGCAGAAACAGCGGCCCGTATTGCCGGAGATCACGAAATTTGCCCAGCATGGCCAGAGCGGCGCGTGGGTCTCGAGTTTTCTGCCTTACACCGCGAGCATCGCCGACGACCTGTGTTTCATCAAGTCGATGAACACCACTTCCGTGAATCATGCGCCCGGGATTACGAATATCATGACTGGCGCGGAGCAACCGGGGCGGCCGAGCCTGGGCGCCTGGCTATCCTATGGCCTGGGTTGCGAGACCGAGGAGCTGCCTTCTTTCGTCGTCATGACTTCGCGAGACAAGGAATCTTCCTGCGGCCAGATCTTTTACGATTTCTACTGGGGCTCCGGCTTTCTCCCTTCGAAGTACCAGGGGGTGCAGTTTCGTGGAGCGGGTGATCCGGTGTTATATCTGTCGAATCCGGCGGGAATCAGCGGCGGCATGCGGCGTGAGATGCTCGACGACCTGGCAAAGCTCAACGAGCTGAACCTGGCCGAGTACGGCGACCCGGAGATCTCCACGCGCATCTCGCAATACGAGATGGCTTACAAGATGCAGACGAGCGTGCCCGAGCTCACCGACTTTTCCAAGGAATCACCGGAAACGCTGGAAATGTATGGGCCCGACGTGAAGCGCCACGGCTCCTATGCCTTCAACTGTCTCATGGCCCGCCGGCTGGCCGAGCGCGGCGTGCGCCATATCCAGCTCATGCACGCGGGGTGGGATCAGCACCGCAATTTAAATACCCAGTTGGAAATCCAATGCCGCGACACCGACCAGGCGAGCGCCGCGCTGGTGAAGGATTTGAAGGCCCGGGGCCTGCTCGAGGATACGCTCGTCGTGTGGGGCGGGGAGTTCGGCCGCACGGTATTTCTCCAGGGCGACATCAACGATACGAAGAACTGGGGCCGCGATCATCATCCCTATTGCTTTACCATGTGGATGGCCGGCGGCGGCGTGAAGCCGGGACTTAGCTACGGCGAGACGGACGAGTTCGCGTCAAATGTCGTGACCGATCCGGTGGGGATTCACGATCTGCAGGCGACGATCCTGCACCTGCTGGGAATCGATCACGAGCGGTTTACCTACCGATTCCAGGGGCGGCAGTTTCGCTTGACGGATGTGGAAGGCAAGGTGGTCAAGGCAGTGTTGACGTAGGCGTTGACACTAGACTAGGGCAGATTCCATCGCTTCCGCAGGATCCAGTCTCCGCATAACGCCGCTACAAAGAGGACCAGCACGATCGGATTATTCCACAGATCGGCGATCTGCATGCGGGAGAATTGTTGCTCTTTGTAGTGGATGTTGCCTGCCCACTGGTCGCGCTCGTCGAAGGCAAAGTAATGTCCGCCCGTCTGGTCGGCGATGCGGTGGAGGAGCTCGCGGTCGATGGGTTTGCCGGTGATTTCCGTCGCCGGCTTGCTTACGACGAAGCGCGTCTCGCCCTCGATTTTCACCCCGGCCAGGTCGATGCTGGAATGCGCGGCGAAGACGCCGGCCACGTTTGGCTCGACTTCCGCGCGGTAGCCTGGGAGCTGCCGCCCGCCGGGTCCGGGGAGCATGGCGGCTTTCATCGTGTATTCGAAGGTTTTGCCATCGGGTGTTTTGACGCTCAGCGGCACGGTGGCCGGCGGCTTCGCCTTGTCGTCGACCAGGCGCACGAGGGCGCGGATTTCCGGACGCTCACCCATGAGATAATTTGCGCGCTCGGTGAAGAGCTCGACTTTGTTGGTATCCTGTCGGTCCTGCTCTTTGGGAATGAGCCAGTCCATGAGTTGCGTCCAGAAGGTGTCGTAGGGCGAACGATCCGCGCCCCAGCTCTTCGCCGCCAACCGCCAGCTCCACAAGGTGCCTGTCATGATCGCGACCACACGGCCCTGGCCGAAGCGATTCGCCGCGACCAGCGGGAACTTGCGATCCGCAAGCTTGCCTTCGACCAAGGTTTCGGTCGTTGGATTCGCCGCGCCGGCGGAGAGGTTTGCGGTAAGCAGGGGCGGGAAGTCTTTGATGTTCGTAAAAAGCGGCCCGAAGACCGGGTGGCGCAGACCGGCGTCGGTGATCTGCACGGCCACATTGCCTTCGCGGTACTCCGCCGGGAGTTTTACCGGAGCCACTTCGCCCAGCGCGGTTTTGGCGGTTTCCATCGAGGCGAGTTGCTTGGGTCCGCCCAATAACACGAGGCCGCCGCCGCGGTTCACGAATTCCTTCAGCGATTGATAGTTTTCCGCGGTGAGCATTTCCGGCGGCAGATCGCCGAGAATGACCACCGAGTATTTCGACAAGCCGGCCGCGCTGAGGTCGAGCTTCGCCGCGGCGGGCACGCCGCGCTCACCCATGCTCACGAGGCGTCCGTCGCCCCAGCGGACAAAGGCGTTCAACTGTAAGTTGCGGTCGGAGACGATGGCCTTGCGCAGGAACTTGAAATCGAAATCCAGCGATTTCTGAAGATAAAGGATGCGCTTTCCCGGCGCGAGGGCTTCGATCACAAAGGGATGATTCTTGGCATCGGCATCCGCAGCGGCTTCGGTGACGCGGAGTTCGTATTGGATCATCCCGGGCTCCGTGGGCGCGACGGGATAGGTGACCGTGCGGGTCTGGTCTTCTTCATTGAAGGAAACCGTCGACTCGGTCTGTTTTTTCCCATTGCGCCAGAGCTCCACGCCGACGGTCTTGCCGACCATGCCGGAGCCAACGATGGAGGCATGAATCTCGGAATCCCAACCGACCACAACGCGCGCCGGATAGTCGACATTTCCCAGCGAAATGCGCCCCGCGCGGATCTTCGCCTGGAAGGGCTTTTCCAATTCGAAAGCAAAGACCGGCGCCCCGGGCGCCAAGGTGGCCGCGCGGGCGGCTCCCGAGGTATCGAGTCCATCGCTGAGCAGCAGCACGGCGGCGAGCGGCTGGCCGCGGAAACGATCCTGCATTTGATTCACCGCGGAGACGACATTCGAACCCGCGCCCTGGAATTTGAAATCGGTCGCTCCGGCGGACTGTTCATTCAACTTGGCGTCGAAGGAAAAGAGCCGCACGTCAAAGGCCTCCCGCGCTTTGGCCAAGGCCGGTCCGGCAAGGAATTCCCTGGCCCGCTCCGCCCGTCGCGGCTGCGCTTCATCCGCCGGATCACCCATGCTCTCGGATTGATCCACCATGACCGCGAGTTGCGGTTTGAGAATGGTGACCTCGTCGTAGCGCCTTTGCGGCTGGACGAAGATGAGCGCGAGGATGGCCAGCGCGCAGAGACGAAAGCCACCGAGCGCGAGCGCCCGCTCCTGCGAATGCAAGCCGTGCCAGAGACTCCAGGCAATGCCGCCCGCCACGGCCAGCATGAGCAGGACCATTATGGGCCAGGAGAGAATGGGCGAAGCGAGCAGATCCCTCATGCGGCGCCCGCCTCCACGGGATGATCCTCGGCATTTTCCGCCGCGCGGAAGGGCTGGCCGAAGCGGCGTTTGTTCAGGCGGCCGGTCTTGATGTGCGCCTCTTCGCCCTGGGCGCGGCTTGCGGCGAGGAGGTTGGAGTAGATCGATTCGGCGGCATAGACGAGCAGCGCAAGGATGAGCAGGAGCGGCCAGAGCGGCTTTAGCCCGCGGCTTTGCGCCAGCCAGAGCCGCAACGCGTCGAGGCCAGCCACGCTCTCGTGGGCGGCGACTTTGCTCAGGGCTTCTTCGCTGATCGGGTCGAGATTCGCTTCCCTTGCGTCGAGGTTGACGACGAATTGGTACACGTCGCCTTCCGTGGGCGAGACGACTTCGTAGAAGCCGGATTGGTCGGCATGCTCCAGGAGCGGCGCGCCTTTTTGCAACGGAACGAGTTCGCCGCGCGGAGTCTTGAGTGTGAGTGTCTGATCGGTCGGCAGCGAGAGCGGCGCCGGAACGGGATCGCCCACGACGAGGTCGGCTTCCTTGCCCGTGCGGGAAAGAGAAAGGCGGCCGATCTGCTGGACCAGCGGCAGATAGGCCGGCGTGAGCGGAAAATCACCCCAACTGCGGTCCGGCGAGGCATTGATGATGAGCACGCGCCCACTGCCGCGTTGGCCGTAGAGGATGAAGGGCAAATTATCGCCCAAGGTGAGCAGGACGCGGCCGTCGCGAGCGAGCTTCCAGTCGAGCAGCTTGCGCTGGGGCAGCGCGGGGAACGGTGTATTCGCATCCCAGGAATTGGCAAAGAGCGGATGCTGCGGCTCCAGCGGCCGCGCCGTGAGCCGGCCGACAGGCAGCTCCAACATTTTCACCGGTTTCGCCGGCAGCCATTCCAGCCGGCTCAGCGCCGTAAGATCCGTCTGATCGCTAGGAAATACGACAACTGTCCCACCGCTCTCAAGGTAACGATCTAGCCGCACGGAAGACCGGTCGCTGACATTGGGTATTCCGGCCAGAAACACCGCCGAGTAAGGCTCGACCGGAAACTCGTCGAGCTGGGCGGGGGAGATGCTTTTGATCGGCGCGCCGGCGGAGCCCGCGGCCAGCGCCTTGCGCAGGAAGAAGGCGGGCCGGGCTTTATCCGGACCCTCGCCCTGCTCCACGATGAGCACGCGCGGCGGCTGGTAAATAGGGAGCAGGAAATTGGCGTGATCATCCGTGGGGAGATTGTCGCCCGAGAGATTGGCCGTCCCATGCAGCCAGCGTTCGCTCACCGTGGGCGTCTGGAATTCGAAAGGCACGTCGACGGAACTGCCGGGAGCGGCTTCCACTGGCTTCTGCGCGAGACGATCGCCGCCCAGCTTGATCTCGAGCAGATCGCGCAGCGGCGCGGCGGAATGGTTTTCGATCGTCGCAACGCCGCGGGCCAATACGCCGGAGGCCGCAAAAGGCGCATCGAAGCGCACTTTCGACACGGTGGCGTTGCCCGCGCTGAGGTCGTCGGGACGGATGACCACAAATTTCGGGTTCAACTGCTTCCAGGCATCGTCGAAGACCGCCCCGCGATCGAATTGCCAGCCGCCCGCCTGGCTGTCGGTGAAAATGAAGATCTGCTTGATGCCCTGGGCTTTCTTGCCGATGGCCTTGCGCGCCTCGCGGAGTACGCCGGAGAAATCGGTTTTGCCTTCGGTGAGTTGCACGCCGTCGATGGCTTGGCGGGCCACGCTGTGATCGACCGTTGGCTCGGCGACGATGACCTGCGGGCGATCGCTCACGGCAAAGACCGCGACTTCATCGCCGGATTTCAAGTCATCGATCACCGCCTGGGCCTGGCGCTTGGCCAGTTCGAGGCGGGTCTGGTCTCCGCTCTTCCAGCCCATGCTCATCGAATTATCCAGCACCAGCGCGATGGTGCGCGGGACGTTGCCGCCAAAGAAACGCGCGGATTCTGTGGAAATGACCGGCCGCGCCGCCGCGGCCACGACCAAAGCCACGATGAGGCAGCGCAGAAGGAGCAGGAGGAGATTTTCTACCTTGGCGCTGCGGCTCGTGCGCGCGGCGACGATTTTCAGGAAACGCAGCGTCGAAAAGGGCACGTGAATGACGCGCTTCTTCTGCCAGAGATGAATGATGATCGGCGCCGCGAGCGCGGCGAAGCCGTAAAGAAGCCAGGGAGTGAGAAAGGACATGGCGTCAGGCTTGGTAAGGCGCGGACCTCACAGGCTCATCCTCCGGCGTTCATTGAGATACTGGTGCACGAAATCCTCGAAGCTCTCCGCCGTGCTCACCAGCCGGTAATCGACATTCATGACCGAACACTTCTCCCGCACCTGATCGATGAATTTCTGCAGCTCGGCCTTGTAGGCGAGGCGGGCGTGCGCGGGATCGATTTCCAGCTTTTCGCCTGTCTCAAGATCGAGGAACTCCGCGACCTGATTGATGGAAAGCTCCAGCTCCACCGGATCGAGGATCTGGAGCAGGATGACGTCGTGCATTTTCTTGCGGAAATGCGCGAGCGCATTGAAGACCGCGTCGGGATCGTCGAAGCAATCCGTCATAAGCACGATGAGGCCGCGCTTTGAAAGCTGCTCGGCCAAGGCGTGCAGGGCCTTGCCCGTGTCGGTGACTTCGCGCGGTTCGTGCGCGGCCAGCCGCTCGACGAAGAGCCGCAGATGCCGCGCCCCGCTGCGCGGCGGCACGCGATCGCGCACGACATTGTCGTAGATCGTGAGGCCGAGTGAGTCCTGCTGCTTGCTCACGAGATAGCCGAGGGCGGCGGCCACGCGACAGGCGTAGGCGTATTTCGTCAGCCGATTTGGCGCGCCGGAGTAGCCCATCGAGCCGGAGGCATCGAGGATCACGTTCACGCGCAGGCTGGTCTCTTCCTCGAATTGCCGAATGTAATAGCGCTCGGTGCGGCCAAAGACTTTCCAGTCCAGGTGGCGCAAATTGTCGCCCTTCGTGTATTCGCGGCGGTCGGCGAATTCCACGCTCTGGCCTTTCAGCGGGCTCTTGTGGCCGCCGCTCATGGAGCCCTCGGCCACATAGCGCGACCGCACGGAAAGCATCTCCAGCTTCCGCATGGTCTCAGCGGTGAGGAAATCGGTGATGCCGGGCATGTCTGCTAGAAACTAACCGTGAAGAGCCGCTGAGCATCGGCAAAAAGTGCCCAGCCGTCGCCGAGAAAGGCCAGCGTGGCGTCGCCCACCCGGCCGCCGGCTTGCACGACGGCTGCCGCGCCTTCGGGCGTGCGGATCTCCAACGCCTTGGCGCCGGCGACGTCTTTGGGAGTGATCTTCCAATTCGTCGGAGCTGGGGCCTTTAGGGCGTCAGCGATCGGTAAAAGCTGGGGATATTTCGTCGGTCCGAGCTGATAGCGCTGCTTGGCGATCTCCGCGAAGGTCTTCGCCGTGGCGGATTTGTACACCCAGGCGTCGCCCCAGGGATCGGTTTTGGCATCTGCCGGGATATCCGCGCGGACGTCGTCGAGTTTGTCCGGAAAGCGCACGTTCTTGCGGTAAAACAGACGCAGAGCCTTGTCGATTTCCTGCATGCGCGCGCGGGCTTCCCAGCAAAGCGCCAGCTCCCGCAGGGATTTGACCACGGGATCTTCGCCCGTCGCCTTGGCAAATTTCTCCAGGTCCGCGCGGCAATCCGCCATGGGCTCGGAGGAAGCGATGCGGACGAGGATTTTCTGGAATTCCACCGCGGGGCGGACGGGGAGCGGGGCGGAAAGGCCGCTCTTGTCGATGACCGCGAGCTTGGCGTTGACGTCGCCGGGCGTGGCGGCGACCGGCTTCCAGACATCCGGCGCCGGTGCGGCTCCAGAGTGCGCGGCGGCCAGCGCAATAACCAGCGCGGCGGCCAGCCACGCGACATGATAGCGGCCGGCGACCGAAAGAGGTCGGAGCTGCAAGGTGGGAGCAGATGGTGGGGGCCGCATGGCAGGGGCGAAAAGTAGGCTTCCGGGGATTTCGGCGCAAGATCGCCGTTTTCGGGGAGGAAATGCGGTTTTTTGACGGATGAATCCGACGGAGGCAGTCTCGGGATTCGCGGCGCGATCAGCCGTTCTTCATCGGGGCGCGATTGCGAGTTTTGAAAATACCAGTAACAAAAATAACACTGTGTCGCCGCTCATGTTATTTCACCGCCGTCCTTGCCCGCATCCTTTATGCTAACTCCGATTTACAAAGAAATGCCTTCTCCGAATTGCGTTCCTTTTGCTTTCAATTGCTAAAGGGCGCCGCTCGCAGCTCTGGTCTTTCTCGGAACAAGCTCAGCAAACCGTGAATTTATGCCGAAATCCGTTGATTTGGAATTGCCGGCCATTTGCTCGGACTTGCTGAAATTATGACATGCTTAGAGGAGAGGCGCGGCTTACAGCCTTGCAATGCGCGTCTATCGGTTGCGGGCGATTCATCGCTCGGTAACATCCGCGCTCATGTCTCCGCGCACTCTCCTGTTTTGTTACGCGACCGCCTTGTTTTCCGCGGCCGCCATTGCCGATCCGGCTGATCCGGCTCAGCAGACCATCGGGGAACGGCTCTTTCTCGAAACCCGCTTCTCGCAGTTTTTCTTCGCCCACAGTAAGGGCGACGCGAACGCGGCGTTGGCAGAAGGCGATCCCGTGATGGATCAGACCGTCACCCTCGGCAACGCGGCTCCGGGACCATTCGCCGGCGCCAGCATGAATTGCCGCGCCTGCCATATCGTCGACGAACAGCAGGGCAACGGCTTGGGCAATCGCACCTACTGCGATTATGCGCGGCGTTCGCCCATTCCCGATCGCGGCGATGGACAGTCCGTGACGCCTCGGAATTCCCCGCCGCTCGTCGATGCCTCGATGAGCCGCAGCCTGGGTCTGCTTTTCCATTTCGACGGCGAGTTCCCCAATGGGGCCGCTCTGACCGTCGGCACGATCACGGGCCGCAACTACGGCTGGCTGCCCGGCGAAGTCGGAACGGCGACGACCCACATTGCTCACGTAATTCGCGAGGACAACGGGACGGATGCCCTGGCGCAGGATTACAACTCGCTGTCGTATCCGGTGATTCTCAGAGGCACGGACCCGTCCATCCCGAAGGAGCTTCGTCTTCCGCCCGGTTATCGACTCGATGTGACCCGCGCCACCGATGCGCAAATTCTGCGCGCCATCGGCAATCTCGTGGCTGCGTACATGGACTCGCTTGTTTTCTCCAAGGACGGCCGCGGGAATTTCAACGGCTCGCCGTACGATGCCTTTCTGGCCAAAAACCATCTGCCACAGCGCCCGGCGGCCGGGGAGTCGAATCTCGCCTACGCCCGCCGCCTGCGCGCCGCGCTCGGCAAGCTAAAGCAGCCGGCCTTTGTGAACGATGGCGCGGATGGAACGTTCACGATTCACCAGCAGCCCTTTAGTTTTGGCGCGACCGAGCTCGCCGGGCTCCAGCTCTTCCTGCGCGAACCAACGGCGGCAAATACGACCCAGAGTGTGGGCAATTGCATTGCCTGTCACGCGCCGCCGCGCTTTACGGATTTCAAGTTCCATAACACGGGAGCCACACAGGATGAGTACGACGGCATGCATGGAGCCGGCGCCTTCGCGCAGCTCGAGATCCCCATCTACCAGGAACGCATGGCCAATCCCGAAGCGTTCCTGCCCGCGACGGCAAATCATCCCTACGGCACGAGCCGCTTTCGCTGCGCGCCGACGCTGGAAGAGCCGGGATATACCGACCTCGGTCTCTGGAACATCTTTGCCAATCCGGATCATCCTGCTTCACAGGCGGCGATTTTGCGCACACTTTCGGGCGGCCATCCGTCTACACGGGCGGCGCTGCTGCCCAAAGCCGTCGCGCTCTTTAAGACCCCCGGTCTGCGCGATCTGGAAGATTCCGAGCCGTATCTGCACACCGGGGCTAAAGATGCGTTGGAAGACGTCATCGACTTCTACCGCACCTCGGCGCAACTGCAGCGCGAGAAGCTCCTGCGCAATGGCGATCCGCAACTGGCCAACATCCAGCTTCAGCCGGCTGATACGGCGCCGTTGGCCGCGTTCCTGCGTTCGCTCACGGAAGATTATCAGTGAGTTGAGGCGGGGCTTGCGCAGCAACTAGGACTCAGCGGGTGGAATGCGATTCTGAATACCTATCGTAATCAATTCCGGCGCCCCTGCCGTGGCGCGACCGTATTTATCGCGAAACCGGTGGCTCACGCCACCGGCTAAATTCTAACGTCCCTCCGGGACTGATCTGCTGTTATTCGCGGGTGTTGCGTGCAATCAAAACTGGCCGGGGTCCAGGGTCAGGCAGCGAGAATACCTCGCCTATTTTTGGGCGCGCATTGTTACGGGCGAGCGTGACGCCGCATCCAGCAATTGGGCGAGTTCCAGGCTGCGACATAGCCGCGCCGGTTAAATTCAACGGCGACTTAGGCGCGGCCCAGCTCGCGTTTGCCGCGAACCGCCGGCTTGGCTTGCCGCCTCGCGGCGAGTCGCTCTGCATGCTTCTCACCCCACTTGCACAGTTCGCGCAAGACCGGGGCCAGGGTGCGGCCGTATTCCGTGAGGGAGTATTCTACTTTCGGCGGGACCTGGTGGTAGACCTTCCGGAGAACAATGCCGTCCTCTTCCAATTCCCGTAGCTGCTGGGTGAGCATCTTTTGTGTGGCGTCGGGCATCAATTTCCGCAACTCGCCGAAGCGCCTTGTGCCCAGCATGAGATAGCGCGTGATGACTGGCTTCCACTTGCCGCCGATCACGGCAAGAGCCGAGCGAACTGAGCATTCTTCAGGCTTCATGGTTTCTAAAAGGGTACTACAGCACAAAATAGTGCCTACTTGTCAATATCGCCTTAGGCCGCAAAGGTGTCGCGTCATATTTCACAGACCTCGAAATCAACCTTATGAAAATCGCAATTCTCGGCACTGGCATGGTCGGCGAAGCCCTCGGAACGAAGCTCGTCGAGCTCGGACATCAAATCCTCATGGGCTCGCGCACCGCCGCCAGCGAGGGCGGGCGGAAATGGCTGCAATCGGTTAACAATCGCGCGCAGATCGGCACATTCGCGGACGCCGCGGCCTTCGGCGAAATCGTGATCGATTGCACCAATGGCGCAAATTCCCTCGCCGCGCTGCGCCTGGCCGGCGCCGACCACCTGCGGGGCAAGATCATCATCCAGGTGTCGAACCCGCTGGATTTGTCGCAAGGCATGCCGCCGTCGCTCACGGTCTGCAACACCGACTCGCTCGGCGAACAAATCCAGCGCGAGTTTCCCGAGGCGCGCGTGGTGAAGGCGCTCAATACCATTAACTGCGCGGTCATGGTGCAGCCGTCGATTCTCTCTGGCGATCACGACCTGATCATTTGCGGCAACGATGCCGCGGCGAAAAAGGAAGTGACCGCGCTGCTCGGCGAATGGTTCGGCTGGAAGCCGGAGAATGTTATCGACCTCGGCGACATCACCGCCTCCCGCGGGACGGAAATGTATCTCGCGCTCTGGATCCGGGTTTGGGGCGCGCTCGGCACGCCGCGCTTCAATCTGAAGCTCGTCCGCGAGCGTTGAGCGGGTGAGATTCGCCGCAAAACCGGGCTGGCCCTCGCCGCCGAGCCGCGACAGATTCACGGCATGACCGATCCCGAAACGCCGAGAATCCAGACCGATGTCCAGGTCATGTTCTTCGACACCGATTGCGCCGCCATCGTCCACAATCTCGCCTATCTGCGCTTCATCGAAGTGGCGCGGACATTGCTCGCCGAGCAGCTCGGGATGGGGCTGGCGGCGATGGCCACCAGCGGCGTATTCCCGGTCCTGGTTCGCACCGAGGTCGACTACAAGCGGCCGGCCGCGCTTGGCGACAAGCTCGTGGTCAATGGCTGGCTGGAAAGTGTCGAGCGCACGCGTTTCTGGTGCGGATTCGAAGTGGTTCGGCCGGCCGACAGCACGCTCCTCGTGCAGTGCCGCCAGATGCTGGCGGTCGTGCAGATGCCCGGCGCGCGCCCCATGCGTGTCCCGGCGGAGTGGAGCGTGAAGTTCCCGCACCTGCGGGTCCAGCGCCGCCGCAGCGCCAGCGAGCCGAGCGCTGACTAAGGCCGGTCCCGGTGAGTTACTCCGGACGGCAGCCTTCGATATTCAGGCTGATCGGATATTTCTTGCCGGCGTATTGCACCTGCCGGCCGGACCAATCCGGAAATTGCGCGAATGCGTCTTCTCCGTGCGCCCAGCGGCGGACGTTGGTGAAGCCGGCCGCTTGCAACAGCGAACTCAGGCGCGCCTCGTTATAGAGCGACTTGTGGAAGTTGAACTCGTAGTTTTGCCCGCCGAGCAAGGTGAGTTCGATCGATTCGATGGTCTTTTGATTGTCTTCGTAGATCGCCAGGATGCAGTCGAAATCCGGGACGGCTATACGAAGCTTGCCTCCGGGCTTCAAAACACGCTGCCACTCCTTCAGAACAGCAGGCACCTCGAGAAAGCTGATGTGCTCCAGGCAATGACAGACATAGATCAAGTCGGCTGAGCGATCGGCAAACATCGGCAGCCGCTCTACGTGGCCGAGATGATGCACGTGCGGCCAGGGACGCGCGTCGACATTGGTGAAACGCTTGTCGTCCATCGCGCCGCAGCCGAGATGGACATAGATCTTGCCGTCAGGGTTTTGCGGCGGCTTGGGCGGGGAAATGGCGTGTCGGAAACGGCGCCAGAGCCACCGGAAATGGTCCTTTTGTTCCGGCGACAAGTATTGCTTCAAGGAGGCGGCGAGGCTCATGAGATCTGGCGGTAATCGAAGGCCACAGGTTCAGTGAGCATCCCCTGCCACTTTTCCGGCAGCGTCGTTTCGGGAGGGAGAATGTTAAGTTTCGGCTCAAGGAAGCCGCGCTCGATCTGGCCCTTGGAATTGCTATTGAGGCTGGCGTCGAGTTGATACAGACCGGCGCGCATGGGCAGACGCACGCGGATGACGATTTCGTATTCGCCTTCGCCAATGGTCAGCGGCGGCATCCGGTTGGAATTGGTATTGCCGGCGACCATGATTTCGCCCTGGGTATTCCAGATGACAAAGCCGATCGTGGCATCCGTGAGTTTCACCCGGGAAACGAGGCGGAGATGAAATTCGCAATCGGTCGCCGTCGCGCAGGAATGGCGCTCCGTTTCTTTGGTATTCGCCAGTCTCCAACTCAGGAAGCGCGCTTCGCCCGGCTTGAGCGCCTCTGTGGCGGGGCCACTGGAATTGCCCACCGAATCGAGCGCGCGCTGGTAGGCCTCGAGCACGGAAGACATCGTGCCGTCGGCGCGCACCTTGCCATTTTCCAGATAGAGCCCGCGGGTGCAGAGGCGCTGGACGGCGGCGAGATTGTGGCTCACGAAGAGCACCGTCCGCCCGCCGCGGGTGGTCGCTTCGTCCATCTTTTGCAGGCATTTCGCCTGGAAAGCCCCGTCGCCCACGGCGAGCACTTCATCGACGACGAGGATTTGTGAATCGAGATGGGCGGCGACGGCGAAAGCCAGGCGGACGTACATGCCGCTGGAGTAGCGTTTTACCGGCGTTTCCAGGAATTTCTCCACTTCGGCAAAGGCGACGATTTCGTCGAACTTGCGCTTAATTTCCGCCCGGCGCATGCCGAGGATCGCGCCATTGAGATAGACATTTTCCCGCCCGCTCAGTTCCGGATGAAACCCGGTGCCCACTTCCAGGAGGCTGGACATCCGGCCCCGCACGCGGATCTCGCCCGAGGTGGGATCGGTGATGCGGCTCAGGACTTTCAAAAGGGTCGATTTGCCGGCGCCGTTGCGGCCGACGATGCCCACGGCCTCGCCCGGCGCGATCTGAAAGGAAACATCGTCGAGTGCCCAGAAATCCTTGGGTGGCGCCTTGGCGCCGCGGCTCATGAGCGCCACCAGCTGATCGCGCAGGGTATCGTGCGTCTCGCCCCCGCCGAGGATGAAGCGTTTTCCCAGCTGCTGCACCGAGATCGCAAAATCAGTCGAAAGGCTCATCAGACCAGGTCGGCGAAGTTTCGTTCCGTATTCCGGAAATAAAACAGACCGGAAACGAAGAGCACCACGCTGATGATCGTTCCGATCCAGAACCCCGGCCAATAGAAGCCTTCATTCTGACTGAGGATGCACCAGCGGAAGCCGTCGATGATGCCGACGAGCGGATTCGAGCCATACCAGAATTTCATCGACCCGGAGCTGATCCGGCTCTGCCAGAGATAGCCGACCGGGCAGATGAACATGCCGACGCGGGCGATGAAGGGCACGAGATAACGCACATCGCGATAGCGCACATTCAGCGCGCTGAACCAGATGCCCACGCTGCACGCCGCGAGAAAGGCGAGGCCGAAGAACAGCGGCAGGAGAAGGAGCTGCGGCCGATACGGCACATGATAGATCGGCAGCATGACGAGGAGCAGCCCGACGCTGATGGCGGCATCGAGGATGCCGCTCAGGACGGCGCTCAGCGGGATGATGAGCCGCGGGAAATAAACCTTCGAAATGATGCGGGAAGAAGCGACGAGCGAACTGCTGCTCTCCGTCATTGCATTCTGAAAAAACTGCCAGGGGAGCTGTCCCGCGAGCACCAGGATGGGATAGGGCGCGCCGTTGCTATCCATTTTGGCCAGCCGGCTGAAGACCAGCGTGGAGACGGCCACGGTGAGCAGCGGCTGGAAGACGGCCCAGGCCACGCCGAGGTAGGTCTGCTTGTAGCGGATGAGGATATCGCGCCAGGTGAGAAAGACGAAAAGTTCGCGGTATTGCCAGAGCTCGCGGAAATCGAGCTGGATGAGGCCGCTGCGCGGACGAATGACGCGCTCCTCAATTTCAGTGTGGGCGGACATGGGAAGCGAAGGGAAGTGGAAGCGGGGCGGGGTGAAAATGCGCCATTCAGCGGCGCCAGGCAGTGGCGAGAACGGGAAGGAGGACGAAAGGGAAGCGGCTCGATGGCGGCGGCGGGTAAACGGGGTCCATATAAGCGGAAGGTCCGGCTCCATCCACCTCTTTTTGAGGGCGGATTTTCCCGGGCTTGTGTGCGACGCCGGTGAGGATGGGAATGGGAGGAATGGGCGCGTCCAGACGCGCTCGACTTCGCGTGGCGCCCGGCGCAGACTTATCGCTAATGACGACTCTCAATATTGGCGATCCCGCGCCGGCTTTTACCACTCTCGCCGTCGGCGGCGACTACGGCGACGGAACCGAAGTCTCCCTGCGCGATTTCGCGGGGAAAAATGTGGTTCTGTATTTTTACCCCAAGGACGACACGCCCGGCTGCACCACCCAGGCCTGCAGTCTGCGCGATTCCTGGGAGCAATTCACGGGCAAGGCAGTCGTCTTCGGCGTGAGCATCGATCCGGCGAAGAGCCATCGGAAATTCATCGACAAGCACTCGCTGCCTTTCCCGCTGCTCAGCGACGAGAAGCGGGAAATCGTCGGGGCCTACGGCGTCTGGGTCGAAAAGAGCATGTACGGAAAGAAATACATGGGGACAGAGCGCTCGACCTTTGTCATCGGCCCGGATGGGCGGCTGAAAGCCATCTTCCGCAAGGTGCAGCCCGCCGAGCACGTGAAAAAGGTCCTCGGCGCGCTATCTTAAGGAAAAAACAGACCTCGCTTTGGCAATCCCGCGCGTCCTCGGCGCGCGATAACCTTTCCAAAATGAAGTCCGCCGGCGCCCTGCGTGGCGCCCGTTTTCCTGTTCGCACCACCGATGAATCTCCTCGCCCTCTACGAAAAGCTCGAGCATCTCGTGCAGAGTCTGCCGGGTCCGCTTCAATCTCCGATCTTGCGGGAGATCACTCCCATCCGGACGCTTTTTCTTCAGCGCCGGCCGCCGCGCGTCGTCCTGCTGGGAAATCGCGCGGCCAGCCGCACGGCGCTGATCAATGCGCTTTTCGGGGCCGTGGTCGCGGAGAGCGCCGAAGACCATGTGCAAGCGGGGGCGTGGCAACTGTTTACGCAAGGCCACGGCGATCTGCGCCTGCTCGATGCGCGGCGTCCCTATGCCCTCCCGCTGCTGCGCCGCGCGCTCACGACCGAGCCGCCGGATATTTTTCTCTTTCTCCATGCGGACGGTGGGAGCGCCGAGGATACGGCGGCGGATCTGGAGCAGGCCCGAGAAGTTGTGGAAATCCTCCGGATCAATCAACCCGGCGCCGCCATTCCTGTCCTCGGCGTCGCGGTCAAAACCCACTATGAAGGCGACGCCCAGGCGGCCCGCCAGAGTTTGCACGAGGCGTTGTGCAATCCCTCGCAGCACCCGTTTGGCGACAAGGTGGGCGGCTTTTTTGTCCTCGATCCCAGCGCCGGTGAGGCGCCGTTGCTGGCCAAGGCCATCGCGCTGGAACTGCCGCCGGAGGCCCGCCTGGAAATGGGTCGGCTCTCCGGGGTGCGCGAGGTGCAGCGCGAATCCGCCCAGGTCATCATCAAATCGATGAGCGCCATTGCGGGCGCCGTCGGCGCGCAACCGATCCCTCTGGCGGATCTGCCTGTGCTCACGAGCCTGCAGGCGGCGCTTGTCGCGGGCATCATGCATATTTCGGGTCGGGAAATGAATCTGAAGCTGGCTGGCGAATGGGTTGCGGCGCTCGGGGCGAATATCGGCTTGGCTCTGGCCTTGCGTGAAGGCGCGCGGGCGGCGCTGAAGTTTGTCCCGGTGTGGGGCGACGTGATTTCCGGCGGCATTGCCGCGGCCGGCACCTATGCGATCGGCCGGTCGGCGGCGGCGTATTTCATCGAAGGCTTTACCATCCAGGATGCCCGGAAGCTTTTCAAAGCTGCGAAAAAAGAGTCGCCGCTGTTGAAGGATGAGCCCCGTGATCCGCTGTAGATCTGACCGGCGCCCGCGGCTTCCTGCTGACGCTGTAGGGTGCGCGGCTTCAGTATAAGACCCTGGCGAGATACAGCCCCTCGGCCGGCGCGAGGAAATGCGTCTTTGCCGCCTTTTCATTTGCGAGCAGGTCGGCGATCCACGCCAGTTCGGCCCGCTGCTGGGCGCAACGCACGATGGAGCCAACGAGCAGGCGCACCATGTGATAGAGAAAGCCGTTGCCCTGAAAGCGCAGGGTGAGCAATGGCCCGCGCCGCGTCAGGCCGATGCTCTGAATGGTGCGAACGGTATCCAGCACGGCATGGCCCCGATTTGCGGCAAAGCGCGCGAAATCGTGGCGGCCGACGACGAGATCCGCCGCCGCACGCAGTCGCGAAAGGTCCAGCTGCGAGGGCATGTGCCAGGCCCGGCCGGCTTCCAGCGGATGCTGAAAAGTCTCGTTCCAGATGCGATAGAGGTACACCTTGCCCTCGGCATCGAAACGGGCGTGAAAATGCGGGCGAGTCCAGCTCGCCCGCAGGACACGCACGCCGGCGGCGAGATTGGCATTGAGCGCGGACTGCCACTGGCGGGAGGCGAGCAGACCCGCCGGAACGTCGACATGGGCGGACTGTCCCAGGGCGTGGACGCCGGTGTCCGTGCGGCCCGAGCCTTGCACGCTGGTCTTGCGCCCGGTGATCCGGGCAAAAGCCGCTTCCAAGTGGTCCTGCACCCCTTCGCCACCCGGCTGGCTCTGCCAACCGCGAAAGCCGCGGCCGTCGTAGGCCAGGAGCAGGCGCAGGCGTTCCATCCCGGCCTCCGGCCCGCGCCGCGGCGTTTGCGGCGGCGCCGGGGTTTCCGGGGGCAAATCCGGCGGCTCCGCGCTCATTCCTCGTCGTCGTCGAAGGGCGCGGGCGGGTCGAGCAGCGCCTGGGAGTCGAGCCACCCTTGCAGGATCAGCTGCGCCGCGACTTGATCGATCACGGCCCGGCTCTGCTTCACGTTGCGGCCGGACTCGTGGAGGGCGCGTTGCGCGGCGACCGAGGTGAGCCGCTCGTCCCAAAGGCGCACCTCGCAGGCCGGAATTCGCCGGCGCAGCTTTTCTGCAAAAGCGCGGGCTTTCTCCGCCGCCGGACCGAAGCTGCCGTCCATGTGGCGGGGCAGGCCAAGGACGATGACGGCGATTTTGTGCTGTGCGGCGATTTCCGCGATACGGGCCAGCGGGTCGGGCGTGGATTTCACCACGATGGTTTCCAGGGGATGAGCCATCATCCCAAGATCGTCGGCGATGGCGATGCCGATGCGGGCGTCGCCCAGATCGATGCCCAGCGCGCGTTTGGTCATTGCTTCGAAAGTGCGTCCATGGTTGCCGCCGGAGGCGGGCAGACTTTTTAAATCCGATGTCGCTGATCTGCGAGTCTTTTTCCCATTTCGCGGGCCTGCGGAACGCGTGGGTTCGCCGGGAGCCCTCGAATTCACGAATTTGAAAATATTATTCTCAAATTCGGGTTTTGTGTTATGTCGCCTTGCGCCTCCCTCCCATACAGCGAGCGATGATCTCCCGCCGACGTCGGTTGAATTGCAAATCCTTCAAAGAGAACTAGTTACGACGGAAGCTGAGCAGTTGGCAGGATCTCGATCGAGAGCCTTTGCGTCGGACATTTCCTACCTACCGCTACGGGCTAACATAGTAATTCCAGGGGTTATGAAAAATGGCATGGAAGGTGCGGTTGAATCGATAATCACCTCTTCCCGAAAGATGTCCTGTTCTTTCTCTCGCTGCTCGATCGCTTTTCTACTGGCGCTGCTCGCGCTCGTCGAAACCCCGCGGGCGCAGGCCGACGTGACCCTGAACGCGCAGGAGCAGATCATTGCCAATCATCTCATCAATGATCCCGGCCAGCAGCGGCCTTTTCTCCAACTCGACCCGATTCTGACCCAAGTGGCGCGGTCGCGGGCGCTGGATATGGGAAGGCAACACTATTTTGGAGACGTCGGTCCGAATGGCGAAGGGCCGGACTACCAGGTGCAGCAGGCCGGGTATGTGTTGCCGGCCATCTGGGGCACGGCGAGGGATACCAACTACATCGAGTCCATCGCCGCCGGCGAGAGTTCCGCGGATGCGACCTGGCGGGATTGGATGAATTCCGGTCCTCATCGCCAGCATGTTCTGGGAACGAACGCCGCGTACGTCACGGAGACCTCCTACGGCGTAGGCTATGCTGCCGTGCCAGGCAGTCCATACACCTACTACTGGGTGGTCATTACGGCGCCGCCAAATCTTGCGGCGCCCGCGGTGCACATCAGTTCGCCGGCGGCGAATTCCCGCGTGACGGATTCCACCGTGACCGTTTCCGGCGCAACGAGCGGAAACAAGACCGTGCAGTCGGTCCAGTTTTGGGTGGGAGATGCCGCCCCGCAAACGGCGACCGGCACGACCTCCTGGTCGGGCACGGCGACCGGGCTCGTGCCCGGACCGAATACGATCCACGCGCAGAGCCTCGGCTTGGATGGCGGAGTGCTCGCCACGACCTCCGCGACCGTCATCTATGGCGTGCCGGCTCCGCTGACCGTGAATATCGCCGGCAGCGGGAATGTTACGGCGGGCTTCGCAGGAACGTCCCAACGTGACAAAGGGGTTCGCTACACGATCAAGGCGACGCCGACCGCCGGGAACGTCTTCCAAAGCTGGTCGGGCAGTGTGACTGATACCCACGCTACCTTGAGTTTTGTCATGGCCGACGGCTTCAACCTGACGGCAAATTTCATCGCGAATCCCTATCCGGCGCTGAAGGGTTCTTTTACGGGATTGCTCTCCGGTTCCCAGGCGGGAAAGCTCCACTTGCAACTGACGGCCAACGGGGCCTTTACCTTCCAGGTGCGCGAGGGCAGCCGGGTCTACATTGGCTCCGGGCGTTTTGATGGAAGTGGAAACGCCACGGCGAGCGTGCCGGCGGGACATGGTCAGCGCATCACTTTTTCCTTCACGTTGGATCTCCAGAATGGCGGCGGCGTCGCCGGCTCGCTGGCGGGGCCGTCCGGCTCAGAGACTTTCTCGGCGCTGCCCGCCTTCCATGCGGCTCCGAAAGCTCCCTACGCCAAGGCTGGCCGCTATACCGTCTCCCTGCAACAGGATCCGCAGAACCCCGATCCCAGTGTCCCGCAGGGCGCTGGCTATGCGACGCTGGTCGTGGCGCCATCCGGACGCGCGTTGCTGACGGGCGCGCTGGCGGACGGCGCCAGCTTTAGCGCCGCCGGGCAGGCCGCCGCAGACAATTCCCTGGCGCTATATACGCCGCTTTACAAGGGGCAGGGCTCGCTCTCCGGCAGTCTGAGCTTGAATCCCGCCGACCAGACCGATCTGGACGGAACCGTGCGCTGGGTCAATCCGAGTCGTCCGCAAAGCGCCGTCGCTCCGGCTGCCTTCGATGCGACGCTCGACGCCTTTGGCTCCGCCTACACTCCGCCGGCGCCGCACACGCCGGTGCTGGCCGTCACGCCGGGAACTCCCAATAGTAAACTGCACCTGGATGGCAGCAATCTGACGGTAACCCAGACCGGTATCCTGAATGCCGCGAGCCAGTTTTCCTGGCCAAATGCGACGCTGGAAGGCCTGTCCGTGACCGTGAATGTCCACACCGGAGTCTTTACCGGCAGCTTCCTCAACCCGAATACGCGGCAGAAGAACGTGCTGCACGGAGTCATCTTCAAGAAGCAGAATGCCGGGTACGGCTATTTTCTGGGGGGGAACGAGAGCGGTTCGGCGAGTCTGGCGAGCGCACAGTAGAGATTCACTTGTTTCCCGCCGACTCCACGGACTTCCGGCCGTATGCCGCTCATACTTCGTACTCTTCCCATTCTTCCCATAGCGCACAACTCACGATCCTGACTTGCCTTTGAGAAGCATTATCTTCTCTGGTGCGACTCACTCCAAAAGATCTTACAGATAGCGATCTGACGCTTTATGAAAGAGTGAAGTTCTTACGCTTAGTAGCGTCGGAGGGAAGCCGGCGCTTTGGTGCGGGAGCTTGCTCCCGCTTTGTTAGCTCAGCGCTCACGCTGGACGCAAAGTCTGCCATTGTGCTCCCGAAACACCGAGCGGACCCCGGCGTCTCACTGGACTGCCGCGCGGACAAAGCGGGAGCAAGCTCCCGCACCCCAAAAACTGATTGCCCCAAACGCCAAAAGGCGCGCAATCGCATTCGCGATTGCGCGCCGGTTGAATTGCTTTCGACTTAGCGCTGCGGATTAACCCTGCGGCAGGAGCAGGATGTAGTCGATCGCGATCGAGTATCCGGTGCTGCTCCCATTCTTGCCCGTGACCGTGAATCGGAACCACTTGTCGCTATTCGTCGCCGGGGTCCAGGCGCCGAGATCGAGCACGTCGTACTCGGAGGAAGCCGAATACAGATCCTGCGGCGAGCCGACGTTGGCCGGAGAAGTGCTCCCCGCCTGTCCGATGGCCAGCTGGAAAGTGCCCCGCGTGTTGAGTTTCTTCACTGCCACCTGCACATCATAGGTGCGGGCGGAGACATTTGGGACCACGAAGGTGATGGAATTGCCCACTGCGGTGGAATCGAGAATCACACCCGAGCCGCCGCTGAAGCCGCTATCGGTGAATACGCGGTAGTCCGGGCCCGTGTATTGTTGCACGGTCAGATTTTCCGCTTCGAATTGCGACGGGATGATGTTTAGCAGGGTGACGACATCGCTGCAGGCCCAGGAGGACAGAGTTCCCGAGGCGGTGGCCGTTTCCCATTGATTCCAGCAAAGGTTATCCGAGCGCTTCACGCTGAGGGCCGCCGAGGCATTGGCGGAGATCCAGGGATAGTAGGTGCTCCAGAGGGCATTTTGTTTCGCGAATTTGCCCAGCCAGCGCAGAAAGATGCCGTTGAAGCCGGACAGGTCGCCCGTCGTGCTATACTGCGGGAAGATCCCGCTGGCGTCGCACATATTTGTTTGGGTGTAAGAGGCGGCCAGTTGCGCATCGCTGAGATACGACGCCGTGCCGGTGATCTGGTAAAGATAGTTGGCCGCGCCGATGAAGGTGCCGGTGTTATAGGTCAGGCCGGTGTAGTCGAGCGTGCCGTCGGCGTTGATGTGATCGCGGACATTGCCCGTGCTCGAATTGAAGAGCGTGGAGCGCTCCCAAGAATAGATCGACTGGGCCTTTGTGAGATACGAGCTGTCGTTGTAGAGCGTGTACAGGTAGCACGCAGCGATAATGGCCGGGCCATTGTCACACGCATTCTTCGAAGTCTTGCCGGTCGTCCACCAAAGGCCGCCGCCTAGATTGGTGTCGTAAGCACGCGTGTAGACCGCGTCAAAATTTGCTTTGGCTGCGCTCTTGTAGGAGCTGTTTCCGGTGATCTGTGCGCCACGCGCCGCGGCAATGACCATCCATAAAATGTCGTCATTGAACGAAGTGCCCGTCCAGGTGGAGCTATTGGCTCCAATGTAGTAGTTGATCAGCTGGCTGATCTGCGATTTGTAAGTCGAGCTATTCGAGCGGTCGTAAGCGTCCTCGAGCATTTCGATTTCTTCGGCCAGCGTCCAGGACTCGGCGCCGGGCACGCCGCCGCCCGAGTTATTCTTATAGTAGAAGTTGCTTCCGCTCGTGGCGGAGAACGCGGAGTTGTAAGCGTTGGTGAAGGTATCGGCGTCGACCGTTGTCGAGGCGGATGCCCGAGACGGCGCCAGGAGGGACAGAGCGGCGGCGGCGCAAGCGCCGATTCCGCAGGTGAGGAGACGATGTTTCTGCAACATAGGGGAGGAGGTCATAGTGGGGGTTGGGAGAGACATCCGTGACACAGAACCCCTGAAGCCGAAGTGACTTCGCATCAGGGGGGATTACGCGAATGTGGCGAAGAAGATGACGCTGCCGAGCGCTTCTGACAATCGCATGAAGATGCGATGACTGACTCCTTAAGGAAGTTTAACCCTTCTGGCCGCCGTCTTTCAGCTTTCTCTCCAGCACTTCAAGGGCGATCGAGTAGCAATGCCGGGCCAGCGCCGGATTGTATCTCGGCCCCTCGTCCCGCATGAAAGCGTGGGCGGCATTGAATTCGAGCCATTGGTAGGAACCGCTGCTTGCTTCCAACGCGCCCTGCACTTGTGCGCGGCCTTCGAAAGGCACGTGTGGATCCTGCCGACCCCAGATCATGAGCAGCTCGCCCTGGATGTCTCCGCGCCGCGCGCGTTCCAGAGAATCGTCGGCCATTCCCGGCCCCAGGCCGCGCGGATGGCTGGCGATTTTATGGATATCCGTCGCATAGAAACAAATGGCGGCCTGGATCTCCGCCTGCATCGCGCACCGGAAGGCGAGGTGCCCGCCAATGCAAATGCCCAAAGCGCCGAGCCTTCCTGTGCAAGCCGAGTGCCCGGCCAGCATGGCGATGACCGCCCGGGTGTCTGCGTCGTAGCTTTGAAAGGGTTTGTTGGCCTTGCACCAATTTCCCCGGTCGGTGCCGGCAGTGTCGTAGAGCAGGGCCGTGCCCGGAGCTTCGTACTCGTGAAAAATTTCGGGAATCGCCACCACGAAGCCATGCCCTGCGAGCCAGGCCGCCGTCCGGCGAATGGGGCCGGTGGCCTGATAGATTTCGGAGTAGAGAATGATCCCAGGATAACGTCCGGCCGCCGCGGGCCGCAGGAGGTGCGTGCGCATGACGCCGGTCGGCGTCTGGAGGTCGGTAAACTCCTGTTCGATGATGGTCATGGGCGATTTTTGGCGTTTTCACGAGCGAATCGCAAGGCCGGCATCGGCGCTACAAATGGCGCCATCACCGATCGCGCCCTTGCAGCAAAGCACGCCGATACCAAACCGCCTGCGGTCTCCCGTCCGAACTAGTGTCTGTAAACACACACAACACCATGAAATACCTCCCTCTCTGCGCAATTTTCGCCAGCCTCACTCTCTTCAGCGCCTGTGACAAGGTCGAGCACGAGCAAAAGGAAGCGGCCAAGGAAGAAGCCAAGGCCATCGATAAACAAGCCGACGCCACGCGGGACGCGGCCAAAGCCGATGCTCACGCCACGCAAGCCGCCGGCGAAGAAAAGGCCAAGGAACTGGAAAAGAAGGCCGACGCTGTCAAGGAACAAAAATAGGATCAGCCTATCCTTTCCTCCCCGACCGGTCGCCAGCCTGACTTTCGGGCTGGCGGCTGATGTATACGGCTGATTTGTCGGCTTCGGTGGAAATGCCGGCCAAAACCTGGCGGCATTCCACCCGTATTTGCGGCGATTTTTCCGATAATTGTCCTGACGCGGCGGCTCCATTCGTCGCATAAGAAAAGCCATTCTTATGAGCCGCGTCAGACTCTTTGTCGGGACCCGCAAGGGCGCATTCGTTTTCACCGCGGACGGCGCGCGCCGGCAGTGGGAGATCAGCGGGCCGCATTTCGCCGGCTGGGAGATATTTCACGTAAAGGCTTCCCCGGTGAATCCGGACCGCGTCTATGCCTCACAGACCAGCAGTTGGTTTGGGCAGGTGCTGCAACGCTCGGACGATGGCGGAAAGACCTGGGAGCCGGTCGGGAACGACTTCAAGTACGAGGGGACGCCGGGCACGCACAAGTGGTACGACGGCACGCAGCATCCGTGGGAATTCAAGCGCATCTGGCACCTCGAGCCATCGCTTACCGAGGCAGACGTGGTTTTCGCCGGAGCGGAAGACGCAGCGCTTTTTAAATCCCAGGATGGCGGCAAGACGTGGCTGGAACTCCCGGGACTGCGGGATGCCAAAGGAACGCTTTGGCAACCCGGCGCGGGCGGCATGGGCCTGCACACCATCGTCCTGGATCGCACGCGGCCCCAGCGCATCTACGCCGCGATCTCCGCGGCGGGCGCCTTCCTCACCGACGACGGCGGGTCTACGTGGAAGCCGATCAATCGGGGGCTGAAGTCCAACTACGAATTGCCCGATCCCGACGCGGAGGTCGGCCATTGCGTCCACCGCATCGCCATGCACCCATCGCGGCCCGACGTGCTCTTCATGCAAAAGCACTGGGACGTGATGCGCACGGACGACGCCGGCCAGATGTGGCATGAGGTGAGCGGCAACCTGCCGTCGGACTTCGGCTTTCCCATCGAAGTGCACACGCATGAACCGGAGACGATCTATGTCGTGCCGATCAAGAGCGACTCGGAGCACTTCCCGCCGGATGGGAAGCTGCGCGTCTACCGCAGCCGCACCGGCGGCAATGAGTGGGAGGCGATGACCGATGGGCTGCCGCAGGAACATTGTTATGTCAATGTCCTGCGCGATGCCATGTCCCGCGATGACCTGGATCCCTGCGGCGTCTACTTCGGCACGACAGGCGGGCAAGTCTATGCATCAGCCGATAGCGGCGACTCCTGGCAGGCCATCGCGCGCGATCTGCCGGCGGTGCTGTCAGTCGAGGCGCAGACCTTGCCATGACGATCCGGGTTGTCCTGCCCTATCACCTGCGCACGCTGGCGCGCATCGACGGGGAAGTGCTCATCGACCTGACGGGCGAGCCGACGATCCAGGCCGCGCTCGATGCGCTGGAGACACGCCATCCCGTATTGCGCGGAGCCATCCGCGAACATCACACGCTCAAGCGGCGTCCGTTCGTGCGGTTCTTTGCCTGCAAGGAAGACCTCTCAAACGAACCGGCCGAGACGCCGCTGCCGCAAGCGGTGGTGAAGGGCGAGGAGCCGCTGATGATTGTCGGGGCCATGGCGGGTGGGTGAAGCAGAAGCGCGGGGTTGCCGCGACGATAGATTCAGCGTTCCCTGGCCGGGTCTTATTGGAGCGGGACGAGCCGGATGTAGTCGAAGGCGATGGTGTAGCCGCTGCTGGCGGCATTTTTTCCCGTCACCTTGAAGCGAAACCATTTGTCGCTCGTACTCACCGGCGACCAGGCGCCGAGATCGATTTCGGTGAATGCAGCATTTGCGGAATATTCATCGTACACGGCTCCCAGATTGGTCGGCGTCCCGCTTCCCGCCGGGCCGATCGCCAGTTGCCATTGTCCGCGCGAATTATAGTTCTTCACGCCGACGCGGACCTTGTAGTTACCGGCGGCGATGCCCGGCGCCAGGTAGGTCACAAAATCCCCCGTGGAAGTTGCATCCAGAATCGTTCCGTTTCCTCCGCTGAAGGCCGGATCCATGATGATTCTTTCGGTATCCCCGGAGGTGGCCACGACGGTGAGATTCTCCGTTTCGAAGAGCATTGGATCGTGTGGATAGCTATTCACGACGTAGATCGGCTCGGGCCCGACATTGATGGTTTCTCCGGCCAGCGCCACGCCCGAGGAATTGCCCATCATGTCGAAGATCTCTGCATCGGCGCTCAGCGTGACGACAACCGGCGCCGGCTGAAAATCATCCGCCCAGAAAACGCTGACCTTATGATTGTCCGGACGCAAAAAGCGATAAGCCCAACAGCCTGAGACCGTGAGAATCTCCGGATTCGTCACCGCGTTGAGCTGAATCGCCATCGCGGCCTGCGCGGCAAAGGTCGGGCGCGGCTTGCCGTCCATATCCTGGTAGTTGTCAAAAGAACCATTCACATCTCCGCCACCGTAGGCCGCATAGAGAAAGCTGTTCTTCACGCCTTCACCGAGCCGGCAGATGAAGCCGGTCACGACCTGCGTGGTCGACCGCCGGGCGGACGCATGCGTATCGAAGTTGTGGCGATTGGCGTCTCGCTTGAACGATTCCGCACAGGTGACCGGAGCCCATTCGGTATCATAGATATACTTCTGGAGGTTCATTCCCTGCAACATGGTCTGGATGCGGCTTACCGTGCGGTGGGTTACCGCGGGATCTCCATTGTAGTTATGATAACTCACTGAATCGCAGAGCGTTTGCAGCTCCGGTTCCGTCGTGAAGGCATCCTTCAGAAAGACCTCCGGATCATCGCCCATCGTCATGCCTCCGCCCATGAGGATGTGAAGTTGCGGATTCGCCTGATGCACGCCGCGCGCTAGGGCGACGGCATCGTGGGAGTAGGCCTGGGCTTTGGATTCACCGTTCTGAGGATGTAGACTTTGATTCGGTTCGTTTTGCAGTTCCCAGGTGTCGATGCGATCTCCGTAGTGGGCGACCGTGCCATGGGCGTATTCCTGCATGTCGGCATAGTTCGAGCAGTTATACCAACCCCAGGAGACCGGGTTTGCCGGGACCGCCTGTTCGCTGCGGATCGCCTCGCTCAGAATCGCCATCGGCGCCATGCCCGCAGTGATCCAGCCATTGAAACGGGTATCCTGATTGTAGTTCCAGGTTGTCGAGTTGGGATGCACCGACCCCCAGCTCAGATACCACGACTTCGAGCGACCGCTGCCCGCCTGCGAAACGAGCGAGGGTGACGAAAAATCGATGGCCGTGCCGAAGGGCGAGAAATTTCCCGCCTTGGGCGGCAACACCGTGAATGTGGCTTCCGCATAAGGCGGACGCACATCGTCGGCTACATCGCATTGGGCTCGGAAGGCTCCAAGCAGCGCGCCGGGCGTCAGAGTGACTGCGATCTTAGTTTGGCCGGGATTTGCCGAAACGTTCAGGGTTTGTTGCGCAGCTACACGCTCCCAAAGATCGAAGACGCGGCAACGAATCGTCTCCGGCAGCGCCGTGGCGCTGTTGTTAAATAGCGTGAGCGTGCCCGTCACGGCTGTGCCGGGTGAGACGATGGCGCCGGAGTTATCGATGGAGAGACCGGCCTCCACGACGGCTCTGGGTTGAAAGGCCGTCGCGACCGTTCCGGCTTCGAATTGCACGGCGTCCACGTAGAGATCGGTGCTTCCGGGAGTGATGGTGAGGTGAAATTGACCATCGGGCAAAGGCGGCAGGGCGATTGGCAACGTGAAGCGCTGCCAGGTCGTTCCCACGGAAAAGTCTGCCGAAGCCAGGACGCTCTCGCCATCCCGGATCTTCGTCGTCACGGTCGAGGCGCTGGCCGAGCGCATCCAGAGCGAAAGCACATAGTTCGCGCCGGAGGGCGCCGTCATGCAGACCGTTTCGATGGTGCGCGAGATGCCGCCCCACGGCGATTTCAAGACATTGCCGCCATTGGGCGCTGTGGCGTCAGCAACGACCGAAAAGCTGCCGCCGGCGGCGATCCAGGAAGTGGAGCCGGTTTCGAAGGATCCGTTTCGGACGATGTTCCCGACGGGAGGCGTCGAGATCGGTCCGGCAGCCAGTGTTTGGACGGTCGCATCGTCCACCCAGATGTTGCCTTCCTGGCCGAGTTTCACCGCGATGCGCGCCGTTGCATCGGTCTTTGGCGCGCGAAAACGCAGGGTGAGTTGTTGCCAGGTCGGGCCGATGCAGAAGTTGCAGCTCGCATAGGTATTTGGAAACCACGCGGTGTTATCATGCGCCACGAGCGAGACGTCTTGTTGAATTTGCCGCTCGCCTTTAACCCAGACCGTGGCCACGTAATCCTGGCCCGCCACGATGCCTCCGCTAATTGGCGCGGAACACTGCAGCCAGGCGCCCATGGTCTCAGTGAGGGACATTTCCTGGGACTTGGCTCCGCCATGGGTGATGGCGGATTCGGATAGCGAACCTCGATACAGGCCTCGAATGGGAAACTTGTTCCAACCGGGCGCTGCGCCGATCGAGTAGGTTCCTTCGAAGCCGCCATTCGTCAGTAGATTTGACTGACTGAATGCCGCAGCCGGCAGCCCGAGGGCGGCGGCCAGAACTAGCGCTAGCATCGCTCGGGAGGGACGGCGATGCGACCTGGATAGCTGAAGTTTCGATAGTGAGACAAGCGCTTGTCTGTGACTGTGTTGCTGGGCTATAGAGAGGTTCATGGGAGGAGTTGATGAGGTCGAGTGCGGAGCTGCGAACGAGATTTCCGGAACACTCGTGGAGTCACCTTTGCGCAACCTGGGGCGAACCGTCTATTACCCGGTTGAGTACTGCATCTGTCTCGGATGCGCAGAAAAAGAAGCGCTTCCCATCCCGAGGCATCTTATCTAGCCTGGGTGCTTTTTATGTCCGATCTCTGGCAATCCCTGTCTCCCCAAGCCCGCGCCCTGCTCGGGCAGCGCGATTACTCGGCCAAATCGCTCCCCGAACGTCTCGCCACGAGCGGAGTCGAGGCCGGCGAACTCCTCGCCGCCAATCGCGCCACGCTCGCCGGCGCCTGGATTCCGGGGGTGGAGCTTTTCGCCCGGCGCATCTATCCCCAGCGGCACCGCGGCTTTTTTGGTGAATTTGCCCGCAAGGAAGAAGGCCTGCTCGCGGAGATCGGTTTCTGGCCGAGCCAATGGGCCACGGCGCGGATGTTCGCCTCCACGGCCAAGGGATTTCACATTCATCCCGGGTACATCCCGGAGGGCGTCACTGCGGAAGCCTGGCACAAACGGCTCTTCATCGAGGAACCGACCAATTTCGACCTGCGCGCCTACCATCGGGAGCAGTGGGACGTGATGTTCTTCGTCCAGGGAACGGTGGAGATGCTCCTCGTCGACGAGCGCGCGGGCCTGGAGCGCCGCGCCATGCGGTTCCTCATCGAAGGCGACAATCACCGTGGCCCGCACAATGCCGGCGTAATCATTCCTCCCGGCGTCGCGCACGCCCTGCGCGCCGAAGGCTCGGAAGACGCGATCATGGTCTACGGCACGAGCACGAAGTTCAATCCCACCTTCGAGGGCCGGATCGCCGACAGTGTGGAGCGCGCGCCGTTGCCCGAGGATTGGCAGAACTACCTGAGCGGCGAGTAAGGTCGGTCTATTTCTTCGCGGCGTCGAAGAATTCCTGCACCTGTCGCCGTTCCTGCGGCGTCAGGTTCTGCTGGATCCAGACGGCTCCCGGGCCCGCGCCCTGCGCCGCGGCGCTGCCGCCGTCGGCTGCGCGATGGTCCGTCTGTCGGTCCACATCGTGCTGGCCGCTGGATTGGCCGATTTGTTCGCCCAGGGCGGCGTGGCTGAAATCCTGTTCTGTGAGCGGTTTCTGGGTCTGTTCGTCCACGTCGGCGGCCTTGTGATTCAGCCGCAAGGGGCGTGGGCCGCCGCCTTTTTTACCGGAAGCCTGGCCCTGGCCGTCCTCGTCTCTGGATGCCTCTTCCACATCCTTGTCCGGTCCCTGGCCCTGACATTTTTGGCAAGCTCCCTTGCATTCGCCGAGCTGTTTCTTCAGGTCCTCCACTTGTTCCGGCGACAAGGTGCGCAGCTTCGACGGATCGATTTGTTGGAGCGCGGCGGCCAGATTTTTGTTCAGGCCGGGAATATTGCCCTGCAAGGCGCTCAGGGCGCTGCTCAGCGTCTGCGAGAGCGCGCCGGCTTGCGAATCGGAGAGTTCAGCTTCGGCGGCAGCGCTGAGGACGGATTGGATTTTGGTCGCGTTTTCGTCCATGGCCCGGACTCCGGCCTGCAATTGCTCCACGAGATGGTCGGCCGCTTCCAGGCTGGATTGGGAGTACCAGTCGCCGGCCTGCTGCCGGGCGAGTTGCTCCTCCTGTTGCCGCACGGGATCGAGGCTGGTCGGATCGAGCGACGGTGTGTCCTCCAGTTTTTGCAGGAGTTCCTCCACCTGGGCCAGGGCCGGGGGCTTGGCCGTGGGCGGCGGCAGCGCCGGCGCCGTGCGGGCCATGGGAATGAGAAAAGCGGCGGCCACGAGCGCAGTCGAGGTAGCGGGGGCGAGAGCCAGTCGGCGGAAGTTCCAGCGCCAGTTTCCCCCGCGCCACAGCGCCGGGTCGGGCCAATTGCCGACCCCCTCGGCCGCCGCGGTGAGCCGCGTATGCATGCTCAGTGCGCCGTCGATCTGGGCGCGGGCTTGCGTGAGAGAAATGAAATGCCGCCGAGCGCGCAGATAGCTCGCGCCGAGAGCGGCCATCGCCGCGAGCGCGGCCGCGGAGACAAAGACCCCCTGCGACCAACCCGCGCGCCGCCCCATGAGCACCACCACGGACAACGCGACCGCCGCGCCAAAGGCCGCTGGCAAAAACGCCTCGAGCCACCAGGCGGAATTGACGAGCCAACGCACCTGGGCGGCCTTGCGAGACCAGAATTGCGCTGGATCGGCCGCGTCCGCGTCCGAATCGAATTCGCCGTAGGGCTGGGACATGGCGCTAAAGTACCGGAAGACGTTGTAAAAACAATGGAGGAAAGCGTTAACGGCGCGCCACAGAAGTTGACCCATTTTTGCCAAACGCCAGAAGGCTCCAACCAGCGCCCTCAGCCCAACAATTCAGGGTGGAATGCGCGAGGTTTTGGAGTGCGGCAGTCCTGTGCCACTTTCGGAGTGAGCCAGTTGAGAAAAGTTCAAACTGAGCCGAACTCCTCGCAACGGGACATGGCATTCACGTTGTCGGAGGTTAAAAAACCATGAAATTCACCGAGAAAAAGATCAAATCCTTCTAGCCGCCAAGCCAGCGTCAGCATGATGCTAGCAACGTTTCTCCGCCCCAAACGTCAGTTACCCGTAGAACCATGAAGGAATGCTTCGACTATATTACTTTGACTCCGCAATGACGACCTGCTTTCACCGCGGGTGAATTGGCCGCCCGCCATGGATTGCCGTTTCTTCCACGTCGCCTCGATTTTTTGCGCACTGGCTTTCGCCGCAAGTCTTTGTGGAGAAGAACCTGTTGCGGAAAATGCGCCAAAGCTGATCGCGCCCGCTGTTTCGACGGACACCGGACTCTTGCTGCAACCAGCCTTGACCTTGCCCGAGTTCACGCGCGAGAAATTTGTCGAGGCGATGAATACCGTGGGACCGGAAAAGATTCACCGACCGTGGACCAGCCCCGTGGTCACGCTGCCGCCGCATGCGCGCGTCGGCGCAAAAGGTCTGACCCAGGATGAAGTGAAAGGCTACATGATGGAGGTGAAAAGTTTGTTCGAAGCGGGCCAGGCGACGCCGGTTTCGGATGTTGGTTTGATCAGTACTCAGGAGGATGTCATCCGGCGGCCAATGCTCAATCACGTCGCTGCTTTCGAAAACGAAGCGGTGCGCGCTTTTCTGCTCGTGCAGCGAAGCACGACGGGAAAGGCGTGGCTTTACTTTTCCATCGTGCAGGATCTTACGGTCGACCCTCCGCTCGATTACTTTGCTGAAATCAAAGCCAACGGCCCGAAGTTTGAAGGCACGAGTTGCTATAAATGTCATTCCTCCGGTCCGCTCGCGATCCATCCGGCGCGTGAAGACCTCGTCCTCGACGCGCCGCTCGCGGCGGCCGTGAGCTCATACATCGCCGAGCAGCCCCGGTCGGAGTTCTATTTTCCCGAAGATTCCCCAAAGCCGCCAACCGGCGAGAAGCTGACGCTGAGATTTTGCGCGCGTTGTCATGACGACGACGGCGATCGCGCGCCGCTTTTCCAACTTCAATCGCACACGATTCGGGTGCTCGTGGACTTCGGCTACATGCCGCCGAGGCGGCGTTTAAAAACGGAAGAAATCACGCAACTAAAAGCCTGGCTGGAGCACAAACCTTGAAAGACTCTACGCCGCTCTAGTCTTCTGCTTCGCCAGCAAGTTTTCGCGCCTTGCGGTCCTCCAAGGCGCGAAGTTCTTCCATGAAGATCTCTGAGAAGGTTCCCTCGACAGAATCAGGTTCCGCCGGGGTTTCATGACGCCAAATCACAATTTTTCCCTCGCGCGTAAAACAGTATGGGTCGGCGTCGCTGAGGATCCGGAGAAAGGGAACAAGATGAGGAGAACCGCTTTCGCTCATGTCTTGCCAAGCGCTCCGGAGATTCATCCAATCAGGCGCTTCCTGGCTGAAGGAGTAGCAGTAAAAGCCATAAAGAAAACTCCAGGCCGGCCCCACCTCGTAAAGTTTTCCTCGCGGCCAGAGCTCTTCCTTCACTTCCATGTACAAACCGCCGAGTGGATGCAGCAAATACTGCCGAAATTCCTCGGGGAGCCGGAAGCCGATCTCGTCTTCGAAACTCACAATTTCCGACTCCGCAGGTTCGAAACCTTGTTGGGCGAAAACGGAGTAACTCGATTTATCCCATGTACGGAAATAGTTTTCGATGTCGGAGATGGGCATGCATTCCGCGGTACATGAAATGCCAGAGGCCGTCAATCAGACGCAATCGGCACAACCTGGATCTGCCGCCTCAACGCGCCGCGAGGTCGAGCTATTGGCTTTGAACTCGGATGATTGCACCACGAAAGCTCGTCTGTCGCTCGAGAGACATCCGGGAAATCGCGAGTAATTCCGGCAGACGCAAAAATTCTCCAATCGCGCCGGGGCAAGGTCGAGATAGCTCCCGCCTCAGGTCACCTGAACAGCTTTCCCTTGCCGCGCCGACTCGTAAATCGCCAGGGCCAGCGCTACAGAGCGCCGGGCATCGGCTCCGGGAATCATCGGCGGACGGCCTTCACGCAGGGCGTCGACCAGATCCTGGATCAAGCGCCGATGGCCTTCCGTGCTGATTGCGCTCGGGTCTGCGGCGCCGCCGCCGATCGCGCCAGCGTCGCTGGCCGTGCGGATTTCTTCGTCTTCCGGCTGCGGCTCAGCGAATTCCCAGCGCGTGATGCGATCCTGGGTCAGCGTGGCAAAGCCTTTTTCTCCCGCGATCTCGATGCGGAGATCCGATCCCGGCCAGGTCGAGGTCGCGGCTTCGATGACGCCGAGGGCGCCGCTCGGGAATTTCAGCGAGGCGACCAGCGTGTCTTCCGCTTCCATCGTGTGGGCGAGGGTGCCGTAGAACGCGCTGACCTGATCCGGCTGGCCGGCAAACCACTGCAACATGTCCACGGCGTGGATGCCCTGGTTCATGAGCGCGCCGCCGCCATCGAGCTTCCACGTCCCTTTCCAGGGCGAACTCGAATAGTAGCTCTGGTCGCGCCACCACTTGATGTAGGCGCTGCACAGCGTAAGTCGGCCGAAACGGCCCGCGTCGATCGCCGCCTTCAACGCCTGCGCGCCGCGGCCCAGGCGATTCTGGAAGACGCCGGCCAGCACTCCGCCGCCCCGGCGTTCGGCCTCGACGATGCGGTCGACGGCTTCGCGGCTCACGTCGAGCGGCTTCTCGCAGAGCACCGCCTTGCCGGCTTCCAGGAAAGGCACGGCGGCGTCGGCGTGCGAACCGCTGGGCGTCGTGATCGACGCGGCCTGCACTTCCGGATCGGCGACCAGCGTTTCGAGGCTTTCCGCCACGCGGCAGCCATTCTTGGCGGCAAAGGCCTGCGCCCGTTCGGGCACGCGGTCATAGACGGCGCGCAGAACGCCGCCTTTAACATCCCGCAGGGCGTCTGCGTGAAATTGGGAAATCATCCCGGACCCGACGACGGCGAAACCGATGGGGGAAGTGCTCATAACAAAATCAATGGAAGAAACTGAACGGAAAGATGGGACTCGAAAGAAACATTCCGGCGCAAACAAACAGCCAATGCCGCCGCGCCGGTCAGCGAAATGTTATCGCTCGTCGATGGGGACGAATTTGCGGCCGACTTCCGGACCGACGTATTCGCTCAGCGGACGGAAGAGACGATTGTCGGCGACCTGCTCGAGCAGATGCGCCGTCCACCCGCTCATGCGCGAGATGGCGAAGATCGGCGTGAACAGATCCGTCGGAATGCCCAGTGAGTAGTAAACCGTGGCCGAGTAGAAATCGACGTTCGCATTCAAGCCCTTGCGCTCTTTCATGATGCTCGCGATGCGCTCGCTCATCTGGATCCATTTCGGATCGCCGAGCTGATTCGAAAGCTTGATGGCCATGGCCTTGAGGTGTGGCGCGCGCGGATCGAGCACCTTGTACACCCGGTGGCCGATGCCCATGATCTTCTTCTTCTGGGCGAGGGCTTCTTCGATCCAGGGGTCGACCTTATCCAGCGAACCGATTTCCTGGAGCATATGGATGACGCCCTCGTTCGCGCCGCCGTGCAGCGGGCCTTTCAGCGCGCCAATGGCGGCGCTGATCGAGGAATACATGTCGCTGAGCGTCGAGGCCACGACTCGGCCCGTGAAGGTGCTCGCATTGAAACCATGCTCGGCATGGAGCACGTAAGCCACGTCCAGGGTCTGCGTCGCGTCCGCTGTCGGTTCCTTGCCCGTCATGAGCCAGAGGAAATGCGCGGCTTCACTGAGATCCTTGCGGATCGGCGGCAAGTCCTCGCCCGAACGCGCGCGGTGGAACCATGCGGCGACGATGCCGATCTGCGCCACGAGCTTGATCGCGATGGCGCGATTTTCCGGCATGTCGAGATCGTGCCGCACCGTGGGATAACATCCCAGCATGCTCACCGCCGTGCGCATGATATCGATCGGCGCGGCCGTCTTCGGCGCGGAGGTGATGAAATCGATGACGCCCTTGGGCAACTCGCGCTCGGCGCGTAGCGCCGTAGTGAGTTTGGCCAGCTCCGCCGCGTTGGGCAGGCGGCCGTGCCAGAGCAGATGGACCACTTCCTCGTAGCTAACCTTCCCCGCAAGCTCATTGATGTCGTAGCCTTGATAGATCAGCTGACCGATATCCCCGCGCACATCGCCAATGCGGGTTTCGGCGGCGACAATTCCTTCCAATCCTCTGGATATGAGCGGCATAGGTATTTGGTTTTTCGAGTTCGGGATGTACGATTTATGACAAGCCCGGAAAGCTCCGGGAAAAAGGGTATGAAAAAGACTAGCCTTTCTTGGAGGTGCTGACGGCAAGCATCACTTCGGCGAGTTGAAAGGCGAGTTCGGCGATCGCATCGGCGGAGTTATCGCCCACGGAGCGATTGCTCGCCAAAAGCCCGCTCAGCGCGGCGGCGGCGAAAAGGTCGCGCCGTTCGGCTTCGCCCATGGTGATGGATCCGGTGACATTGATTTGCTCGCTCATGACTGCTTCTGGGTAGTTTTTTGGGGTGAAGAAAAGTTCCCGGTCGGCGGTTATTTGCCCCAGTGCGCGATGAGCGCATCGGCCATCACGGACGGAGTCTCGGCGATGGCGATGCCGGCCTGGCGCAGGGCGGCGATTTTGTCGGAAGCGGCGCCTTTCCCGCCGGAAACGATGGCCCCGGCGTGACCCATGCGGCGTCCGGGAGGCGCAGTGGCTCCGGCGATGAAGGCGGCGATGGGTTTGCGGCAATTCTTGGCCGCCCATTCCGCCGCTTCCTCTTCTCCTGACCCGCCGATTTCGCCGATCATGATGATGGCCTCGGTCTCGGGGTCGTCATTGAACATCTGCAGCACGTCGCGGTGCGAGGTGCCGTTCACCGGGTCGCCGCCGATGCCGACGCAAGTCGACTGGCCGTAGCCCCGCGTGGTGAGCTGCCAGACGGCTTCATAAGTGAGCGTGCCGGAGCGGGAAACCACGCCGACATTGCCGCGCTTGTGGATGTAGCCGGGCGCGATGCCGATGCGGCAACCTCCGTGGGAATTCGGGCCTTCGCCCGGAGTGACGACGCCGGGGCAGTTCGGCCCGATGAGCCGGGTCTTGCCACTGCGGATTGCGGCCTTCACCCGGACCATGTCATTCACCGGGATGCCTTCCGTGATGGCGACGGCCAGCGGCAGGCCGGCATCGACGCATTCCAGGATGGCGTCGCCGGCAAAAGGCGGCGGTACAAAAATCGCCGAAGCGGTCGCTCCGGTCTGGCGCGCGGCTTCTTCCACCGTGTCGAAGACCGGAACCTTGGTCTCGCCGTGCGTGAAGAATTGCCCGCCCTTGCCGGGTGTGACGCCGGCCACGACCTGCGTGCCGTAGTCGATGGAAAGCTGCGCGTGCTTGGCCCCGAAGGAGCCGGTGATCCCCTGAATGAGAACGCGCGTTTGGGAATTGACGAGAATGGCCATCGAAAAAGGGTGCGGCGAGTGTTACGAGGCGGCGGGCGCTTTGCGTTTGTGAATGGTGACGAGATTGCCATCCGGATCGGAGACGAGCGCCATGTGGCACACCGGGCTTTCGAATGGCTCAAATTTAAACGTTACTCCGGCCTCCCGCAGGCTCGCAATGGCGTGATCAAAATCTTCCACTTCGAAAGCGCAACTCGGCCCGGAAGAGGAGGGCAGCCACTGGCCATCCGCCATGCAAGCAATGGCAAAGGTCCCACTCGCGATGTCGTACTCGACCCAGCCCGTCTTTTTATCCTCGGATTCGTGCACCATACTCGGGGTGAGATGAATGATGCCTTCGTAGAAGGCTCGGGCGCGCGGCAGGTCCGTGACCGGATAGCCGACAAATGCGATTTCGTTGACTTTGATCATGGTGAGTTAGCGTGTTACGCGGCTTTGATGGCGGCGACGACCTTGTGCGCGGCATCCGCCAAATCGGAGGCGCTGATGATGGCCAGGCCGCTTTCGTTGAGCGTCTGCTTGCCAGCGGCGACGTTATTGCCCTCCAGGCGCACGACGAGCGGGATATTCAGCGCCGTTTCGCGCGCCGCGGCGATGATGCCCGTCGCGATGACGTTGCAATCCATGATGCCGCCGAAAATGTTGACCAAGATGCCCTTCACGCTCGGATCGGAGAGGATGATCTTAAAGGCGGCTGCCACCTGTTCCTTGCTCGCGCCGCCGCCCACATCGAGGAAATTGGCCGGCTTGCCGCCCGCGAATTGGATGATGTCCATCGTCGCCATGGCGAGGCCGGCGCCATTCACCAGACAGGCGATATTTCCATCCAGGCCGATGTAGTTGAGATTGAATTCGCTGGCCGCGACTTCGCGCGGATCTTCCTCGCCTTTGTCGCGCATCGCCGCGATCTCCGGCTGCCGATAGAGCGCGTTGTCGTCGAAATTGAACTTCGCATCGAGCGCGAGCAATTGCCCTTCCGGCGTCACGACGAGTGGGTTCACCTCGATGAGCGAGCAATCGCGCTCCTGGAAGAGCCGATACATCGCCGTGAAAAGCTTGCCGGCCTGGCCGAGGAGGGGGCCGGTGAGCCCGAGCGCATGAGCGATCTTGCGGGTTTGATAGGCTTGCAGCCCGAGCAGCGGATGAATGGGTTCGCGGAGGATTTTCTCCGGCGATTTCTCTGCGACGGCTTCGATGTCCATGCCGCCCTCGGTGCTGGCGATGATCACGGGCGCGGACGAGCCGCGATCGAGCAGGATGGCGAAATACATTTCCCGGGCGATATCCACCGCTTCGGCGACGAGGAGCGTATTCACGACCTTGCCTTCCGGCCCCGTCTGGTGCGTGACGAGCGTCTGGCCGAGCATCTTCTCGGCGAGCTGGCGGGCTTCGTCGGCCGTCTTGCAGAGATGGACTCCGCCCTGGAAGCCATTTTTGAAGGTCCCCTTGCCCCGGCCGCCGGCATGGATCTGCGCCTTGACGACGATGCTCTTGCCTTCCAGCGCCTTCGCGGCCTCAGCCGCTTCGTCGGGCGTGAAGACGGCGCGTCCTTGTGGAGTGGCGACGCCAAATTTTTGAAAGAGCCCGCGGGCTTGGTATTCGTGAATGTTCATCCAATAAAGGGTGCGATCGGGAAATTCGAAAAATACTCCTCCCGCCGCTGGTCCGAGGTCAGCGGAAAGGTCCAGCGGAAAGCCTGGGCTTTCCCGGCCGGCGCGAACGACGGCGGTGAGGAGCGGCGGCTGAGTTTAGGACCCGGTCCCGACGTATTCCGCGGAGTAGGTGTCGATTTTGGCGGTCGAGCCGACTTGCGGCGACTTGCCCAGATCGTAGACATCGTTGCCCACGACCTTCTGCGATTCCGTGTCGAAAATCATGACGGATTTCTGCGCCTTGGGCGAGGTGTGCTCGTCCTTGACGGTGTCCACCGCGATGTAGCGCGGCAGTTTTTTCGGCGCGCCGGCGACGGTGTTGTGGCCGCCGCCGTTGTTGCTGCCGCCGGAGCCCTGGGCAACCGCGCGATGATGCCGCTCGCGAGCGGCGAGACGGGCGTAAGCGGCGCGAGCGCGAGCCTCGGCGACCTGGCGCTGGCGCTCGGAGGCCTGGTGCTTGGAAATAACGTAAGCCGTGGCCGCAACGACTGCGCCGGCGGCGGCTCCGATGGCAAAGGATTCAGCCCCGCTCATACCGGCGGCGCGAGCGATGGAACCGGCCAGAATCGCGGCTCCGCCTCCGAAAGCCGCGGCATTTTGACCAGGGGTGAGGTTTTCACATCCAGCCACGGCGAGAGCCGCGGCGGTAATGATTGCGGAAGTGCGAATCAGACCAGGTTGCATAATGCCATTCTTTCTAGAGAGCGGATTTGCGCCTTGGCAAGGAATTGCACGACTGCCGTGTGACTTTTTGGAAAATCCGATGGGTTTCGGGAAATGGAAGGACGTTTCAGGGCAAACAGATCGCGTGATGGAAGGACGAGCCAGCCCTCCGGGCAGGCAGTTTCGCACTGAAAATTTTGCCTACGGCGTCAGGGCCACGCCATGCGCCAGGCACCATTCCTTCGCCTTGGGATTTCGCGCCAGCGCGGCTCGCTTGTAGATGGCCTCGGCCTTCGCCGGATCGGCCGCGACGCCGATTCCGTTTTCGAGACAACGCGCCAGCAGGTACGAACTGAAGCCGTCCCCAAGCGTGTCGCCTTTCTGCAGTAGCTCCAGCGCCTTGGTCGGATCCTGCGCCAAGCCCGCTTCGCCATTAAGATAGAGCACGGCGAGATTTGCCATCGAGCCGGCATAGCCCAGTTCCGCCGCTTTCGTGAAGAGCTGGCGGGATTTGATTGGATCCGCCGTCACACCGATGCCTTTGCGATAACAATCGGCCAGCCGATCCATGGCGTGCACTTCACCGCCGGCCGCCGAATCCTCCAGCAGCTCTACTCCGCGCTTTACGTCGCGTGTCCGCCCTTTGCCGTCGAGTAGGCACTCGGCGAGTCCATACTGCGCCGCTGCCGACGGATCTTTCATGTTCACTGCTTTCTCAAAAAGCTCTGCCGCCTTGACAAAATCCTGAGCCACACCCGCGCCGTTTGACAACATGAGCCCGGCCTGGGTAATCGAATCCTTGTCACCTTTATCCGCAGCCGCCGAGTACCAATGGAACGACTTGACCGTCGCGGATTTGCGATAGCCTTCCCCGAGCAGCGCCATGGCGCTGACCACGCCAAGATCTGCGGCATCGTTGAGCGGCTCGCTGAGTGAGGCAAATTCAGCCTCAGACATGGCTTTAGGTTGGTCCTTCGGATTTTCCCGTCGGTTTCGGAACGCGTTCAGGAGGATCTCAAGACGCAGACGGCTGACCGCGTTGTGGGGAAACTCCTTTGTTGTCTTCACCCAGGCCGCCACTGATTGCGGAAGGTCGTCCTGCGCCTCGATCGCCTGAGCCTTGGCGACAGCAGCGCGCGCGAGTTCCTGCTCGGTTTGCACCGGATCCGGCAGCGCAGGCGTGGATGGCGTCACTTTCTTTTCCGGCTCCGTTTGCGCCGTCTTGGACGGGTTGTTCAGATCCTTCGGTCCCGGCAAAGGCGGCGTCGTGGGTGCGTTCATCTTGCTCATGACGAGCCATCCGCCGACGGCCGCCAGCAGGAGCGCGCCGGCGGCCCCTCCGAAAAGAATCGCGGGAGAAGTTTTGGCCGGCGTCGGAGCTACGGGCGCGAGTGGCGGGGGCGTGGCTGTTTTCGACGTTGGCGTCTGGACCGGCAGAGGGCTCGCAGGGAGCGGCGCGGCCGAAAGCGAAGCTTTTGCCGCTTCGGCCGGCAGCAACGGCTTGGCAGGCGACCAGTTCTTGGGCACCTTGTTGATGAGCGGGCGCGCCGAGGAGCCGATCATGCCGACGGCTTGGTGGGACCCGGCTTCCTGTTGCTGGCGCAGGGCAGTCGCAAAATCCGCAGCCTTGGCAAAGGCATCCGGCGACTCCAAAGCACGCCACATCACGGCATTTCCCGGCTCGTTCAAAGCCCCCAGCGGTGTATAGGAACCCGCTTGGTTCACCGTGGAAACCGGCGCGCCGCCCAACATTTCGTAAACCATCGCCGCAAAGGCCCGCACCAGCGTCGGCGTCAAACTCGCCGAATCCTTGCTCGCGGCGGCAGTCGATTCCGCGCTCATCGTCCGGCTGCCCATGAGGCTCTCGTTTCGGCCGAAACCCCAGTTCAGATCGAGCGTCGGAGCTTTGACGACGAAGTTCGGCCACGACGTGGTCGGTGTGCGCAGCCATTCGCCGGTTTCTCCGGCATTTGGGAAGTGCACGAGGGTCTGCGCGAGCTCGAAGCCCTCGTGTTTCACGCCAGCCGTTCCTGCCTGGTCCAAGCCGGCCGCGATCTGTGGCAGCAGCGGCCAGACTTCGGCGAGAGGCAGCACCCGGCGCGTGCGCAGCAGATCCAGCAGGGAAAAGCCATTCGTCCACTCCAGCAAAAGCAAAGCCTCGCCGTGCGAGACTTCCAGGGATTGCACACGAAGGAGATTTGGGTGATCGAGCCCGTGCAGCCGCTCGACTTCCGCCTTCATGCGACCCATGAGCGTGCGATTGGCCGCCCACTCGCGGCGCAGCGAAATGAGACGCACATCGCAACGGCTCTGATCGAGCGCCTGGAAAAGCTGGCCCGCCCGATCTTCGCCCAAGACGCGCAGGATTTCATAACGTCCGCCGGCCATGGCTCCCGGTTGGAGTGCGGGCGTCGGGTTGTCCATCACGGTGCCGAAATCCGCCTGCTCGTCGCCGGCGCCCAGAAGGGCGAGGGATTTGCCGGTGAGTCCGGCCAAAACCTCCTCGAGGTCCGTGCGCAAGGCCACGGCGGATTGCGGACGCTCGGCGGCATCCTTGGCCAGCATGCGGGCCAGGAGCTTTTCCACACCGGGCGGCAGGCCCTTCAACTTTTCGAAGGGCGGCGGCGTGCCGAGCTGCTGGCTCATGACCTGGGCCATGGTCCCGCCGAAGGGCGCCTGGCCGGCCAGCATGTACCACATCGTCGCTCCCAGGGAATAGATATCCGAACGGCCGTCGATCTCCCGCTCCAGCAGCTGCTCCGGACTGGCGAAATGCGGGGTGCCGAAAAAGCCGCCCACGGAAAGCGCGGCGCCATCTTCGCCTTCGTTTTCCTTCACCTTGACCAGGCCGAAGTCGATGACCTTCACGCAGAGCTCGTCGTCTTCCTTCACGAGCATGAGATTCGCAGGCTTGATGTCGCGATGAACGAGGCCGTGCTGCGCCGCCGCATTCAGCGCGCGGGCGACCTGCACGGCGATTTGCAAGACGGTCACCGGGGTCTGCGGGCCTTCCCGGCGGATCAGCGATTCCACCGTCTCGCCGTCGATGAACTCCATCGCATAGAAATAGGCATCCTCCTCGATGCCCAAGTGGAAGACCGAGGCGACATTCCGGTGCCGCAGCTTGGCCGCCGAACGCGCCTCGCGCACGAAACGCTGCCGGGCCACTTCGCTATTCAGGTAACGCCCATTGATGACCTTGAGCGCAACGGGAAAGACGAGGCTTTTGTCCATCGCCTTGTAGGTAATTCCCATGGCGCCCCGGCCGAGTTCGAAAGGCGAACCGTCCGGGCGAAGCTGGACTTCATAGTGACCGAAGGAAATCGTGGCAGACATCGGATCGTCTTAATAATACGCTGGTTCTGGGGCGTCTTGATGCTGGAATCGCGCCAAAGGCCCAAAAGATCGGCGTGCACTATGGCACGGATGCGGGTGGGGCGCTATTCAGCGACGGTGGGAGGCAGCTCCAGCGTCGCAGCACATAACTCCTATGCCTCCTCTACTTCCTATCGGCTTGCTGTGAAGGCTCCATGGGAGGAATAGGAAGCATGGGAGTTATGTGGCGCGAAACCACCTGACTCTCCCAAAACCACTCGTCCCCGGCATGAAAGTCGACGTCGGCGCAGCAGCAGCTCCTCTGCTTTGCACTCGCCGACCCTACATCAGCATCAGCGTCGGGCTCTCGATCAGCTTGCGCAATTCCGCGAGGTACTGCGCGCCCACTGCGCCGTCGACAACGCGGTGATCTCCACTGAGACCGATGTTCAGGCGCTGGCCAGCCACGATCGTATCGTTCGGGCCGACCACCGGCTTCTTCACGATCGAACCGACGCTGATGATCATCGCCTGCGGCGGATTGACGATCGCGCTGAAACTGTCGATGCCGAAGTTGCCGAGATTCGAGACGGTGACCGTGCCGCCCACGTATTCTTCCGGTTTGAGCTTTTTCGAGCGGGCGCGGGTGGCGAGGTCTTTCACGCTTTCGTTGATCTCGCGCAGTGACTTCTTCTGCGCATCGCGGATGACCGGCGTGACGAGGCCCTCTTCCACGGCGACGGCGACCGAGAGATTCACCGAGCCATACTGGATGATGCAGTCGCCGGCGAAGCTGGCGTTGACCGCCGGGACCTTCACCACCGCCGCGATCACGGCCTTGAGCACGAGATCGTTGACCGTGAATTTCACGCCAGACGCTTCCGCCGCGGTATTCAGTTCCGCGCGGAGCTTCATGAGCGGACCTGCGTCGACTTCGATGTTGAGGTAGAAATGAGGAATCTGCGTCTTGCTGGCCAGCAAGCGTTCCGCGATGACGCGGCGCATATTCGAAAGCGGGATCTTCTGATCGCCCGCGCCCGCCGGGGTCGAGGGAACCGCCGCGGGAGCCGCCGGCGCTTTGCCCGTCGCAGGAGCGCCTGCCTTGGCGCCTTCCACGTCGCTCGCCACGATGCGACCGCCAGGACCAGTGCCTTGGAGCGAGCCGATGTCCACGCCCTTCTCCGCCGCAATCTTGCGCGCCAGGGGCGAACTCTTCACCCGCTCGCCTTCAGCGCGGGGCGCGGCCGCCTTGGCGGTCGGGCTCGCTCCGGCAGCCGGAGCCGCAGCTTGGGTCGGGCTCGAGGCCGGAGCTGCGCTTTGCGCTTTCGGAGCAGGCGCCGCATCTCCGGTCGGCGGCGCTTCGCCTTTCTTGAGCAGCATGGCCAATGGCGCGCCGATCGGAGCCTTCTGGCCTTCCGCGACGAGATGCTTGTGCAGGACGCCATTGTCGAAGGCTTCCCATTCCATGGTCGCTTTATCCGTCTCGATCTCGGCCAGGACGTCGCCCGCCTTGACCGGGTCTCCCTCCTTGATGCGCCACTTCGCGAGGGTGCCCTCGGTCATGGTGTCGGAAAGCTTCGGCATTTCTAGATAAGTGGCCATGGTAGTGCGACGAAAAGGACGATTTTGGGTGAGTCGGCGGGCGGCTTCAAACTCAATTTCATAGGAAGATGGCCTAAAATGAGCAGGCCACCTCGAAAAGCATTCGCCGGCGACGCGTTCGCGCCGGCCGGCGAATTACCGTTTCCCAAATGGGAAAGGTGAAATCAGCAGATGGACAGCACCTTGTCGACGATGTCCGTGACGCGGGGCAACTGCCGCACTTCCATTTTCGGACTGTAAATCGCCGGGGCGTCGAGCGTGCTGACCCGAAGGACCGGCGCGTCGAGATCGTCGAAGCACTGTTCCTGGATCATGCTCGTGATCTGGGCGCCCACGCCGCAGAAGGGCTTGTTTTCTTCGATTACGACGGCGCGATGGGTCTTGCGCACGGTGCGGAAGATGGCTTCGTCGTCCAGCGGACGAATGGAGCGCAGGTCGAGGACCTCGGCATCGATGTCGTGTTCTGCGGCGAGGAGTTCAGCGGCTTTGAGCGCGGTGATCACAGCGCGACCGTGGGCGATGAGGGAGACGTGCTTGCCTTCCTTCTTCACATCGGCCTGGCCGAGCGGAATGAGGTACTCTTCTTCCGGCACTTCCCACTTCTCGCCGTAGAGCAGTGTGCTCTCCATGAACATGACGGGGTCGTTGTCCCGGATGGCGGTCTTCAATAGGCCCTTGGCATCGTAAGCCGTGGACGGGCAGACGACTTTCAGGCCGGGGTTATTGGCGAGCCAATTCTCCGGCGTATGGCTGTGCGTCGCGCCAACGTTGGTGCCGCCATTTGCGGGCCCGCGAATCACGATCGGGCAATTGATCAGCCCGCCGCTCATGTAGCGCACGCAGGCCGCGTTGTTGACGATCTGATCGTAAGCCACGGTGCAGAAACTCCAGAACATGAGCTCGATGACCGGCCGCAGGCCGAGCATGGAAGCGCCGATCCCCATGCCGATGAAGGCGGCCTCGCTGATGGGCGTATCGACAACGCGCTTGTCGCCGTATTTCTTCCACAGGCCCTGGGTGACCTTGTAGGCTCCATTGTACTCGGCGACTTCTTCGCCGATGAGCACGACATTCGGATCGCGCTCGATCTCTTCCGCCATGGCTTGGCGCAAAGCCTCACGATAAAGTATTTCAGGCATGTCTGATGATGAGTGGGAATGAAAAAGCCCGGCCGAGAGGCTGGCTTAAAAATTAAAAAAGTGCCGCCCGGTGCGGCCTGCCGCCGTCTGTCGATCCACCTCGAAATAGACATCCTCCGTGATCGCTGCATCCGTGGGCAGCGGGCTCTCCTCCGCAAACTTCACGCTGTCCTCGGCCTCCGTATTCGCCGCGTCCTCGAATTCCACATACTTCTCCTCCGTCAACACCCCTTCCTGAATGAGCCGGTTTTTCCAGAGGACGATGGGGTCGTGCTGCTGTTTATACCGCTCGATCTCCTCTTCACTGCGGTAGACCTTCGCATTCGCATCGGCGACGGAGTGGCCGTAGTAGCGATAGGTGTCGATCTCGAGCACGCTCGGGCGAGACTGGCGATGGGCGCGCTCGATGGCGACCTGCGTTTTGGCCCGAATCTCGTAAATGTCTTCGCCGTTAATCTGGTCCCAATCGATGGCAAATCCCTCGGCACGCTCGGCGAGGCAGGTGCGGAAGGCGCTGGAACGCTCCAGACTCGTGCCCATCGAGTACTGGTTATTCTCGATGATGTAGATCACCGGGAGATCCCACAGCGACGCTAGATTCAGGCTTTCGTAGAGGCAGCCCTGATTGACCGCGCCATCACCCATGAAGCAAAGCGCGGCGCCCGTAAGACCCTTGTACTTGAGGCCGTAGGCCAGGCCGAGACCGAGCGGCGTCTGACCGCCGACGATGCCGTGACCACCCCAGTAATTCTTGTCGGGAGCGAAGAAATGCATCGAACCGCCCTTGCCCTTCGAGCAGCCGGTCGCCTTGCCGAAAAGCTCCGCCATGCACTCGTTCATGTTCATGCCGACCGCGAGGGCGTGGCCGTGGTCGCGATAGGCGGTGATCACGTGATCATTCGCGCCCATGAGCGAGCAGGTTCCCACCGCGACACTCTCCTGCCCGATGTAAAGATGAAGAAAACCGCCGATTTTGCCCGCCGTGTAATGCTTCAAAGCCAACTGCTCAAAACGACGAATCCTCACCATGTCGGTGAGGAGACGAATCTTGTCTTCGGCTTTAAGGGACTGGTTGACTGGCGCGGAGGCGAAGTCTCGGGTTTTAACGGCAGTGTCCATAGTGGGCGGCGGCAAGCAGGATATGTATCGGAGTGTCGCGAAGTATGCAACTCCGAAGGTGACCGGGTCATAAAATTGGCATAGAATAGAGACTTTGAGCCGATTTCGGACTGTCTGGGCCGTGATTGTGCATAAATGGGGCAAGTCGTTGCGCCGCAGTTTGTTTCCTGGAATCGCGTGGGGCTCGCGCTCCCGACGTGGAACGTCTCAAAACGCGCTCGGGAGAATTCCTGAAATGCGAATAATGGGAGGAATGGGAAGCGATGCCCATGCGATCGCCATTTCCTATTCTATTGCACGCGGCGGATTCACCTTTTAGCGTCACGCCTCTTCTCCGTATGACTCGCCTTTCCACACGGGCCATCCTGGCCTGCTCCTCCCTCCTCGTCCTTGCCGCCTCGGCTCTCGCCCAGACGACCGAAGCCATGTCGGACAATCTGACGAAAATGCATTCCCGCTGGACGGAGAATCCGAAGGACCTCGAGGCCGTCTACATCTACATTTCCTCGGCCGCGGAGACTCCGCTGCAAAAGGGCCTCATCTATCAGGACATGGTCGGCATGTATGCGCACAACGGGACGCGGAAGAATGCCGACGACATCGCCAAGTACGCCCTGCTCGCCACGGAGCTTCCCTATCACCCGGAAGACATCGCGCAGATGTATATGGTCGCGGGCGACGGGATCATGAATGATCTGCCGGCCGGCTCGACCAACGCCTCGCTCACCGATGCCGACAAGGCGGAAATGGCCTCCTACTATCTCAAGGGGCTGAAGTTCCTCCTCGACAAGATCTCCTTCGGTGACGTCGTCGCAGAGCCGCCATCGGGCGCCTCGCCGGAGGTCGTCAAAGAATTCCAGGCGCGGAACGCCATGGTGGAAAAGCGCGACGCCATACTTGGCGCGCTCAAGCAGCTTTTTGGGACGGAGCCCGATGCGCTCGCCAAATTGCGCGAAGTCGCCGTGCATGAACTTGGCGGCGAAAAGCGCGAAGACATCCTGCTCAAGGCCATGCGAGGCGAGAAAATCGACGCGCCCGCGCATCCCGTGGCCGCGAGCGCCAGCGCGGCAACTTCCTCTGGTAGCGCCGGGTCCGCGAGCGCAATTCCAGATGCCTCGACCTCCTTCGACGGCTCGGAAATCATCGCCGTGCTGGCCGTGGCGGGCGCGGGCGCGCTTTTCTGGTTCATGCGCAAAAAGCCGGCGTAGCCGCCAAAAATTTCGCGCCGGACCTGATAAAAAGCCCGTTGACAGAAAGTCCCGACACTGGCAGCAGAGTAGGGCGCTTCGGAAGGACTCCTGGCCGCCCGTCGCGCAAACTCCAGACACATCCTCCAGGATTATCGATAGCTCTATTCAAATGAACACGCCGATGCCGCAACAGAAACAGTGGGTTCAGCCGGAAGCGAACGAGGTGACCGTGAGCATGGAATGCACGTCCTACGCCGAAGTCGTGAAGATCGCGGAAGCATAAGGATCCCGCTCTTTCCTAGAATCTCTTAACGCGAAGAGTCGCCACGGACGGAAAAAACGCCCGAGGCGACTTTTCTTTTTTTCCTCACACCAGAATTATCATGAAGTCCAAATGCCTCAGTATTTTGGCCATTGCCGCCGCTTGCTTTGCGGGCAAGGTCATCGGTGAAGAGTCCAAGCCGGCCAACCTCTCCGGAGATACAACCGCCGCCGCTGTGCCGGCGGCCGCGGAAAAAAAGGCTCTGGATCCCGAAGCGGCCAAGGCCGAAATCGCCAAGCGTGAGCTGCAATTCAACGGCGACGTCTTCGTGCAATCCGCCGCGGAAGGCAAAGACGATGTCGTGGATCTCTTCCTGGCTGCCGGCATGGATCCGGAGACGACGAATCGCTACGGGTTCAATGCGCTCATGTTCTCGTCGGGACAAGGTCGCATCACCATCGTCCAGACGCTGCTCGATCATAAAGCCGTGGTCGACGCCCGCGCCCGCGACGGCATGACGCCACTCATGGCCGCCTCCGCGCAAAATCGCGTGCCAGTCGCCCAGCTGCTCGTCGAACACGGGGCCGACGTGAATGCCACCCGCAGCGACGGCTATACCCCGCTCATTTGGGCGGCCTCGAATGGCCATACCGATGTCATGCAGTTCCTCATTTCGAAGGGCGCGAAGGTCGACGCGAAGGAGAAACTCGGCGCCACGCCGCTCATTCTCGCTGCGCTGAATCCCACGCAGGAAGACGCGGATGGGCGCACTGACGGCGCCGTCGACTTGCTCCTGAAAAATGGCGCCGACATCAAGGCCCGCGCCAATGACGGCCAGACCGCGCTCATGACCGCGGCCACGAAGGGCGAAGACGCCGTCCTGGAAAAACTCATTAACGCCGGCTCGGACGTGAATGCCGAGGACAACGCCTCGCACACCGCGCTCATCCACGCGGCGGAACAAAAGGCCGCTCCGCTGACCACCAAGCTCCTGCTCAAGCATGGCGCCCAGGTGGATCACCAGACGAAGGAAGGCGTGACCGCGCTCATGTACTCGACCCGCCGGGCGATGGTGGGCACCTGCAAAGCCCTCATCGGCGGCGGCGCGGACCCGAATATCCGCGACGCGGAAGGCCGCACCGCGCTGAATTGGGCGGTCCGCTTCCGCCACGGCGACGCCGTCGCGGCGCTCGTCGTGGGTGGCGCAGACGTGACCATCGCGGACAAGGCCGGCAAGACGCCGCTCGAGCTGGCGCAGGCGCTCAGCTTCGACCAGGCGACGCTCGATCTGCTCAGCGGGAAGCCGGCTCCAGCCCCGGCGGCCGCCGCAGCTGCCCCGGCGCCCCAGGCTGGCGACTCGGCCGCGCCAAAAGCCGATACCCACTAAACGATTGTTATTGTAGAACCGATGCGGACCGCAATGTCCGCTTCGGTTCTCCTCGTTTGGCATCTATGACTACCTCCTCCTCCCTTTGGGGCCGCGACGAATTCATCCAGCGTCTGCGGGATATCGGCATGACGCGGTATCACCATTTGCACCCTTTTCACGTCGCGATGAATGAAGGCAAGCTCGATGAGAAAGCCGTGCGCGGTTGGGTCATCAATCGCTTTTACTACCAGATCAAGATCCCGATCAAAGACGCGGCGATCCTTTCCAATTGCCCGCTGCGCGAAGTGCGCCGGGTCTGGATTCATCGGCTCACCGATCACGATGGCACGATCGATGGCAGCATTCCGGGCGGCATCGAGACCTGGCTGCGCCTGGGCGCGGCTTGCGGCATCGACGCGGAAGAAATGCTCGCGCCGGACTCGGCGCTGCCCGGCGTTCGTTTCGCCGTGGACGCCTATGTGAACTTCACGCGGGCCAAACCCTGGCCCGTCGCGATTTCCTCCTCGCTCACCGAGCTCTTCGCACCCGATCTCATGGCCGTGCGGCTTCGCGCCTTCGAAACCTTCTACACCTGGGTGCAACCCTGGGGTTTCGATTACTTCAAGAAACGCCTTACCCAGGCGCGGACCGACTCGAATGAAGGCCTGGACATGACGATCCAGTACTGCAACACCCCCGAGCTCCAACAGCAGGCGGTGGACGCGTTGCGCTTCAAGTGCGACGTACTCTGGACCATGCTGGACGCCATTGCGTTGGCGTTCCCGGTGTCCGCTTGAAATCCTGCGGCAAATTGCCGTTATTCAGTAGAGCGAAAAACGCGTCCGAGCTGATTTGAACCCGGTCCGGACGCGGTTCCCCGCCACTCGATCCTGTGACCAACCTCCCAATCAACGGCCCGAAGCTCAGCCGCCGCGCCCGCCTGCAGCGTGACAAAGTCACCGGCGGCCCCATTCTCCTCTATCCCGAGGGCGTGCTCGTGCTCAATGCCACCGGCGAAGTGATCCTCCAGCTCTGCGACGGCGCGCGTTCGGAGGATGGGATCGTCGATCACCTCTGCAAAGAATACAACGCGCCGCGAGAAGTCATCGCCGCGGATGTGCGCAAAATCCTGCAGAAGGTCACGAATCTGAATTTGCTCACCTTCCCGCCCACAGCCTCCGCCACTTCCCCAGAATGAGCGTTGCCCCTCCTCGCCTCTACAGTTTCCTCGCCGAGCTGACCTATCGGTGTCCGTTGCACTGCCCCTATTGCTCAAATCCTCCCGCGCCCCGCGCCGGCGGAGGCGAATTGACGGCGGAAGAGTGGCGCCGCCAGCTTTTCGATGCGGCGGATCTGGGCGCGCTTCACGTGGGTTTTTCCGGCGGCGAACCGCTGCTGCGTCCCGACCTACCCGAACTCACTCGCTCGGCGCGCGAAGCCGGGCTCTACACAAATCTCATCACCAGCGCGCTGGGTCTCACCGAGAAGCGGCTCGGGGAGCTCTGCGAAGCCGGCCTGGACAGCATTCAGATCAGCTTCCAGGCGGATGAGGGCGAACTCGGCGACCGGATCGCCGGCATCCGGGCGCATGAGCGGAAGCTCGAAGCGGTCGCGCTGGTGAAGAAAGCGGACCTGCCCTTCAGCATGAACGTCGTCCTGCACCGCGGAAACATCGATCGGCTGGCCCAGATCATCGATTTCGCGGAAGAACTCGGGGCCGAGCGGCTGGAACTGGCGAATACGCAATTCTACGGCTGGGCCTTCCGGAATCGCCTGCAGTTGCTGCCTTCGCGCGAGCAGGTAAAGCGCGCGGCCGAAATCGCCGTGGAAGCCGGCAAACGTCTCGCCGGCCGCATGGAACTCATCTTTGTCGTGCCCGACTATTTTAGCGACCGGCCGAAGCCGTGTATGCACGGTTGGGGCATGCGCATGCTCACGATCAATCCCAAGGGCGACGTGCTGCCCTGCCCCACCGCCGGCGACATCAAGACGATGACGTTCGAAAACGTCCGCCAACGTCCACTGCGCGAGATCTGGGAAGACAGCGATTCCTTCCGGCGTTTCCGCGGAACGGAATGGATGCCCGATCCGTGCAAGACCTGTGCGTTCAAGGAAGTCGACTTCGGCGGCTGCCGCTGCCAGGCGGCGCTGCTCACGGGCGACCCGAGCGTGACGGACCCAGTGTGTGGCTTGTCGCCTCATCATTCGATGGTCACGGCGATTCTCGGTGAAGCGGGAGAGACGGCCCTAGCCACGGCTACGGCGTGGAATGAAGAGGCCTTGAGCTTCCGGCAGAATCCGGTTTGAGCCGTTGCGACGCCTGTTAGGCGTCGTGTGCGTGCAACGCCTGATAGGCGTTGCAGTGAAAATCACGGTTTCGAATTTTTCGAACTTGGCGGTGGCAGAGGAGGAGGCGCTGGCATGCCGACCAGCACGACATTGTTGCTGTCCTTCGAATGCTGCGCCGACGCATCGCACTTATGGGCGACCCTGCCACGCATTCCCCGAGGGGCGCAAGCAGAGTATAAAAATGGGATAAATGCAGCGAGGAATGCGCCTACGGATATGTGAAGCCGCCGAAATGGCGCCAACAGCCAAGTCCAACGAGACGGTGTAATCATCGAGCCGTCACGACGAAGCTCGTAGGCAATGCAGGCGTGACCGTTGGGCGCCACAACAGCAATGAAGCGCTCACGCTCCGCGACCGACATGGCAGAAAGATTGTGAACGTGAAGCTGGCAATGGTCGCAATACCGCTTCTTGGAGTCGCCGCGCATGCTCTCCCATTGCTTTGGGCACGGGTTTCCGATTTGGAGAGGCGGGGGTTCCGGTTTCATGAGGTGGGAATGACGACCAATTGACCCAAACTAAGCGAGCCCTCTGGGCAAAAGCAAGCGTCGAGCCGCGGGCAGCATTCGTCGCACTAAAGGCCTCATTCCAGCACATCACAATACGACGGATTACGGCTCACAATTCCTCCCACTGAATGCAATTCGGGAGCGCTGGCGCAGCAAGAATTTGCGTGGCTACTGAAAGTGCAACGTCAACAGGTACCAACATGTAGACAAGAAGCGCCAGCCCCCAGCCCCGACCCCGTTCCTTGAAGCGTGCAGTTAGGCCGGGCCGTGCAAGGAAAGCCGATGAGGGGCGATAAGGTGAAATATCGCATCTGTGATCTCTCGGGTGTGGGCATCGATCCAGCGGTCGAGCACGACCGTCCGTTCGGGCGTCTTCCAGATGCGCTGACCAAAACGGTACTGCTCCGCAAGGTCGGACAAACCAAACTGATCGAGGTCACGGCTGACCCGTTCGAATGTGTCGTCGGCTATGCACTCGTAATATTGCCAGATGCCGGAACGGGTGGCGCCCTCCCATTCCAGCATCCGGGAAAATAACCAAAACTCCTCGGCAAGAGGGCGCTGCTTTGCGACAATGCCGACAAGTTGGTAAATGCCGAGGAGATCACGTTCAGCAAAAAGCCGGTCAATATAAGAATTGGCAAAACGAACAATCATAGCGGCCTAACGATTCCCAAGCTCAGTGATGGGGAGAGGCGGCGGGATGTCTCGTTTAACCTTGGACTTCACGGCCAGGTTAGCGAACGGGAAAATGATGAAAAAGTGACAGAGAGAGTTCGGCCAAAGGTCCATCAGGCTGTAGTTGGAAATGGGATCAATGGTTCGGAGGCCGAGTTTGGCTGAAAAGGCCAGCACCAAAGCAGGAGGGATAGCCAGGAGAAGAGTCCAAAAACCCGCACGGGTCCACACGGCAACGACCGCGGGGAAGGAAAGCAGCTGGCCGATAAAAACAGCTGCCAGTGCGAAAAAGCCACTCAGGAAAACGATGATGATCCAGCCGGTGAGAATGGTCATAGGGCCGCCCCACCCCGTGGCGGTAAGGGACTCCTCAATCATGCGTGCAATCCAGCCAACGCCGAACGCCAGCAGAAATCTTAGGAACATGTTGAAGAGGTCCATCGTCGTAAAACTATACTGGGACGCATGATCATGCGTGAAGAAGCATGTGCGCGATTTCGTGCCAGCGCTCAATGCTGATGCCATTGTGTTGGTCGAGCGCGAGTGGGTGCTGTGTAGGTTCGACAGTGAAGAGCGGCGTAAGCCCCGGCGGTCGCGATTGCACGGAAACCTTGAGGTGAATCGTACTCGGATAAAACGCGATCGGACTGGAAAGCCATCCGAAATACGGTTGATCCGACGCGCGGTCCGATGCCTCCCAACGCTCGCACATGTGCAGAAAGCTGCGCTCGCTAAGGGACGACCAAACCGAGAAGGCCAGAGGTTCGGGATAATCGTGAATCGGGATCTCGATGTGGCCGCGAATGAAAAAGTGCTGCACGTCCACGACGCATTGGTCGGGAGTAAGGTCCACTCGCAGTTCGAACTCGTTCTCGGGAACCAGCGCTCGCCACGGCGCCTCGATTCCGAAGCAAAGTGGACTGTCAGCGTGTTGGAGCCCGCAGGTGTGGCATTTCCAACTCATGATTTAGCGACGGTCTTTCGCGGGTGCGTAAAACCCCAGCGGCCTCCGTAATAAACTCTTTCATGGCGCTGCTGCGCCACCGACGGGTTGATGAATTGCGGCGGCCGCTGATAGTGCTCGTAGGCCAGGCACAGCTGGAGCGCCGCCTCGAGAGGATCCATCCCGCCGGTCCCAGTGCCGAGACTTGGACAAGCGAGGGAATCGATCTTCCGCGATGCCGAGCGATTGTGACGGTGGACGGCCGTAAGAGAAGCCCACATGGCGAGATAAACATGGTCTGTGCCTTGGATGTTCATGGGCACACGCATCGTCGGAGCGTGGGCGACGAAGGGATGCGTCGCGTGGCCGGTCGGGACAATGATGCACGTGCCAACGGGCTGCTCTCCCAAATAGTCCTCGAGAATCTGCTTTTGGATGCTTTCCATGACGTGAGGTCCGAAGTAGCGAACGACTGCCAGATCCATGCCGGCATCCATCAGCCCGAATGAATTGCCGGCGGTGACAACACAATCATACGAGGGCAAATCCTCGAACCGGCCGCAGACGATCTGAACCTCCGGATGCGAGCGGAACTGCCAGCGAAGGACATCGCTGAACTCCTTGTCTCTATCGACGAGAATCAATCGCGTCTTCATTCCAATACCTCACCCGCAACGAATTGTCTTCCGGATGCCGACTCGCAATAGTACGCCCAGAGAACAGGTGGTGAACCATAGTTGTTGGCATCGCTTGCGACCTGACCTGGTTCGATCCACTCACTTGAACCCAAACCATACCACGCTTGAAACTCACCGGCAGAGTAGAACTGCCTGGTAACCGTCGATAATTTCCAGCCTTCTCCGTCTCGTCTATAACCTGCGAAGCAATGGACTCGAATTCGCTCGGTCGAAACATTCTTAAGCGTCGTCGCGTAAGAACCGCGCTCGCGCGGTCGCGCCGCGCTTGGTCCGTAAGTAATCTGAAGATACGCCCGTCCAAGCTCCAAGTCCTCCAGTCGCAGCAAATCGTGGTCGGTCCGGGAGGTCGGCGACAATCCCTCCAAGCCTTCTGGCAGCGACAGACCGCAAGGCTCCCAGTCCAGCACTTGTCCGTTGGGATAAGCTGCGGCAAATGCCCGCACGTCCGAAACGCAAACCGTGCCGATGCCTTGCACGTCAAGCGAATCATTCCCTAAACGGGTGACCGTGGCCCACGCATTAGGCGTCGCGAAAGGAACGCCAATAAATATCCGATAATCGGAGCGCTGGGAGATGAGTCGCCTGAGCCGATCTGCGGGCAAATTCACCTTTCCCTTCTTTTTGTTCGGGATAACGACCGAAAATGGAGCAAGGGCACGGATGAGCATAGAAATGATTGACCTCATGATTTGAGAAAACAAAGTTTCCGGGAGAGGCGGCATTCCCAAAGCGCTTCGCTAACTTTGGGAACGAGAGGGAGTACGACATAGCTATCCGGCTAGTCCTCGTTCCAAGGATTCACAACCGCGACGCCGTTCGCAAGAAAGTCGGCGGCATTGCGCGTCGCTACGGTCATTCCATGCACGAGTGCCGTCGCCGCAATCAGGGCATCTCTGTCTGATCTCATGTCGGGAACATGCATTTGGGCGCAACGGATGGCGACCTCGGTATCGACTGGCAGAATTCGACCGGAAAATGCAGGCAAGACCTGCTCATTCATCCAGGAGCTGAGAAGCACACCCTGTGGGCCGTCGCGCCGGGCGATTTGCAGCACTCCGATTTCCAATTCCATGATCGTAATCGATGACAAATAGAGCGAGACGGCATCGGCTCGTTCAGCCCATGCGCCAACCTGCGGATTCGCCTTGCCGGACCGAACCTTCCTCAGCTCAGAAACTACGTTCGTATCAAGCAGAAACATCAGGAGAGATCTGCGGGCGCGAACTTGATGGAGAGGCGCGGAGGGTCGAATGCGATCTCGTCTCCATCCGGCATCGCGAGAATGTCGACAATACTTCGACCTTGGCCGGTAATCCGCAGATATTCTTCCATGGTGAGGAGGACGTGCTCCGGCTTCCCCCGGCGAGTGATGAATACCGGGCCTTTTTCCGCGGCCTTTTTTGCGCCTTGCGTATTCTGATTGAATTCCGGGCTGGAGAATGTGGCTACGCGCCGGGTGCAAGCTTCGATTCGCGGCATGTAGTATCTTCACTACATGTCGAAGCGTTGTCAACGCTTCCTAGTGTTCGTGACCTAATTCTGCGCCAGCCCGCCGACTTCCTTCCGCTTTAGGAAAGGTTCGCTAGTCACGATGCCGACGATGAGGGCCGACATCTTGTCGCCCTGCGCGCCCATCTTCGTCACGATCGCATCCACGGCGCAATGATCATACGACTCGACACCGCGGCCGAGCGCGTAAGTCATCATCTTTTCCGTGAGCGTGGCCTTGAAATTCTTGCCCGAGCGGAGCACGGCTTTGAGATCACTCGGGCCGTTGAAGGTTTTGCCGTTGGGCAGCTTGCCGGAAGCATTGATCGGAATTTTACCTTCCATCGTGCGCCAGGCGCCGGTGGCGTCGAAGTTCTCCAAGGCGAAGCCGAGCGGGTCCATGCGCTTATGGCAGGCCGCGCATTCGGGGCGAACCATATGCTCTTCGAGGCGTTGGCGCAGGGAGGCGTTGAGGTTCACGTGGTCTGATTCCGGCAGCGGCGGGACATCCGGCGGCGGCGCGGGCGGCGGTGTGCCGAGGATTTGCTCCAGGATCCATTTGCCGCGGATGACCGGCGAGGTGCGGGTCGGCGTGGAGGTGCCGAGCAGGACGCCGCCCATGGTGATGACGCCGCCGCGTGGCGAATCCGCAGGCAGCTCCACGCGCTGAAATTTTTCGCCGGTCACGCCGTCGAGTCCGTAGAAATTGGCCAGGCGCTCATTCGCGTAGGTAAAGCGCGCATCGAGCAGATCGTAGACGCTGCGGTCTTCCTGGATAATGGCCTGAAAGAAGAGTTCGACTTCCTCCTTCATGTCCTGGCGCAGCTTATCGTCCCACTTCGCAAAAAGCTGCGGATCGGGCGCGACTTCCCAGATGTTGCGGATCTGCAGCCACTGATCGGCAAAGCTATTGATGAACTGCCGCGCCCGCCAGTCGTGAAGGAGGCGCATGGCTTGTTTTTCCAGGTTGCCATCCTTCGTGAGCTCGCCGCGATCGGCCAACTCGAAGAGCTCGCGGTCGGGCATGGAATTCCACAGGAAATACGAGAGGCGGGAGGCGATCTGGTAATTATCCAGCGGAGTCGTGGCGCCAGGCGACGCCGGCGCGGTCGGCTCCAGTTCGGAGCGGAAGAGGAATTGCGGCGAGGTAAGAACGGCCTGCACCGCGACCTGCATGCCTTCCAGAAATGAGCCTTGATGCTGGAGCGCGAGTTCCACGAAATGCGCCACGCGATCCACTTCCTGCGTGGAAACCGGACGCCGGTACGCGCGCTTCAGGAAGGGCGTGAGCAATTCCCGCGCGACCGCCACTTCTTCGCCCGGCTTGGGCATTTTCGTGATGAGCTGCCGATGGCTCTCCGGCAGCTTGGCGTCGTCGCCTTCCGGATTCACGATCTCGACGTTTTTGACGTAGAGGTTGCGGTCGCCCCGCAGCTTGGGGTCGGAGTTATTCAGGTCGACGTAGTTGTTGAGAAACGCGAGCGAAAAGCGGTGGCTGCCGCTCTCGACCTTTGCCGGAACTTCGTAGACCTGGGATCGATCCGAGATGGCGGGAACTTCGACGACTTTGATCTCTTTTCCATCCATTCGGACGGAGAGTTTTGGAGACTCCAGCCCGGCCTGATCGCCATAAGCGCGAATGCGAAAGATGTAATCGCCGGTTTTTTCGAAATTGAGCAAATAAGACCCCTCGCCCTCGCGGAAGAACGCCAGGGTCTCATCATCCTGCCGCGGGAGGACCGTATCGGGCGGGCTATCGCTCTTGAAGGCGCTGCCCTTCACCCGCCGACTGCGCGGCTTGATACCGACGACGATGGCCTTGGAAGCCACCTCCTGCGCGGCGGACATGAATTTCTCCATGAGCAGCGGGGAAAGCGAGAGCACGTCCCCGATGTTGTCGAAGCCGTAGCCGACTTCGTCATTCGGGAAATCCGACGGGTAGTAGTCGACGTGCAACAGGTCGCGAACGGTATTGCTATATTCGGAGCGGTTCAGCCGGCGCATGGTGACGCGGCCGGGATTGCGATTGATGTTGCAATCGACCTGGGCGAACTGCGTGTCCAGATAGCGCAGGATGATTTGGCGCTCCTCGTCCGTGGGCTGGGGCTTTTTCTCCGGAGGCATGTCGCCGCCTTCCAGGACTTCCGAGACCTTGTTCCAGACTTTGCGGTTCTTGGTCAGATCCGCGTTTTCAGAGACCGTCTCGAGGTCGACCTTGCCTTTGATCTTGTCCGGATTGTGGCAATCGAAGCAATACTCCTCAATGATGGGTAGAACGTCCTTGGCAAAGACCAGGGGAGCGGGCGCATCGCCCGTTTCCGCGGCAGAGCACAGCGCGCTCCAGCCCAGCAGCAAGGCTGGGACGAGGCGCGGCAAGTGGAAGAATCGATGGGTCATGCTCAAGGAGAAAGGTCGTTCAAGGACTGAATCCTTCAAGGGCGGGGAGATTAGGGCCATTGCTGAGGGCGGGTCGGTCGCGGGAGGGTGCGGGAGCAGGCTCCCGCGCTCCAATTGCGCCGCTGGCCTCCGGCGCTGGCTGTTTCAAGCGCCGCAGTGCCGTTCTGGCTTTGCGGACAGACTCTGGCTACGTCAATCCGCCGGCCTTCCGCCCTGCCCAATACGCTCCAAAGAGCACGAGCAGTGCGACGCACCACCACGGGTCGCACCAGAGGCGGAAGCGGCGTTCCTCGGGCCGGCGTTCCGGGAGGACGCTGAGATTGCTTACGATTTGCGCGAGGTCGTTGGGCGCGCCGAATTTGCCGCCCGTGAGGGCGCTGATCTCGCGCAGGACATCCAGTTTGGCAGGCAGGCCGACTTTTTCCAGCACGGGCGCGGTCACATCGATCTGCGTCGTGAGATGCCGCTGGGCGGACTCGCATTTTACTTCGACGGAATAACGTCCGCCTTCCTTGGGTGTGAATTGGCCGGCGTGCATGCCCCACTCGGAGTTTTCGGAGGAGAGATCGAGCGTTTCGGCGGCGCCGCTCGGCGCGGTGAGGGTGACCGAGACTTTGCCTTCGGTGATGGGGATGCCTAGTTTATCGAGAATCGCGGCGTGCAGATGGACGTTGTCGCCGCGCTTGGGCGCTTCCGGCGTGTAGAAGAAGCGGACGCCTTCATCCTGCGCGAGGTGGCGATCGTGCGCCATCCAGCGCACCACCTGGCCCCAGAAACGATAGTGGAAGGTGTCTTCCACGCCTTTGCGCCAGCGCCAGGCGGAGTCGGTGCCCATGAAGAGCACCTTGCCATTGCCGGCATTGCGCGTGACGAGCAGGGGAATGTGTCCGTGCTGATTGCGCGCCGATTCGTGCACGGCCAGCACTTCGGAGCCGGCCTTGGCACGCACCACCGGCGCGTACCAGTAGAAGCCCGGCAAGCCGCGCCAGACGGCCTGATTGGCCTCCGGATCGGTGGCGAGCATCGTGAGCCAATGGCTGCGGCCGCGCAAGGTCAGCTCCATGCGCGACTCGGAGGCGGAGGCAAAGCCGGAGCCCTGGCTGTAATCCAGATCCACGGGAACGAGACTGCCGAGGGCCGAATCGAGCAACGATTTCTCGCGGCCCAGATCGCCCGGGAGAAATACCAATCCGCTGGCTTGTTGCTCCACGAGCCCCTTGATCATCTCGGCATTTTCCGCCGAAAGCATTCCTTCGCCGACGCCAATGTCGCCCAGGAAAATAACATCGTAGGCTTGCAGCTCTTCGCGCTTGGAGGGAAAGCCCGCAAGATAGCCCGTCCCTTCGCCCATGCCGATCTCCGGGTGATATAACACCACATTCACCGAGACGCCTGGGTCGCGTTGGAGCGCATTGCGCAGATAACGAAACTCCCAGCGCGGCTTGGAATCGACGACCAGCACCTTGAGCGTTTCCTTGCGCACCGAGAGATGAAAAGTGCGGTCGTTGTTATTCGCAAAAACTTCTTCCGGCTCCACGGGCACGCTCACGCGATAGTCGCCTTCGCCCTCGATCTGCGGGGTAAAGACCAGCGCATCCTGCACCTGCGCCATGGGCGGGAGGGTTACTTGTTTCTCGGCGCGCGCATTGCCGGCGCCTTCGAGCGAGACTGTCGTCTTCACCTCGCGGGGCAAATGGTTTTCCAGCGTATACATCACGCTGATGCGCTCGTTGACCAAGCCATAGGCCGGCGCGAGGACCGATTGCAGCTCCACGTCGGGCAGATAGTTATCACTGCCCACGCCGATGGCAAAGACGGGCGCATCGCGCTGGGCCAGCCGAGTCGCGGCGGTGATGGGCGATTTACCGAGATTCCAATCGCCATCGCTGAGCAGGAGCACCGCGCGGATGTCGGGATGTTGCTCGATGACCCGCTCCAGCGGCGAGTTCAGATCCGTGCCGATCTCGGTTTCGGCATCGGCCTTGGGATCGGCGGGCGGCTGGGCGAAGGGCTCCACATCCACCTGAAATTGTTTCTGCAGCGGCTCCCAGAATTTGCTCTCGAGCTGTTGTTTCACCCACTCGGCGCGGGTCACGGTTTGTTTCCCCTCCACGAGCACGTCATTCGTCGCCATGCTGCCGGAGCCGTCCCAGAGCACGGCAAGATGCGGATGCTCCGTGCGATGCGTCAGGGCCACGCGTTCCGGGCGGAGCAGGGTGATGGCGATGAGCGTCGCCAACAATAGCCGCAACAAATGCAGCACGGTAAGCCAGCCGCCGCTGCCTTCGCGCCGCAGACTGCGAAAGAAGAACCACACCGAGGCCCCGAAAAAAGCCGCGGCGGTCGCGATGACCCAGGGGGCCGTGTTGAATTGCCAGGAGCCCGTCACGATGTCGCCCTTCGCAGAGTGTTACCGCCGCCGACCCGGGTCGGGAGCATCGACTTGCTCGTCGCGAGCAACATTTCCACACACATGAAAAGCATCGTCACCATGATCATCGCGGGCCAGATCTCGCTTTGCAGGCGATCGGCTTTCAGCTCGAGCGCGCCGCTCATGATCGAGACCTTCACGCCATGGAGCAGCTCCGGCAGGCGCGTGCGGTCCACGAGTTCCGGCGCATCCTCGCTTTCCGGGCGATTCAGCGCGACCCGGTCGGCGCCGCTGGCGTAGACGCCCGCATGCCACCGCCAATCGCGCCGGCGATCGGTTTCGATCGAGGCCCAGGCGTCGTTCGGGTTGGCCGGCTTCCATTCGCCCGCCAGGGCCATGGCCGGCGGCGCGAGCCGCTGACCGCCGAGCGCCAGCAGACGCTGCACGGCCGGCAGGAGCACGAGCCCCTCGCCGAGATTGCCCCAGGTGGGATCGGGCTGCGCGGCAAAGGCGAACACGTGCCCCGCGCCCACCTTGCGCCCGAGCAGGAAAGGCCGGCCATCCGGGTAGGCGGCGTAGGCGTGCCCGGGTTGCGCCATGGAGGGAACCTGCCGCCGCGGCATTTCCAGCCGGGCGAGCGGGAGCGGCGAACCATTTTCCGTGCGGGAAAGGGGACCGTCGAGGTCGTCCCAGGCCGTGACGCGAAAAGGCGCGCGCTCCGGCGCGGTTTCCGGAGCCGCCCAAGAGAGGCCCAGCGGACCCGCGCCTTCGCCACTGGGCGGAAAGCAGAGCAGGACGCCGCCGCTCTTCACCCAGGCTTCGAGCGCCGCGCTCACGGTCGCATCCGGTTCGGTCGAGGCCGCCCACATCACGAGAGACAGTGTTTTCAGATCCGCGCTGGAGAAGGCCGCCGGCTCCACGACGGTCGCCGAACGATCGCCGCGGGTCTGATCCGGCGCGGCGGCGAAACGCAGCCGGTTCGCGGCCTGGCCATTGCCCACCACGAGCGCGCGCCAGGTCGGCGGCAGGGTGTAGGCAAAGTAGGCGGTGTTATCGGCCAGATTGTCGTCCGCCGGCAGCTCCACCTTGCCCCAGCCGGGCTCGGCCTTGGGAAGATCGTATTTCAAATTGATGCGCTGCGTCGCCGATTTCAGCGCGACTTCGGTCTGGCTGCGCGCGCCATCGCGTGTCACGAAGATCGGCTGCGTGTCCTTCTGCTCGCCGTCGGAGCGCAGTTCCAGGTTCAGGCTGAGTTGCGAGCGACCGGTCTTTTCGTCGAGCACCCGGAGATCGGCCGATTTCACGGCGATGGAGACATTTTTCGAAGGCGGCGCCGAGAGATCCAGCACCCGCACGTGGAGGCTCTGCGGCAGACCGGCGAAGCGCGCCGCGATATCCGCCCACTCCGCGCTCTCCGGCCGCCAATTGCTCGCCTGCAAATCACTCGCCACCCAGACCTCGGCGCTGCCCGGCTTGTTCTTCTGCAAATAGTCCAGCGCCGCGCGAAACATCGCCGGCACATCCGTCGCCGTATCCGTCGCCTCGGTCAGCTGCAGCGCGCCCAGGCCCGAGGCCTCGGCGATTTCCAGCGGCTGGCGGAGGGCATTTTCAAAAAGCACGAAATGGCTGCCCCCGCTTTGCTTCGCCGCTGCGGAGAGCAGCCCGAGCCCATGCGCGCGCTTCGTCTCTGGCTGGCCGCCATGCGCTTCCATGCTGGCCGAGCGATCGAGCAGGATGAGCACCGTCTCCGGCGCTCCGCCCGCCGCCGCGCCGATCCAGCCGCCCACGAGCGGACGCGACATGGCCCAGATGAGGAAAAAGATGACCAGCGTGCGACAGGCCAGGAGCAGGTATTGGCGGATCTTCGCCCGCCGGGTCGCGGCGCGGTTTGCCTTGAGCAGGAAGACCATGGCCGCCCAGTGCACCGTCTTGTAGCGCAGCCGATTGAGCAGATGAATGAGGATGGGCAGCAGCACCGCGGGCAGCGCCCACCACATCCATGGCTGGAGGTAACCCATGCCTAGCGGGCGCCTCCTTTTTTCCGTTTGATGCGCTGCAGGAGAAAATTCGTCAAAACGCCTTCGTAATCCTGGTCGAGATAGGCGAGCCGGTAATCGACGTCAAATTCCCGGCACCCATGCCCGAGCGCGTCGAGATAGTGCGTGAGCGCCTCCCGATACGCATCGCGGACCACCGCCGGATCCGTGATGAGATCCGCGCCCGTCTCCAGATCCAGAAACCGCACCGGCCGGTGAAAGTCGAAGTCGTATTCCTGCCGGTCCAGCAGGTGGAAGACCGCCAGGTCATGCTTGTAAAAGCGCAGATGCTTGAAGCACTCCAGAAGCTCCGGCACGTCGGTAAAAAGATCGCTGATCACGATGACCAGGCTGCGCTGGCGGATCCGCTCGGCGAGCCCATGCAGCGTAGAGATGATATTCGTCTCCCCCTGCGGCTTGGCCTCGGCCAGGGTATCCAGCACCTGGCGCAAATGCGAAGGCGTGCGCCGCGGCGGCAGTTCGTGGATCGTCTTATCCGTAAAACAGACCAGTCCGAGCGCATCTCCCTGGTGCACGAGGAGATGGGCCAGCGTGCCGGCGATGCGCCGGGCGACCTCGAAGCGCGTCTGCGCCCCGCTGGCAAATTTCATCGAGGCGCTCGTGTCGAGCACGATGTAGCAGCGCAGATTTGTATCCGCCTCGAACTCCTTCATGTAGAAGCGATCCGTGCGCGCGAAGACGCGCCAATCCAGGAACTTCGGGTCATCCCCCGGCGCGTACTTTCGATACTCGGCAAATTCCACCGAGGAACCGCGCGTCGCGCTCCGATGGATGCCCGTCACCGCGCCGAGCATGGGCAGCCGCACGGACACGGTGAGCCGCGACAGGCGCGAAATCACACCCATGTCCAGAAAGTCCCAATGATGCTCGGGCGTGGCCACGCTACTCGGCGGTGTCGGCGATGATGCGCTTGATGATCTCGATGCTATTGATGCCCTCGCTCTCGGCGTGGAAATTCACGAGGATGCGGTGCGCCAGCACCGGTTCGGCCACGGCGATCACGTCTTCGAGCCGGGCCAGATAGCTCCCGCGCAGCACCGCGCGCGCCTTCGCCCCGAGCACCAGATACTGCACGGCGCGCGGTCCGGGTCCCCACATGACCCACTTCTTCACCCAATCCGGTGACTCCACCTCGCCCGGGCGGCATTTCCGCACCAGCTTGACCACGTATTCATAGACGTGATCCGGCACCGGCACCCGCCGCACTACTTCCTGGAAGCGCAGGATATCCGCCGCGCTCAGCACCTTATCCAGCACGGGCGGCGCGCCGCTCGTCGTGGCCTTGGCGATCTGCAACTCCTCCGCGGCGCTCGGGTAGCCGACATTGATGAAAAACATGAAGCGATCGAGCTGCGCCTCGGGCAGCGGATACGTGCCCTCCTGCTCGATGGGATTCTGCGTCGCCAGCACGAAGAAAGGCGCCTCCAGGTGGAAGCTGTGCTTGCCGGCATTCACCTTGTGCTCCTGCATGGCCTGGAGCAGGGCGGCCTGGGTCTTCGGCGGCGTGCGGTTGATCTCGTCCGCGAGGACGATATTGGCGAAAAGCGGTCCCTTCACGAATTCGAAGGCGCGCCGGCCGGGCTGATCCGTCTCCTGGAGAATCTCGGTTCCCGTGATGTCGCTCGGCATGAGATCCGGGGTGAATTGGATCCGGTTGAAATTCAGCGACATGAGGTCGGCCAGCGAATGAATGAGCAGCGTCTTGGCCAACCCCGGCACCCCCATGAGCAACCCATGTCCGCGGGCGAAGATGCAGATAAGCAGCTTCTCGATCACCGCCTGCTGGCCGATGATGATCCTGCCGAGCTCCGTGGTGATCCGGCCATTCAGGGCGCGCAACTCATCGATGGCGGCGACATCGGCCTCGGGCGCCGTCACGGTATTCTGGGTTTGCATAAAAAAAGGGTCGCGACCGGCTCGGCCCCGGCCGCTCGCTGGCGAGGAGGGCCAAAAGTTTTGGGGGCGGGCGCGTGCAGACAGACAAGAAACCCAAACGGCGGGTGGGGAAAAGGACTATTCGCAAAAAAGAGGCGTCACAATCTGCCTCTGTAAGCAACCGTTGCGCTCATATTGAGGATTGCCCGGCTGGATTCCGAAATGGATTCACGACTTTCACCCCCAGACCCGCAAAGTCGGACTCGTTGCGGGTTGCAAGGATCAGGTCGTGATGAAGAGCGCTCGCGGCAAGAAGTGCATCGAGATCCGGCAAGGGACGGACCGCTTGCAGGCGGCCCCATTGCTCGGCAATGGCTTCCGTGACGTCGATCAGCTGATTTTCAAACTGCGCCTTCATCCGATTCAGCCACTGATCGAGCGCAAACGCCTGGGCTCCATCCAGAAGGCGCAATCGGTCAATTCCTTTCCTGATCTCACCGACCGTAATCACGCTCAGGCACAGGGTATCTTCGCTGCGCTCAATCCACCAGTTCCAAACCTCGGGCGCCGCTCGCGGCTTCCCTTTGCGGACCTCGCTGAGAACGTTCGTATCGATGAGGTATCCCGGCATTTATCGGCAACGCCTATTCGCCGTTTCCCGGCGACTCGCTCTCTTCGAAAAGGTTTAGCTCTGCTTCCGCACGGCCGGGAAGCCTCCGATCGTGAATGAACCATTCGTCGGGACCAGCATTTGGCATGGCCGTCAGCATTTCCCAAAAGGTCTCCGCCTTTTCGCTTCCGGCTCGATTAGCGAGAGCAGCCTGCAATATTCTGCGGTGTTCCTCCTCCATGGAGACGCCGCGTTCACCGGCCCGTTTTTTCAGAAGCCGAACGAGCGCTTCATCGATATTGCGAACGATCAATTGCGCCATGGGGAGAGAATGAATGCTATCGATTGATAGCGCGTCAATAGGCAGTTGCCCTGGAGGTAGCATTTTGCTGCCTTGAGCCTATGAGCCAGCCGGTTAAGCTTTCCGATTCACTCGTACTCAGCGCTCGGCTGACCGCGGCGGTCGCGCAGCGCTCCATTGCGGGGCAAATCGAATTCTGGGCCAGCCTGGGGCAGGCCATCGAGCCATTGCTGCGCGGACGAGAGGCGCACGCCCTGCGTGAATCGGGCGCGGCGAAATCAGTTTCGGAGTGCCTTGGCTCGGTGGATTCGCCGGAAGGTCGCACCCGCGTCGTCGACTATTTGAATTCCCGGCCATTCCCCCACTACGAGGCCGACCCCAAGCAACCGGAGTTGTTGGTGCGAATCGAGGAGAACGGAACACGCACCCGAGGCCGCTTCGTGAACCGCCAATTTGTTCCAGCCGAACCGAGCAGTGATTGATTACTTCCGACTGGATCGACGGCCGATGGTCATCGCGCTCGACGGATCAGATGGCGCCGGCAAGACCACGTTTTTCCACGCGCATCTCCGTGATGCCGGATTGCGATTCATCAATGCGGACGAAATCGCCCGAGAGCTGGATGGCTCAGCTTACGACGCGGCGAAAATCGCGGACGCAGTGCGGCGCGCGCTTGTTCAGCAACGCGAGAGCTTTGTCTTTGAAACGGTATTTTCCGATCCCGTCGGAGCAAAGCTGGCTTTCCTGAAGGACACAATCGAAGAAGGTTACAGCGTCGTCCTTTGTTTCATCGGAATTTCCAGCCCCGAAATCTCCGAAGAGCGAGTGGCGATGCGCGTTTCACAAGGTGGACATGATGTGCCATCGGAAAAACTGGCCGCCCGATTCGAGGTCGGTGGGACGCCTTTCGACTGGGGGCGAGTTGGTAGGATCCTTTTGGGCGATTTCGCGGTCCCGCGATTGCGGGACTTGCGGTCTCA
>FTCV01002623.1_pt1 | contig 81261 bp, 59 predicted proteins | sample 1639691 | NCBI WGS metagenome assembly FTCV01 (sample SAMEA3914864, study PRJEB12502) | metagenome | biome: forest; material: soil | place: USA | collected 2012-03-12 | depth 0.3 m
GTCCCAAAGGCCGGCTTGTTGAAGGCCAGGTGATCTAAGGGCGAGGCTCGAGGCGGGCAGGAAAGCGAAACGACATCCCTGTGAACCACGTAGGGCAGGATCTCCCAGACGATCGGCGGCCGTTCCCGAACGGCCGTGCCGGCTGGATCTCATGATGATGAGGCGACCGGGACCAGTTTGCTGTATTCCAGCAAGCGCCGCCTGACGCCTAGCGCCGAAGGGCAGCGAAAGATTCCGGCGAATCCTGCTCAGAGAAACACGTCCTGATACCGTTGCCAGTATTTCGTCGATGTCTCCTCTTTCGTAGTTCACGAGAACAGCATTCGCCTGATTGCATGCAAACGGCAAGAAATGTTAGGGTAACATGTGCCTTCCCTTGGGCGACGCACAGGGACGATCCCGCAAAGGATGGCTCTGGTGGCCGGTGTGTCAACCTAAAGGACCGCCCCCTTCGATGATTACTCGATGTTCGATGTCTCATCGAGTGATCGGGCTACCCTGGGTGTTGATCGATAACAACTTTCTACTCCGAAGGAGTTGCTGGTCGAAGTTCGCCGCTCCATTCGGCGGAGCTGGCTTTGTCACCGATTACTGCTTTCGCTTGTCCAAACACTCGCTTCCGCCTATGTCACGGCCATGACGACGAAGCTTCCCACGCTTCCGACGGTCCGGGACCTCGGGGGAGATGAATTCGAGCGGCTCATGAATCAGCTCCTGCTGGTTTATGCCGAGAATCACCATTTCGAATACGAGCCCTATGGCAGCCCCGGCGGAGACGGCGGCATCGACGGGCTCGCGCGTCGCGGCGGCGTGCCGGGTTTGAAAAAAGGGCCGGCGGCTTTCCAGTTCAAGTGGCTCACGGGAAATTTGCGCACAGGCAACAATGCCCGGCAAATCAAGGAATCGATAGAAGCAGCAGCCGCGTCGAATCCCTCGATTCGCCACTATGTGATTGTGACTCCGCTGAACGCCACTCCGGCGCAGAAGGAGTGGATGCTGGGGCTCAGTCCGCGGAAAGACCTGGTCATTCACCACTGGGGGCACGAGCGGATCGAAGCGCTCTTTCGGCTGAATGACGAGCTGCGCCGCGTGTATTACCCGGAGACGGCCCGAGTGGAGACGTCCGCGAAATCCTCCGCGCAGGCGCTGAGCGCCTATCTCGATTGGGTCATTGCAGAGTGTCGTCCGCTCAAGCTGCGAGCGATCGATCAAGGGGCCGCGCGCGCGGGGCGTGAGCCGCTGGGGTTGGCGAATATTTATATCGATCTGGAACTCACCGCGCGATTGCCGGAGAAGCTCTCCCTCGCGGCATCGCTGAAGAAACCGCCGGCTGAGCGCGAGATGCTGGCGGGCCGCGGAACGCACAAAGACTCGGAGAAAGAGCGGCGCGTGGCGGCACTCGAGGCTCTGGCCGTCCATCCGCGGCTGGTTTTGCTCGGCGCGCCGGGGTCGGGCAAATCAACGTTGAGCGCTTACTTTGCGCTCAGCCTGGCGGAAGCCCGAAAGGGAGCCCAAAAGCCGTTGGCGCGCCTGGGCCGCTGGTGGAAAGCCGGAGCACTCCTGCCCGTGCGCATCATTCTGCGGGAGTTTGCGGCCAGCCTTCCCGCTGGACTAATGAAAGGGTGCGCCGAGCATCTGTGGATCTTCCTGGAGGCGGAGTTCCGGAAAAGCGCGCTGTCTTCGGAGACCTTTGCCGCCCTGCGTCAGGCGGCGCTGGATGACGGCGCCCTCTTCTTCCTGGATGGCCTCGACGAAGCCGCCGAGGCGGCCACGCGCGAGCGCGTGCTCGAGGCCGTCACCGATTTCGTCGCAGGAGCCGGCGCGAAGTGCCGGTTTCTGGTTACGAGCCGGCCCTATGCCTGGCAGCAGGCGACCGCGGCGCATGTGGATTGGCGCGTCGTCTACCAGTTGGCGGATTTCAGCGCCGAGCAGATCGCGGCGTTTACGACGAAGTGGTTCGAGTCGGTACAGGCGGCGGGCTGGATTGGTGGGGAGGAAGCCCGGGAGAAAACGGAGAATCTGCAGCGCGCCGTGTGGCGGACCGATCTTCAGCCGCTGGCCTCGAATCCGCTGCTCCTCACGCTCATGGCCACGCTGCTCGCCAACCGGTTGCGCCTGCCGGACGACCGGGCGGATCTCTACGACGAGGTCGTGAAGCTCCTGCTCCAGCGCTGGAGCGAAAGCAGCGGGGCGGACCGCGGGCTGCTCGATGCCCTGGGCATTCCCGGGCTCACGCTGGATCACATCCGCAGCGTCATGCAGCAACTGGCTTACGAGGCGCACGACGCGCATGTGGGGCGTGAAGGACTCGCAAACATCGCCGAGGGCGATTTGCTCGCGGCCTTCCGGCCGCTCCTGGGCGGCAAGACCGGGAAAGCGGACCTCGTCCTGGAATACATCGAAAAACGCGCCGGCCTGCTTCTGGGCCAGGGGCCGGACGGCAGGCAGCGCCAGTTCACTTTTCCCCATCGCACCTTCCAGGAATTCCTCGCCGCCTGCTGGCTCGCCGATCAGCCGGATTTTTGCGAAAGGGCCGCGGCGCTGGCCCGCGCCAACCCGGCCCACTGGCGCGAAGCGCTCATCTTTGCCGCGCGCCAGGCCAAGGCCGGCCGCGGCGTGCCCGCCGCCCACGCGCTCGTGCACTGCCAGGCGATCGAGCTCTATCGGTCGAAGCATGCGGTGGTGGACGCCGACTGGCCCAGCGCGGCGCTGGCCGGCGAGCAACTTCTGGAGATCGGTCTGGCCGCGATCGGGCTCACGCCCAATCACTGCACGGTGCGCTCGCAGGTTGCGGGTTGGCTTGGCGATTTGCTGGACGGCGGGCAGCTTTCCGTGGCGGAGCGTTGTAAGGCCGGCGCCGTGCTGGCCCGGCTGGGCGACGAGCGGAAGGGCGTGGGACTTGGGAAAGATGGCCTCCCGGAGATCGACTGGATCGAGATTCCCGCCGGCCCATTTGTATTTGGGAAGGAGCGAAAGACCTGCCACGCCATCACGCAGCCCTATTGCCTCAGCCGTTTCCCCGTGACCGTCCTCCAGTATCGGGCATTCGTGGAGGCGGGTGGGTACGACGAAGAGCGGTTTTGGACGAAGGTCGGGTGGCAATGGAGAACGCGCGAGCGGGTCACTTCGCCGTACGATTGCGGTCCGGCGTTTCAGGTATTGAACCACCCGCAGGGGGGCGTGACGTGGTTCGAAGCCATGGCTTTTTGTCGCTGGCTGAGCGAACGTTTGTCTCGCCCGGTTTCCCTGCCCAGCGAAATGGAATGGGAGCGCGCGGCGCGCCATACTGACGGACGCGAATTTCCCTGGGAAAATGCGGTGAAGAGCGCTGAATCACGGTGCAACTCCTCGGAAGCAGGCTTGGATCATACCAGTCCGGTCGGGATGTTTCCCGCCGGCGTCGCAGTTTGTGGGGCTCACGACATGTCGGGAAACGTTTGGGAATGGTGTCGCACCAAGGTTTGTGAGCCGGATCATGATGGTCCTCAAAATGATGAAGGTGAAGATCATCGGGTCTTGTGCGGCGGCTCGTGGGGCTTCGAGGCGTCGAACGCCCGGTGCGCCGTGCGCGGCAGGCCTCATCCGCACTTCCTCGACGACTATATTGGTTTTCGGGTGGTGGCGTCCCCATTCCTCTGCTCTGGCCTCTGAAAACTCTGACCTCTGTGAAACTATGAGCAATTCACACAAGGCGCCTTCGCCGGGCTCGGCGCGATCACCGGGCGTCGATGACGTTCAAACCGCGCCGCAGAATCGTCCGCTCGAAATGGCGATCTTTACGAAGACGTTCGATTTTTTGAGCTGGCTGCTGCCGCACACCAACCATTTTCCGCGAGTCCATCGGCACTCCATCACGCGGCGTCTGCTCGACGCCGCGCTCGACTTCCGGGAATTTCTCGAGGAGGCCAATCTGCGCCGCGGCGCCGCGCGGCAGGACCGCCTGGTTCGTGCGGACGAGGCGCTGGCGAAGATTCATTGAGATCGAAGCGCCCTTGCCTCGCGCGGAAGGCTCGGTCTGCGGGGTGGTGGGGAACGGCGTTTTGTTATCGACGACGTAGTATTTATTTAATTTAAGTGGGTCTTCCAAGGGCGGGGGATTTGCGATCTGGAGATTGAATGTTATGGGGACGGTTTTCTCCGCCGCCCCGCAGACCGACTGCCCGTGCGAGGCAGGAATACCTCGCCTACTTTGGCTCGCGTGCGCAGGCGGTGGGCCGGCGTTGCGGCTATGGGCCGGTTCACTAGTTGAAACTTCAGTTTGGGTGTTGCCCTTGTGAGAAAGGCGCGGCGTGAGCACATACGCAAAACAGAGTTCAGAGTTTTCAGAGATCAGAGCAGAGGAATGAGGACGCCACTAAACGAAAACTACCATCGTGGCCGCGGGTGTAAGGATGACTCCTGAAGCGCACGGCGCACTGGATGTGTGACGCGCCGTATTTCCACGAGCCGCCGCGCAAGATGCGTAAATCGTCGCCTTCACTTGAGTTGTCTGGGGGGATCTCTTCATCCTCCTGGGTTTCTTTCCACTTCGTGTGACACCACTCCAGCACATTGCCTGCGAGATCAAGGGCATCACATTCCGCCTTTCCACCGGGATAAATCCCCACGGCGGCGCTGCGCCCCACGCCGGCGTCATGGCAATTACACCGCTGTGCGGCCGTCTCGGCATCGTTTCCCCACGGAAATTCGCGCCCATCGGTGTGGCGCGCCGCCCGCTCCCACTCGGATTCGGTGGGAAGCCGCACTTTCCACTCCGGGCCGGGTAAGTCTAGTTCCGACCAGGCAAAGGAGGCATTTAGCCAACGGCAAAAGGCCATGGCCTCGAACCAGTTCACTCCCACCTGGGGATGATTTTGGGTCTGAAAAACGCTTTTGTACATATCCGGTGACGTGTGGCCTTTGCTTTCACGCCAGTCCCAACCCGAGGCGGTCCACAGTGATCGCGCTTCATACCCGCCGTCAGAAATGAAGAGGGCGTACTGCGCCACGGTAACGGGAAAGATACCAATCTGATAGGGATGGGCGATGTGACGCGTGAGTTTTCGGCTGCCCTGCCAACTTTCTTCGCTGCCCATGACGAATGGACCGGGCTCAATGACGTTTGTCCAAGCGAAGTCGGGCACGGATTTTCTACCGGTGACAACTCGAACGCCGACTCCTTTGCGATTGTCACCCAGGCCCCCCAAAACCGCGGCGGCCTGCGCCCGCTCCACGGGGGGAAGTGTTTCCGCAACGACGAGCTGTTTCAGTAGGGCAATGACGCGGGTGGCCAGCTCCGGGCCATCGTCAAATTGCTGCACCTTGTCGAGACTCATCTCCAGGAGCGCCTCGCCGGCGAGCCAGATCCTCTGCCACGGCAGCGGATCGGGCGGCTGATCGCCGGGACAAAGCTTGCGGAGGAGGGCGAAGCCCTTCCACTCGGTGGCGTCCTCGACGTGGGTGATGCGGCCGGCCGCCCACTTGATGACCTCGCGCCAATAGCCGCTCTCGTCTACGAGTTGCAAGGCCTGGGCGGCGAAGTCCTTTTCCTTGGTGAGGTGCTGGGCGGCCAGGTATTCCTGGAATGAACGGTGGGGAAAACGAAAGACCTGCTCGTCCACGGCGATGAGCAGCCCGGCGCGTTCCCGGACGGTCTCGATCACGCGATCGGCCCAATCGAAGCTCTCGTCGGGGTGGAGTTTCCGGAGGGCGTAGAGAAGCTCGTGGTGGGGGATATCGCCGGCGTCTTCACGGCTGGAGCCATGGCTTCGGCGATGGGTGGCGAAGGCGATCGAGCCAAGCGTGCGGAGGAGGTCGTGCTCGTCGCGGCGCGCCTCGCGAAGAAGGTCTTGCAGCCGCGAGCCTTGCCGGGCCTCGTCCCAGCGGAGAAGGAGGAGCTCGATGACCTCTTGATAAAGCTTCGCGCGATCATCCGGGAGCCGGCCGCGGTGGGTGTGGAGCAACGCCATGTCAGTGAGGAGCATGGGGTTGCCAGCCAGGCGGCGCAACTCGGCGCGGCCGATGGCTTGAGTGAGCGCGTCGCGGCGTTCGTCCGCGATGCGGCGGGAAAAGGGCTTGGGGACATGGGCATTGTGCCAGGCCTCGATGAAGGCGGTGATTTTCTCGTCGTCGAAGGGCGCGAGTTCGAAGTCCGGGATGCCTTCCAGGCGCAGGGCGGCGTAGGGAATGGTGCGGCAGGTCAGAATGAGGCGGGCGCGCGGGCAGTGCTCGGCGAAGGCGAGAATGCAGGCCCGGGCAAAGGCGCGCTGGGCGTCGGTGGGCACTTCGTCGAGGCCGTCGATGAAAACCACCACATGGCCGTGCTCCAGGGCGGCTTCCAGCGCGGAGGCGCAGCCGGCGAGCAGGTGATCTTTCAAGCTCGCAGCGAAGTGCTCCCAGAGGGCTCGGGGACAGGGCTCGGGCAAGTCCTTGGGCTGGGTGCGGACGAATTCGCGCAGCACGATGCTGATGGGAATCGGCGCTTCGCCGGCCGGCCAATCGGGGAGCCGTCCGAGCCAACTCGCGTCCGGCTCCAAATGATACTTGGCCAGGCACAGGCCTAGATGGCTCATGAAGGTGGATTTGCCGGAGCCGGGATCGCCTTTGAGGACGAGGCGGGGATGGCGGGCGACGGCCTGTAAGGCAGTGAGTGGGCGGGCGCTCTCGGGCTTGAGGCGGCGCGCGAATTTCAGGCGGTTGTCTTCGGGGCGGTCGGAGGCCGTGGTGTCGAGGGAGATGTAGACTGCGTCGAGGGTGAGTTGGGTTTCCCGGGCCTTGGGGTCGAGGCCAATGAGCGGCAATTGCTGGCACTGGCCGGCGACGAATTCGAGATAGGGGCGAACCTGGGGCAGCAAATCGGCCAGGCTTGGCGCCGGGGCTGGAGGTAGCGCGGCGCGCTTTGGCCAGTAAACGGGGGCGACGGTGCGGAAGGTCTGGCTCCGATAGAGGTCGTGCCACAGGTCTTCCCACGACCGCACTTCCACGGAGAAGAGGCCCTGCGGGCGATGCTCCTCGGTGATTTCACGGGCGCGTTTTTGCAACTTGGCTGACCTTACCGCCGTGGTGGCGAGGATGAAATGGTCCAGCTTCGGGGTGAATTTTTTGGCTGCCGCGACTTCGGCATTCAATTCGCGTATCGTCAGTTTGGACCAAAGTCGGTTGTCCTTTTGTTTGCATTGGACGCCGATGTGGCGGCCTTTTTCCTGGCCGAAAACGTCCACGCCGGCTTGGGCTTGACCGCTACGGCCATGCTTCTGCGCGCTGGAATCGCCCCAGATTTCCCTAAATAAATCCAGGCAGAGTGACTCGAAGGCGGTGGAGTCGTTGGGCGGCTCCCAACGTTCTATATCGGAACTCATCGGCGAGGGGGCGGAGTATGACTGGGCGGATGGAGGATGTCCATTCGGAAGTGCGGGAATGGGGCGGTTGGGTTCGGGCTTTTTTGGCAGGGAACCTAGTGTCATGGGTGAGAAGTAAGGAGCGCATTGCGAGAGGAGATTGAGCGATGCCTCTCGTTCCCAAAGTTAGCGGAGCGCTTTGGGAATGCTGCGGCTGCGGAAACTCTGTTTCTTCTTGCGGCGCATCCGCTGCGAAGGATCGTATGGCGGCAGTATGGGAGGGGCGGGAAATCTGCGTCCAACACCTGGAACCGGCGCGTTCCGGTAACTTCGTGACGGGTATCGGAGCCGATTACTTTTTGTGGCGAGGACATGTTGCGAGGGAAACAGAGTTTCGGGGAGAGGCGGCGTTCCCAAAGCGCTGCGCTAACTTTGGGAACGAGAGTAACGAGTGTATGCAGACGTCCTGTGTGCCGCTTTCGCGCTCCTATGGCGCGACGGCGGGGGAAGGCGGGGGAAGGCGGGGGGACGGCGCGCCGTTTCTATGAGGCTGCGGAGCGCGCACCCCGCCCCGCCATTGGCTCCGGCGCACCGCGCGAGGTTGCAAACCTCGCCTACATTGGCGCCACTCCGGATCGGATGCATTTATTTTGCAGCAGGCACGATATTCGAAGGGGGCGTGGCAGGCAAAGGGGGCTGTTTATCGCCGTGGCGTTCGGCGGTGATACGGCGTAATTAGCCGATCGGCGAAGATCTGGAAATCATGGCTCCAATCTTACGGGCTGCGACGTCGATTTATACGCTGGGACCGGTGATTGGATGCATTTATTTTTTATTAGGTTTGTTATGCAAGTTAATTGGCGCTGGGCGTAATTGCTATGTCGCCGTAATCTCGGCGGCGTAAATGAAACATAACCAAATCAACCTAATGAAAACTACATCAATCCCTACCTCCATCAAGCGCGCCGCTTTTCTCGGCGCCATGCTCTACGCTGCTTCTGCGGTCCCGCAGGCGCAGGCGTCCGATAGTCTCAAGGTCTTCCAGGTGAAGTCCGATTCATCGAATACCTCAGGGGCCTTCCTCACGATCGATAGTCCGTTTACGAACAACAAGCCCGGGGCGCTTTTGATTCTCACCCAGTATTGGGCGGGGGTTTATAATAACCACCATGTGGGCGTGTATTACAATACCTCCAGCCAGAAATGGCAGATCATCAACGAGGATTTCGCCGCCATTCCCACGGGGGCGCGGTTCAATGTGCGAGTCGCGCAGGCTACAGCCAGCCAGACCTTCGAGTTCATCAGCACCGGCTTGAATTCCGATTTCGATTTCTCGGTGATCAATCGGTCGGGTCTGAACAACAACCCCAACGCGCTCCTGCTGGCGACACATTATATCAATCCCAACCACATCTTTGCCACCTACCTGCCAAAGTCGATCGGCGTCTTCTACGATGCGGGTGGAGTCGACAAGTGGGCGGTCTATAATGAGGACCGGTCCCTGGCAAACGCCACCGGATTCGTCCTGGCAGACATTGACGGCGAAAAGCATGTCTCGGCGCAAACGAGCGCATCCGGGACGGTGAGCGGCGACACCTTTTACATCAGCGATTCGGCGGCGAACGGGAACCCGAATGCGGTGATCTTTGTCACCCATGACTATAGCCCGAAGGACACGTACCACAATCATCCGGTCGGCGTATACTACACCGGGTTCAAGTGGGCGATCTTCAACGAAGACATCACGACCTTCGTCACAAACGAAACCTTTAACATCGAAGTCTTCTCCAGCGCGTCGCCGGCGCCGTAATCCTTCCACCGAAGCGGCGGAGGCTGAAGTTACGGCCGCTGGTCGATCTTCAGCCTCCGCTGGGGCGGTAGTTTGCGAAAGAGTTGCTGAATCAATCGTCGTGGCGAGGGCGTGGACGATTTTTGGGCGGACCGAGGCGTCCGGTCGGCGCACTGAGGAGCGCCGACAATAAACGCCAGCCCGTTCAAAACGAGCTCCGCGGCCTCGCCACGGCGATTGATTCAGGGCCTCCCAAGGCCATCAGTCCACGGCCTTGAGGACACTGAGGAGATCCAGCCGCCGGATGCCGCGGCTGACCACGGTAAAGGAAATGGCGGCGGAAACGAGGACGATGGCGACGGCGGTAGCGTAGGTATGGGAGGTGAGGCGCAGGGGGAGACGCACGCTCTCGGTGCTGGCGGCGTGAATGATGCCGGCGGACATGAAGCTGCCCATGAGGAGGCCAACGGGCAGAGCGAGGACGGTGAGGATGGCCAGCTCGGAAATGAGGACACCGGCCACCTCGCGGTGCGTGAAGCCGATGACGCGCAGGGTGGCCAGGTCGCGGCTGCGTTCGCTCAGGGCGATGCGAGCTCCATTGTAGACGACGCCAAAGGCCACGATGACGGAGAAGGTGAAGTAGAGTGTCTGCAACATGGAGATGGTCTCGGCAGTCGTTTTCTTGAAGCTCTGGCGCATGGCTTCCTTCACGAGCATGGCGGCGATGCGCGGGGCGCCTTTCACCTTGGTCATGAAAGCGTCCCACTGCCGGGCGTCGACGGCCAGGTAAGCTCCACTCACCGTATCGCCTTCGCGCATGAGTCGGTTCAGGTTCTGGATTTCCATGTAAGCGGCCACGCCGGCGTAATCGGAAAAGACTCCGGCCAGCACCGCTTCGCGCGTTGGGCGTTCGCCTTCCTCGACCTCGAGCTGGATGCGGTCCCCGACTTGGGCGCCGAGGATCTCGGCAAGTTTGGCGGAGACAACGAGGCCTTCCGCCGGCAGGGGCACAACACGAGCCTGGGCATCGAGCAGGCGATTGAGCACCGTGTCGCGCGGGATGCCGGTCACCGCGAGCTTGCGCGAGAGATGGCCGAAACGCAGGCGGGCGGGCACGGCGCGAAAGGGCTCGGCCAACCGCACGCCGGGGAGATTACGCAGATCCGAGAGCGAAGAGGCGGAGCCGGGCTCCTGCAGGGAGACCATCACGTCCTGGCGTTGCGCCACGTCCCACTGAAAGGAGAGCAGATAGTGGATGCCCTCCTTCATCGTGCCGGGAATCACGGGAATGCCCGTGGCCAGGGCGAGGCCAAGTGCCGTAAAGAGCGCCTGCCAGGGCCGGCGCTCCAGATTTCGCAGCGCCATGATGGTCGAGGCGCCGACGAAATGCGCGAGTCCGGCGCGCTCCAGCAGCGAAGGGGTGAAATCCGCGGGTGGCTCCGGCCGCATGGCCTCTGCGGGAGGCAGGCTTGTGGCCTGGCGCACTGCGCCGAAGACTCCGAGAAAGGCCGCTCCGGCGCTGATGAAAAGCGCGATGCCCACGGCAGAGCTGTCGGCGTGAAAGGTCAGCGACGGGAAACGAAAGAAACGATGGTAGACGCCCACGATATTGCTCCCCAGCCAGAAGCCGGCGATCGAGCCGACGAAGGAACCCAGCAGGACGATAAAGATGGCGTAGCCCAGGTAGTGAGTCCCGATCTCCAGCGGGGTGTAGCCAAAGGCCTTGAGCTGGGCGATCTGCTCCCGCTGCAGGCGGATGAGCCGGGTCAGCACCGCGCTGGACATAAAGGCGGCGATGCCGAGGAAGGCCGCGGGAAAAACATAGGAAAGACCGTGCAGGATATGCAGCTCGTCATTCAGCCGCACAGCAGAGGGCTGGTCCTTCCGGCCAAAGGCGCCGAGCGCGCCGTAGGGCGCCAGGATGCGATCGAGCGCGGCGAGCACGGGCGCGACGTTTTCGCCGGGACCGACGCTGGCCACGACGTTGTTGAAAGCGCCGTGCAGATCCATGGCGGTGGAGAGTTCGCGCTCATTCATCCAGAGCACGCCGAAGCGCTTGTTATCCGGCAAGGACTCGCCCGGACGCGCTTCGAAAACATACTCCGGTGAAAGCGCGGTGCCGACGATGGTCAGCACCTGGCGCTGGCCGCGGATGATCGCGGGCAGCAATTGGCCGGGTTTGAAATCGTGCGCCTGGGCGAAGGCCTCGCTGGCCACGACTTCGCCGCGGGCGCCGGGCTGCGGCAGGCGGCCGGATCGCAGGCAGAGGAGATTGAGTTGCTGCGGCCGGTCGTCAGGCAGGGAAATGGCGATGCCCTCGACGGGTTCGGGCGAGCCGAGGAGATCCAAAGTGACGCGCCCGGTCGTGCGCGTCTCTATGATGGCGATGCCGGGGATTTGCTTCAGCTGAGCCCGCACGTCGTTCGGGGCGCGCTTCAGGTCGGCAAAGACGTCGGCAAAGCGGTTGTCCTGGTAATAGGCATCGCGCGTCGATTCCAGGGAGTAGATGAGGCTGCGCGCCATGATCATCATGGCCAGGCCGCAAGCCATGACGAGGCTTACCGCCGCGACCTGGCCCTTCATCTTGCCAAGATCGCGGAAGAGCTTGCGATTGAGCGGGCTCAGTTTCATGCGCGGCCGGAAGCTTACCACTCCAGATCGGCCACCGGCCGCCGCCGGCTATTCTGGCGTTGCTCCACGATGTGGCCATCGCGCATAACGAGCACGCGGTCGGCCATCTCGGCGAGGATGGCATTGTGCGTGATGATCGCCGTGAGGGCGCCGAGTTCCAGGTTCACGCGCTCGATGGCCTCCAGCACCGTGATGCCGGTGCGGACGTCGAGGGCGCCGGTGGGCTCGTCGCAGAGGAGGACTTGAGGCCGCTTGGCGATGGCGCGCGCGATGGCCACCCGCTGCTGTTGTCCGCCGGAAAGCTGCGAGGGAAAGTGATCCATGCGATCCGAGAGCTCGACGAGCGCGAGCGCTTCCTCCGGCGCCATGGGATCGAGCGAGATCTCGGTGATGAGCGCGACATTTTCCCGGGCGGTGAGGCTGGGAATGAGATTGTAGAATTGAAAGACGAAGCCGACGGCATTGCGCCGAAATTGGGTGAGCTCAGCTTCGTCGGCTTGGGACAGGTCCCGGCCCAGATAGGTGAGCGAACCGCGTGTGGGAACGTCGAGGCCGCCGAGATTATTTAGGAGCGTGGACTTGCCGCTGCCGGAGGGGCCGAGCAGCACCACGAGTTCACCCGGGTAAAGATCGAGGTCCACGCCGGTGAGGGCGTGCACGGCGGTGGCATCGTGGCCGTAGACCTTCTCCAGCCCGCGCGCGGAAAAGATCGGCTCGCCGGGCGAGACGTCGGGAACGGGGAGCGGGCGATCGGAGAGCACGGCGCACTGTTCACGAGGGTGAGGCCGCGGGCAAGGGCGATGGGTGATCGGCCATGAGCGCTCCGGTTGGCGGGGCCGAGGCTGCTTGATCATATCGCGCCGCGGCGCTAGAAATTTGATGTTGTGCGTTCGATTCCGCGTTTATGAACCAACTGAAGGATGCAAAGGATTGGATTTCCACTCTGTCCTCCGTACCGAGCGCGTTGCGGCGGATCAGTTATGATTATGATTGTCGCAATATGGTCTATCGTTCTCACTCCGAGATCCTCGCCTTCCCAGAACATTCGGACAGCTATCGTGTGGGGGTGTTCGGCGCGGAAGTGAAAAAGGTTTCAGCCGGCAACCATCGGGGGAAAGAAGAAAAGACGTGTTTGCAGGTAAACGACCTTGCCGTGGCAACGACTGAGCGAAGCGGTTCGCGAGGCAAAGGCTGGGTCATGGGTGCGGGAGACTTTTCGTTTGAGGTTGGCTACCCCTTTGTCATCGAGTTCGCCGATCGCCGATTTGAAATAATAACCGTTCCCATTCTCACGTGCCACATGGGCAACATTTTTGCCGAACTGGTCGACGCGAATTGCGGCAAAGCGCTATTTCGGTTCCGGGAGTGGCCGTACTGCATCGAGCGGCATTGGCTGAGTCGTTTGATCCGGCCATTTACCTCGCGCCCGGCGCCACCCGTCACGCCAAAAGATTGGCGCATCTTTCATTTCCTTCCGCCGGACGAGATCGAGAAATCTCAATCCTTGCCTGCCGAGCTCTCTTCCGTTCTCGCCTTCGCCGCCATCCGGTATTGTTTAAGTTGTCAGCTCGACCATCTCAGTTTGGCGATCTAGTGTGGTGATTGACTAATACGAGGGATATTGCGAGAGGAGATTGGGCAGTGGTCAAGGCGCGAGCGAGCGGCAATATCCGCAGCGATCTTGCCCGAGCGAGCAACGCCGACCAGCGCCCAATCTCCCTCCAATTAATCAATCACCACACTCGACCATCGGACGGGAAACAACCCGGGCTGTCCTCATCGGTCGTAAAAAGGGCTGAACGCAGAAATCTGCCGAAATTGGCACGCACGGCGCCACCTCCCGAGGCCTGTCAACCGAAACAAAGGCGGCGGGAACGCCACTATCTCTAACTTCTTCTTCCTCATGAGCTTCCTACCCCACCGTGAGCATTCGAACGGCGAAAATAATTGTTCAACCGGAATCCCCGGGCTCGACAATATCCTGAGCGGAGGCGTTCAGCGACACCGCTTTCACCTTGTACAGGGCGCGCCCGGCAGCGGCAAGACCACCATCGGATTACATTTTCTCCTGGAAGGGATTCGCCAGGGGGAAAAGGGGCTGTTCGTCACCCTTTCAGAGACGGTTCAGGAACTGGAGGAGGTGGCCCGATCGCACGGCTGGTCCTTGGACGGGCTGGAGATCTTTGATCTTTCGGCGGTGACGGAAAAAGTCGTTTCCGAAGCCCAGAGCACTTTATTCCATCCTTCGGAGGTGGAATTGACCAAGTTCGTGGAGACTTTGCTGGCCGAGGTGAAGCGGCTGCAGCCGGCGCGCATCGTTTTCGATTCGCTCTCGGAAATGCGTCTGCTGGCTCAGAGCCCCATGCGCTACCGACGGCAGCTTTTGTCGCTCAAGCAATTCTTCGGCGCGCAAAAGTGCACGGTGGTGATGCTCGACGATGGCCTGGGCCGAAACGGCGATGGCGAGGTGCGGAGCATCGCCCATTCCTGCCTCCAGCTCGAACAAACCTCGCTCGAGTACGGCTCGAATCGGCGCCAACTCTGTGCGGTGAAAGTGCGCGGACGGAATTTTCGATCCGGGCGCCATGATTTCGTGATTCGGCAAGGCGGCGTAACGGTTTACCCTCGGCTGGTCGCGGCGGAGCACCGGCATGGAGAATCACCCGGAGTCATTTCCAGCGGTCATGCCGCGCTCGATACGCTCCTGGGGGGCGGTTTGAATCGCGGGACGAGTTGTCTTCTACTCGGCCCTCCGGGAACGGGAAAATCGAGTCTCGGCGCGCAGCTGGCTGTTGCTTCGGCGGAACGCGGCGAGCCGGTGGCGCTCTATCTTTTCGATGAAAAGCAGCAGACGTTCGTGGAGCGGGCGGAAGCGCTCGGCGGTCATTGGAACAAGCATGCCGCCAAAGGCCTGCTCGAGGCGACACAACTCGACCCCGTCGAGATCTCGCCCGGCGAATTTGCCCACCGCATCCGGGAGGCGGTGGAGCGACGTGGTGTCCGGATGGTGGTCATCGACAGCCTGAACGGCTATCTCAACGCCATGCCGGGAGAGCGCGCCCTGCTGGCGCAATTGCATGAATTGCTGATCTATCTTGCTCAGCAAGGCGTCGTCACCGTCATGGTGCTGGCGCAGAATGGCGTCGTAGGGACGATGGTTTCGCCGATCGATGTGACTTATATCGCGGACACCGTACTTTTGTTGCGCTATTTCGAATTCGACGGGGCCGTCAAACAGGCGATCTCTGTCTTGAAGAAACGGAGCGGCCCTCACGAACGAACCATCCGCGAATTCCGCGTCGGTTCCGAGGGCCTCCAGGTGGGCGAACCACTCACTGACTTTCACGGCGTGCTTACCGGCATTCCGACCTACGATGGAAATGCCCAGTCCGTAATGCCCGCCGCCCGTGGAGAATCTGGAAACTAACATCGAGCAGCGACTCCTGCTTCTGGCCCCGCTGGGGCGGGACGCAGAAGTGGCGGCGCATGTCTTTCGGCAGGCCGGACTCTCTTGCCAGCCATGCATGGATTTCGATGACTTCATTCTCCAGCTGGACTCGGAATGTGGCGCGGCGGTCGTGGCGGAGGAGGCCATCTCATTTGCTGGTCTCCCGCAATTGGTCGAAGCCCTCCAAAGGCAGCCGGCCTGGTCGGACGTGTCGCTGCTCGTCCTGACCAGCGGGAGCAGCGTCGCGGAGTCTTCCCGTCGGCTGCGCGCCGCTCTGGGGCAGTGGGCCAACGTGAGCTTCATCGAGCGGCCGGCGCACATTGTGACTCTGGTCACGGCCGCGCAGGCGGCGTTGCGCGCCCGCCGCCGGCAGTATGAGACGCGCGATCTCCTGCGGCAGCGCGAGGAGGTGCTGGCGAGCATTCTCGATGCCTTTGCGACCATGGACGAAGAGTGGCGCTATACCTATGTAAATCCGCAGGCCTGTGAACTGTCCCACTGTGTGGAGGCTGAGATGCTGGGCAAAACGATGTGGGAGATCTTTCCCTCAACCGTTGGCACCGATCTGGAATTGCGTTTGCGCGAAGCGATGGCCGGTCGGGAGCCGGCGAATTTCGAATGGCAGGCCGGGTCGGACCGCTGGCTGGGTCTGCGCGTCTATCCTTCGGGAAAAGGATTGGCCATTTTTTCTGTGGACATTTCCGAGCGGAAACGCGCCGAGTCCGATCTGGAACGAGCGCGGGTGGAGGCGGTGGAGGCAAATCGGGCCAAGGATCAATTCCTTGCCACGCTGTCCCATGAGTTGCGCACCCCGCTCACGCCGGTGCTCATGGCAGCAGCCACGCTGGAGATGGATCCGGAGCTGCCGTCAGCCCTTCGCGAGCAGCATGCCATGATCCGGCGCAACGTGGAGCTGGAGGCGCGGATCATCGACGATCTGCTGGATCTCACGCGGATCACTCACGGCAAGCTGCAACTGCAGATGGCGCCGACCGATGTGCACACTTTGCTCGATCATACGACCGAGATCGTGCACAGCGGCCAGTTGAACCGGCGGGTAAGTATGTTGCTCCACCGGAATGCGCTCCAGCATCACGTGCGCGGCGATGCGGCGCGACTCCAGCAGGTGTTGTGGAATCTGCTCAAAAACGCCATCAAATTTACGTTGCCCGGGGGCTGCGTGATCGTGCAGACGGAGAACCCGGCTCCCGGAGTGTTTCAACTCATTGTCGCTGACAATGGCGTGGGCATCGCGCCGGAAGTCCTGCCGCGCATCTTCAATGCCTTCGAACAAGGGGACGCTACGGGGCAACATCGCTTTGGCGGACTGGGGCTGGGACTGGCGATTTCCAAGGCGATCGTGGAACTGCACGGCGGAACGATTCGCGCGGAAAGTCCGGGCCGGAATCTCGGCGCGCGATTCATGCTCGAATTGCAGACGACCGAGCCGCCGCTGGCGCTGCCGGGGCCAGCTCCGGCAGTTGCCGTGGGGGGCAGCCTGCGGTTGTTGCTCGTCGAAGATCACGAGCCCACGCGGGCGGTGCTCGATCGTTTGTTAACTCGCGCCGGACATCGCGTTTGCCAGGCGAAGGATGTGCAGAGCGCGCTGCAGGCCGCGAGCGCGGAACACTTCGATCTGGTCATCAGCGACCTCGGCCTGCCCGACGGCACGGGCGTCGAACTCATGTCGGAGCTGCGGGCGCGGCACGGCCTGCACGGCATCGCGCTGAGCGGATTTGGCATGGACGACGATCTGCGGCGCAGCATCGAAGCAGGCTTCAGCGCGCACCTGGTGAAGCCGATCAATTTCGATCGGCTGCGGGCGGTGTTGTCGCAGTTTTCGCGGGTCGGCGCGCCGGCGGAGGCAGGGGTGGGGGAGTCTACGGACGCGGCCTGATAGACGAAGGCGGGTGGCTGTGGGCATGACATTGTCGGGAATGTTTACAGTGGTGCAGCTAAACACTAAAGAATACTCGGTCACAATTTTGACCACCGCCGCGAACTGCGTTCTTTGGTTGGTTGGCGGGGGCAATTACGCGAGGGAGTGAGCGCAGCGTCGACGTATTTAATGATCCGCTTGGGTCTAAGAGCTCGAGGTTCGCTGAAAGCGAAGAGCACGGGTTCAGCATAGCTTCCAAATCGAATGATTGCCGTCGGAAAACATTACATTTTGCGTTTGGCGATCGCGAATTCGTTTTTAGCAAAGTTGTCGTAAATGCTTTATTGTGAGCAATTTGTGAGTGTGCTGTGATTGTCGATTTTGCTTGGCATGACAGGTGCTAACTCTTTCTGTGCCGCGCCATCCAGCGCGGAGTAAATAACATGAGTGAAAAAATTCAGAATAAGAAGGAAGAGATCAACGTTGTTGCGGATACGACCGCGCTTACAACGTCTGTCACCGGTGGAGTAGTTATAGGCCACCTCGCAGTTCACTCGACATTGGCGCCCGCGGCTGCGCTGGTGTTCGGTGTGAGTTGCGCTCCCATCTGCGCGGCAATGATGGTGGCCGGCGGAGTCGTGGCCGGCGGGCTCTGGATTCGGCAGCGCTTTTTTTAATGATTAAATAGGGCGCGTCTGAAATCCAGGTTAACGTTGACCGCCCGGCATTTGCCGGGCGGTTCATTTTTAAGGCTGGTGATCTGATCGATTTAGAAATCGAAACGCACCAAAGCCGCGCTGGCATGGGGAACTTTCACCTGAGCAACTCCTTGTTCCGGCGTCAATTTTTCTCCTTCTCCGGGCTCCCACCACCCGTCGTTGCTCACCTCCTTGTCTCCCAGCGTCACGTGATCGTGGGATTCCAGGTTTGCCGCCTGCAGGCGTACGACTTCGCAGCGGGTGAAGCTTGCCGGCGTTTCCAGGGCGATAATCGCGTCACGCCCGGACTCCTTGTTGATCAGCGTCACCAAGAGCCCGGCCTCGTCCTTGGTGGCGTATGCCGAGAAATTCAGCTCTGGCTTGTCCATGGCAATCTTTACGAGGTCTCCCTTTCCGCTCATGGCAAAGGCGAGCATGCCGTAGTATTCCGGGCGAACCGTGCAGTGACCCGCAGCGTCGTGGACGATCGGCGAATAGTGGCTGATGAAGCCCAGTTGATTAACATCGGTTTCGATGTTCACGCCCGCGCATTCATGTGAGGCCAGCACGTACATGTAGTCCAGGCACCACAACGCCGAAGCAAAGGTGTCGCTCACGCCAGCTTTTCCGCCGCCGTAAAAGGAGTTCGTCTCGTTGATCCGATACGGCACGCCACAGGAGTGGGAGATCGAGCGCAACTTCTCCAACTGCTGATCCAGGCCTTCATCGTGTGCGAGCATCCGCTCCATGGTGGAGCGAGGGTCGCCCGCGCCGCCGCGATAATAGTGACTCGTCAAAAGCCGGCAATCCGCGGACTCAGTGGCCGCAAAGGACTCTACCCACGAGATGGCTCCGCCGCCCGTGGTATCCGGTCCGGAAAACTTCGCTTCCGGCAGAGCGCCGCGGACCGTCGCCTGATATTCCTTATACGCGGCGTGATAGCTATCGAAACTATGAGTGAAGCGCTTCAGGTCATCGACTTCGTTGCCGATTTCGAAGGAGTGCAGCTGCGGCCGGAGCGCTTCATTTGCAGCCATGGCCTGCTGCGCCGCTTCGTCTTTCGCGCCGGTTCCGAGATTGAGGCCCCACATGACCGTCCATCCGGTCGCCTTGGCAAATTCGCCCAATTCGACGAGAGAAGCTTTATTAATAATGGTCGTTCCCTTCTGAGTCTGGACGGATAACACGCCCTCCGGCTGATATTGAGTGTGGTCGGAAATAATCCCGCCAATGCGAATCATGCCGTGCGGGCTCAAGTGATGATAGAGTTGCCGTAGCGTCTCGTTCTTCACGTCAAAATAGCCTGCCTGGGCCACTGCAGACGTCTCGTAGCCGAGCCCGATGAAGTCGGGCGCGATATGAGCCAGGATCTGGTCGGAATCGACGTGGATTTTCAGTGGGACGGCTGGCTGCTCAGGAGCCGGAGAATCGGCGGCGAAGCAGGGCGCGGCGAAACCGCACGTAAGAATCAGCAGAGGGGAGAGGCGCATAAGGAACGTTTGGCTTTTGACGGGCGATGGCGAAGAAGACTCCCGCAGAGGCGCGGAGACGCAGAGATGTTGAGGCATGGGGAAGCGTGTGAATTCGAGATCTCAGCATCTCGGCGGGAAATTCATATTTTGATATAACAAAAAATTCTGTTCTATCTCAGGCGGGATGGGTCGTGCCTTCTTCCCGCAAGAACTGGAGTTGCCGCACGATCTGTTTGTCGCGCAGGGCGACGACCGCCGCCGCATCCCGGGTCTTCCAGTCGTAAAATCCGCGGCCGGCTTTCATTCCGCTCTGCCCATCGCGCAAACGCCCGGTCAAAGCGTCCGACGGTGTGGAATCCACGGCTAGGTGTGGAAAGAGATAGCGTTCCACGCTTTCCACCAACCCCAGCCCGACGAGATCCATGTTCTCCATCGGTCCGAGCGCGGGAAGCCGGAGGGCGAAAGTTCCTTTCACGACCTGGTCGATATCTTCCGCCGAGCAGACGCCGGCGTCCACCAGCGCGAGCGCTTCGCGCCACATGGCGTGCATGAGCCGATTGCCGACAAAGCCGGGGACATCGGCGCAGCGCACGGGTACTTTGCCGACCCGGCGTAAGAACGCGCTGGCGATGTCAGCTTTCTGCGGCGGCGTGTCGACGCCTGCGACTACCTCGACCACGGGAATCAGGTGCGGCGGATTCCAGAAATGCGCGCCGACGAGCACAGGCTCCATCCCGCTGCCGCGCGCCATATCGGTAATGCTCAGCGCGCTGGTGCAGGACATGACGAGCGCATCGCGTTCCAGACAACTGGCGAGGCGCCGCAGCAATTCCGTCTTTTGACTCATGTCCTCGGCGACGCACTCCAGCACGGCGTCGGACTCCGCATCGACGACGGCGAGATCCGTTTCGAGCAGCAATTCGCCGTCGCTCGCCGGCGCCGGGCCAAAGTGTTCGTCGAGAAAGGCGTCGACCGCGGCCATCGTTGGCTCTGCGGCGCGCAATCCTTCGTCCCGCCGGGTCCAGAGTCGCACATGGAAACCGGCGCGCCGAAACATGACCGCTGCGGCCGCGCCCATCTGGCCGGCGCCCAGGATGCCAATGCGCTGAAGGGATTCCGGAGAAGAAGAGGTCGAGGACATTTTCCGATCGTAGCCGGCGCGCCATTTCTTTGGCACCTCATAAATTTTGCATTGCGCTATTGCGTTCCCGCTCCGCGAGTCATTAATCGGGGCCATGAGCGTCTATCCAGATGCGTTTTCTCCAAACCGGCCGTGGGAACGCTGGCCGTTGAACCTGATTTCGCTTGTCGATGGCTTCATTCTCATTGCCGTCTTGTTGCGTTGGGCGGATCGAGCGGTGAGCGTGGATTTTGGCTATTTTGCCTTGTTCTTCGGCTTCGGGGTGATGTGGCATATCCTGGGGAGCCGGCTATTTGGCTTTTTGAATCTGTTGATTCGTGAAGATGCGCAGTTTAACCGGAACCCGGCGGCTGTCTGGGCGGGAACTGGCGCATTGTTTGGACTCGATATGACCTATATCGGCGGAAACATTGGCGCAGGGGATGATGAGGGAACGACCTTTGTGTCGGCCGGCCTGGCGACGGGCGTTTGGTTCTTCCTGTGGCTCTTCTTCGAAAGCGTTTCGGATAGTTCCGAAGCGGTCACTGTCGAACGAGACGTGGCGTCGGGCGTGCGGCTGGGTGGATTTCTCGCGGCAAATGGACTCATCCTTGGGCGGGCTGTGGCGGGCAACTGGGCATCGTTTCCGGATACTTTGAGCGACCTCATGCGCGACGGGTGGCCTGCAGTGGTCGTGGCTGCAGTGGCGGCGGTCGTCGAAACGAAATGGCGACCGACTTTGAAGACCCCTGAACCGGAGATCGCGGAACGCGGAATCATTCCGGCGTTCACCTATCTGGGCGTTGCGGTGATTTGGGTGCTCTGGCTGGGCTGGTGGAAATGAACGCGCTTCCCGTTGCAGCGGAAAAACGCGCGTCGGCGCTGCACTGCGGCGGCGCGTTGGAACCTGCAGTGTTTGCGCGCATTCGGAGGCAAGTCCTTTTGGAATGTTGCAAGTGGGATGCGCAGATCGGCGATGTCTGCACGTTAGCCGATTTTCCGTTGTGGCTCAGCCGGTCGGAATGGGCGGAGTTGACGCGACTCGCGGAGGAACTCACGACGGAGTTATATGCAGCAGAACGAGAACTCGCAGGGAATGCAAAAGCGCTGGGAGCGCTTGGTCTGCCGCGGGTGTTGCATGATTTGTTTCGAGAGGGTGCCGTGACGGAATGGACGCCAGCGGCGGCGCGCACGCTGCGGTATGATTTTCACCCCACGAAGAGTGGTTGGGCGCTCTCGGAAGTTAATTGTGACGTGCCGGGCGGATTTGCCGAGGCCTCCGGCTTTACGAGATATGTCGCCGATGCCGTGGGAGGTGATCCGACAGGGTTTCCGATTCAAGAGTGGGCGCACGCGATCACCCGCGTCACGGGCGCGGGAGGGGACGTGGCATTGCTTTCGGCTCCTGGCTATATGGAGGACTTCCAAATTGTCTCCTATCTGGCAGAGCATCTTCGGCAAAATGGATGCAGCGCACATCTGGCGAAGCCCGAGCAACTCGTCTGGGCCAGAAAGCGCGCGCATCTGGAGACGAAGTGGCAGCGGGGACCGCTCGATGCCGTGGTGCGTTTCTATCAAGGCGAATGGCTTTCGCGCTTGCGAGATGAGGGCTGCTGGCGGCCGCTCTTTGTCGGTGGCGACACGCCAGTGGCCAATCCCGGCTCGGCGCTGCTGGGAGAGAGCAAGCGCTTTCCTCTCGCTTGGCCTAGTCTGCGCACGCCGCTGCGCGCCTGGAGAAATGTTTTGCCCGAAACGCGCGATCCGCGCGAAGCGCCTTGGAAAACGGATTGGAGTTGGATTGTGAAATCGGCCTATTGCAATACAGGGGACACGGTGGGCTGCATCGACTGGACGCCGGCGGCGCGATGGGAAAAGCTGGCGCGAGCGATCCGGCGCCGGCCGGAACAGTGGGTGGCGCAAAGGCGCTTCGACGTATCTCCCGTCGACACGCCGCACGGTGCGATGTTTCCCTGCATCGGTGTTTATGTGATTGACGGTCGGGTTTGCGGAATCTATGGCCGGCTTTCTCCAACACCGGTGATCGACTTTACGGCGCTCGACGCCGCCGTGTTATTGACGAACGACTTATGAATCTTGAGGAAAGAGAAGCGATATTCGAAGCCTGGGCTCCGACCAACAGCCCGTGGACCCCTTGGGCGAAGCCGGTGTTATTCGCTTGTATGGAGGAACGGGATGCGCCGGCGGAAACGGCTCCGCTGCAGGGGTGGGCGGAATGGCTGCCCAAGCCGGATTTTGGCGCTCTAGTCATTGATCTTCCCGGAGACGCCGGTGTCTGTTCGGGGCTGTTCCTGGCGCAATGCGGCTGGCGGCCGACTCCACTCTACAACGCAGCGCCGGCGCCGGTTGGAAATGCGATAAATGTAGCGCTGGTGGAGACGCGCAGCATTGTCTCGGCCTTGCGGGCGGGCGCGCCGCTGCTGCGCGGGCTTTCGCTACCCGGCGATGCGCCGCCGGCTTTTCTCCTGGATGCCAATCGTCGCAGTGGTGTGCAATCGGGCTGTCCGGGGCAGTTCGACAATCGGTCGGTAAGTTTCCCGACCGATTTTCCCTCGGCGATTCGGTTGCAGAGCCATGGCATTCGGCGGGTTCTTCTTGTGCAGGAGTGCGCCGAGCAACCGCAGCCGGATCTCGCGCATACGTTGCGACGGTGGGAGGAGGGTGGTCTCGAACTGTTTGCGAAGTCTCTGGAGAAGCCTGGTCCACCGGTTTCGTTGAAGGTTGAGAAGCCCTCGCTGTTTCGGCGACTACGGTATCGTTTCCTTACGGCCTGGGGGCTTCAGCCCAATGAGCTTGGCGGGTATGGGGGCGTGCTCGAAGATCACGGTTCGGGTGGGTGAACGCGATGCCAAAGTAGGCGAGGTTTGTAACCTCGCGCGGTGTGGGGGAGAGGAGGAGCGGCCGCGGGCAACAAAGTCTCGCGTAACGCCGGGCGCAATATGATAGCCACTCTGGTGGGCGCCAAGGATGGCGCCCCTCCCTGGACAAGCGGTTGCTGCGCACGGTGATTGTGAATGGAGCGCCTTTTCCGGCCCTGCCACGTCTCCGGCGCACCGCGCGAGGTTGCAAACCTCGCCTACATTGGCGCCGCGTACTGTTGCGCCTGGTGTGTTAGGCCAGGAGTCCTTTGACGACCTCGCCATGCACGTCCGTGAGCCGGAAGTCCCGGCCCTGGAAGCGGAAAGTTAGTTTCGTGTGATCGAAGCCCAGTAGATGGAGGATTGTGGCGTTGAGATCGTGCACGTGCACCGGGTCGCGTACGACGTTGAAGCCTAACTCGTCTGTTTCCCCGTACGTGATCCCGCGCTTCACGCCGCCGCCGGCGAGCCACATGGTGAAGCCGCGGTTGTGATGGTCGCGGCCGTCGTTGCCGCCCTGCACCATGGGCGTGCGGCCAAATTCGCCGCCCCAGACGACGAGCGTATCTTCGAGGAGGCCGCGCTCTTTCAAGTCGGCGACGAGCGCGGCGCTGGCCTGGTCGGTGTCGCGGCTGTTATTTTGCACACCTTTGGTCAGGTTATCGTGCTGATCCCAGGCTTCGTGGAAGAGCTGGACGAAGCGGACGCCGCGCTCGATGAGCCGGCGCGCAAGCAGGCAGTTTCGCGCATAGCTGGGCTTGGCCGGGTCCACGCCGTAGCGGTCGAGCGTTTGTTTCGATTCCTTAGATAGATCCATGAGATCCGGCGCGCTGCTTTGCAGTCTGAAAGCCATCTCGCTGCTCTGGATGCGGGCGGCGATTTCCGGGTCGCCGGCTTGGGCGAGTTGCATGCGGTTGAGATGCTCCAGCGTGTCCAATGACGCCCGCTGAGTCTCGGTGTCGAAGCCCGCGGGATTGGACAAATAAAGAATGGGATCGCCGCTGGCGCGAAAGGGGACGCCGGCATACATCGTCGGCAGAAAACCGCTGCCCCAGTTGCTCGAGCCGCCGCTCGTCCCCTTGGCGCTGCTCAGTACGACGAAGCCCGGCAAATCTTCGGCCACGCTGCCCAGACCGTAGAGCGTCCAGGCGCCGAGGCTGGGCCGGCCGAACTGCATCGAGCCCGTATTCATGAGGATCTGCGCGGGTGCGTGATTCACGGCATCCGTCTGCATCGACTTGATCACGCACAACTCGTCCGCGACCTCTCCGAGATGCGGGAGAGTTTCCCCGAGCTCCAGGCCGGATTGTCCGTGGCGATTGAATTTGAACTTCGAGCCGAGCAGCGCGGAATTTGGATTGATGAAGGCTGCGCGATAATCCTTGAGCAATTCTGCGGGCGGCAACTGGCCATTGCGTTTTGTCAGCTCCGGTTTGTTATCGAAAAGCTCCAGGTGACTCGGCGCGCCGGCCTGAAACATGTAGATGACCCGCTTGGCCTTGGGCGCATATTGTGGCGGCCGCGGGGCGAGCGGGTTGACGCCTGCGGCGTGGGCATCGCGCTGGAGTAGGCTGCCGAGCGCGATGCCGGCCAGGCCGACGCCGCACTCGCGGAAAAACCAGCGGCGACTGATGTAGCGAGCGGTTTCCTGTTGGAGATCGTGGAAGTAGCGCATGGCGGTGGGCGGGCTAGCTTTTGGTGAGGGTTTCGTCGAGGTTCAGCAACACGCGGGCAACAATGGTCCAGGCGGCGGCGTCGGTCGGCGTGGCGTGCGGCGGCAGGTCGGGAAGTTTGTTTGCGTCGCCGGTGGCGATGGCGCGCGGCGAGAGCCAGCCTTGCTCTAGCTTGGCGCGGCGGCTGGCGAGCAAGGCGAGGATTTCCTGGGCTTCCTCCGGGCGGGGCGAACGGCCGGTGCAAAGGCGAAAGCCATAGTCGGTGCGCTCCGCATCAGTGGCGCCGCCTTCGCGCAGGATGCGCAGGGCCAGCGCCTGCGCGGCTTCGACAAAGACTGTTTCATTCAGGGAAGTGAGCGTGGCGAGCGGGGTGTTCGAGCGTCCGCGGCGCGCGCAGGCGGCGTCACCGTTCGGCGCGTCGAAATTTGCCAGCACCGGATCCGGCATGGAACGCCGCCGGAAAACATAAAGCGATCGGCGATAGCGTTCGGGCCCGGTGGCCGTTTTCCAGAAATCGACATCGGCAAAGCTCTGCGCGAAGAGGCTGCTCGGGACTGGCGGGTAGATGCTGGGTCCGCCGACTTTCTGCGTAAGTAGACCAGAGACACCGAGCGCGATGTCGCGCACGACTTCCGCCTCGGCGCGGAAACGCGGGCCGCGGGCGAGCAGCCGATTGCGCGGATCGCGCTCCAGCTGATCCGGCGAAGCTTGCGACGACTGGCGGTAAGTCGCAGAGGTCACGATCTCGCGCAGGATTTGTTTCTGGCTCCAGCTGTGCTCCATGAAATCAACGGCCAGCCAGTCCAGCGCTTCCTGCTCGGCCGGCTCTGGCGCGCGCACGCCGAAGTCTTCCGGCGTCTCGACCAGACCTGTGCCAAAGACGGCCTGCCAGATCCGATTGACAGCCACGCGAGCTGCAGTGGGCGAGCTCCGGTCGACGAGCCAGCGGGCGAAAGCCAGCCGCGACGGTTCGCCATTTTCCTGGTACGCGTTGAGAAAGGCTGGGACGCCGGGAGCGACTTCCATCTTGGGTTTCATCCAATTGCCGCGATCGAGGAGAAAGCTCGCACGGGCTTCTTCGTCGGAGCGCTTGGCCAGCCGTAGCACCGAGGTGTCGGCCTCGGGAAATTGCGCCCAAAGCTTTTCGATCTGCGCCGTGGTCTCGGCGAATTCCGGAGTCGAGGCGCGCCAGGCGGAGAAAAGCGTGGCCTGCTGGGCCGGTGTGCGGCGATCGACGGGAACGTCCAGAGCCTCCCGCGCCTCTGGTGGCAACGGACTGGCGCTGGGATTTGGGGTGCGCGTCAGGGCCATGCGGAAGTGGCCCAGGAAGTTATTCAGCCGGCCGTGGTCGTCTTTGCCGCTGTGGCGAAATTTCAGGGTGATGCGCAGCGTCGTGTCCGGCGGGAAGTCGGGGGCGTCGCGGAATTGCAGGACCGCTTCGGAATCGGAATTGCGCTGGCCCGGGCCGCGGTCGGGACTCCAGGCGGTGTCGTCGTTGCCGTCGATGAGGAAGGCGGCGGGGCCGACTTTTCGCTTGTCGTCCGGGCCTTTGCGAAAGGGTTCGCCCAGTGGCTGCTCGGAAGAGCTGAAATCTGCGGTGGCATTGGCCAGTGCGACTTTTTTCCAATCCTTTTCCCCCGGCGGCCGCGCCTCGACCACGAGTTCGGAGACGGCGAAGCCGCCCGTCACGCTGCGGCCGGGACCGGAAAAGATAAGATCGCCGTGAGTCAGTGATTCGAGCTGCAGGCCAGTCGCGCCGGCAAGGCTGGGCTTGACGGTAAAGACGAGTTCGCCATTCGACGGCCGAAAGCCGAGCGTGAGGACGGAATTGTCCGGAAGCACCTGGGGATGCGCCAGTCCGCCGATCCACTCCGGCTCGAGCGGGGTCAGGACTTCCCAAGTGGCGCCGCCTGCTTTTTGCGCGCGCGCCCAGGTTTCCAGCCGTTGCGGCCAGTCCGGATGACTAGTCTTCAGCCCTTCTTCCGCCTGCTGGATGCCAATGCGGATGCGCTCGATCGTCGCCAATTTCTCCGGACTGTAGACCCGCGAAGTAGTCTCGTAGGTGTTATTCAGGCAGGCAAAGATCTTATAATATTCCTCATGGGTCAGCGGATCGAATTTATGGGAATGACACTGGGCGCATTGCACCGTGAGTCCGAGCACGGCTTTGCCGAGACAATCCATGCGATCGAACATGCCTTCCATGCGAAATTGCTCGGCGATGATGGCGCCCTCTTCGTTTACCATGCCATTGCGGAAGAAGCCGGTGGCGACCAGCTGATCCTGGGTCGGCGACGGGAGCAAGTCGCCGGCGACCTGCTCGATGATAAATTGGTCGTAAGGTTCGTCGCTGTTGAACGCCTTGATCACCCAGTCGCGCCAGGCCCACTGCTGCCTGGGCAGATCTTTTTCATAGCCATCGCTGTCGGAGTAGCGGGCCGCGTCCAGCCAGTGGCGCGCCCATTTCTCGCCGTACTGCGGCGAGGCGAGCAGCCGGTCGACGAGGGCTTCATAGGCGGCCTCGTGATTTTCGCGACTCGCGCGGGTGAAGGCGTCGATTTCCTGCGGGGAGGGCGGCAGCCCGATGAGATCGAGGTAAAGCCGGCGGCAAAGCGTTTCCGGGGGCGCCTCGGGCGAGGGCGTGAGGCCTGTGCCGGCAAGCCGCGCATAAATGAAGGCATCGATGGGGGCAGCCGAGCCCTGATCCGACGGCAAAGCGGGCCGACGTGGCGCGGCAAAGGCCCAGTGGGGCTCGTATTCGGCGCCGCCGGCGACCCATTGCCGCAGGGTCTCGACTTGCTGCGGCGTGAGCGGATTTTTGGCCTTGGGCGGCGGCATCACTTCATCCGCTTCGGTAGACTTCAGCCGGGTGATCAGTTCGCTGTCATCGGGTTTCCCCGGGACAATGGCCGGATCGCCGGATTTTCCGCCTTTCAGCGCCGCGTCGCGCTGGTCCAGGCGCAACTCGCTCTTCCTTCCACCTGGATCCTGACCGTGGCACGTAAAGCAGTGATCTGAGAGGATCGGACGGACGTCTCGATTGTAGTGCAGCTCGGCCGCGCGGGCCGCCGGAGCAGCAAGGACGAGGGCAAAAGCGAGGGAGGAGAAGCGCATGCGAAGGAGTAACCGCGGCCTGCGTGCGATCCTTGAAAAATACGCCAGGCTGGCGGGAAGCAGCATCTCGCGGCTGGGGAACATAGCAAACGGGAAATGGAATCGAGGCATGGCGGATCGAAGCGGAGCGGCGGCTGCTTTCGCTCGGCCACTGAATGACGTCCGATTGGAGGTCTGGGTAGGGCTGCTTTATTAAACGCGTTCAACGCGTTGGCCGTGCAATTTCGATTTCGCCAAGTCTGCACGCGGTCGCTAAATCTTCTCGTCCGCCATGGACCTCGCCCTCATCGACGCCGTCGGACCGTTTTTCCGCGGTTTGGAGAAGCCGCGCATCAATTGGTCGAAAATTCCGTTCCAGCACCTCCATCTGGCAGGGCTGGAGTGCGATGACCAGTGGCGACACATTCGCGCGGACATGGAGCAATTCGCCCGCAAAGTCGCGGCGCTGGGGTTCAATGCGGTGTCGCTCGACGATGTGGCGCATCTTTCCGATCACCCATGGCTGGAGATGGAAATCCGCGACCGGAATGCTTTTTTTCGGGGGCAGTTTCGCGAGCTGTTTGCGATCCTGAAGGCACAGGGATTAGCCATCTATCTGACTACCGACTACCTGGTGGTCTCCGCTTCCATTGAGACCCGTACCGGCGGAGAGCCGACGGCCATCGCCGGCTGGTTCCGCGAAGTGATCGCCGGGGTGCTAACGGATTTTCCGGAGATTGCCGGGGTCATTCTGCGCATCGGCGAAAGCGATGGGCACGACGTCGAGGACGCGCTGCGCAGCCGGCTCTTTCTCCGCACGGCGCGGGAGGTGAATGCGATGCTGCGGGACCTGTTGCCGCTCTTCGAGCAACACGGCCGGCGGCTCATTTTCCGCACCTGGACGGTGGGCGCTTACCTCATCGGCGATCTCATGTGGCATCGCGGCCGTCTCGACGAAGCGCTGCAGGGGATCGATTCACCGGCCTTTGTGCTCTCAATGAAACACGGGGAGAGCGATTTCTTTCGTTACCTGCCGCTCAATCGGCATTTCTTTCGGAATCCGCTGCCCAAGATCATCGAGCTGCAGGCGCGGCGGGAATACGAGGGCGCGGGTGAATATCCGGCCTTTATTGGTTGGGATTGCGAACAGTACGCGCGGGAGCTGGAGGCGGCGCCCAATGTCATCGGCTTTTCAGTGTGGTGCCAGACGGGTGGGTGGCATGCCTTTCGGCGGCTCGCTTTTCTGGATGAGAAGTCCATCTGGACGGAGCTGAATGTGCTGGCGGCGATAAGGATCCTGCGCGATCGGCGGGCGGTGGAACGCGTGGTGGAGGAATTCTTCGGAGCCGAGCGTGCGGCGCTGGCCCTGGAGTTGTTGCGCCGGGCGGAGACAGTAATCCGCGAGTTGCTCTACATTCCGGAATTTGCCACCCAGAAGCTCTTCTTTCGCCGGGTGCGCATCCCGCCATTGTTGCATGTTTATTGGGATTCGATCTTTGTTAACGAAGCCATTCGGAAGATTGTCGGGCATTTCGTCAGCGAGCCGGAGGCGGCGATTCGCGACGGGGAGGCGGCCTTTGCTAATTTCGAGCGGCTGCAAGAGCTGGCGCGCGCGCTGGAGGTCGGCGGCGACGATCTGGAATTTATGCGTGATACCTTTGCGCTGATGTTGCTGGCGCGGCGATTCTATCTGCTGCCGCCCGACCCCGCGCTGGTGGCGGAGATCAAATTGGCGAAGAAGGCGTATAAGAAACGCTGGCCGCGGAGCGGGCGGCAACGGTATCGCATTCGGACGTCGTTTGGTCCCTCGCGCGTGGGAAGGCTCACGGTGCGGTGGCTGGCCGGGCTGTTTATTCGGCGGCAGCGGGGGTATCGGCGGGTGTTGGACCGGATGTTTACCTTGACCACGCTTTCGTGGATTTACCGGCTGTTCCGCACGCGACATAGTCAGGCGATTCCGAAATTTTTGCGGAAATCGGCGATGGGGGTGGATGCGGTTTTGCGGTGAGTAACATAATTGCCCTGAATGAGAATCAATTTCGAAGGTTCAAATCCAAAGGGTTGCCAACGCATCGAGTTTGAATGAGAAATCTGCAATGACTGCCAAGCGCCCAGTTAAAAAGTCCGGTTCGGTTCGTAAAGCAGCCGACGCGCTGTTGCCAGAGATTCGCGGTTTAATTGAGTCCGCCCGCCATCGCGCCGTCACGGCAGCTAATCTCTCAATGGTGACGTTATATTGGAACATAGGGCAGGCAATCAGCACAGAGGTGCAGGAGGTCGCCGCCCGTGCATCCTATGGCACACAGGTGATCGCGCGCTTGGCTGAGATCCTCACAAGCGATTATGGCAGAGGATTCTCTGCTCAAAATCTCTGGGACATGCGGCGGTTTTCCGCCGAATTTCAAATTCTCCAGACAGTGTCTGGAGAATTGGACGACGCGGCGGCCGACGTGAAGCGAGGCCGTCAATCGAGGTCGGGCAAAACCGCCACTCCCCAAATTCTCCAGACACTGTCTGGAGAATCTGCCGACCGCATTGAAATCGACTTCACCCGGCATTTTCAGCTCGGCTGGTCCCACTACCGGCTCTTGCTTGCGCAAAGCGATCCCCAGCGCCGCCGTTTCTATTTCGAGCAAGCCGCGGAGCAACGTTGGTCGACGCGCGAGCTCACCCGCCAAATCGGCGGCGCGCTTTTTGAACGTGTGGCCCTTTCCCGAAATACACGGAAGCTCGTCGCCCTCGAAAAGCAAAAAGGACCGACGGAGATCGCCGACTATCGAGATGCCTTCAAGGATCCCTATCTCCTCGATTTTCTTGGTCTCACCGGGGCCTACTCGGAAAAGGACTTGGAGTCGGCCATCATCGCCAGTCTGCAGCAATTTCTGACCGAGCTCGGCCACGAATTCTGTTTCATCCGGCGGCAGTTTCCGATGCGGATCGATGACGACGACTATTTTCTTGATCTCCTCTTTTACCACCGTGGCTTGCGCTGCCTCGTGGCCATCGATCTAAAGATCGGCGCCTTCACGGCTGCCGACAAGGGCCAGATGGATCTCTATCTCTCCTGGCTGAAACATCATGAATGGCGCAAAGGCGAAAACGAGCCGGTTGGTCTGATCCTGTGCACTTCGAAGAAGAAGCAGCATGTGGAATTGCTGCTGGCACAAGGGCCGCACAAAATGCAGGTTTCAGAGTATCTGACCCGTCTTCCAGAAAAGAAAGTTCTCGAGGAACGACTGGAATATTACGGGCAACTCTTACGGGAGAAGAAGTGATCGCCCGCGTCCAATGGTCCGTAGGGCATCGATTGATAGCGAAGCGCTTCACGCATTCCGGAGCGAAATTTCAGTTTACCAAACATAGTTCAGACAGTGTCTGAACTATTTGCTGGAGGCCGTGTCCGGACGCTCCATGTTTATGCCGAATCCAGTGACGAGACTGGAGAAAACCTGCCCGAAACCAGATTCTCTAGACACCGTCTAGAGAATCTGCCGACCGCATCGCGATTGATTTCATGAGCCGTTTGTTTTCTCTTGGTTGATGGCGCAGGCATCTCAAGAGAAGGCAGTCGGACCGCCTATTGCGAACGTTCGATCATCTCGTAGAGATTCATGTCGGCGCTGCGGGAGTCGAGCCAACAATAGGCGTGGAATAGCCGGTTGTCTGCGAGTATCCAGAGTGCAATACTGGCTGCAAGCAAAGCTGCGATCAGACCGAAGGGTGATTTTCTTTCGGATCCGAGCAGTCGCCAGTATCGGTATGCGGACACGCACGTGATGACAATGGCTGCAAACGCGATGATAACGTCCCAGAAAAAGAGTCGGCGGAGAATGATCTCGTCCGGAATTTTTCCGCTCAGCAGCGAGATGACCGAGAGGTTGGGATCAATGTCTGGAAGGATACGCGCGAAGGCGTAAAGCAAAACACCGTAAAGTCCTGCCAGAATCAGCTGCAGCAACAATGGCGCTGTAGCGAGTAAACGTTTGGAGGGGAGCGACATGGTTTGTCTGCCTGTTTGCTGGATTACCTGAATAGGCGCCAGCTAAGGAATCGAGATGGCGATGGAGAAATCGAAGGATTGACACGTCCAGCGATTCGGGCCAGATGGCAACCTTTTGATGTCCAGCGACTCAGACGCCTCCATACCGCCAGCAGGTGAACCCCGCCGCCGGCGGGTACGCTATGCGGGGAAGCATCCGCGGCGGTTTGAGGACAAGTACAAGGAGCATGATCCGGCGAAGTATCCGGACGTTGTCGCAAAGGTGCTGGCTTCGGGGAAGACGCCGGCAGGGGCGCATCGGCCCATCATGGTGGCGGAAGTGCTCGACGCCTTGCAGCCGCAAACCGGACAGGTCGCGGTCGATTGCACGCTCGGGTATGGCGGCCATGCGCGGGAGTTTCTGGGGCGGCTGCAGCCGGGCGGGCGGTTGATCGGGCTGGATGCAGACCCGCTGGAATTGCCCAAGACGGAAGCGCGGTTGCGCGAGGCGGGGTTTGGTCCGGAGGCATTCACGGCTCGCCGCAGCAATTTTGCCGGTCTCACGAAAGCGCTGGCTGCCGAGGGCCTGGTCGGAGCGGATCTGGTCTTTGCCGATCTGGGAGTTTCGTCCATGCAGCTGGACGAACCCGGGCGGGGCTTTTCCTTCAAGCTGGAAGGCCCGCTCGATATGCGGATGAACCCGCAGCGCGGCCGTCCGGCCTCGGCTCTGCTGCAAAGCCTCGACGCGCCGGCGCTCGCTGAGCTGCTCGTGGAAAACGCGGACGAGCCGCATGCCGAGCGGCTGGCTGCGGCTTTGGCCGGAGCTTCTCTCAGCACCACGTCGGAGCTGTCGCAACGGATTCGCGAAGTTTTGGGACGAGTGTCGCCGGAGGAGCGCGAACTCTCGGTGCGCCGGGTTTTTCAGGCAATCCGGATCGCGGTGAATGATGAGTTTGCCTCCCTTGACGCGCTGCTCCGCATCCTGCCAGCCGCCCTGTTGCCCGGCGGTCGGGCGGCCATCCTGACTTTTCATTCCGGAGAAGATCGCCGGGTGAAGAAGGCGTTCGAGGCGGGGTTGCGGGAAGGCGCTTATGCCGAAATTGCCCGGGAAGTGATCCGGCCCACGGCAGCGGAACGCGGGGCCAATCCGCGTTCGGCGCCGGCGAAGTTGCGCTGGGCACGGAGAGGGGTATGTTAAGAAAACTCGCTGTTTCGATACATTCATAAATAGTCGTCTTTGCGGCAAACCGCCGCGATGCAGGCGTAATGCCGCCAGGTTTTGGAGTGCGGCAGTCCTGTGCCGCTTTTGGAAGGGGCCGGTTGGGGAAAGTTCAAGCCCGAGCGGAATTCCTCCGTAACGGGGCATCGCATTCACATTGCTGGAGGTTAATAGCTGTGAGATCAGCAAAGACCATGACAGTTTGCTGAGGCTCGCGTGTGCTCCGCTCCATGATGGCCCGGCAAACGCGATCCGTACACAAGCCGGTCGAGAGGAGCCGGTCTCAACTGGACCACTCCGAAAGCGGCACAGGACTGCCGCACTCCAAAACCTGGCGGAATTGTGTTTCTCTGTGAGGTAGAGGCGACAGAGCGTTGCATGACGCGGCTCCTGCTTCCGACCGGTTGGACGCTCCAAAACCTGGCGGCAATTACATCTGTACTTGCCGTGATTTGCCCGCCAATTCACGGCCTCCCTTTTCTCTGGACAAAAATCGTGTCTCCCGAGGTGCGAATTTAATGAGCGTGGCGTAGATTAGGCTGTCTAAGAACCCAGAATCTTGAATGTCGGAGCGATAAGAGGCGACCCTGCGCCTGTTTCACTCCGATCTAAGATGTAGAACATGCCTTCCCCTACCTGATCAGCCGGAACCTGTCTGCGGGTGGCGTCGAATGGTTCTTCCCTGTGAACCGTTCGCACGGTGAAAACCGATCCCCCGCAGCGGATCGGCGGCCGCCACCCATGAAGATAAGCCCAGACATTCTCAAGCCCCACCCGCTGCTGGCGCTCCTGCCTTACCGGAAACTGAAGCAGCTCGTGGCCGATTCGGCGATCTCGGAGCGGCCCAAGGGCACGGTGATCTTCCGCGAGGGCGCCAAGTGCGACGCCATCTTCCTCATCATCAGCGGACGCTGCGAGGGGCAAGTCACGGGCCGGAATGGCTCGGTCATTGTGGATCAAGTCTACGGACCAGGTGACACGCTCGGCGATCGCGCCCTGCTAAATGACGAGCCGCACCGCAGCACCGTGATCGTGGCTACGCACTGTGTGTTACTCCGCATCCCGGCCGAAGAGTTGCAAGGTATTTTCACCAAGGATCCCACGATCGCCGGCCGCTTTTCTCAGACCGTGACCAAGCGGGCGCGCTTGATGCAGGAGCGGCTGAAGAATTCCCGGGTTCGCCGAGTCGTCTCGATGTTGGCGTTGGCCCCGCGGCTCGATGCCCAGGCGGTTTCTGCGCGGCTGGGCGCGGCGTTGCAAAACATCACGCGGCAACAAGTGCTCGTCGTGCATCTCATTAAGAATGGCGCGGTGGCGCATCCGCACGACTGGGTGTTGCGCGAGCCGGGCTTCAGTGATTCGTTTTCCTTCGGCCGGCAGTTGCATACGAACGATGCAGGCTTCGACGAATTGCGCCTGCCGGTGGGAAATGAGCCACGCTATGCGGAGGCGATTGCGCCGCTCATTAGCCACTGCGGGCGGCACTACGACTATGTCCTGTTGCACGTCGATCCGCAGTTGCAGCCGCAGATCATCACGGAATGTGTGATCCAGGCAGATCTCGCGTATGTCTTGCTCCAGCCCAGCGTGCAGAGTGTCTATGACTTTGAAATGTTGCTCCGCGCGGTGGAAAGCGCGGCCGAAGCCAAACCCGACCACATTCGTCCGGTGATCTTTGTCGAGGAACCGTTCAATGTGGACGAGTTTCACGAGATGTTTAAGCGCTTCGAGCGGCCGGTGCATTCCTTTGCCCGTGGTTTTCCGTCGACCATGGCAAACAGTGGTCCGGATCATCGTTGTGATCTGCATATCAACCGCCTGGCGCGGGAAATTGCGCGCTGCCGCGTGGGCCTGGCGTTATCTTCGGGCGGAGCCAAGGGACTGGCGCATATCGGCGTGATCCAGGTGCTGGAAGAAAACGGCATCGAGATCGATGCCATCGCCGGCACGAGCATCGGGGCTTATGTCGGTTCGCTCTGGGCCTACGGCCTCAATGGCGACGCGCTGGAAAAGATCGCACGCGAACATGAAGGTCGTCTCGGCTGGCTCTCCATCGTCGAGCCCATGGTCCCGCCGCGGCTGGGCTTCATTCGCACGCATCGGGTGGCAAAGCGCTTGCGCCGGTCGCTCGGTGATGCGCATTTTTCGGATCTCATTCGGCCCATGCGCATCGTGGGGACGCATCGCGACACCCTGGAAAGCGTCGTCTTTTCCACGGGCAATGTGGTGCAGGCGGTGGAGGCAAGCATCGCCATGCCGGGCATCTGTGTGCCGGTGACGATCGATGGCGAGACCTACGTCGATGGGGGAATCGCCGACCCGCTGCCCATCGATGTATTGGAAGAGATGGGCATCGAAAAGATCATCGCCGTAAATGTTATTCCCACGGCCCAGGCGCTGCGTTACTGGCGGCAACGCGAGTGCGAGGAAAATGGCCGCAACAAGCGGAGCTGGTCGCTGGGACGCTTTCTGAACAGCCAGGTGAATTATTTCGCGCCCGGCAACGTCTTTGATACTGTGCTCCAGGCGATGAACAGTGTGCAGATGCGCGTGGCGGAAGCCAGCACGCAACGCGCGGATGTGTTGCTCCGGCCGGTCGGTCCGGATTCTTCCTGGCACGATTTTACGCACCCGGGCAAATACATCGCCCTGGGCCGCTCCGTAGCCGAGGAGCAACTCCCGGCGATCAAAGAACTGGTTAATCTCCCTCCCGCAAATGCAACATCCACCGTCAAAAAACAATTGGCCGCTGCCGCCGCTCTCCAGGCTGCGTGAGTGGCAGATGGCGCGCCTGCGCCGTTATTTGCAAGACACCGTGCTGCCTTTTTCGGCGCACTACGGGGATCTCTTCCGGCGTGAAAAACTGACTGCTGCAGATTTGCGCACAGACGACGATCTGCGTCGCATTCCCTTTACCACCAAACGTGATTTCCAACCGAATGCGGAGAAAGCCGATCCTGTAAAGGATTTTGTGCTCATTCCCGATCGGCAGATTCTGTCACGGCGGCCGAGTACCATCGCGAAAGCGTTGTTTCACGGAAAGGCCGCCGTGGCTGAAGCTTTTGAACGTGAGTTTCGGCCTTTGTTACTCACGAGCACCACGGGCCGCTCGGCAGAGCCGGTGCCCTTTGTTTATACCGCGCACGATATCGCCAATCTCGAGGTGGCCGGAGCGCGCGTGATGGAGGTGTCCGGCTCGACTCGGGAGATGCGCATGTTGAACATGTTTCCGTACGCCCCGCACCTGGCCTACTGGATCACCCACTATGCGGGGACGAAATTCGGCGTCTTTGTGCTTGGCACCGGCGGCGGCAAGGTCATGGGAGCCGAGGGTAACCGTCGCATGCTGGCGAAGATCAAGCCCGACGTGCTCATCGGCATGCCGACCTTTGTCTATCATGTGCTCTCGGAATCCGTGCAGGAGGGCATGAAATTGCCAAATCTGAAAAAGATCGTCCTTGGCGGCGAGAAAGCTCCGACCGGAATGCGGCGCAAACTGCGCGCTCTCGCGGCGCAACTTGGCGCGCCAAAGATCGATGTCTTGCGCACCTATGGCTTTACCGAGGCGAAGCTCGCCTGGATCGAGTGTCCCTTTGCCGAGGACGCAGGGTCGGCGGGCTATCACATCCATCCCGATCTCGCGCTGATCGAGATCGTCGATCCCAAGACCGGCGAACCGCGCGGCGAAGGTGAGCCCGGCGAGATCGTGTTCACACCGCTGAATGCCCGGGGCAGTGTAGCGTTGCGCTATCGCACCGGCGACTGCATTGATGGCGGACTCACTTACGAGCGTTGCCCTTTCTGCGGCGACTATGTGCCGCGGCTGGTCGGCGAGATCTCGCGCAACTCCGAAGTGCGCGAACTGCACATCGAGAAACTCAAGGGCACACTGGTCGACTTCAACCAACTCGAGCATGTGCTGGACAACGTGGAGCATGTCGGCACCTGGCAGATCGAACTGCGCAAGCGCAACGACGATCCGCTAGAAGTCGATCAACTCGTGCTGCACGTGGAGAAATCGGACAGCTTCGACGAAAGCCGGTTGCGTGAGCTTCTTTCCGCGCGCTTTACCGAAGAACTCGAAGTCCATCCAAACCGCATCGAATTCCACACCGTGGACGAACTCCGCCGCCGCCAGGGCGTGGGCGCGCTGCTGAAAGAGCAGCGCATCGTGGACCATCGACCCGGCGCCGGGACGCCTGGCGTAAATGGCCAGGCGCCGGTGCGGCAGCCCGAGGTTTCGGCCGCGCCCGCCCAATGACCGATTTTACCTGCCAGCCCGGATTTCTGCTTCGCCCGCGAAGGGCTTCCCGCCATGCTCCCGGCGGCCGGTTTACAGCCGGCGTACTTCCTTTCAACCTTCCGCATCACAATGCCTGATCGCCTAGTCATTTTTGCCGGCGTGCGAACGCCGTTTTGCCGAGCCGGAACGGAGCTGGCCAGTTACTCCGCAGACGACCTCGGCCGCATCGCCGCCGAGTCTGTGCTCACTCGCACAGGAGTGGATCCCGGCCTGCTCGATGAGGTCATCTTTGGCTGTGTCTGCCAGCCGGCCGATGCCGCAAATATTTCGCGCATCATCGCGCTGCGCGCCGGAGTGCCGGAGCACGTGCCGGCGGCGACGGTGAATCGCAATTGCGCCTCCGGCTTCGAAGCCATCACCACGGCCTACGAGCGCATGGCCGCCGGGCGCGGCTCGCTCTTTCTCGTGGGCGGCGTGGACAGCATGTCGCGCGTCCCGCTGCTCTTTCAGGAATCCGCCGCCGGTAAATTTGCCGCCGCGGGCAAAGCGAAGACTCTTTCGCAAAAGGTGACGGCGGCGGCTGCTTTTCGTCCCGCGGATTTTTCGCCGCGCATCGGTCTGCGGCTCGGTCTCACTGATCCGTACTGTGGTCTGAACATGGGGGAGACCGCGGAGAACCTGGCGCGCGAATTTGGCATCTCACGCGAGGCGCAGGACGACTTTGCCATTCGTTCGCACGAGCACGCGCTTGCCGGGCAGAAGCGCATCGCCGACGAAATCACGCCGGTCTATCTCCCGAAAGGCGGCGGCCAACCGCTCGTGGCCGACAATGGCCCGCGGACGGATCAATCCCGCGAAGTGCTGGCGAAATTGCGCCCGGTCTTCGACCGCTACGGTTCGGTGACCGCGGGCAATTCCTCGCAAATCACGGATGGCGCAGTCGCGCTGCTCGTGGGCAGCGAAGCCCGTGGCCGCGAACTGGGCCTCCAACCCCTCGGCGCGCTGACCGCCTACGCTTATGCCGGCTGTGATCCAGCACGCATGGGACTCGGCCCGGTCGTAGCCATGGACAAGCTGGCAAAGCTCAGCGGCAAAACTCACGCCGATGCGGACTTCGTGGAAATCAACGAGGCCTTTGCCGCCCAAGTGCTGGCGGTGCTGAAAGTCTTCCGCGATCGCGAGGAGGAGTTGGCTTTGTCGAAACTCAATATCAATGGCGGGGCCATCGCGCTCGGCCATCCGGTCGGCGCCACCGGAGCGCGACTGGTGCTCACGGCGCTGAAGGAATTGCAACGCCGCCAGGGCCGCGCGGCGCTAGTTTCACTCTGCGTCGGCGGCGGACAAGGCGGCGCGCTCTGGCTGGAGAATTACACGTGAGCCGAGCCATGATCGCCACCATCCGCACTCACCATCGCTTTTTAACTTTTCGCACTCGCGCCTGATCCCGATGCAAACGATTCAACGACAACTCCGGCAAGACGGCACGTGTGTGCTCACGTTTGACCGTCCGGATTCTGCCGCAAATATCTTCGACCGCCAGACTCTGGAAGAGCTGGACGCGCACCTGAAAGCCATCGCCGAACCCGGCCTCGGCGCCCGTGGCCTCATCCTTTACAGCGCCAAGGCCGCGGTTTTCATCGCCGGGGCCGATCTCCACGCCATCGAGAAAATGTCGCCGGCGGAAGTCGGCGGCTTCATCGAGCTGGGGCAGAATGCCTTTGCCCGCCTCGCGGCGCTGACCATCCCCACGGTCGCGGCCATTCATGGCGCGGCGGTCGGCGGCGGGTGTGAAATCGCGCTGGCCTGCGACTGGCGCGTGGCCTCGCCGGACAAAGCGACAAAGATCGGTCTGCCGGAAACGCAACTAGGCATCCTGCCCGCCTGGGGCGGCTCTACGCGGCTGGCGCCGCTCATCGGTCTGCCGGCGGCGCTGGACATCATTCTTGCGGGTAAATCGCTGGCCGCGAAAGCCGCGCTGAAACGCGGGCTCGTCGACGCGCTGGCCCCGCACGATCACTTGCTCGAAGCGGCCGAAGGTTTGTTGAACAAAGGCAAGCGCCCGCGTCACTGGACGCACTCTCCGACCATGCTGAAACTTGCCGGAGCCGTCGCCGCCAAAAAGGCGCGCAGTGAAGTCCTCAAAAAGACACGCGGTCACTATCCGGCCGTGGAAAAGGCGCTCGATGTCGTGCTCAAGGCCTCGACCACGAGCGACGCCGCCGAAGCGCGCGGAGCGGAGCGCGACGCCATCCTCGAACTCGCCGGCACGCCGATCGCGAAAAATCTCCTGCGCCTCTTTTTCCTGAGCGAACGCGCCCGCAAGCATGCCGTCGTGAGCGGCGCGAAGTCTACGCCGCTCGATACAGCCGCTGTCATCGGCGCGGGTGTCATGGGCTCGGGCATCGCGCAATTGCTCAGCGCGCGCGGGCTTCGGGTCTTTCTACGTGATGTCGATGCGACGCGTGTCGCCGCCGGCATGGCGAATATCTCGAAGCTCTATGCGACAGGTGTAAAGCGCCACGCCTTCACCGCGCTGGAAGCGCGTCAGGGGCTGGATCGCGTTTCCCCGGCGCCACTGGAGATTCCGCTGAAGCGATGTGATCTGGTTATCGAGGCGGCCGTGGAAAAGATGGACATCAAGAAGACGATCTTCCGCCGGCTGGATGAACTCGTGCGCGAGGATTGCATCCTGGCTACCAATACCTCGGCGCTTTCCATCACGGAACTCGCTGCCGCGACGCAACATCCGCGCCGCGTCGTGGGGGTGCATTTCTTCAATCCGGTGCACCAGATGCAACTCGTGGAAGTGATCGTCGGCAAGGAGACCGCGCCGGAGGCGGCGCAGAGCGCGGTGCGCTTCGCGCAGCGCATCGGCAAGCTGCCGGTCGTGGTCAAGGACAGCCCGGGCTTTTTGGTCAATCGCATCCTCCTGCCCTATATGTTGGAAGCGGCGCATCTCTTCTGGGCGGGATCGGATTTGGCGACGATCGATAACACGATGCTGGATTTCGGCATGCCCATGGGCCCGCTGCGGCTTACGGACGAAGTCGGCGTGGATGTCGCGGAGGATGTTGCGCGCACGCTCATCGCGGCCTTTCCCGATCGCCTGCGCATGGCCGAGATCCTCCCGAAACTCATCGAGGCCGGCATGCTCGGCAAGAAGACGGGCAAAGGCTTCTACGTGCACAAGGACAAGGACGCGCAGCCCAATTCCGCGGCGGTTGGCCTCCGCCCGCGTGGCGGCAACAAACTGCCGCCGGATGAATTGCAGCGCCGCATGACGCTCCTGATGGTCAATGAAGCGGCGCGCTGCGTGGAGGAGAAGGTCGCAGAGAGTGCGAACGACGTCGACTTTGCCATGGTCATGGGAACGGGCTTTGCGCCCTTCCGCGGCGGTCCGCTGCGCTACGCGGACAGCCTCGGATTGGACAAAGTTGCAGAGGACCTCACGCGCCTCGCCGGATCGGCCGGCGCCCACTTTGCTCCATGCGCCCTCCTTGCGGAGAAGGCGCGAAACAACCAGCGATTCCATGAAGACTGAAACTACTCCCCCAACCGAATCCGCCGCTCCGGCCAGTGTCAGTGTGATAGACACCTCCAAGATGTCGCCCGAACAAAGGGCGGCTCTGGAAATGACGGAGGCGGCGCGAGACGCGACGGGGGAGAGTTTTGCGGGCGGGTTGTTCATGGGAAAGTTTGACTTCGCCGCGCTGTCGCCTTTCCCGGCGCAGGCGGCGGAGGATCGGGATCAGGGCGATGCTTTCCTGCAGAGGCTTGGCAGTTTTCTGAGTGAGCATGTCGATCCGGATGAGATCGATCGCACGGGCGAGATCCCGCCGGAGGTGTTCGACGGCCTGGCCAAAATGGGGGCCTTTGGCATCAAGGTTTCGACCGATTACGGTGGGCTGGGGCTGTCGCAGACCAACTATTGCCGCGCAGCAGTGATGCTCGGCTCTTACTGCGGAAATCTCACGGCGTTGATCTCTGCGCATCAATCGATCGGAGTGCCGCAACCGTTGATTTTATTCGGCACGGAAGAGCAAAAGCGGAAATACCTGCCGCGCGTGGCCGGCGGCGAGATCTCGGCCTTCGCGCTCACGGAACCAAAAGTGGGCTCCGATCCGGCCAAAATGGAAACCATGGCCGTGCCGACGGAAGACGGCCAACATTTCATCATCAATGGCGAGAAGCTCTGGTGCACGAATGGCGTGAAGGCGGGATGCCTCGTGGTCATGGCCAAGACGCCGCCGAAAGATGGCCGCAGCCAGGTCACGGCCTTTCTGGTGGACACTGATGCGCTCGGGGTCGAGATCGTGCGCCGCTGCCGGTTCATGGGGCTCAAGGCGCTGTACAACGCTGTGGTGCGTTTCCACGACGTGAAGGTCCCGCGAGAAAACATCATTCTCGCCGAAGGCAAAGGCCTGCGTGTCGCGCTCACGACGCTGAATACGGGCCGGCTCACGCTGCCTGCCGGCTGCACCGGCTTGGCCAAGCGCTGTCTGGAAATCACCCGCGAGTGGGCCAACGAACGCGTGCAATGGGGCGCGGCCATCGGCAAGCACGCCGCCATCGCGGAAAAGATCGCCCACATGGCGGCGCAGATTTTTGCCATGGAGGCGATGACCTTTTACACCGCGAGCCTGGTGGATCGCGATAAGAAGGCCGACATCCGGCTCGAGGCCGCCATGTGCAAGCTTTGGGCCTCCGAGCGCGCCTGGGAGATCGTGGATGCGACCATGCAGATCCGCGGCGGCCGCGGCTACGAAACCGCGGAATCGCTCGCGGCGCGTGGCGAGAAGCCCATCCCGGTGGAACGCATGATGCGCGATTGCCGCATCAATACGATCTTTGAGGGCTCCAGCGAGATCATGCGGCTCTTCATCGCACGTGAGGCGCTCGACCCGCATCTCAAAGTCGGCGCGCCGGTCTTGAATACCCAGTTGCCTGGCCGTGTCCGGCTGCGAGCGGCGATGAAGGCGGCGACGTTTTATGCCGGTTGGTATCCGAAGCAATGGACGCCCTTTGCCCACGGCGAGCAGCTGCATCCGAAGCTCGCGCGGCACATCCGCTGGGCTGAGCACACCACGCATCACCTCGCCCGGGCGCTCTTCCACGTCATGGCGCGGTTCGGTCCGAAGCTCGAGCGGGAGCAGGTGTTGCTCGGGCGGTTCGTCGATATCGGTACGGAGCTCTTTGCCCTGGCGGCAACTTGCGCGCGGGCGCAAAGTTTGAATACTCCCGATGCCATCGGTCTGGCCGACTACTTTTGTCGCACGGCGCGTCTGCGCATTGAGTCGCTCTTCGAGGGGCTGCACCATAATACCGACCACGCAGGGTATAAGCTCGCGCAGGAGGTGTTGAGCGGGGGATATGCGTGGCTGGAGCAGGGCGCCTTGAAGTAAGCGAGCGATCGAAGGGATTACAGATGTAGCGCTCGGACTCGGATCCGAGCGTGGGGACGCCGGATTGGCAAATTAGTCGATCGTGAGTGCTTGGCACGGCGGATACCGGCGCCCTGCGAGAAGGGTCGCGGAATGCCGCCAGGTTTATGGAGTGCGGGTGCTTGCTCCCGCTTTGTAAGCGTCAATTTCACGCAATGCAACGGCGCCTCCAGTTTGGGTGAATTGCACCTTCCCATGGCGGAACTGATCGAAGGGCTCGCCAAGCAAAACGCAAATCTGATTTGGTGGGAGGCGTCGTTTTGCGTGGAACGAACGCCTCACTGGAAAATTTCGCTGACAAAGCGGGAGCAAGCACCCGCACTATAAATTCTGGCGTGCAACCGCGCTGCCGAGTCACAGACTTTGCGATATCAGCAGACCATCCAGAGTTGGCTGCCATTCGATATTTTGTCAAATTGGCTCCGTGAGGATCGACCGAACTTTACCGTCTACGATTCGCTCAAATATTGGTGGATATAATCAATCCATAAGACGGTCTATTTGTATCCATCTGCGCCACCAAACCTGCCGTATCTCCTCCTGTCTCCCAGGAGAAACAAATTGAAAACCGGCATCGCACAGCGTTTGCTCAGGCGTGCTTACACACAATCCAGTGACCCCATCGAGTCTCACTCCGTTTGTGTTCCACGCTTTCCTCCACTCACTCTGAATGTCTCTCCCCACTCCCCCGGCAAAAGACGCAGCTCCTAAAAAGCGGTCGCTCTTCCAGCGGATCTTCACGCGGAAGCTGCTCTTCGCCAGCATCCTCATCCATTTGATCCTGGGGATCGGCGCCTCCTACTACATCGTCGAGCACCATCGGGAGCGAGGCAAACCGTCATTCACGGCGCAGGGCGGACAGGCCGCCGCGAATACCCGCGCCTTGGAGCACAAGGTCTCGATGGCCAAAATGCAAAAGACCATGAGCGCGCCGGCTCCGGCCAAGCGGATCGCCGTGGCCGGTCTGACCAGCCTTTCGCTTCCCGAAATCCCCATGACGGCGGTCACGCCCGATGCCGCGCCGAAACAGATGGCGGGCATCGGACAAATGGGCTCCGGCTTCGGGCCGGGATCGGGCTTTGGCGGCGGCGGGGGAGGGGGTGGCTCCGGAGGCGGAGGCATCCCGATGTTTGGCTTCCGGGAGAATCACGGAGGCGGTTCGCTGGCCGGCTACCTCTACGATCTCAAGCAGACGAGTGACCATAAGCCCACTCAGATGAGTCCGGAGCGCTACGGGGTGGAGCTGCAAAAATTCTTCGCCGCGGGCTGGGATCAGAAAATGATGGATGCCTATTACAAATCGCCAAAGCCGCTTTACATCACCCAGGTCTTCATCCCGGACATGATCGCCGATGAGGCGCCAAAGGCCTTTGGCGTCGACAAAGGGCCGCATAAAGTGGAGCCGCGAATGTGGGCCGCTTGGTACAAGGGCAAGGTCACGGCGCCCTTCACGGGCAGCTTCCGATTTGTCGGGTTTGCCGACGATGTTCTCGAAGTGCGGTTTGCCGGGAAACATGTCTTGAGCGCGGGTTGCCACCCGGTGGGAGGAGTCGCTTCCGACGGGAAATATGTCTACGACTTCCTCGAGTCGCAGCGCCAGGGCTGGTACGCCAGCATGGGGGATCGCGTCGGCAGTTCGATTTCTGTGGAACAAGGAAAGTCCTACGATATCGACATCCTTATCGGAGAAGAGCCCGGAGGCTTTTTCAATGCGCACCTGCTCTGGGAAAGAGGGCAGGGCCGCAAGTCGGGAAACCCGAAATTGCCGATCTTTCAGCTTCTGGCGGGGCGCCCCACGAAAACCAGGTTCCTTCCGCCCTTCGAGACCGGCGGCTCCGGGGCGTTGGTCTGGGGGCAGGACAGCGGCGGCACGCACTCGCTGCTGGATGCGTTGAAGCCGACCTCGATGTAAGTTTCCTCTTTGGCGTGTTAGAGCCTGCGATTTTCGACGAGAGCCTGGAGGCGGTCGCCGAGCTGCCCGTTACGGATGTCGTATAAGGCAAAGCCGCGGCGAGGATTCACATTGGGGCTGGCGGTCCATTGGTGGACATCGAGAAACAGCGAGTGAGTTCCGTGGATTGAACAATGCCAACGAGTTATTCGCACGAGGTGTCTAAAGTTACACCAAATGTGTTTGCCAGAGTCCGGCTCCTTTGAAAGGTTGGCTCCGTGATTCCGATCACCCGCCGGCGACGCCCGGGTCGAGAAATTGTATCTCGCTCGAAGCGACTCCGTCACCCCGTTGTGACCCGGCTGTGAGGTGTTCGTCACATTTTTTCGCACGCTTGTCTCCAGAAATATTTACGAAAAACGCCGCGCCAATCGAATGTGGCCGAGCGGGTGCGCGCATGGGTGACACGATTTTCTGTAAATTTTTTTCGTGCGTTGAAACATCCGCTTTTCATAAAGTCCACGCGCACGTTTCGGCTTGGACATCAGAACCGTGGGCCGGACGCGCCGATTTCCCAGAATCCATGAGAGACTCGTTTTGCTCCGCAACACTCGTGAGGGGCCGCATTCGCGCTACGAATGTCGTCGCACTCTGCCGGTGTATTCGGCCAGCGGAAGTCTCCGGCGTTCGCGCCTGCGACTGATGCCGCTTTTTCGTCGGCTCAGCGTCAGCGCTTCAACCCCTTCCTCCAGCTCTCCATAACACGCGCAAGCCGCTACGTGCGGGCGATTTGCGCGTCCTCAAAAAAGCACGCACAAACACATATCGCATATGAACGCCTGGATCACACCGATCGCAGAAGCCATCACCGTCAGCATGGAATGCACTTCCTACGCTGAGACGCTGTAACAACGGCGCCACTACATATCTCCCCTATAAGAAACTGGGATTAACGCCTACATCTACCATGCAAAAAATGAAATCACTGGCCTTCGCGCTCGGCTCTCTCGCCGCGTTGGCCGTGACCTCCGCGCAAGCGCAGGTCCCTTACCTCAGCGTCTGGACGGCGCACAACGACAACAACCGCTCGGGCGCGAACCTCAACGAGGCTTCGCTCACGCCCGCCAACGTCAACTCCACCAACTTCGGCCTGCTCTTCACCGATGCGACCGATGGCGACATGTACGGCCAGCCGCTGTACGTGCGCGGCATCACCCTCGGCGGAAACATCGTCAACGCAGTCTACTGCTCGACGGCAAATAACACCGTGTACTGCTTCGACGCCGATACCGGCGGCACGACCTACTGGACAAAAGCCTTTGGCAACGCCATCCCGCAGCACAATGTGCAATGCTGCTGCACGGACATTCAGACCGTCATCGGCATCATCAGCACCGGCGTCATCGATATGACGACGAATACCTGGTACGTGGTGACGCAGGAGTTCAACAGCACGACGAGCGTCTACTCGCAGCATTTGCACGCGCTGGATCTGTTTACCGGCAATGAGAAATTCAGCGGGCCGGTGGCCATCTCCGGCTCGGCGGGCGGCCAGACTTGGAGCGCCAACCTGAACAACCAGCGCTCAGCTCTGCTCTTGCAGAATGGCACGGTCTACATCGGCTGGTCCTCGCACAACGACTGCGGCGCCTACCATGGCTGGCTCATGGGCTACAACGCCTCGACCCTCGCCCAGACCTCCTGCTACGTCGATACCCCGACGGGCAGCCAGGGCGGCATCTGGCAGGCCGGCGGCGGCATCGTCGGCGACGGCGTCAACGAGTACCTCATGACCGGCAACGGCACCTTCGATCTCAACACGGGTGGTTCCAATGCAGGCATGTCCATGCTCCGCATGCAGAACGGCGCGCGCCAGGATTACTTCACCATGTCGAATCGGGTGAATCTCAACAACGCCGATCTCGATCTTTCCGGCGGTGGTCTTCTCTGGATCCCCGGCACCCGCTGCCTCGTGGGCGGTGGCAAGGACGGTCACTTCTACCTCGTGGCCATGGACGCCATGGCCACTACGGGCGCCTTTACCACCGCGGATACCTGCTTGCAGAGTTTCATGGTGACAGATCCGGCCCAGAGCCTGAACCATCTCCACGGGCCGCCGACCTTCTTTAATGGGATCGTCTATACCGGTGGCGAGAGCGACTTCTTCAAGGGTTTCGCCTGGAGCGGCGCCTCGCTGGCGACCACGCCGACGACTCAGTCGAGCTTCAAAGACGTGCTGAGCAGCATGCCCGGCTTCCAGAGCTCAGCCTCGGGCAATGGCGCGCAGAATGGCATCATCTGGGCCTCCCGCGTGAACAGCGGCAATGCGAATAACGCGACGCAGCCCGGCATCATGCACGCCTTCCAGGCGGGCGCCCTCGGCACCGAGCTCTATAACACGCTCCAGAACTCGACCCGCGACAACTTCGGCAACTTTGCGAAGAATCCGGCGCCGCTCTGCGCGAACGGCAAGGTCTACCTGCCGACCTTCTCGAACAAGCTGGCCGTCTACGGCCCGCTCACGAACTATCGCTCGGGCGCGTCCAGCCTCATGGCCAGCTGGCGTTTGAATGAAGGCACAGGCACGACGGCCGGTGACAGCACCGGTAATAACAACACGGGCTCGGTCACGGGCACGGCGACTTGGGGCGCAGGTCCGGCGAATAACTTCGGCGCATTCGCCTTCAATGGCGCGAGCTACATCTCCTGCGGCGACTCGCAGACCCTGAACACCTCCGAGGCGATCAGCGTCACGGGCTGGTTCAAGACGACCCAGGCTTCGACGGCGCTGGCCTCGATCATCCGCCACGACGGCCACTTCACCGCGCTCCAGCTGGCGGGCGACGGCACGGCGCACACCGCGATCTGGAACAACGGCGTCCTGAATCAGGTCGCGTTCAACTGGACCTACAACGACGGCAACTGGCACCACTACGCCTCGACCTACGACATGACGCAGGGCGTCAAGATCTACGTCGACGGCACGCTCGTCGCGAGCAATGCCGCGCTGCTCGGACCGCTCTCCACGGCGACGGTCGCCGGTGGCAGCGTGACCGCGCCCACTCCCTTCGTGCTCGGCGCGAAGGAAGGCGGTACGGAGTACTTCACGGGTTCGCTCGGACTCGTCGGCGTGTGGGGCCGCGCGCTCTCGCAAAACGAGATCTCGTCCCTCGCGGCCAAGGGCGCCAGCGGCAACGTCGGCGGTCTGTACGTCGAAGCAGAGCAGGCCCAGGTCGTCTCGAATACCAGCGGCATCGGCGTTCGCATCATTGACGACGCGGCTGGTTCCGGCAGCTCGGCTTCGATTCAGGACGCCACGGCAACGGGCAACTCGATTGCTTACCTCGTGCAGAACCTGTCGGCCAAGAGCTACACGGTGAAGGTCGGCTACAAGGCGATCGGCACCCGTGGACAGGTGCAGTTGGCCATCGGACCGGCCGGCAGCACGACGCCCACGAACCAAGGCACGCCCATCGATGAATACGCCGCCACCGCGGCCTTCACCTCGACGACCGTGACCACGGCCTGGACTCCCGGCTCGAGCAGCGACAAGTGGGTGTGGTTTACGGTCACGGGCAAGAACGCGAGCAGCACCGGCTTCACGAGCTGCATCGACTACATTCAGTTCATCCCGAATTGAGTTTGTGTCGAAGCGCCGCCGCAGTTAGCGGCATGAACAGTTAACCGAGCGCGGCTGCCGAAAGGCAGCCGCGCTTTGGCGTTTTGGCTGATTTCGAGTCCGAAATCGGTGGCTCCCCGCCAAATATGCGGGAAAGTTGGCGAACCTTGGAGACTCCACCGCCACTTTCAACCCTGCTCGGCCAACCGGAGCCGATCCTCGCCCTCGCTCCCATGCAGGACGTCACGGACCGGTCGTTCTGGCAATTGATGACAGCTTACGGCGGCGCGGATCTCTACTTTACCGAGTACTTCCGCATCCATGGCGACTCGCGGCTGAACAAGGGCATCCTGTCCTCGATCACCGACAATCCCACCGGCCGCCCGGCGATCGCACAGATGATCGGCAACGACATCCCGTCCCTCGTGCGCAACGCGCTGGAGTTGCAGCAGTACCCGGTCGCGGCCATCGACCTGAATCTCGGCTGCCCGGCGCCGGTGGTGTACCGAAAGTGCGCAGGCGGCGGATTGCTGCGCGAGCCCGACCGGGTCGACGCGATCCTCGGCGCGCTTCGCGAGGCCATCACGATTCCCTTCACGATCAAGACGCGCATTGGCTTCGACGACCCAGCAGTCTTCGACACGCTGCTGCCGATCTTCGCGCGGCATTCCATCGATCTGCTCACTGTGCACGGCCGCACCGTCGCCGAGCGCTACCGCAGCGAGGTGCACTACGATTTCATCGCGCGCGCCGTGCAGGCCATGTCTTGCCCCGTACTGGCCAATGGCAACATTTACTCCGCCGAGAAAGCCGACAAAGTCCTGGCCATCACCGGCGCCCGCGGACTGATGATCGGCCGCGGCGCGATCCGCAATCCGTGGCTCTTCGAACAGATCCGCCGGCATCGGCGGGGCGAGGAAGTCTGGCTGCCGCGGGGCCGCGACGTCCTTGCCTATGTCCACGCGCTCTGGGAGGCAACAGTTAGCCCGGAATTTCGCGAAAACTGCCAGGTGCAGTGCATGAAGAAATACATGAACTTCATCGGGCTCGGCGTGGAGCCGGAGGTTCAGTTTCTGCATGAGATTCGTCGGGTAGCGACCCAGGCGGATTTCTTTCGCGTATGCGAGGCCTTTCTTGGCCATGACGAACTCATGCCGCTGGAGCCATGCTCACTGAATCTGGAGCCGCAGGATGTGTTGGCCGGGGAGCACTTATAGATAAATTTCAGTAGCCCGTATCGCGCCTTCTTGACGTTTCACTCCGACTTTTCTGTGCATGAAGACAAAGAAACCTCAGATCCCTGAAGGCGCTCCCGAAGGCACGGTTTGGTTTGGCGGCCCCATCGAATGGTTCAGCATCGCTCTTCGCATCGTCGGAGACGATCTCGTGCCCGACGAAATCACTCAGCTGTTAAAATGTAGGCCGGATGATGCGACCGAGAAAGGGAAGCCAATTTACAGACCTGACGGCGCGATCATGCGCATTGCCCGCGGAGGCGCATGGAGTCTCGATCTCAAGCCGGAAGATACTGACGAGTGGGATTGCGGAGAAGCGATGCTGGAACTCCTGGCGCGCCTGCCTTCCGACATCGACGTGTGGAAATCGCTTTCCGCGCGATTCAAAATCGACTTCTTTGTCGGTCTCACGTTGAGGTCGACAAACAATGGTTTTTCGCTTTCGCCGGGTGTGATGCGGTCCCTCGCCGATCGCGGAATCGAAGCGGGATTCGACATCTGCTACGACCCCGTAAGCGAGGACTAGCCAATTTGGGCGCAGCTCATTTCTTTTGCAGAGCCTCCGCCGGCTTTGCCGGCTGGGCTGCCATGACAGTTTTGTGCTTCCCCTTAGCCGACATGCTGCCGGTATCTGTGTACAGGATGATCGTCGCAGCCGGTTCCAGCGTAGTGCAGGTGTTTTGCCCCTGGGTAAAGATGGCATGCCCTTGGGCGACGATTGTGCGTGTCGATTGATTGAAGACGATTTGGTCGGCTGTCAGCACCGTGTTGGTCGTTGTGAGCACCACGTGTCCGACGAACGAAAACTCTCCCTGCTGGTTTTTTCCAGCCCAATCGGAATAAATTTCGAGAGGGCCCTTGAGCGTTTCAAAGGTGGTGGTGTTTGAAAACGCGCCTAGTGAAGTGGTTTCGGTCGGCTCGGGAAGTTCGGCCAAGCCGCCCACCGTGGCAGCGGCGAGAAGCAGTCCGGCGGAGAGTGCGACTGCGCCCGTTTTCGGCGCTGCTTTTCGGTTTGCGGCGGGTTTCAAAATATTTCGGACCCGCCCGCCAAGGCTCGAATCCTGGACGAGCGCAAGCGACGCCATCCTTGTCGAGTCGATGAGAATTTTCTCCCAACGGCTGGAGGGTTTTGGCGTGCCTGGATAGGGCTGCTCGCGATGCGAGCGATAACCGGGTAAATGCTTTGGCATATTCCGAATTTGACGGTTCAATTTTTATTTTCAGCATTCGCCGCGTTTGGCGGGGCCGCCTCCAAGACGCTTTTGTGTTTTCCGCGCGCCGTGATGTCGTGCGTCTTTGTGTCCAAAGTGAGTGTTGCCGCCGGCTCCAGTGTAATGGTTTTGTGTTGCCCTTTGGTGCAAATGGCGTGTCCCTGAGCCACAACCGCACCAGTAGAGGAATTGAGTGTAAGTCGATCGGCCGTCAATACAACATTTCGAGTCTTGAGGATCACGTGTCCGGTGGCAATCAATCCCTGCTTAGCCGCTTCCATATGATCGGCTCGAATATCGATCGCATCGCTTACCGCGTCCTCATTCGACAAAGTTGAAGCGCCGTCTAGAGATGCGGCCCCGATTGACGCCGAGGGCTCGGCCAAACCACCCACCGTAGCCGCCGCCAGAAGAAAGCCGGTTGCGAGTGCTGCAGCGCCCGTTTTCGAAACGACTTCGTGGCGGGCCGTGGGCTGCAAAATACTTCGGATTCGTCCGCGAAGGCTCGAATTCTGGACCAGCGCAAGCGACGCTGTGCTTGTCGAGCTGAGAAGGATCTTCTCCCAACAGTTAGAGAATTTTGGCGCGCCTGAAAAGGGCTGCTCGTGACGCGAGCGATAAAGGGTCAGATACTTCGGCATATGCTGAAATTGACAATTTAATTCTGTTGATGGGCGTCCGCGGACTTCGTTTGGCTTTTCAAAGCCGGCTGGTCTGCGCCGTCTACCGCGATGCTGCTCTTATTCAAACGGATGGTCATGATTGTAGTCGAATTGATTGTGAAGCTTTCGCTCTTGCAAGTGACATGCCCTTTCCCTACGGCAGTGTGAGTTACAGCGTTATATTTGATGCGATCGGCCTTCATGACGCCTTTCTCCGTCGCGAGGATTGCGTTCCCTTCGGCCGTGGCTATCCCATCCGTAGACATTGCCGTGTGGTCTGCTTTGAGATCAACTACGTAGGTCAAAGCATCGTTTTTAGCTATGGTTGAAGCGGAGTTTGGCGAGGTGTTTTCGGCGGCGGCGGGAAGTTCCGTCAAGCCAGCCGTTGTGGCTCCGGTCAAGAGCAGCCCGGCAGCCAACATCACGGCGCCGGATCGCGACGCGGTTTCCCGGCGCGCAGCCGGACTTAAAATGCTTCGGATGCGGCCCTCGAGGTGTAATGCCTGGGTGAGAGCGAGCGAAGCTGCCTGAGATGTGCCGCTGAAGACTTTTGCCAGAGCCAGGAGATTTTCGGCGTATTCGGAGGGCGCGATGCCGCGCGATAATACAAGGTCATCGCACGCTTGCTCGCACGCAGCCGCCCATTTCCGAGCGCACAACCAGACGAATGGATTCCACCAATAGACCGCGCAGATCGCCTGGATGAGCATCTGGACCAGCCAATCGGCGCGGCGCACGTGCGCCAATTCATGCAGGAGCACTTGCCGACGAAGAGCCGAAGGCCATTTGTCCGCAGTGGTCGGAAGCAATACGATGGGGCGCAGCCAACCCCAGGTTACCGGGACATGGCATTCCGCCGACTCCAGCAAAGTTACGCGGCGGGTGATGGCGAGTTCATTCGCAGCGTTTTGAACATCGGTTTGTTGCGTTGACTCGATCGTTCGGCGCTTCCATTGGCGAAGCGCGATGTAGCCCAGTCCGAAATAGGCGGCGACGCCGATCGCGCCCAGCGCCCAGATGCAGGCTGCGATGTTCGGAGTCAAGGCGGCGGTGGATCTAGTTCCGAATGAGGGAGCGGCGTGTCCAAGCGGCTCTAGGGCGCGCGCGGGAGTCGTCGCCTTTGCCGGCGCTGGGACTGGCCAGGGCAGCGCAATCTTCGGCGCCACGAGACGAAGCGCGGGCAGGACGGCGATCGCGACCAGTGTACACGTTAGCGCCAGCGCTCGCCAGGAGGCGGCCCGTCGGGTCAGGCTGGCAAGGCCGAGGCCGAGCAGCGCGAGAAGCGCGCTCTTGGCCGCGAGATCGCAGAGGAGAAATACGCTCGAGTTCATGGCAGTGAGTTGGTCTGGGTGCGTCAGCGTCCTTCCTGTTTGGCTTTTTCGATGAGCCGTTCGAGTTCAGTCAGTTCTGCGGCGGAAAGTTTGTCCGCCTGGAGATCGAGCAGCGCGGCGACCGCCCGCGTGGTCGATCCTTCAAAGAAAGTTTTCACCATCTGTTTCAGCACGGAGGCGCTGGCCAGCGAGTGCGCAACCTTGGGCTTGAAGACATAGCGTGGTCCGTCCTCGTGGTGGGTGATCGAACCCTTCTCCTCCAGCACGCGGAGCAAGGCGCGCACAGCGGAATACGATGGCGGATCCGGCAGCGCCTCGCGGACCTCCGCCGCGGTGGCGGCCCCGCGGGCATAGAGGATTTCCATGGTCTGTCTTTCGCGGCGGGAAAGTGCGGTCCAATTCTTTGGCATGTGCTGAAAAAACAGCATACGAGGGCGGGACGCAAGCGAAATGTGCTGGTTTTCCAGCATATAGCATTCGGTCAATACGTCGCCGAACGCACGACAAGGATCGCCGGGCGGTCGTGTCAAAGGATGGCCGGCTTCGGACGTTGCTTGATCGCTTCCGAAGTTTGCTCTCGCGCAGCTGTGCGCCGATGTTTTGCACCTTGCCAACCTTGGACAATCGGCAAAGGTACGACCAAGGCATTGCTATTCACCCATCCTCCCAAGACATGAAAACGGTCCTTCGCGCAGCCGGCTTGATCGGAATTTTTACCCTCATTTTCGGTCCCGCGATATCAGCCGCTGCGGATCCTGCGATACTGCCGCCGGAAATTGCCGCGCTCGCCAAAAAGCACGAGAGTGATCGGCAGGACGCCGAAATGGCACGGCTCGCGGCGTTGAAACAAGTGCAAACCCGCTATCTCGCTGCGCTTTCCGGGGCAGAGCAGAGCAGCGGCGGGGCGGGCAAGGTTCCGGAGGTGGCTGCGATCCTGAAAGAGAAGCAAAGCGTTGCGAACGGAGAAGCGTTGGCTCCGGCGTTCCCATTGGGCTTGCCGGCCAGTCTGCAAGGCAGCCGGACGGATTTTCTCAAGGATGCCGCCGCCGTGCAGAGGGATTTTTTGCCCCGCTTCAGCCGAATCGATACCGACTATCTGCGCGCGCTGCTGGCTTTCGAAGCGCGGAGCGGCGCGGCGATGACTCCGGAGGCAAGCCGAGCTCTCGCCGAAGAAAAGGGCCGGCTGGCAAATGGCGTGGCCAAATTTGGCGCCTCCGCGCCTGCTCCGGCCGCCGCCAACGCGACGTCAGGAGCCAACCTGGCGGCAAATGGCAACTTTGCCCAACTGGACGCCAATGGGGCTCCGGCTGGATGGGAGGTCGAGGGAGACATTTGCAAAGTCGTCGCGGATGGATCGGCGAAAATCCTGCGTATGAACGAGCCAAAAGGCAGCAAGGGCGGCATGTATCAAAGCATTCCGATATCGCACGACTACCACTCCTTCGAAGTGAAAGCGCGGGTGCGAATGCTCGATGGGGATGCCAAGGCCAACCGCGGTTGCATCAATGTCTGGGGGCCGCCCGCAGGTTCGGAGAAATGGGGCGTGAATCTCCTCGGCAGTGTTTCGGGCGAAAAGACAAAAGCCTGGAAGCCGTGGCACGCGACCTTCACGCCACCCGCGAATTCGGATCGGATTGTCATTCAATTTTGCCCAAACGGCACCCAGGGCACGTTGGATTTTGCGGATGTCGAAGTGCTGCCGAAACGATAGCCCCGAATCATGAAAACATTTCTCGCTTGTTTCCTCGTGTTTATGACGAACCTCGCGGGTCTGTCGGCGCAGCCGAGTGTGAGTGATTCAGCTTTGTCGATCACCGCTTCAATAACGGGGTCGCAAATGCGAGGGGCCCCGGCGAGCCTTGCGAGCGTAACCGACGGATGGATCGTGCGAGACAAGCCTCGAGAGAAGGTGGAAGCGCTCTTTCTAGTGGGTCTCTACCTCGCCGTCTTTCTCATTCTGTGGGCCTTCGCAAAGCCTGAGATTCGTGGACATCGATTTGTCGCGCTCTTACTCGTTCTGCTGGACGCATGGCTCGCCGTCCGACTGACCGGAGATTATTCCTGGGTTGCGCTGCTCTTGATTCCCTTGGGTTTGATCTGGTTTGCCGAGATGCTCGGAGCATTCAAGGGAAATGTTGGCGGCGGCGGAATTATCAATACCGAGACGCCGGAATGGATGGTTGCCGGTTTTGGCTGGCTTCTTCTTCTGCTCGCGTCGGGATTCCTCATGCTGGGTTCGTTGCCTAGGAAGCCGGCGCCGCCGATATTGGTAGAGCGGTCCTCCGAAGCCCCGCCCGTGCCGGCCATGGTGCGCCAGCAATTCGATACCCCACTGCCTGCGGCGGCGACTCCGAGGTATGTAAGTCCGCTGGAGCTGCCGAGTCACCGCTGAGTTGATCGAACGCAGGGGAGAACCACGACAGCCTTCGCGCACGTACTGGTAGTGGTCCCGCTTTTACGACGCGATGAAACGCCACCTTCTACCCACCAGCGCTCATCCCGCAGTTCCGCGGTTCAGCGCAATTTACGCAGTGTGAGGATCGAAGACTACGGCCTCATCGGGGACACCCACACGGCGGCGCTGGTGCATCGCAGCGGCTCTATTGATTGGCTTTGCCTGCCGCGCTTCGATTCTCCCGCCTGTTTCGCGGCGCTCCTGGGCGACGAAAGCCACGGGCACTGGAAAATAGCGCCAGTGGAGGAGCCCACGGCGATTCGCCGGCGCTACCGGGATGGCACGCTCGTGTTGGAAACGGAATTCGAGACGCCGAGCGGTTGTGTGCGCCTCGTGGATTGCATGCCCATCCGCGATCGCAATCCCGACATTGTTCGCCTCGTCGAAGGCGTGCGCGGTTGTGTGCAACTGCGGATGCAACTGGTCATTCGCTTCGACTACGGCAGCGTCGTGCCGTGGGTGCAAGCCGACGGCGACCGGCTGAACGCGGTCGCTGGGCCCGACGCCGTGAGCTTCTGGTCGGAGATCCCAACCCATGGCGAGGACTTGAAAACGGTCGCCGAATTTACGGTGGGCGCCGGTGAAAGCGCCGGCTTTGCCCTCCGCTGGCACCCATCCCACGAAAAGTGCGGCCCCTGCGTCAAGATCCACCACGAAATCGCCGCCACGGAGAAATGGTGGAAGGAATGGAGTGGCCGGTTCGATTGCCACAGCGAGTGGCGGGAGGAGGCGCTGCGCTCGCTCATCACGCTCAAGGCTTTGACCTATGCGCCCACGGGCGGAATCGTCGCCGCCCCCACGACTTCTCTGCCCGAGCGGCCCGGCGGCGTGCGGAATTGGGACTATCGCTACTGCTGGCTGCGCGACGCCACTTTTACCCTCTACTCGCTGCTCCTGGCGGGATACCAAGACGAGGCGCGGGCCTGGCGCGACTGGCTGCTGCGCGCGGTTGCGGGCGATCCGGCCAAGCTGCAAATCATGTACGGGCCGGCGGGCGAACGCCGCCTCGACGAGTACGAGGCTCCCTGGCTGCCCGGTTTCGAGCAATCGCGGCCCGTGCGCATCGGCAATGCGGCGCACGGGCAGTTCCAGCTCGATGTCTACGGCGAAGTCATCGATTCCATGCATCAGGCGCGGCTCGCCGGCATTCAGCCGGATGAAGCCGCCTGGAATCTCGAGTGCGCGATCATGCGCTTTCTCGAGGACCACTGGCATGAGCCGGATGAAGGCATCTGGGAAGTACGCGGTCCGCGCCGTCATTTCACGCATTCGAAGCTCATGGCTTGGGTAGCGTTCGATCGCTCAGTCCAAGCGGTGGAGCAGTTTGGTCTGAAAGGTCCGCTGGACCGGTGGAAAGAGCATCGCGCCGCCTTGCGGTCCGAGATTTGCGAGAAGGGCTTCAATGCCCGGCGCGGGGCCTTTACCCAAGAGTATGGCTCGGATCGCCTCGATGCGAGCATGCTCATGGTCCCGCTGGTGGGCTTTTTGCCGGCGGAGGACGAGCGGGTGCGCGGCACATTGCGCGCCATTGAGCAGGAGCTGCTCATCGATGGCTTCGTGCAGCGGTATCTGCCGGACGAGTCGGCTGGCGTGGATGGGCTGCCGCCGGGCGAAGGCGCCTTCCTGCCCTGCACCTTCTGGCTGGCCGATAACTATGTGCTCGCCGGCCGGCGAGACGAGGCGCGTGCGATCTTCGAGAGGCTCCTGGCCATTCGCAATGACTTGGGTTTGCTAGCCGAGGAATACGATCCGAAAACCCGCCGGCTACTCGGCAACTTCCCGCAAGCCTTCACTCACGTCGGCCTTGTCAATACGGCGCGAAATCTGGCCAATCACAGTGGCCCGGCGCATCGGCGCACGGACGCGCAGCGTTAGAGGCGGCGGTCGTGTGAGTGACCGCATCGGGTTTCATCCGCAGGCGGCCGGTGAAGTCGTGGCATGCTTAAAGCTAAAAGGGTCTGCATGATGTCCCTTCAAGACCTCCAAGTGAAGATTTTCGCCGATGGCGCGGACAAGCCCGGCATGCTCAGCCTTTATCACAACCCGCTCATCAAGGGGTTGACCACCAACCCGACCCTCATGAAGAAGGCCGGCATTTCCGACTACGAAGCCTTCGCGAAGGACATCCTTTCAGTCGTCAAAGACAAGCCGATCTCCTTCGAAGTCTTCGCCGACCAGTTTGAAGAGATGCGTCGCCAAGCCCTGCGGATCCGCAATTGGCAGGACAATGTTTTCGTCAAGATCCCGATCCTCAGCCCCGGTGGTGAGTCGTCGATCGATCTCATCCGCGGTCTGGCTCAGGATGGCGTGAAGCTCAATGTCACCGCGATCCTCACGGACAAGCAGGTCGACGAAGTCGCGGCCGCGCTGAATCCCGACGTGCCCGCGGTCGTCTCCATTTTCGCCGGCCGCATCGCTGATACCGGCCGCAACCCGATGCCCATCATGGTCCGGGCCCGCGAAGTCCTGAAGAGCCGCCCGCTCGCGGAGATCCTCTGGGCGAGCGTGCGGGAAGTGCTGAATATCTTCCAATCCGACGAAGCCGGCGCGCACATCGTCACCGTGCCCCACGACATCCTGCACAAAGCGCTGCAGATGTGCGGACGGAACCTCGACGCGCTCTCGCTGGATACCGTGCAGATGTTCGACCGCGACGCCAAGGCGGCGGGCTTCAACCTCGGCGACGGCCATCCGGCCGAAACCGCGGCTCATGCTCCGGCCGCCGTCGCTCGCGCGGCGTAAGTTTCCCTCCTTTCCAGAACAATCCCGTGAAGCGCCGCGTCCCCGCGGCGCTTCCACTTTTATGAGGGATGCGATTGCAGGATGTCGCATAAGTGAGAATTTCTGGAATCCGGCGCCATTACTGCCTGGGCGCACACCGGAAAATTTTCGAGAATGCCGTGGCTTGGCGAAGCGCCACCCCTCGGGCGGAACGCCTGGCGCCGTGCGGTCAGCGAATTCCCTTGCCGGAGTTTTCTTGGAAACTACGCTCCCGAGGGTCTTCTCCCTATGCGATTCACTCGACCCCTTAGCGTCATATCCCTCGCGCCCGTCGCGCTTTTTGGACTTCTCCACCTGGCTGCGCTGCCCGCGCAAGCCGTCGTCGGCACTTACACGGAAAATCCCGGCAAGGACGGCGATGGCACGGTCACTATCGGACCAGAATACACTGTCGATCCCGTACTGAAGGATCAAAACAATCCCAAGGGGAAGGAATTCCAGTTCACGATGAAACTGGCCGACAGCAAGATCTTCCAGGGAACCGACAAGACGCTCGATACGGTGAAGAAGGCGGTGAGGACCGAGCGCAAGATCACGGTCTACATTCCCGCGGCTTATAAGGACGGTGTGAAGGCGCCCTATCTGATCATTCACGACGGTCCGGGGCCGTTGGACTCGGTGCGCAGTGCGCTGGATAACCTTACCATTTCCAAAGACCCGAAGCGGACTCTGCCAGCCTTTATCGCCATCGCCGTGGAAAATGGCGGCAACGACGGCAAGAAGAGCGAGCGTGGACTGGAGTACGACACGATGTCCGACCGCCTGGCCCGGTTCATCCATGACGAAGTCGTCCCGACCGTTTTGAATAATGCCGACATCAAGGCGGCATTCCCGCACTTCGCCTTGACTGAGAATCCCTGGGGTCACGCGGTGCTCGGCTGCAGCTCCGGCGGCGCCGCGGCGATGACCATGGGCTGGTTCCGTCCCGAATGGTTCCGGCGGATCATCGCTTATTCCGCGACATTGGTCGCACAGCAGGATGACGACGCGCCGGAGCAGGCGCAGTTTCCGCTCGGCGCGTGGGAGTATCACTCGGAGATGAAGCTCATCGAGAAGAGCGAACTGAAGCCGCTGCGCATCTTTACCCACGTTTCTGAAAACGATCTCCGGGCGAAAGACCCGGAAGAAACGCACCATAACTGGCCGATGGCTGGTCAACGCACGGCCGCCGCTTTGGAGGCCAAGGGATATCATCACCGCTTTGTTTACAGCCTCGGCACGGGCCATTGCGATAAGCGTGTCTTCCAGCAAACGCTCGCCGATACGCTCGTGTGGATCTGGCGCGGATATCACGCTGAGTAGGGTCCGGCAAACGCGATCCGACTCATGAGAACCGTCGTGGCATTGCTCTGTGTCGCCTGGCTGGCCGGCATGCCACAGCTTTCCGCCGAAACCGCCACGCCGTCGGATCCAACAGCTTTTGCTCACGATTCGGCTGCCATCGCCAATGGCAAGTTGGCTCTCGACGCGTTTCGCGCTCCACAAACTCGCGATGCGGCCAAACGTTTGATTGGCGGAAGCGTTGTTTTCGTGGGCAGCAACCCGCCTGGAGGAGGCACTCCTGATCTGGCCTTGCCCGGCGCAGTCCTCCTGCAAGTGCCCTGACTCGAAAACGCAAGGTCGCGCCGACTGCCGCATTCTGGGAAGCTGAGGTCCGGGGCACGCTAACTAAAATCGATTTTGACAAGCGAGTCATCACGATTACCTGCGATCCCAGGGATTGGCGACTCAGGCAGTCTCTTTAGTTAGTCCCGGCTGCTCGCGAGATCTGCGCTGCACTTACCGTGCGCCGCGCGCCGCCTCCAGCAATCGAACCGGCGTGACTTCCACCGTGCGGCTGCCCTCGGCCACCCAGACCGTCCCATCCTGCACGGTGACTTGCAAAGTCATGGTGCGCTCGGCGAGCGCCGCCAGCGCCTGACTCTGTTCCGACGGGATCTGCCAGACCGTGAGATTTCGCAACCGGTCCACCTTTTCGCGCAGGCCATTCCACCAGATCGCCGCGCTGGAGCTGAAGCAATAGACGCTCACGCGCCGCGCCCTGGACGCCGCGCGTGCCAGGCGTTTTTCATCCGGTTGCCCGACTTCAATCCAGTGCACGAGCATCCCCGTGAGATCCTTTTGCCAGAGGCCGGGCTCTTCGGCTTCCCACATATCTTTGGCGAAAGCGAGCGCGCCTTCGTCATCGTTGTCGGGCACATTGAGCGCAAAGGCGAGCAGCCGGATGAGCATGCGCTCGTCCGTCTCCGAGGGATGGCGCGCGATCGTCTCCGCATAGTCGCTGTATAAATTGCGGTCCATGTCGGAGAGCTGGATGGTCGCTTTGGAGATGATTGCTTTGAGGGCCATGGATTTGAGCGTGAATGAAAGCAGGGAAAAAGAGAAGGTCTCAGGACCAGCGCCAGGCTCGCCGCCGGCCCCAACCGGATAAAAACTGGATGCCGAGGTAACAAAACGGTAACACGCCCAGCGCAAATTCGCGCCGATGAAAACCCAAATTGCCTTCAGTCTCAGGACCACGGCCATCGCTTGCGCTTTGGCCTTCGCCATCCCCAGCCATGTCTCCGCCGTCGTTTCCGATCTCCTCGAGCAGGGGATTTACGCCGAGGAAACCAAGGGCGATATTGATGAAGCGATCACGCTTTATCGAAAAGCCCTCGCCGAAAGCAAGGCCAGCCAATCCGCCGCCGCGCAGGCGCTGTTTCGGCTTGGTCAATGCTACCTCAAGAAAAACCGGACGGCGGATGCCGCCGCTGCCTTTCAAAAAGTCGTCGACGACTTTCCGGATGAAAAGGATCTCGTGGCGAAGGCCAAGGAGTTCCTGCCGGCGAAGGTCACCCTATTGCCGGTTCCCTGGAAAGACGGCGAACGGCTGACCCTGGATTGCGAACTCCCCACTGGACTCGATGTCGGCGTGTCCATTTATCACGCGGATCTCGTCAAGGAAAACGGCGTTCAAGCCTGGCGCGTCGGCACTCGGGTCGATGCGGGGGGCGCCCAGTCCTACAGCCGGGTAGATGTCGAGCCGGAGAGCTTCCGGCCGCTCACGAGCCGATGGATGCATGCCCTGCTCGGCGACGTGACCGCCGTGTACGGGGCCGATGGTGTTTCCCTGCAGAGAGTGGGGGAGACCGATGCGAAGAAAGTGTCCTTGAGCAGTCCCGTCTTCGACAATGAGGAGATCGTGCATCTCCTGCGTCGGCTGCCACTGGCGGTCGGCTACAAGACGACGCTGCCTTGCTTTGTGAGTTTTTCCGGCGCGACGATTCCACTGGGAGTCGAGGTGACGGCGACGGAATCGGTCAAGGTCAAGGCCGGCGAGTTCGACTGCTTTAAAGTTCAACTGAGCATCGCCCAGACCTTCTGGTACACGACGGATGCCCAGCGGCTCCTCGTAAAATTTGAAGCCGGCGGGGCGATCGTCAAACTTGCGTCGGTCAGCTACTTCAAGCCCGGCGAACCGGCGGTTTTTGACGACAGCGAACTGGGGGTGAAATTGTCCGCTCCGGCCGGTTGGGCTTTCCACCAGCATTCCGATGGGAAATGGAAGGCGGAAATCGTCGATATCCTCGATCCAGAAGGCGCGATCGACGCCGCCAGGCTCAAGTTGACGCCCCTCAGCGCCGTTAACGCCGCGCAGAAAGTTTCCCCTCGCGCCCTGGCGGATTCAGCGACGGCGGAGATGTGTGGCTCTCTCAAGGAGGCGCAGGTCGACGCGGGCAGTTGGAAGAATCTCCTGGTGCACGGTCGGCAGGCCGTAAGCTGCGTGATCAACTATACCGACAAGAAAAAGGACATGGCGGCGTACAGCGTCTTTTGTCTCGGCGCGACGAATGCCGAGCAATTTTCCATGATGATCGAGCGCGATAAATTGGAGACGGCCCGGCCGGCCTTCGACGCCATCATTGCGAGCTTCCGCCGGAGCCGCTAAGGCGCTCGAGAATGCAGAGTGCTCCCGCCAATTGGTGGAATTCGCTCCGGTCCCGCATTTCCGGCCGTACGACGGCGGGAATGAATGGGACCGGAGGTTTCCGTTCCTCCACCGCACGCCGCAGGGCTCGTGGCTGGAATCGGGAGCTTCGCGTCGGGCCCATGCTTGCCTTTCTGCTCGTGTCGCTGCTCACGGCGGCGGGCTGTGTGATCTGGTTCATGCGGGAGGCGATGCAAAATGAGCGTCTCGCCATTCGCCAGAGGCTGGCCGACGCCTACCTGGGGCATTTGCACCTGGCGGCGGAGCGCATCGACAGCGAGTGCGCGCGCCGGTTGGCGGCGCTGGATGCAGCCGCGCTGGGCCCGGAGACCTTTGCCCGGAGCGTGCGTGAGGCGTGGGTCGAGAGCTTGGTGTGTTTCGATGCGAGCGGAAAGGTGTTGTATCCAAGCGAGGCGCCGATCGCGTCGCAGACGGAGCCTGCGGCCGGCCCGCGGGCGACCGAGGCGAAGGACGCCGCGGCCGGGGCTGCGGAGATCCTGACGAAAGCGCGTTCTCTGGCTCTTGCCGGGCAGCAGGACGCGGCGATCCGACTCATTGCGGAGGAGTTCGCTGATCCGAAATCCGATCGGGCAGTGGATGGAAACGGTCGCCTCGTGGCGGCGAATGCAGAGTTGATGGCGCTGGGCTGGGCGCGTGGTCCCGCCGATCCACGCGTCGCCGGAATCAGCGGCCGCTTACGTCAGCGAGTGCTAAACTATACTTCGGAAAATCCCATGCCCGCGGCGCAACGCAGATTTCTCATGCGCCCGCTGCGTGATTTGGCGCGCGGCTCGGGCGGCGATGCGGAGCTCGATCAATTTTTTGCGGCGGAAGATTTGGCGGCCCGCTTTCTGGAGGCGGAGCCTCATCCCGCTGCGACTTCGGCTCTGCGGTCCAGCTTCGCCCCCGATCTCTGGAAAATATCCTCCCCGCGCGGCCAGGCGATGGCGCTCTTCACAACGGCCGGCCTGCGCACGCGGCTCCAAGCCGCTCTTGCCAGCCAGGCTTTGCCCTCGGGCATTCACGTTACGATCGCGTCGCCCGGCGAGGATCCAGTGTCGGAAACTGCGCTTGCTTCGCTCGGCGCCGGCGCGCTGCTGCCGGGATGGCGGCTCACGCTGCATCTGGACGACCGGAGCCTGTTCGACAAGCTCGCCAATCGAAAGGTGGCGGCTTACCTCTGGACGGCCCTGCTCGTTATCGTATTCCTCGCGGGGCTGGCGGCGGCGGTAGCGCAAACTTTCCGCCGCCAGATCCGGCTCACCCGCTTGAAAAACGATCTCGTCGCGACCGTTTCTCATGAACTCAAGACACCGCTCACTTCCATGCGCGCCCTCGTGGATACGCTGCTCGATCGTGAGCATTTCGATGAGACGACGACCCGCGAATATCTCGTCCTGCTCGCGCGCGAAAATGCCCGCCTCAGCCGGCTGATCGAGAATTTTCTGACCTTTTCCAAACTCGAGCGAAACAAACACAATTTTGAACTCGAACCAGTGGCGCCCGAGCGCCTGGTCGATGTCGCGGTCTCCGCCTTTGCTGAACGCATTCGCACTCCCGATTTTCACCTGGAAATACAGACCGCAGCCGGCCTTCCGGAGATCCTCGCCGATGCCGACGCCTTGGTGACCGCCCTGCTGAATTTGTTGGAAAATGCCTGGAAATACTCACCGGATGAAAAGCACATCGCCCTGCGGACGGAATCCACCGGCCACGCCGTGCGTTTCACGGTGTCGGATCGCGGGATCGGGCTCGATCCGGCGCAGCTTCGCCAGGTCTTCGACCGCTTCTATCAGGCAGATCGCAGTCTTTCCCGAATCGCGGGCGGTTGTGGTCTCGGCTTGAGCATCGCGCACGACATTGTCGCCGCCCACCGAGGGTTCATCGATGTCGCGAGCCGGCTGGGCCAGGGCAGCGCTTTCACCATGGAGATCCCAGTCGCGACATCTGTCGCGGCGAAAAGAGGCGCAGATAAATGAGCAGCATTCCTACCATTCTCGTTGTGGAGGACGATGCGGCGATTCTGCGCGTCTTAAAGGATAATCTCGTGGCGCGAGGGTACGCGGTGAAGACGGCGACGGACGGCGAAAAGGGCTTGGAAACGGCGCTCGATGGCGCGCCTGATCTCATCCTGCTCGACCTCATGTTGCCGAAAATCAATGGGTATGAAATTTGTCGCAGCGTGCGGGCCGAAGGTCTGGAAATGCCGATCCTCATGCTAACGGCGAAAGGCCAAGAGGAAGACATCGTTCGCGGCCTCGACCTCGGGGCCGACGACTACATCACCAAGCCCTTCAGCATCCGTGAATTGCTCGCGCGCGTGCAGGCCTTTCTGCGCCGGCGAAGTCATGATTCCGGCGTGGTCTTCGAGTTTGGCGCCTGCCGGCTGGATACCGCTGCGCACCGGCTGATGCGGGACGGCGTGGAGATCGCGCTTACGCCAAAGGAATTTCGCCTTCTCGAGCATTTTTTGTCCCGGCCTGGACGGGCGCTCACGCGGGATGGAATCATGAATGCCGTGTGGGGCAACTCCGTGATGGTCACGGCGCGCAGCGTTGATCGGTGCGTGACCACGCTTCGCAGCAAGATCGAGACGGATCCGCTACATCCGACTTTGATCGAGACGATCCGCGACGTTGGCTATCGCTTCAGTGGGCTATCGCCGTAGGCCTCGTTTTTCGAGGACTAAAACGCCATCGCGGGATGCAGTCCTTCGGCAAACTCTTCGATCATCTTTTCGTTGAAGGCCGGGATATCGTCCGGCTTTCGACTGGAGACCAGGCCATTGTCGACGACCACTTCTTCGTCCACCCAATGGGCGCCGGCATTGCGCACGTCGGCCTGGATGGCTGGCCAGGAAGTGATCGTTCGGCCTGCGAGCACGCCGGCGCTGATGAGCACCTGCGGTCCGTGGCAAATCACAGCGACCGGTTTGCCCGCAGTGAAAAAGGCCTTGGTGAAATCCAGCGCCTCCGGAGTGGAGCGCAGGGTGTCGGGATTCATCAAGCCGCCGGGAATGAAGAGCGCGTCGAATTGCTCCGCTTTCGCGCCGGCCAGCGGAATGTCGACATCGATCTCGTCGCCTTTTTCCGCGTGGTGCATGCCCTGGATCTTGCCCATTTTTGGAGATACGATCGTGACATCGGCCCCTGCTGCCTCCAGGGCTTCCATCGGCCCTTCGAGTTCCACCTGTTCGAATCCGTCTGCGGCCAGGATGGCCACCCGCTTGTTCTGCAATTGTGTTTTCATCCACGGCGTTTCGCGCGTGGGGCGGGGCTACGGTTGTCGTACGGTCTGCGAGGTTGGCTCGGCTCTCGGTGCGACTGCATCCGCGAGGAAAGCCCGCGCGTATTGTCGGCATCAGCGCGGCGGATTCCGCGCCGTCAGCGCGCTTTCATAAACCCGGAGATCGCTTTCACTATAACAGCAGAAAATGATGCGCTCCAGCGACGTTCCTTTCCCGGCAAACGCCGTGGCGGCATCGATAGCGACGGTTGCCGCCACGCCAATCGGATAGCCAAAGATCCCGGTGCTAATGGAGGGAAAGGCAATCGAGGTCAGGCCTCGTTCCGCGGCAATTTCCAGCGAGTGCGTATAACAGGCAGCCAGAAGCCCTGGCTCGCCCGCATCGCCTCCGCGCCAGACCGGCCCGACCGTGTGGATGACAAATTTCGCCGGCAGTTTGAAGCCCGGCGTGATCTTTGCCTGGCCCGTCTTGCAGCCGTGGAGCAGGCGGCAGGCATGGACGAGGTCGGGACCCGCCGCCCGGTGAATCGCGCCATCCACCCCGCCTCCGCCCAGGAGTGAAGAATTGGCGGCGTTAACGATCGCGTCCACGCGGAGCGTCGTAATGTCGGCCTTCAATGTTTCGAGCGTGGGCATATCAAAGGGATCGAGATTGTATTAGGGAGTTAACAACTCACCAGCTGAAATATAAATGCTATGGTTGTAGCGTGGACTACTCAAGCATCGTTGGCGCGCAAACTCGATAAAAAACGACAAATGACCCGCGCCGGGCGCGCCTTGCGGCGCGTCCGGCGGGGTTTGCCAGCCGGGGCGATCACTCGATGTTACAATGCAGGCTGAAGCAGGCCGGGGTGATGCCAACGACGCCTCGGCTCGTTGGTACATGCGTAAATGCGCATAACGAAGGGACAAAAATATCGCTTCCGGCAACTATTTTTCAAGAGGGGTTGATTTATCAATTGCCGGGTTTACCTCTCAACAAACGACGAAACGCGGCTTCACCCTGTGTGGCACAGTCGTTTGACGTAACATTACATCTGTCGTACCTATCCAGACACACATGAAATCCCCAAATATCCCCGAATCCGAATGGGTTCTGATGGAAACACTGTGGAAACGTTCCCCTCAAACGGCTTCTGAAGTGGCTCGCGGCGTGCAGAAAAAAACGGGCTGGGCGCTGGCCACGGTGCGCACGCTTTTAAAACGGCTGGTCGAAAAAGGCGCCCTGCGTTCGAAAGACAACCAATCCGGCGTGCGGGTCTTCGAACCGTCGGTGCAGCGCGACGCCTGCCTGCGCGCAGAGAGTAAATTTTTCCTCCAGCGAGTGTTTCAGGGCGACGCCAAGGCGCTGCTGAACCACTTTGCGGCGACCGCCAAGCTCACGGCAGAAGACGTGCGCGAGGTGAAGCGCACTTTGGAACAGGCGGGGAAGAAATAGACGCCGGGCTCAGGCCGGCCGGTCCACCCATCGATAGGCGGCCAGAGAATTTTTCCAAAAATACTTCTCGTACGCTGCTGCGCCCTTGCGGGTGAAAAACTCGTCGACCACAGAGAAAAGCATCCGGTAGGTCGAGATATTGTCGCTCACGGGCCAATTGCTTCCATAAACGACGCGGTCCGGTCCAAAGACATCGCAGAGCGCCTCCAGGCCGGCATTGTAAAAGGCGCGGTCTTCGAGCATGCCATTTTTTCCCTTACGCACGACGGCCGATACCTTGCCGTAAATCACTGGGATTTCGCCCACGGCGGCGAGCCCTTTTCGCATCGCCTCCGGGTCTCCGTCCCAGCGGGTGAAGGGCAGGTGATCGATCACGATATTCATACCCGGCGCCACTTTGGACAGGCGCACGATATCGGGCAGCATCGCTTCATTTCCGACCACGTCGACGGTCAGGCCCGCATCTGCCAGACGACGCAAATCATCCTCGAAGGCGCCTTTCCCAAGGCCGGCCGCCAACGCCCCACCATTAATCCGCACCCCGCGAAAGATCGGATCGGCGTGAAGCCGCTGCAGGTTTTCCGCAAAGGCCGGTTCGCCGAGCGTGAGGTTCCCGATGAAGCCGCGGATGAGCCGCTCGCTTTTTGCCAGGTCCAGGATCCATTGATTGTCCGCCAGCCAGGGACTGGCTTCGACGACGATCACGCCGCCGATGTCCAGATCGTCGCTGGCCATCCGAAAGTCGTCCGGCATGCGGCGATGATAGAGGGTAGCGTCATCCTTCGGCGGCCAGGGCACCCCTTGTGGACGGGTCGGATCGTAAAAGTGCACGTGGGTGTCGACGATATTGGCCGGAAGGGCGGTCGCCGCTGCCGCATCACCGCGCGCTGCCAAAGGCGTCGCCGCGAGCGCAAGGGCGCCACGGCGCAGAAATTCGCGACGGTTGATCTGGGATGTCATACCTCATCAATGGAGGCGCCGTTGCTCCGGCGTCAATCCTGCCGTTGGCGCCGTCGGCGCGGGTTTTTGGCTACATCCATTTGCTATTTCACCTCCGAAATTCTCCTTATCAATCCGTCGATGCAGATCGCGAAAACGGTGGCATTTTTGATTCCATGTCCGAGAACACCCCATTTCAACGGCTAATCGCCGATCTCGACGCCCTGTCCATTGAAGAACGTCAATGGCCCTACTCTGTGCAGATCCCGCGCGCGCGGGCTGCGGAATTCTGCCAACTCGAAGTCGCCGAGTGGCAGCGCTTTGCCCTCGACGCGAGCCTCGAGGAAATCCAACGCCGCCGCGCCGCGGGTTTGCTTGCGCTAAACGGCCTGGAAATCCTGGGCGTGGAGCTCTGCGTGGCGGAGCGCGAGGAAGACGATTGTCGCAAGCTTCGCATGCTCGATTGCATCGAGCTGGGCGACGACGGCTTTCGTCTCTAACGCGGCGAAGCGTCCAGCGGGCTTTCGGGAAGGCGCCACGTCGGGAAATATTTCCTTTCGTGTCTTCGTGACTTCGTGTGAGTTTTCACTCTTTCCATGCCGGAGCTAGCTGAAGTCGAATACATCCGCCGCCAGTGGGATGCAGGCCTGCGGCAAAAAATTGTCGCTGTCTCGCTGCACGCAGAGAAACGCCTCTTCCGTGGGGTGGATCTCGATCTCCTGCAAAAGAAATTCGTCGGCGCCACCTACCTGGATTCGGAGGCCCGTGCGAAACAAATGCTCTTTCGTTTCTCGAAAGGCCTGTGGCTCGGCGTCCATCTTGGCATGACGGGACATCTCCGCGTCGAGCCGCCAGACTTCGCACCGGGCAAACACGATCATCTCGCGCTGCATCAGAAAAAGCAGACGCTCGTTTTCCAGGATCCGCGGCTCTTCGGGCGAGTGCGGGTCGAGGAGTCCGAGGAAATGCCGGCCTGGTGGACGGAGTTGCCGCCGGCCATCGGTTCGTCCGAGTGGAGCGAAGAGCGGCTTGCCACCTTTCTGCGTCGCCGCGCGCGGCTGGCGGTGAAGGCGGCGTTGCTCGTGCAAACGGCCTTTCCCGGTGTGGGCAATTGGATGGCGGATGAAATTCTCTGGCGCGCCGGCATCGATCCGCGCCGGCTTTGCGGCCAACTCAGCGCAGCGCAGATTTCCACGATCTGGCGCGAGACCCGGGACGTCTGCCGCATCGCCCTGGAGACCGTGGCCGTCGACTACTCGGATCCGCCGGCCGATTGGCTTTTTCATCAGCGTTGGTCGAAGGAGGGCTGTTGCCCGAAACACCAGATTCCCCTCGAGACGGCCACCGTTGGCGGGCGCACCACGCGCTGGTGCAAGCGCTGCCAGCCGAGTGGCGGCGTGCGGGGGAAACGGTAGCGCTCTCCTACCCGCAGACAGTCCGCTCCCGCCCGTGGACTAGACTTTTCCCACGCCCATCGCCATGAAGAGCTGCGCCATGCAGTAGCCCATGACTCCGGCGGCGGGGAGCGTGAGCACCCAAGCCAGGAGGATGCGCTGCACGACCGGGATATTCAGGGCATTGATGCGCTTGGCGCTGCCCACGCCCATGATGCTCGCCGTGATGGCGTGCGTGGTCGAGACCGGCATGCCGAAATGCGCGGCGACGGTGAGCACCGTGGCGCTGGTCGTATCCGCGGCAAAGCCATTGATAGTCTGCAGCCGCACCATTTTGTGGCCCATGGTGCGGATGATGCGCCACCCGCCGGCGGCGGTGCCGGCGGCCATCACCGTGGCGCAGAGCACCTTGATCCAGACGGGAATGCTATCCGGCGGAGCCGACGGCGAAGCGTGCAGGAAGGAAAGCCAGGCCGGCGCATGGTCGAGCGCGCCCATTTGGGTCGCATTCACCACCGCGAGGGCAATGATGCCCATGGTTTTTTGCGCGTCATTCGTGCCGTGGCTGTGACCCATGTAGCCGGCGGCGAAGATCTGGAAGAAGCCGAAGGTCTGGCGCACCGTGGCCGGACGCCACGACTGGACGACGATGTAGAGAATGGCCATCCAGAGGAAACCGACGCAGAAGCCGATGAGCGGCGAAGCGACCATCGGGATCACGACTTTCCAGAAGATGCCCTGGTACTTCCACCACGGCATGCCGGGGACGGAATGCGCCCAGATGAGCGCCGACCACTGGCCGCCGGCCGAGGCCAGCGTGGCTCCGCAGAGGCCGCCGATGAGCGCGTGGGATGAAGAGGAGGGGAGTCCAAACCACCAGGTGATGAGATTCCAGATGATCGCCCCGATCAGTGCCGCCACGATGGTCTGCGAAGTCACAAATTTCGTGTCCACCAGCCCGGAGGAGATGGTCTTGGCCACGGCCACGCCGCCCAACGCGCCCCAGAGGTTTGTACCGGCGGCCAGGAGCACCGCTAAGCGCGGTGTCAGGACTTTGGTCGAGACGATACAGGCGATGGAATTCGCCGTGTCGTGGAAGCCGTTGATGTACTCGAACACCAGCGCCACGAAGATGACCGTCAGCAATAGGGTCATGGCCGGCTCCTCAGGAGTTTTTCAGGACGATGTGAAAGAGGATCGCGCCGGTATCGCGGCAGCGGTCGATGCCCTTCTCGACGAGTTCGTAGATGTCTTTCCAGAAAACCACGGTGCGAGCGTCGGATTGGGAATTGAGGTACAAGTCCCGCAGCAATTCGTTCATGATGCGATCGGCATCGCCTTCGATGGCCTGGATGCGCTCGTAACTGTCGCGGATGCGGTCGGTGTGTCCGGCTGCGCGCAGCGTCGCGACCATGGAGACGAGCACCCCGGCGCCCTGTTCCAGCAGGGAGATCTGCCGGCGAATGGGATCCATGTTGACGCCGGGCGGGCAGATGATGAGCCGCTCACCGATTTTTTCCACGTTCTTGGAAATCTTGTAGAGCGCCGTGGAGAGCGCCTCGATGTCCTCGCGCTCCAGCGGCGTGATGAACGTGTGGAAAAGCTGCTCCGTGATCTCCTGGCTGATGCGCTTGTGTTTGCGGCGACACTGATCGATGTCACTGAGGATGGTGTCGATCGGGCCCTGGTTGAGTTGGGAGACCAGCCGGACGAGGGCCGAGGCGCCGTTCTGAGCTTCGGCGGAGCTGGATTCGAGGAGACGATAGAATTTGTCGTCGCTCCCAAAGATGCGGTGAAAAACGGACATGGCGGCCCGTCAGTATCGCGACCGCGGAGCGCCGTCAAGAGCCGCAAATGCGGCAGCTCAAAGACAACGAGGTGAAGATCTTGTAAGAAAGCGCGCTCTTACTGCGCCGAGGACGGATTCTTCGACGAATCCGAGCCGCCGACCGCTTCCTCCGGATTGAACGAGAAGGGCAGGGCCACTTGCGGCATGTCCTTCAGGGTGAAGCTCAGTTCGATCCCGTAAATGGGCTGGCTGCCGGCGCCGTTGTTCAAAACTTCGAAGGTGAGCGAAGCCAGCCAGCTCGAGAGATCGCGATGGATCGAGTACTGCTGGACGGCCATGTGGCCGTGCTCAAACTCGTACGCATCCTTCATGCTGATGCCCCAGTTATCCGTGATGCGCCGATAGCCTCCGAAGATGAAGTAGCTGCTGGGATCGAAGATCGAGTTGCCACTCAGGTACTCGTGACTGAGCTGGAGCGAAGTATCCACATTCACCATGAAATTCGCCGTGGTATTTATCGCCCAATAGCCTTTGTCGAAAATGGGAGTCTGGGCATCCACGCTGAAGCGCACCCAGTTGAACGGGGTCCAGGCGAGGTGATTGTACAAATTGGAAAAGGTTCCGGGATCCGGGTTCATGCCCTGCACAGGAGTAACGGTCTTCGTGCTGGCATTGGTGAGGGGGAGAGACAGGAAAGTCTGCTCGAACTCGGGCCGCTGGATGCGGATATCGAAGGAGCTGGAAAACTGCAGCCACTCGACGGTCTGGTTGTCCCGCCGCGTCTGGAAGCGGTTGTTCACGCCAAGACGGACGATGGCCTGTTTCTCGATGGCGTCGATCGAGTTGAATTCGGGGAAATCAATCGGCGCGCGTTCGGTGGAGGGATTGATGCGGTCGAACTGCAGGAGATTCACCGGATTCTGATTCGTCCAGACGTAGGAGAAGTCCATGTATGGCTGGATGACGTGGCGCAGGCCATCGAGTCCCCAGGTGCGCGATTGCACCTGTTCATAAGCGCGGGAAAGTTTGAAGGAGGTCTCGAAGCCGGCATTGACGACGGCGCGGAATTTGTCCCCGGAAGTGAGGAGGGTCGGGACACTCGTGACGGTCTGTCCGCTCTGAAGCTTTACGCCTGCAGGATCCGGCACATCTACGAAGGAGCCGCTATTGCTGTAGTAGGTCCCGCGCACGCCGACTTTCGGCACGACGGAGAGCCAACCGAAGAGCTCTTTTGGAAAAATGATCTGGTGAAAGGAATCGACGCGGGCCGACGCGAAGTCGCTGAAGATCGAGCCGCTGGCAAAGTCTCTCCGGTAGTAGCCGCCGCTCGTCTCGCCGACGTAGAAGAGGCCGGAATCGCCAAAGATCGGCCGCTCTTTGACGTCGAGGGCCAGCTCCGGGAGCTTCTCCGTCACGTCGAAGAAGCTATTCAGCGATTTGCGGCCAAAGAGCGTGACGGTGTAGTCCTCGTCCCATTTCGTCAGGGCGATCATGTTATCCGGGTTGCGGTCCGACCGGTACTGCGCCGGGAGGAAGTCCTGGAGGAAGAAGGCGTCGCTGAGCTTGTTGATATTGATGCTCGAGTAGATGTCTTCCGTGAGATAGGTGCGGTCTCGGAGGGAGACGCGGTAGCGATTGGGATCCAGCGTGGGACGATTGAGCGCCGTCTTGTTCTGTCCCGGGTCGCTGTCGTGAATGTAGTAGCTGTCGAAGGAGCCCCACTCCGGTGTTTCTTTCGTATCGCCGCCGCCCCACTTCGAACTGAGGCCGAGGCCAATGCCGCGATTGCTCAGCAAATCCAACTGCGCCGTGGCGCCGATATCCTGGGTGATCGGGAAGGTGAGTCGATTCCGCAGGTACGCGCCGAAGGTGCTGTTGTACCCCGGGACGATGGTGAAACCTTCGTTCTTGTTCAGTGACTGGTAGACGTAGGGAAACCAGAAGATCGGCGTCCGGCCGACGTAGAAATACACGTCATAGAGAATGATGCGGTCCTTCTCGTAAATGCGCGCGCGGTGCGCCTCCATGTGATAATCCGGCTTGGAATTGTCACTCGTGGTGAACAACCCGTCATGGACCTCGAAGGTGTTCGAATTGAGCGAAGTGAGCGTGTCGGCGAAGTACTGGTACGGATAGACGTCGGCATTGAAATCCGCCGCCGTAATCTTTTTCGTGTCCAGATTGTAAACGGCGCGGGCGCCGGTGAAAAGGTGGCCGTCCCGGTAGATGCGCACATTGCCGACGAGGAGCGCATCCTTGGTGTCGTTATTGAAGTGCATCGAGTCGCAGTAGACCACCGCCTCGCCGTACCGGATGATGACGTTCCCCTCGGCCGTTGCGACGCCGTTTGGCTCCATCTTCGTGTGGTCAGCCGAAATATCGATCGGCATGCTGAAGCCTCCTTCAAACTGCGCCTGAGCGGCCAGTCCGAAGGTGCAAAGGGCGGCAAGGAGGGGCAGCAGCAGTCTTTTCATGCGGGACAGAATCGGGGGAAGCTAGCGGTCGTGCATTCGGGTTGCCAAGAGGAAACGGGGCCGAGGGGAATTTGGCGCCGCAGGAGAGCGTCGTCTGCGCCAAAGCCGGCAGTGGACTCCTCTGGAAAAATCCCGTCTCGAACTCAGGCCAGCGGCTTACGGGCGATGAGCGTGAGCCGCGGCCACCACCAGACGATTTTCCCATCCTCCTCGGCGAGCCGATAGATGGCGCGCACCGAGGGCGAGGCCTGGGCGATGAGTTCGCGCACTTTTTCCCGATTTGCCGGCGTCGTCGCGGCCGTTTCGAAGTACCACTCCAGGTCGGGTTGCTTGAAGGTCGCCAGTTCCAAGTGTTGCACGGTCAAGCCATGGCGCTCGCAGAGCGCGCGCCAGGCTTTGGGGGAAAGGAGGCGGTTGTGGCTCGGGTCGCGATATTTCTCCACGTGATGCAGCCACTCTTCGGCCTCCGGTTCGTCGTCGTTCACGCTGCCGTCGATGACCAGAAACCAGCCGCCCGGCGATAACACGCGCGAGGATTCGCGCACAAAGGAATCGGGCGAAGAGAAGTGGTGCGGCGCCACGCGACAGGTCACGAGATCGAAGCTGCCGTCTGCGTAGGGAAACTCCTCCGCCGCGTGCTGGCGGGTTTCGACCTCCAATCCGCGCTGTGCGGCGGCTTCGCGCACGCGCTCGAGCATCGGCGCGGCGAGATCGGCCAGGGTGACCCGATGGCCGAGCGAAGCCACATGCAGCCCGGTGTGGCCGGCGCCGGTCGCGACATCCAAGGCGCGCGAGTTCGGCGCGAGGTCGATTTTTTCCAAGGCGGCAGCGACATCCTGGACGTCTGCGAGAATGTGGCCGGCACCGTAGTTCCGGCTCTGGCGGGCGAACTGTTCCTGGGCAGCTTGTTGGATTTCGTCGAGTGGCATACGCGGAAAGGTGGCACAGAACTCCGGGAGTCCCAAAACTGCTTTGCCGACTTCCCCTTCGCGCCCGGGTCGCTATCAATCTGCCGCATGACGGCCAATTTTTTAAAGCAGATCCTCGCGCTCCTGGAACCCATCGGGTTCGTCTGGATTTGCCTGCTGGCGCTGGCCGTGCGCGCCTGGGTGGTGCGGCAGCGCGGCCTGGCCGCGGCCTTGCTGGCGCTGTCTACGCTGCTCTTTGTCACCGGGAGCACGCGCCTTCCGGGCGATTTGCTGGGCTCGCTGGAGCGTCCCTACGCCGGCGTGAAGCTCGAAGCCCTCCCGCCCGCCGACGCCATCGTGATGCTCGGCGGCGGCACGGAGCCCTCGCTTTACGAGGCGGGCGGCTTCCACCTCACGCCCGCCGGCGACCGGGTAAACATGGCGCTGGAGATGCTGCGGCTGCAAAAGGCGTCTGCTCTGGCGCTGGGCGGCGGTGGCTCGACTTTTGACGGGAAATTCGTTTCTGAATCCGTCGTGGTCGGCCAATGGTTCGAGGAGTGGCGCAAACGCGGCGCGGTCGACGCCTCGGTGGAAATCAACCCACTGCCGCCCTGCGAGGATACCCACGATGAAGCCGTGGCCACGGCGGCGCTGGCGGCGAAGAAAGGGTGGCATCACATTTTGCTGGTGACTTCGGCAAACCACATGCGCCGGGCCTCCGCGCTCTTTCGCACGCAGCAGCTCGAGGTAACACCTGTCCCATGCAATTTCCTGACGACCGTCTCGACGGCGTCGGGGAACCAGGGATTTGGCGTGCCCTCCTGGAACGGCAGTGCAAAAGTCGCCGCCTGGTTGCATGAAGAATCCGGCTGGCTGATGTATCGGAAACGGGGCTGGATTTCCAAGGAGGCGGCGCAGGCGGGGCCGTAGGCAATCGATCGATGGCCGTGGTTTTAATCGGCTATCGATCGCGATCGTGAGCTAAAAGCACGCGGTATTTGCGGCGAACGAGCAGCGACGAATTCACTCAACTGCTTGAGTTTCAGGACAGGTTTCCGGCGGTCGACCAAATCTCCTGCCCTTCAGTTCGATGGAAAAAAATCGGCCGACAATCCCTCCAACGGGGGATTTAATTAGAAATGGGCCTGATAGGATCGGTTCAGCGAGGAAAATTCCTTCCTTAGCTCAACCCCCTGAAAAGAACGAATGAAATCCCCATTACCAGACAACCTGGAGAACACTCGTGTTCGGGCCGGATCATCGCACGGCCCTGTCGGCAATACGCAAAGAATCAAAATCAAAGTGTGGTCGGGAGTCGTTGCCGTTGCAGCGCTTCTCTGCGGCAGTCTTCCGCACAACGCCTCGGCCTTAAGCGACGGCGATGCCAAGACATCCATCGATGCGTTTAACGCCGCATTTCTTGTGACTTACAACTCGGGGAACTCGGCGGCCTACGTAACATCCTTGAGCGACTCCTCGAGAGACTATTTCTGGCAGCAGGCGGCCGACATCGAAGCGATGGAAGACGCGCTCGAGCACACCGGAAGTTCGGCGCACGAAGATTTGGTCAATAAATTGTGCGCCACGTTTCTGGTGAATTGGGCTCCGCCGTGGACATGGGACAGTTGGAACGACGATTGCGTCCGAGTTGCGGAAATGCTGGCCCGTGGATATCTATTGACCGGCACGACGAACTTCCTTACCCAGGCTAAATATGGATTTAACATAGTCTATAATCGAGGATGGGACACGGCCTCGAACGGAGGCGGAATCTGGGAGAAAATGAACGATCCGAACGTCAATCTAAAAGAGGCGCTGTCAACGAACAATGCAGGGTATGCGGCCGCGCTAATTTATCTGGGGAGCGGCGATTCGACCTATCTCACAAAGGCGAAGTCCATCTACAGCTGGTCGCGCAGCCATATATACAATGCGACCACGGGAAAGGTTTATCGGGGTGTCGCCGCAGACGGCACAGTCGATACGACACCCCAGGTTTATAACCAGGGCACGTTTATCGATTACGCCAACATCCTCTATCAAATCACAGGTGATTCCATGTATTACGATGACGCCAAGCTGGCTCTCGACTACACAATCAATAATACCAATTTCTCCGATAGCAACGGTATTTTAAAAAATGTCGGCCGGGGTCAATTTCCAAGAGCGATTGGTCATTTTGTCGCGTCCAACAGGCTGTGGACCACCTATTACGCATGGATGCTGGCAAATGCCAACACGGGCTGGGCTCATCGCCGGACAGATCTGAATATCGCCGAAACTACCTGGTCTACGCAAACCCAAGTCAGCGCCACGACGATCCCGAGTGTGTGCGCCAGTATCGTGGGCATGCTGCAAGTCACCCCCTCGAGAACGCCTCCATCGTTCGCTGGAACGCACTATTTGTTCAATAAATATAGCGGACGCGTATTGGAAAATCCGAACTCGTCCACCGCGAACGGCACACTCATGCAGCAGTGGGGATACACCGGGGCCGCCAATCAGCAGTGGACCTTCACCCGGAACAGCGACGATGGCTCCTACACCATTAAAAACGTCGCCAGCGGCAGGGTCCTCGACGTAGTCGGCGCCTCCACGACCGCTGGAGCAAGAATTCAGCAATGGGGGTACACTGGCGGGAATAGCCAGCGCTGGTTCATATGGGCGCAGCAGGACGGATTTTATAACATCCAGAACAAGGCGAGCGGGAGAGACATGGAAGTGTACGGTATGTCCACGTCCAATGGAGGGGCGATTGATCAGTGGGACAACAATGACGGACCCAATCAACGCTGGAAGTTCCAGGATTGATTGAGTCGAAGACGTCGATCGCTATTTGTATGGCTGCCGCCGCAGCTCTGCGGCGGCAGCCGGACGACGCGAAATGCCGCGCCGTGGCATTGACTCATTTGCGAATGGGCATTTGATGCCGGGGGCGAATTTGCTCACGGCTCCGGCAAATGAATCAAGCCGCGCCGCAAAGCGACCGTCACCGCCTCCGTTCGGCTGCGAACGTTGAGTTTTCCGAGGATTTTCTTCACGTGTGATTTTACGGTTTCATCGGTTATGCCAAAAGTCTGGCCAATTTCCTTGTTGGTTTCTCCCAGTCCCATATGAAGCAGGATTTCCTGCTCGCGGGCAGTAAGCTCATCGCTTTGCTTCCGCATGTTTAGGTGACGGCTGACTTCGTCGGGAAGCCATTTCAATCCTTCCATGACGGCGCGAATGGCGGGAACGATTTGGTTGCCCGAGGTTTGTTTAAAGATATAGCCCATCGCTCCCGCTTCCAACGCGGAATGGATGTCTTCGTCGCCTGCGAAGCTGCTCAAAACGAGAATTCGAGCCAAGGGATATTTGGCGCAAATGATCCGGGTTGCCTCCACGCCGTTTTGCACGGGCATTCGAAGATCCATGAGCGTCACGTGGGGTTGAAGCGTTTCGTAAGCGGACACCCCCTCAACGCCGTTTACGGCTTCACCGGCAAGGACAAAGTCCGCTTCGCGTTGCAAGAGGCTGCGAAGTCCCTCGCGCACCACAAAATGATCGTCGACGATTAGCACTTGGATGGGATTGGTTGGCATAACCAAAGAATAGCATTTAGTCAGTTGCGATGCTGGCTCCGTTTTTGGCGGCGCGAAGAGGGACGCGCACGTAAACGGTGCATCCTTGCCCGGGTGTGCTTCGAATCTGCAGTTGTCCGCCGATTCTTTCCGTTCGTTCACGCATGCCCACGAGGCCGAAGTGGCCTTCCATAATCTCGGGATCCGTCATGCCGCAACCATTGTCGCCGATCGTCAGGCACACCTCTCGAGAAGTCACTTGGAGCTGAATTTCGAGGGTCGTCGGCTGTGAATGTTTGACGGCGTTGGTCAAAGCCTCCTGGCCGATCCTTAAAAGATTGTCCTCGATCAGCGAGGGTATGCTTTCGAGTTCGCGCTGTTGGCGCAAGTTCACCTGTATGGCAGAATCCATGACCAGCGAACGAGCGGCCCTTTCCAAAGCTTGTCCCAAGTCGAAGTGGTCCAGCGCCGAAGAGCGAAGATTCCAAATGCATTTACGAATTTCGACATGGCACTGCTCCACCAGCGACCGCGCTTTGTCCAAACGGTGTTGGGTTTCCGGGGATCCATCTTTCTCGGAGCTCCCGATGCCATGCAGTTGAAGATGAATACCGGTGAGCCCCTGCTCCAGGGTGTCATGCAAATCTCGGGCCAGGCGTACGCGCTCGGCATCGATCGCTCGTAGTTCTCTGAATTCTGCCCAGCGGCGAAGTTCACGTTTACGGGTAACGAGGCGCATCGTCATAACCGCCCCAAGGAGGGCCGCTCCTGTCGCAGTCCAGTAGAACGAACGGCGCTGCCAGAACGGCGCAGCCACGGTCAGCGGAAAGGTAAGTTTGCCGCCGTCACACTCGCCATCGGTGTGGTAGATTTGCGCCTCAAACCGATATTCTCCGGGGGCGGGCCGCAGCACCTCGGCAGTAAGCTCGCGAGCGTATTGCCAATCATCGTGAAGACCTCGTAAACGCCAGCGGATTGGCAGCCGCTCCGGTAAATTTTCGCCCGGCATCCTAAGCTCAATGGAAAGCACCTTGGCGCCGATTGGAACGCGCAGATCCGGACTCGAGGGGAGAGCTATACCGTCCGCCTTGATCAAGGCGAGGCGGGCGGTTAATGCCTCGTAAACTTCCAACTCAGCCAGTTGAGGCGAAAGCGCTACCGTGCTATCGCTCGAGAGCCGGATATATCTTCCGGCAAACCGGCCGCGTCCGTCCGTTGCCCGAATGACGTCGACATGCCCAACCTCAGGATTCGACCCATCCGCGCGGTCCAGAGCTTCCCACACCGGCGCAGCTCCGCTAACCGGCGGCTGATCGTAAAGGCGGATGAGGACTCGCGACATCCGTTGCATCGCATAGCCATCGGCCCGGCCCCGCAGGGAGATATGATCGAGTGAATGGATCCCGCCGAGATCCACCTCAAAATAGAATTTGTCGCCCAAACCCGCCTCCGCCGGGTGGATGAAACTTCCAGGCAGCCCATCGGTCAGCAAGTCGGCGGTCAATCCGTCCCACAAAGGGTGCGAGGCCGTGACTGGACATCCCAACGCGATGTTCGTGGTTGCCGTCCGGTTCACATCCACGCGAAATTCCGTCATACAGATGTCCAGGTACTTGTTCCAAGCCATTCGTGGCCGGGGATCGTCTGGAGACTGAAAGGGGAAAACGTCAATGCGAAAACCAGTTACGGCCTCCGGTGGACCCCGCATCGACACTTGAATAATAGCGTCACCGATCATGCCATGAGCTCGCGCCGCGATCAGATGTCCTCCTTCTCCCAATCGCAGCGTAGTTCCCGTGGCCGTAAAGCGTTGCGGCTCGATTTGCTCCCAATTGCCAGACAACGAAGGCCGTGGGTCCCGCGTAAATGAAATCGTAAAGTCGCCACAGAAACGATTCGGCTTTCCGGAGAGAAAGCAAAACGTGAGGTCAAATCCATGGGCCTGGATGGGCTTGGAGGTCCGGACGATGAGGCTTTGGGCTTCACCGGTGTGCGGGTAGAGTGACCAGCCGCTGGTTCCGGTATCAACGCCATCGATCACCTTTTGAAGGTCCTTCGGACGTTCTGCGAAACTTGCCTCCACTGAATCCAGCGGAACGCGATCGCCATACGCTGCTGCAACGGGCAGGAGCATGCCGATCAACCATACGGACAATCGGCGGAGGGAGCAGAGGGGGAACATAAGCGGGCAGGCGTCAAGTCTTGCCAGAATGCAACCAAAGGCGCAAAGGCTTCGGCAATTCTGCCGCCCGCCCATCTGCCTCGCTCCGCCGGAGTTGTTGGCTGACGTCCGCAGCGCTGTTCATCCAGAGATGCTTGGCCAACCAGGCTTGCGATACTGTCGTGGTCTCCCAGATTGCTCGTGCGATTGCTACTTTACGGACTTCGCTGCCGGGAGTTCGCTGGAGATCTGCCTGGCCCAGTCCTGTCATTGGCAATCCTTCTTTCAACAATCTTGATGAGTATGACTAACGCGGGGCGGCGGCTGAAGGCGAGACAGCTTGCCCCAACCCTTTATAGCGAACGATGATGCAAGTTGCAGTGACACCCTCCTGCTGCGAGCGCCCATTCAGATACCAGATCCCATCCGAGTCGTCGATATACACGCTCACCGCTTCGCCGCCGCCGGCGAAGCCTCCTGCGACCGTCGTGAGTGCGCAGAAGCCTTCGGTCGCCGGGATGAGTTTCAACGGAGGTTCGCCCTGGGACCAGGTGCGAAATTCCACGGCCGGCGCGCCTGTGGCGCGTGCGGAGGGCTGGACTTTTGCCAGTCGGGTGAGGTCGATTTGCCCCTTGGCGGTTTTCCCCCGAAAATAGTCTCCAGTGATCATGGATGCGCTTTCGGTTCCCCAAAGATCCCAGCGTAGAATTAGGAGCGGGGAGCCGCGCTCCGCGGCAAGGGTCCACCGGCCGCCGTCGCCATTTGACCAGGAGAATCGGCCGTCAGCCAGGAGATCAATGTCGCCTTCCCACTCGGGATGCTTGACGTGCCAGCGCCCGATGACGGTCCAAAGATTTGCAGGCGCAGCCGGGTCGGCCGCGGCATCGGGCTTCAGAGGCGGGGGATTTAGGGCCGCGGTTTCGGCTTGGAGGCTGGCGATGCTGAAGAGGATAGCGGAGAAAAGGATGGCGCGCATACAGGGAGATACGCGCACGGTAGCTGAAATATTTCGTGAGAAAATCGATTCACTGCCGATTTGTCATCGAAACGCCATTCCCGCAACGTCTTGCGGACGGTGACCAATATTGCCTGGGTTCGTTTCGCCAATACGAACGAGCTGCTGCTGCGCAGTTCGCTCAATGACCAGCGGCGAGACGGCTCTGCCACTCCTGAGCGTCCGAATCAGCGCGAAGCGCTGCTGTGGGGGGCTCGATAAGCCTGCGGGGTCCAATCCTCCCCGGACGCTGGAAGCCACGCGGGCGTGTTGCACGAGCGCCTCGCTGATAGGAAGTATGCGAAGCATGGGAGGTATAGGAGCGA